>Ga0185307_1001563_pt1 | contig 12524 bp, 11 predicted proteins | sample LHCtaG_FD_128010 | JGI IMG/M metagenome (GOLD analysis project Ga0185307, IMG submission 128010) | Hot spring microbial communities from Little Hot Creek, USA to study Microbial Dark Matter (Phase II) - LHC4sed_matched (SPADES... | ecosystem: Environmental > Aquatic > Thermal springs > Hot... | reverse complement strand
TCAGTTCTTCAAAGGTTAAGCGGTCAAGTTTGACAGCGTCTGGATGTTTCCGTGGATCCATATTATACACGCCTTCTTGATCTGTAGCCTTAACAATTATATTGGCATCTATACATTCAGCCACCAGAGCGGCGACCGCATCAGTGGTCATGCCCGGTTTTAAGCCCCCCAAAACCGCGATTTTACCAGTTTTCAAGCATTCAGCCGTCTCTTTAACGCTTGTTGGGATTTTTTGACATGCGTCTGCGCCAAGCATTTTTGCGAAAAGTTGGGCGTAAAGCCTTGAAACGCTTATCGCCAAGTCATCTTGGTCTTTTTCCGGCAAGCCCAGTTCTTTAGCGATTTTTATGAATTCTCTGGCTAGGGCGCCTCCGCCGACAACAACCGCCAACGTGTGGCCTCCAGCCTTTAGCCTTTTCAAGATTTTTGAGTATTCGCTTATCAGTTTGGTGTTTACTGGCGTGGCGATGACGGATCCGCCTAGGCGTATGACTATGCGCATTTTTTCCGCCTTAATTTAGAGAGATGAACACCTAATGCTTAAAAGAATTTGTCCAGCTGCCCATGTCTGGGTTTGGCTGTTTGCACTTCGATTTTTTCGCCGAAAACTATGCGCATGCCGTCGGTCGCCGCCACTGTTGGCGTTCCAGTTTTCTCCTCGATGAATTTTGCTTCTCGGGCTGGTCCCTGGAAAATCATTTGCATGCCGAGATGCGTTAAAACTGCTTGTTCTGGGCGGGCTGCCTCCACTATTTTTATGGCGTCTTCGGTTGTCATGTGGCCTTCCCACGGTTTGCCAGCTGGACGCATAACACACAGCATCAGCAGCCTCACACCCTCATAGTATTTGCCTATTCCCTCAAAATATTGGGTGTCGCTTGTGTAGGCAAAGTCGCCGAACTCTCTGGTTTCAAAGCGGAAACCCACAGCATCTGGATCTGTGTGACGGGCTTCTGTGGCTGAAACCGTCAAATTTGCCACTTGGAAACGGGTGTTTGGAACGGCTTCAACCAACTTCTCAACCATTTGCTGGTGGTGTTTCGAAATGGATGACTCGCAGACGTTGTTGCCTCTTAAAACGCTTTTGGAGGCGGCGAGCACCCCGCGCTTTTTGGTCATGCCACGGGTCATTGCTTCAATGAGCACTTCCGCGTCCGTGTAGTGGTCTGGGTGGCTGTGCGAAACAAAGATGGCGTTAAGCTTTTGGGGATCCAAACCCTCACTTATAGAGTAGACAAGGCCTCCGGGACCCGGATCCAAATGTAGATTTAGGTTTTCTTCGCCTAAAATGCGTATTCCAGCCGTGCGCCTTTTCTGGGTTATAGTTGTGAATCTCCCACCGCCAGTTCCGAGAAAAACTATTTCGTATGGCGCCATGCCTCATGCCTCTAGTTGGAATCACCAATTTGTTTATGCATCCATATTTAGAATTCACCAAGGAAATATTTTAATACAGAGCTTATTTAGTGCGAGTGAGGTTGGAGGTCTTGTTCGAGGAGTGGGGGCTACTCGGCAATGTGCTTGTTCTTTTAGCCTCCCTGGTGGTTCTCGACAGGGCAAGTGACTGGGCTATAGTAAACAGCATTAAGGTTGCAGACATAACTGGTGTTGGAAGGACAACCATAGGCTTTATTCTTGTGGCTTTTTCCACATCGCTCCCGGAGCTTTGTGTTTCCATATTCGCTGCTTTGGGCGGAGAAAGCATGGGCATAGCTGTTGGAAACGTTTTAGGCTCAAACATTGTGAACATTTGCCTAATCCTCGGCGTGTGCTTTCTGGCAGCGGCTTTAAAGGGCTCCGAAACCGTTAAAATTGTGCCAGCCATGGCTAAAGAGGAGATTGGAACCCTTTATTTTGGGCTTTTTGTTGCTTCAGTTGTCCCTTTAGCGCTCCTTTACATTGGTTATGCAAGCAGAATTATCGGTGTGATTCTCTTGGCGATTTTCGTTTTCTACACATACCAACTTTCAAAGGTTAAGACGTTAAAGGAGGATGGATCCTTAAGCGGGGAAAGACGTAAGCTTCCAAAATACACATTTTTCGCTCTCTTAGGTGTTGCTTTGGTGGTTGCCAGCTCGTACTTCATTGTGGATTCCGCCACCTACATAGCCTTAAACGTAGGCGTTCCACCAGTAGTTATAGGCTCTACAATAGTTGCTTTTGGAACAAGCCTTCCAGAGTTGGCTACAAGCTTCGACGCCACCCAAAAAGGACATTTGGATTTGGCTTTAGGCAACATTGTTGGAAGCTGCTTCATAAACATAACATGCATTTTAGGCGTGACCCTAATAGGCTCACCGTTAGCCGTCAACATGACGGCCTTCTCCCAGCTTGTCATGTTCTCGCTTATAACAAACCTTCTCTTGTGGTATTTCCTGTCAAGCGAAAAAATAAGCTGGAGGGAAGGCGCCATACTGCTCGTAATGTATGCCATCTTCCTAGCAACAAGCTTCGGAGGCTACCAACAAACGTAGAAATAGCTTAAATAAGCGGTTTCTAACCGTTAAAAGCGAAGTTTATGGCAGAAGCCAAGACTAAGCCCAAAGTGAAAGCTTTAGTGCTTTTTTCCGGCGGTTTGGACAGCAGCCTCGCTATAAAACTAATCCAAGAGCAAGGCATAGATGTTGAGGCTATAACTTTTATTACACCTTTTTATTCAGCCAAGTCGAATGGTTTCAGCCTTGAAAGGGCAGCCCAACAGTTAAGCGTACCATTAACTGTTGTGCGTTTAGGTTTGGATTACCTGCGGGTTATCCGCAAACCAAGGTATGGCTATGGAAAGCATATGAACCCCTGCATAGACTGCCGCATCTACATGCTCAAAAAAGCCAAACAATACGCGAGGCGAATAGGCGCCGACTTCATAGTAACCGGCGAGGTCTTAGGCGAACGCCCCATGTCCCAGAACTGGAAAGCCTTAAAAATCGTCGAGGAGGAATCCAGCCTTAAAGGAAGGCTGCTGCGGCCATTATCCGCCAAGCTCTTGCCGCCAACACAGCCGGAAAAGGCTGGAATCGTGGATAGAAACAAGCTTTTAGACATTAGGGGGCGATCGCGCAAAAGGCAGTTGGCTCTTGCAAGGGCTTACGGCATAACCGAATACCAGTCTCCAGCCGGCGGGTGTCTACTAACCTACAAGGAGTTTGCGGCTAAACTCCGCGACTTGCTGACGCATAAAAAACGCGTTTCTATGACTGATTTAGAGTTGCTGAAAGTTGGACGCCACTTCCGCTTTGGCGAAAACAAAATAATTGTGGGAAGAAACCATGAGGAAAACGAGGCGCTCTTAAGGCTTAAAACCAAAAAAGACTATTTCTTTGAGGCGCAAGGCTGCGGAAGTCCCATAACGCTACTGCAAGGACCCAAAACAAGACAAGCCATTGAAAAGGCAGCCCAACTAACAGCTTACTATTCGGACCAGAAAACTGGGAAAGTGCACATAAAATATGGAAGAGAAAAACTAGAAAAAAGTATTTTTGTAGATAGACCAAATGAGGAAGAAATAGAACAACTAAGAATAAACTGAAATGAAGCCTCTGAAAAACTAGAGGAGCTACGCGACTATTGGCTTTTCCAGCAGGCAAAAATTGTTGGAAAAATCTGGAGGGGGAGGGGTAGAGAAAATAAAGTTGAGGACTGCCCCATTTTCACAGCCAAAATCTAGGGAGAAAAAGCATAATGGTGAACAGACGGCGAAAAATGATCTGCGTTTTATTTGTTTGTTGTGGCGAGGGCAACTGAAAGAAGTAGGATTGCCCCGCCCACGAGGATGTTGACGTTGACCGGTTCGTGCAGCAGTGCAACTCCTCCTACAACGCTTATTACTGGAATTAGGTAAAGCTGAATGGACAGTTTTGAGACTGCTTCTTGGCTTACGAGCGTGTAGAACAACAAATAGCCGGCAAACGTGCTTAGAAACGACAAGTATAGGACGGGGAGCCACCCGTTCAGCGAGAGTCCTGCCGCTTCATACACGAAGCTCTTAGATAGAAGCGGCAGCATCATAAGTGTTCCAGCCAATCCCGCCCAAACTGTAACTGACACGGCGCCATACTTATCAACCAAGGGCTTCGAGAGAACCGAGAAAAACGCGTAGGATAGCACCGCCAAAAGGGCTTCTAAAGGCCCGAGAATTGACATGATTGAACCAAAATCCAAGTTAGGCAGCGAAATGATGGTTGCCCCAATAATGTCTAGGGCTGGGGCGAGCACAAGCCTTCCGCCTATTCGCTCTTTCAAGAAAAATTTGGACAAGACAGCTACAAAAACGGGGGCCAAGAGAAGAGAGGAGGCCAGCCAAGCTTGAAGAAACCATAGTTTCCGCGAAGTTAAGCGATAAATGGTACATGGGAACCATAAAGACGGCAACAGTCAAAAGCTTCAGAAAATCTTTTCTTTCAAACTCGATTTTTGGTTTGCAGACCAGCGGAGCAAATGCGAGGAAACATGCGCTTGCAACAAGCCACCTAAGCAAAGCCAAGTTAACTGGAGAAAGCTCAGCAACAACACTTCGAATTGCAACAAACGCCAACCCCCAGAAAACACTGAGGACCACTTGGAAACCATACCTGATGACTTGTCGCCAAATTTTGCCCTCGACTTTTTCCAGCTGCGAGACTGTAGATCCCACCTTGGCTTTATTTCTAATCCATTTTGGAGATAAATACGTGGGTTCCTACTTAATAACGTGCCGTGCAATATATAGAATAGTGAAGCACAAATATGTATGTTCGCTAAAAATTCTACGTACCAAAGTTTTATATCAAGTAAATGGAAGATTGTGTCTTATGTGGTTAGGGATGTCTCCAAAGTTGGACGCAGAGTTACTCTTTGGAACTCACGATGATATTAGACATATAGTTGTCGCCGACCTTCTAGGTAATGTACAAAATATTTTTTCAAGAGCAAAGAAAACTTTGCCAGAAGACATCCAGAAAGAAACGGTAGGAGTTATATCTTCGGTAGCTTTCAGCCTAGGCGAAAAAGTTCGCGAAGTAGCAGGCGACGTGGAATGCGTGGTTGTCTACCACGAAAAGCTCAAAGTGATCATTTTAAAATCTGAAAAAAACCTTTACGTTATTACAGCCAGAAAGTCTCTGCCAGAGGAAGCTGTATACAAACTAATCTCGTTGGCGAAAGGTGAAGGATAAAACTCTAGAGTCTAGGCTTTTTAAACCTCACTTCTATAAACTGCATAGTTTAATTAGGTTAACAAGCCTATTTTAGAGCTTTGGAGATGTCGGCTGAAGCCATCCGAGCCTTCAAAAACCTTGAAAGCAAAGATTTCCGCATACTGCAGGTTATCGAAGCTGCCATGGCAAAACATGAATACGTGCCAAGAGAGGTTATCGTTAAATACTCCAGGTTTAACATGGAAGAAGTTACATTCCGCCTTGAAAAGCTGCACAAACTCCGCTTGATACGCCAAACAAAACAACCCTATTTGGGCTATACGTTGAACTATGCAGGCTACGACTGCCTAGCCATAAACGCCTTTGTAAAGGCTGGCATCCTAGAGGCTTTTGGCAAACCGTTAGGCGTGGGCAAAGAGGCTGACGTTTACGATGCTTTAACGCCGACGGGTGAACGCATAGCTGTAAAATTTCACCGCTTGGGCAGGATAAGCTTCCGCCAAACAAGACGCAAACGCGACTGGACAAGGGAGGATGTAAACTGGCTGCTGCGTTCAAGAAAAGCTGCAGAAAAAGAATATGAGGCGTTAAGGCTTGTCTACCCGAAAGGTGTGGCTGTGCCAAAACCCATGGGCCAAAACCGCCACGTTATAGTCATGAGCGCCATAGAAGGCGCAGAGCTCGCCCAATACCGCGAAATTTCAAATCCACGGAAAGTGCTGCTGGAAATTCTGCGCAACGTTCGGGAAGCCTATTTAAAGGCTGGAGTGATCCACGCAGACCTAAACGAATACAACATCATTCTAAAACCCGACACTCACATCCTCATAATAGACTGGCCCCAATACGTAACCAAAGACCACCCAAACGCCCAGATGCTCTTAAAACGCGACATGGAAAACGTAATAGCCTTCTTTAAACGCAAACATCTGCTAGAAGCCAACGTGGAGAAAGCCTTAGCCTATGTAACTGGCAAGGGGAGAAAACCGGCTATTTCTTAAGGGCGTCCAAAATTATGTAGAGAATGTTGTTGCCCCTAAGTAAAATGTTCCCGTAATTGGCGATAGGCTGATCTTCACGGCACTCGGTGGCGCCCTCCAATAGAATATTCATGTGCCCGTCGCATTTTACCATTTTACCTCTATATTCGCAGCCATTCTTCAAAACCACAACGATATGCGCGTTTAACTGCTTAACAAGGACATTCAAAGGTTTCTTGCTGGGCTCCATAACAGCACCTTGAAGACTTAAACTCTAACCATAATCCATCAAGCATTACATATAAAAGTTTTATGAAAACAATCTCCAAAATTCCAAAAACCAGAAAAAGACACGCTTTTCAAGAATAATTTCAAAGTCTTAAGCATGGGTTTAGGGCGGAGAAAACCACATATAACAAGTTGCAAATAGATGGAAAACCCCGAACCAAAGAAACTTTAATCAAAATGGTCGGGCGGGCAGGATTTGAACCTGCGACACTCCGGTTTCCGCTTGTACATGTGTGCTTGGTAGGCTGAAAGGGACACCCGCCACAAGGCGGATGCCTACAGCCGGAAGCTCTACCAAGCTGAGCTACCGCCCGCCCTCAACATAAAATTTAAAGTTGAGAAAAATGATTTAACTATTTCGTTTTAATTTCAACCCATTTAAAAAGGTTCTCATGCATCTAGGAAGTTTCTCTTTCCACATTGGTTTCATTAGAGTTATACTGCAACAAGGAAGTCTAGCGCCCAACGGAAACATGTGCACACATCGTATAGGTCTTTGTCAATAAATGTCAACTTTGCAGGTTTTGACCCATTTCACGGAATGTCTGAAGGCACTTGACTTGTTTCGCTGTTCCATTATTAATGTAGATGGAGTAAATGGTTAAGCGGTGACCGTTAAGCGTGCAGTTAAAAATTGGAACAAAATATTCGTAACATAAAAAATAAAAAAGAGACTATTCAAGTTTGGCTTTAAAACCTTTATGCAGACTTAACTGAACGATAATTCCAGCAAGCAACCATCCGATCGTCAACAAGTTCGAGCGGTGGTACTTCCACTCGGCATTTTTGAGTTGCATATGGGCAACGCGGGTGGAACCTGCAGCCTTCTGAAGTTATAAGGGAGCCTTCTATCTCAACAGCTTTAGGTGGGATAGACAGTTTTACTTCTGGATCTGGAACGGGGACAGCGGATATTAAAGTTTTTGTATATGGATGCATGGGGTTATTGATGAGACTTTCTGTGTCACCAGCTTCCATTATTCTTCCTTGATATAGGACAATCATTTTGTTACTGACATACCTGCCCAACGCTACGTCGTGAGTTATAAAGATGTAGGTCAAGTTAAGTTTGTCTTTAACTTCATTGATCAATTTGAGAATTTGAACTCTTACCGTAGCGTCTAGAAGAGAGACGGGTTCATCCATAACCATAAACTTTGGATTCAATATTAAAGCACGAGCGATGCAAACTCGTTGCCTTTGGCCACCGCTAAGTTCATGCGGATACTTATTCATGAAAAACTCAGGCGGGTTAAGGCCTACGGCCCGCAACATCTTAGCAATTATTTCCTCTCTTTCTTCAGGTTCATAGAGATTATGTATAATTAAAGGTTCTTCCATAGCTTTTCGCACTGTTTGTCTGGGGCTAAGTGCTGCATATGGATCTTGAAACACTATTTGCATTTTCCTACGAACATCTTTGAGTTCTTTTCCCTTCAATGATGTAATGTCTTTTCCTTCAAACAATATTTTACCTGATGTTGGCTCAATAAGCCGTAGTAGCAATCTTCCAAGGGTAGTTTTTCCAGATCCGCTTTCGCCAACTAACGCGATGGTTTCTCCTTCTTCTACTTTAAAGCTTACATCATCAACGGCGGGGACATATCGTGGTTTTTCCTTAAAGTAGCCGACCACGCCTCTTCGAACCGGAAAGTATTTTTTTAGGTCAACAACTTCAAGTAGCGTTCCCATTTAAATTCACCTTTTCTTGGATTCTCCATACAAATGACAGGCGACATAATGACCGGAGGAAATCTCAATAATTTCAGGCTCCACCTCTTGACAGATTGCTAGGGCTTTAGGACACCTAGGATGAAATGCGCAGCCTTTCGGTAAATTAGCTAGGTTAGGCGGCTCACCTGGAAGTATGCTTAAAGGCCTTTTTTTGCCTTTGAGGCTTGGAAATGCGGCTATAAGAGCACTGGTGTAGGGATGTGCTGGCTCGCTGAAGATAGTGGAAATATCTGCGTTTTCAACAATTTTTCCAGCATACATTACAGCCAAATAATCGCATATTTGTGCAAGAATTGATAGGTCGTGTGAAATCACCATTATAGCGAGATTACGCGCCTTCTGTAGGTCCTTCAACAACATTAGTATTTGCGCTTGCGTAACAACGTCTAAGGCAGTTGTAGGTTCATCAGCAATCAACAAATCAGGATCGCATGATAAGGCCATTGCTATGAATGCCCGCTGTCTCATCCCGCCGCTAAGTTCATGCGGATAGTTGCGTAGATTAGAACGTCTCAACCCAACAGATTCAAGCAGTTCAGCAGCTTTTTCTCGCGCTTGCTCTTTGGAAATATCACAATGCGTCAGTATCGCTTCTACAATCTGCTTTTCAATGTTATAGACTGGATTCAAAGAAGCCATAGCCGACTGGAAAACCATAGCGATTCTTTTCCAACGTATTTTACGCATTTCTTTTGGGGGTAAAGGCACAATGTCGGTTCCATCGAGTAAAATTTTTCCATCAACAATACGGCCGGGAGGTTTAATCAGTTTTAGAACTGAGAGAGCCATTGTGCTTTTTCCACAACCAGATTCGCCAGCTATCCCTAGGCATTGACCTTTATCCAAATTTAAATTAACGTTATCCACGGCTTTTATTGTACCAAACTCTGTAAAATAATAGGTTTTTAAGTTTGAGACTTCTAGCAGCTTCGCCATAGGATTCACTCATCTATGTGTGGTTTTTAACGTAACTTACGCCTTATAATTTTTTTCGCTCCATAATAAAAATGTTGCCTTAAAATATAAGTTAATTAAAGAAGTGAATGATGTTGTTCACTATTTTAGAAGTGATCTAAGCCCCACATTTTAAAGTATTCTCTGTAAAATGGCGGTTGGGGAAAGTCAGGCCTCATTACGAAGGTAAAGCGTTTATATGTAATGTTTCTATCCTCAAAGCTTTTAAGACCCGCCATTAACTCTTCAAGTCTATTTCTCGGCACTGTAAGTATTATTTCATCCTCCCCGGCTATTGCTCTTTCAAACTCTCCGGGATCAGGCACTGTTATCCAGCATTCTCCGGTCAAGAAGGATGGAATAACTGATTGAACGCATGACCCAATCGGATCAAACTTTGACGTAACTTGATAGCCTTCTCTATATCTGAGGGCAAGTAGGAGATACCTCAGTTGTGCCGTGTTACAGTAAATGAGTACAACGTCCGGTTCAAAGTTGACTTTGCTAAGAGGCGCGATTGATAAGCCAACATATTTACCGTAGGGCAAACGAAAACCTTCCATGACCCGTTTTATAGCGGCCTCTTGACTTGCAATAAAGAACGGGTAGGAAGTGAGACCCTTCAAGTAGGACTCAGGTGTTTCCACAAGACCATAAGATATTAAGGGCTCAAAACACCAATGGTCCTCTTTAAACATCGTTACATTTAACCCTTGACGACGCGCCAACGAAAAAGCTTGACAGAGAGCCCAGTGTTCTCCATTATCTCTTTTCGGCCTTATTGAACCGCTGGGGACTTCACTTTCAGACTTTAAAAGTTTTACAGGCTATGGGGTACGTTTTCAAAAAAGCAAGTTTCTCAATGGATTCTCCATACTTCCACAAAGTCTCTAAATTTTCAGCACACATTTAATTACACCTATAATGCTATAAAGGAGGGGACTGTTTTTTTAAAGTTTCCTACCTTGCCGCTGTTCTTTTCAATGCCCTATTTTTCTTAAAAACAATATACTTAAAAAGAACAAACAATCGGTTGGCAGATTATTTGTATTTTATAAAAATTAGAGGTGGGTTGTATTGTTAGGTTTTTATTGTTAGGTTTTTCGGGTTTTTCTTTTGTGGAGTAGGTAGGCTGCTATGGCGATTATTACGATTATTATGACTATGATGGCCAGTATTTGTTCCGTTGGCATTCTGGCGGCCGGGACTGGAGTAGGCGTAGGAGTAGGTGTGGGAGTAGGGGTGGGCGTGGGCGTTGGTGTGGGAGTAGGAGTGGGCGTGGGCGTTGGTGTGGGAGTAGGGGTGGGCGTGGGCGTTGGTGTAGGTGTTGGTGTAGGAGTAGGCGTAGGAGTAGGAGGCACCCAACCAACAGGGGTGAGTTCATGGGCTACTAGCGGCCTCATTGGTTGTGGATAGCCAAATGCTCCCCATTTTGTTGCGTGTTCAGGGTTCCAGTTGGTGAGTATGTCTGTTCTATAGGCCCATATCCATAGCTGGTAGAAGACTAGGGTAATTGTCGGAATATAATCTTTGTATATTCGGATCATTTCTTTTACGTCTTCGACTAATTCGTTGTAGTTTATTCTTCGTAGAGCGCTTCTAGCGAGGTTGCTGATCTGCTCGCAGATTTCAGGCTCTGTTTCATCGAAGCCTGTTGCCCTTACTTGCGGCAAGCCTATGTAGGGTAACAGATAAGAGAAGACTTGCATGTACCATGGTTCTGGATATTCGCCGTATGTTCCATGGGCGAAGCCCCATGTTTTCTTTTCAGCTAGGAATGCGTTCATAAAGTAGTCCATAATTGCTAGTGGCTGAACAGTGATTTCAAATCCTATTTCTTTGAGGTTTTGGGCGAGGTATTCTGCTACTCTAAGCCTTATGGCTGTAAGAGGGGCCATCTGCACAATCATGGTGAAGCTTAGTCTTGTTCCGTTTGGTGTTACGCGTATGCCGTCCGGGCCTTTTGTGAATCCTAAACTGTCGAGTATTGCGTTGGCTTCAGCAATACGTTCTTCATGGGTTTTACCCCAGCCAAGCCAAGCAGCCTCTTCAACAAAAAACTCTGGGTATGTCGCCATGTCAAAATTAGTTCTGTTGGCTGGATAACCGTATCCCATAAAGTAATTTTGGGCTATTTCGACTTTGTCTATTGCTAAATCAATAGCCTGCCTAACTTCTTTAAGGTTAAGGGGATAGAGCCTATGATTTATGAATAGAAATTCTTGGGCTCTTTGAACTGGATTTACCCAAACGTTTATGTTGGGTTTTCCGACTACAGCCGCTACTTGGTGGAAATTTATCTCGATTATATCGACGTCTCCTTTTTGAAGTAAGAGCGGCCAGTTTCCCATGTCGGGATTATATATTATCACGACGCCGTCTATTTTTGGCATGTGTTCTGTTTTCCAATAGTCTGCTCTTTTCTTGAAGAGCCACCATTGGCCTGTTTCAAATGAGTCGTATATGAATGCGCTTGTGGTGATGTGTTTGCTTGGGTCACCTATAAAGTCGTAGCTTAATGGATCATCAAGCGTCTCCCATATATGTGCTGGTAAAATAGCGCGAGTGCCAAAATCTGCAGCCCATCTAAACCATGTCCTATTTGTAATGAACTCTACGGTATAAGTGTCAACAGCTCTTACATCTTTGAGAACCCCTACCAATAATGATGGCATTGCGTATGTCCATGTTAGGTTCCATGTGACTTCTACGTCGTGTGCTGTGACTGGGGTGCCGTCGCTCCACTTTGCCCTCTCATCCAAGTGGAAAACGTATCTTGTGCCGTTGTCAAGGATTTCCCAGCTTTTAGCAAGCCAAGGCACCAAACTACCATTGAACAACTCCAAGACTAAAGGTTCATACAGTAGGCCTGAAAACCATACGCTTTGGCATATATCGCGGGCGGCTAGCAGGGGGTTAAAAGTGCTTGGCGGACAATCTGTGAGAGTGCGCAGCATAATTTCATCAGCACGCACGCAGGGCACTATTGACGCGACGAATAATGTGGGCACTATGAAAAACACCAGAGAGTATCTTAGAGATTTTTCAATTTTCATTTTGTATTCCTCAGAACGTTGTTTTCAGCCCTATTTTTATTTAAGCCTTGCGTTAACTCTGCTCTCTGTTTTGAATATCGTGATTAGAGACAAAACCTTTGCTCGGCCGTAGAGGCTTTAACATTTTTCCTAAAAGCTTTTGAAATATTCTTCTAGCATTTATTGCAACAGCGATCGTAACCGCGGATAAAGCTTGTATATTTGTGAATGTTGGATTCAATAAATTTGGAGGTTAAGCTTTTAGGGCTTCATGGGCTTTTTTCAGCCATTCGATTATTGGAATTTGCCTTGGACATTTACTTTCGCATTGACCGCATTGTGTACAGTTTTCGATGTTACGTCGTATAGCCTTATACATGGCGCGGGCAACTTCGAAGTCG
>Ga0185307_1001559_pt1 | contig 12547 bp, 16 predicted proteins | sample LHCtaG_FD_128010 | JGI IMG/M metagenome (GOLD analysis project Ga0185307, IMG submission 128010) | Hot spring microbial communities from Little Hot Creek, USA to study Microbial Dark Matter (Phase II) - LHC4sed_matched (SPADES... | ecosystem: Environmental > Aquatic > Thermal springs > Hot... | reverse complement strand
AGAATCCCCTCCGCCGAAGGGGCCAGGGTTCCCCGGCAACGGTCGTCAGCCGGGGGTAAGCCGGTCCTAAGGCGTGGCTTAACCGACCACGCCGAAAGGGAAGCCGGTTAAAATTCCGGCGCCACGGGGGTACGATTGCGGCGACGCAAAGCCCAACGCCCGACGCTTCGGGGTAGGCTGAGCAAGGCTGTCGCCTTGCTTAACCGTATAAGCCTGGGGAGTGCCGTAATGGCGAGAACCAGGTGAAAGCGGGAATAGCCGCCCGTTTTAGGGCGGTTCAGCCGATCCCTGGAGCCAGTGAAAAGGGCGTTGGGAAGGATCCCCCGTGACCGTACCTAGAACCGACACAGGTGCCCCTAGGCGAGAAACCTAAGGCGTGTCGGGGATAAGGCAGGCGAGGGAACTCGGCAAACTAGCCCCGTACCTTCGGTAGAAGGGGTGCCTGCTGTCTTGGCCTCTGGCTGGGACAGCAGGTCGCAGTGGCAGGGGGGTCCCGACTGTTTAATAAAAACATAGGGAGCCGCAAGCCCGAAAGGGTGTGAACGGCTCCTGAATCCTGGCCAGTACAGGTCCCTGAAACCCGGGTTCAACCGGGCTAAGGGCCTGCAAACGCCGGGAGTAACTCTGACTCTCAACGAAGGGAGTCATTAAACCCGGCTATATGCGGGGAAGGGGAAGTAGCTGGTCTCCCAAGTAGGGAAAAATGACCAGCTGTATGCCTCTGACCCGCAGGGAACACCCGCCTTCAAAATGGCTTAAAAGCAACAGCCGCCAAAACTAACCATGGTGAACAATAATGCTCAACGAGTTCAAGGATATAATAGATCCAAAAATGTTGCCGAACAGGAGGAAATACCTCCACTATTACATAGTGGGCCTTGTGGATGGCGAAGGATGCTTCTCTATATCAATTAAAAAGCAGGACAACACAAAGTTTGGATGGGTTATTGACCCAGTGTTTCACGTGACACAAAATAGGGAACATGCAGTGGTGCTTGAAATTCTAAAAAGAGTTTTTAACTGTGGTCGCATTATACCAAAGCCTGGACAAGAAGAGTCAACACTTCAATACGTTGTGGACGCGCGGAGAAATCTTGCAGAGAAAATAATACCCTTCTTCAAGAAACATAAGCCCATCATAAAATGGAGGGAATTCCAATATTTCGCCGAAATAGTCGAAGGGTTAGAGAGGGGCGAACACAGAAACCTTGAAGGATTCAAGAAACTTCTGGAAAAAGCCTACGAGGCTTCCTCTGGAAGGAAATATAAGCTGAGTGATGTTCTCTCCGAACTAGAAAGGCGGGTGGACGCCTCAGAGACCATACGCCGGGCGCCGTAGAGGGATTTTGAAGATGAACTTGATGGCGAAGATATGGTCCAACCCCGTTTGGGGTTGCTCAAGGTAGCCAAATGCCTTGTCGGGTAAGTTCCGACGTGCATGAATGGATCAACGAGGGCCCCGCTGTCCCCGCCTGCCACCCGGTGAACCCACGTAACGTGGACGAACAGTCCACGAACCCCCAGCGGGAAAAGAAGACCCCGTGGAGCTTTACTGCAGCCTGCCGCTGGAACACAGTCGCGGATGCAGAGCGTAGACGGGAGCCGTCGATCCCGGCTTCTCCGGGAGCCGGGGGAGGCGCCAATGGAACACCGTCCTTCCGCGGCCGTGTTTCTCACCGGCGCCTTCGGGCGCTGGAACAACGGCAGGTGGGCAGTTTGGCTGGGGCGGCACGCCCTTGAAAAGATATCAAGGGCGCCCAAAGGTCGGCTCAGACGGGTCAGAAACCCGTCGTAGAGTGCAAGGGCAAAAGCCGGCCTGACTGGATCCTCCACAGTGAGGGATCCAGGGGCGAAAGCCGGGCCTAGCGATCATCCGTGTCCCCATTGGTGGGGGCCGGATGTGTCAGAAAAGTTACCCCGGGGATAACAGGCTCGTCGCGGGCGAGAGTCCCCATCGACCCCGCGGCTTGGTACCTCGATGTCGGCTCTTCCCATCCTGGCCCTGCATAAGGGGCCAAGGGTGAGGCTGCTCGCCTATTAAAGGGGAACGTGAGCTGGGTTTAGACCGTCGTGAGACAGGTCGGACTTTATCTGCTGGGGGTGTTGGCTGCCTGAGGGGAAAGGGTCCCTAGTACGAGAGGAACGGGACGCTGTGGCCTCTAGTTTACCGGTTGTCCGACAGGGCACTGCCGGGCAGCCACGCCGCCGGGGATAAGGGCTGAAAGCATCTAAGCCCGAAGCCCCTCCCGAAAATAGGCAGCCACTCCCCGAGTAAAGGCTGGGCTGGCGACAGCCCAGACCTAAGGGGACGAGGGCTCCCGTAAAAGACGGGGTTGATGGAGCCGGGGTGTACGCTGGAAGGCTTCGGCCGACCAGCTCAGCCCGCGGCCCCCAACCGCCCGAGATGTCGGGTGTAAGGCGGTGTCTGGGCGAATCTGGACCCTTCCTGTTGCAAAGGCCTATGCACGGCTTCAAACGCCCCTTTTAAACCCTAAAGTTTATTCTGAACCCCTTTCACTTCGAGTTTTGCGGTGCCACGCATGGAGATTCATGTTCGGAAAGCGGGCAGCCAAGAACTGCCAAAAATTGTGGGCTTGTCAACGAGTCAACGAGGCTTACAGGAGATCTTAAGAGTTCATTCCATTCACGTTTCAAAGTTTAAGCCTCGAAATTTTAAGGAGGGGACTCACGTTTCTGGTTGCTGAGCAGGGCGGCGTTTTGGCTGGCTGCTTGGGCTATGGGCGGCATCGCGGCGGCACAGAGATCCAGTGGCTTGCCGCCCTTCAACGAAGACATTAAAGAGGCCTTGTGCGGGAGGCTGAAAGGCTGGTAGGAGACGCCGTGCTCGTTCACGTTGACGCAGACAGCCCCCATTTGAGGTTTTGGATTGAACGGGGCTACGAGGTTGAGGGAGGCTTATACCACATGACGGCGGAGCCTGAGGGCATAAAACCGCTGCCCGACGTTCCAGCTGGAACCGTCCTCCGAAGCTTAAAACCGGACGAGGAGAAGGAGCTTGTTAAAGTGGTTAACACGAGTTATGGTTGGGAAAGGCTTAGGGAGGATTCCATTGCAAGATGGAAGGAGGAGCATCCTCCTTTAACGAGGAGTGGTTCACGTGGCTGAAGTGGACGGTAAAATCGTTTCCGCCGTCGCCTCTAGGCCTGACACGGAATACAACGAATACTTCCAAGCAAGAAGAGGCCGTCTCGGGCCAGCGGCAACCCTTCCCGAGTACAGGGGGAGGACTTTGGCTTGAGCCCTAACCAGGAGAGCCATGAACTTCCTATACGAGAAGGGTATGGAAACCGTTAGCCTATACACCCTTGAACAGAACACACCTACCGTAATGCTTCTTAAAAAGCTTGGATTCAAAGTGCAACACCACTGGAAGTTCATGCGGAAAAAACTGCCGAAAACCAGTCCCTAACTCTCTCGAAGGCAATCTAGAAATTGCGGATGAGGAGTTTAAAAAGGAGAGGAGGTGTTATGAATGTTTCTGGGCAACCTTCTGGGCTTCCAACTCCCTAACGCGGGTCTCTATGAACTCAGCAACCTTTTCCTGGCTGTACTGCAGCTCCTCCCGCTGTTTTCTAAGCTGTTCCTTGATTGTTGCTAAAACCTTGTTGACGTCGAAGGGCTTCAGTATGTAGGCGTCAGCGCCGCGGTTAACGGCTTCGATGGCGTTTTGGAGGGTTGGGTAGCCCGTTATTATTATTTTCCGCATCCTCGGCACAGTGTCCCTCATCATTGTTAAGAGTTCTATACCTTCCATGTCTGGCAGACGAATATCAATGAGAGCCATGTTGTAGAAGTTCTTCTTCGTCTTCTCTACAGCTTGCTTCGCTGTCTCCGCCTGGTCCACAACGTAGCCTTCGTCTTCAAGAATCATCGCCAAAACTTTCCTTATGTTTTCGTCGTCGTCGACAATGAGGATTCTAGCATTTTCAACCATACTTTTTCACCTCCTTCCTCTATTTTTGGTTCAAGGGGAACTATGACCGTGAAAGTTGTGCCCTTTCCGGGGGCGCTTTCAACGGTTATGGCGCCCCCGTGGGCTTCAACAAAACGTTTACATATGGCTAGGCCGAAGCCCATTCCCTTCGCCTTTGTGGTGAAGAGGGGTGTCCAAAGTTTCTCCAAAACCTCTTTAGTCATGCCTACGCCGGTGTCTGAAACCGTGAACACAACTTTGCCGCCTCTCCTAAAGCTTTTTATCGTTAGGGTTCCGCCCTTCGGCATGGCCTCAACAGCATTCCTTATGAGGTTCACGAAAACCCTTTTCAGCTTTTCAAAGTCAGCCTTCATCCTCGGTTTTTTGCCCACAAGCTTCACGACTTCAATGGTGCTTGGGACTTCAACAGCCGCCAACGCTTCGTCAACTATCTCTATTGGACTTGTCTCGTTTAGGTCGAGTTTAATTTCCCTTGAATAGTCGAGGAGGTCGTTTATTATCTTGTTTGAATAGGCGATATTTTTGTCTATCAGGTTAAGTATCTCTAAAACCTTTTCGTCGCCCAACGGGCCCAGCCTCTTTTTGAGGTAATATGTGGCGCCAGCTATGCTTGTAAGCGGATTACGCAGGTCGTGGCCTACAATGCCAGCTAACTCGCCTATGACGGCCATCCGCTGAGTCTTAAGCAGTTTATCATGCAATTCCACAAGTTCTCGGGTGCGTTCCTCCACCTTCGCCTCAAGCTGATCTGCGTAGGCTTCAAGTTCTTTTCTAGCCTTTTCCAGACGTTCCATAAGCTCAGCGTTTTCGATGATTAGGGCGGCTAGATGGAGGAATAGTTCAAGGGGAGCTAGGGTTTCCTTAGTTGGCTTTCGTCCATCCACAGGGTCATCCATGCTCAGTATGCCAACAACCTTACCCTCAGGCGTCCGCAACGGGGCGTACAGCAAGTCTTGCGGATGCCAGTCCACCATGTCCTCCTCAGAAAGACGGCTTGGAACAACCTTCATCCGTTTTACCGCCTCATGCATGGGCATGTCAGGCGGGACGCCAAAAACATGCTCCCTCGCCCATGGATCATTCCATGGAACATAGTAGAATTCGCCTATCCTAAACCTCTCAAAATTCGGACCGAAACGTTCTCTCCACACGTGGCCTGGAGCCTGCCTCTCCCTTAAAAGCTTAATTTCCTCCCTTGTCAAGCCTACTGTTATCAGTTCTTTCCGATTTAGTTCCTCGTCAACGCGACCGATGACAACCCTACGCCAACCGAACTTCTGAATAGTTTTGGCTATCTCCCTAAGCCTTCCCCTTACGTCTTTAACCCCCATTATCTTGGCTGAGCCTCGGAGGAGGTTTTCAAGCCTTTTTGACATGCTGGTTAAGTATTTGGTTCGTTCTATGTTAGCAAGGGCTATGGCAACATAGGAGGCCAGTATCTCCAGGAATCGTCTGTCTTCTCTGTCGAAGGCGTCCAGTTTCTCGCTTTCAACATTCAAAACCCCCAAAACCTTGTCGCCCAGCTTTATGGGCACCGCAAGCTCGGAGAGGACGCTGTGGACACCTGCACTTATGTAAGCCCTGTCCTTTCTGACGTCTGGGACATAGACGGACCTACCAGTCCTAGCAGCCCTAACAGTAATACCCCTATCACCATCCAAAGGCAACCTAAGCTTTTGTGAACAGTCAAGCCCTATGGAACATACTAATTCCAGCTTATTTCCCCTAACCAATAAAACATCAACGAGTTTGAAGCCCAGAATCTTCTTCATGGCGTACAGCGTTTGCCTGCATAATTCCCCCACGCTTTTTGCTCTGCTAAGCCTCCGTCCACAAGCGTTTAAGGCTGCCAGTTTCTCCTGTCTCTTCACGTTGTCAATGGCTACAGCTGCGTGAGACGCCAGCACTTCAAGGAGTTTCTTATCGTCTTCGTTGAAGGCATCCAGCTTTTGGCTCTCAACATTCAAAACCCCCAGAACTTTTTTCCCAACCTTCATGGGGACGGCGAGTTCCGATAGGATGGATTCTCCGCCCCGAATATATGCGCTGTCCTTTCTGACGTCTGGGACATAGACGGACCTACCAGTCCTAGCAGCCCTAACAGTAATACCCCTATCACCATCCAAAGGCAACCTAAGCGAGAAAACTTTTGAATAACCGCGGTGAGCCACCAAACGTAGGCTGTCTCCCTCCACTATGAGAATGGACGCGTACTCGAAACCTAGGGTTTTCTCCATGGCGTCTAACGTAAGCCTATAAACTTCCCTTAGGGTCTTGGCTTTGTTTAATTTCTGGGCATACCTGTTCAGCTCCGAAAGCCTTTCCTCCAAAAGCTTACGCTCCGTTACGTCTCGACTTACCCCTATTAAGCCCGCAACTCTAACATATTTGCCACCCAGTACCGCCTCGTCGCCTCCACAAAGGAACTGCCTATCTATTCGGAGCATTTCCACCCCGTAATTTTTTTCGAAAGCAGGTTGAGCGACATAATAGTCCCGTCAGAAGCGAGGGTGTAAATGACGTCTAGGGCCGCCTCCACGAGGGTGCTGTAGCGTTTCTCGCTTTCGGCTAGAGCCTGCTCTATCTCCTTATAGTCCGTTAAATCCACGAATACTTCAAGCTTCACATACCTGTTTCCAAACCAGCTGATAGCTTTATCAAAGCATTTAAACCATTTTCCAATCTTGTCGCATTTATACTCCCTAGCGTGGATTTCGCCAAATTTTCCTTCAAAAACAAGCACATTGTTACATGATGGGCGAGGGCTTTCCAGACCACAGAGAACCCTATAGCATTTTTCGCCCTCTTCCCCACCGCAGACCTCCTTAAATTTGTCATTTGCGAAAATTATTTCGTATGTTTCCGGGTCAACTATGAAGACAAGCTCCTCTAAACCGTCCAACAGCGTGTGAAGTTTTTCAAGGAAGGCTTCCTCGCTTTCCGTCATTATCAAGCATCACCCGGAGAAAGGAGCTGCTTCCTCAAACTCTCAACGCTTTTCGGAAGATCCAAATCCTCCATTTCGAGTTTTATATTGAGTTTACAGCAGAGCCTTTCAAGTATAAGCTTCTCAAGGTATGAAGCACCAGGACCAAAGATTTTCTCAAGGGTCCTTTTAAATTCCTCTAGGTTTTGGGGGATATCGTTTATTCTAAGTTTGAAGGTGTTTTCCAAATGGAAGAGTATGGCTTGTTTCGGCGACTCGCCTAGGAACGCTAAGCCTTCTTCAACGGCTTCTAGGATTGTTTTTTGGAAGTCTTTTGAAGTCAAAGGTTATCCCAGATGTATTGAATATTACGAATCGATATATTAAACCTTTTCGGAAAACATCCATTAAACCCTTATGAATCAAAAATTAGTACTAGAACTGAACTTACCTCGCTTTAGCCTTCTGAAAACTCCGCCTCGCCGCCTCCACGTAATTCACAAAAATAAACTCTTTATCTTCATCCCATTCGAGAGGTTGCCCAATGTGGGCGTAAAGCCTCTTCATTATCATGATTTCGAGGAAGCGGGCACCCAAGCCGAAGATTTTCTCCAGACCCTCGGCGAAATCCTTTATGCGCTTCGGGATTTCCTCCCTTGAAATCTTAAACTTTTCCTTTAGGTGGAAGTAGATGGATTCCTTCGCTGACTCTCCCAGAGAAGATAAAGCTTCGTCCACGGCATCCAGAAGAATTTCATCGAAGGTTTTCTTCGCCAACTGCACCACTCTTTTGACTGTTAGAGGGGATTCAGTTTCTCTGGTCTTATATGAGGTTTCTGGACTTTTAATTTTTATGTTTTCGCCGATTTCGAATCAAATTTGACTTCACAAGGCTTAAGGACTTTGCGTATTCCATTAGAGCCATCCGCATGGTCTCCTTTCGCTTGTTCCAAGCCTTTGCGCGGCTCCTCCAACATTTCCTTCTGCTCCCTGCTTTGGATTACCTCAACTATGCATTTTCCGGGCATATGTAGCCTCTTATATTCTGTATATTTGGTATACCAGAAACATTTAAAAGACTTACACCAAAAAATAGTTAGGTGTACCGCTAATGAAAACCCTCAGAGTTTCAGACGACGTCCACCAAAAGCTGACGGCCCTTCTAGGCGAACTTACGGCCCAAACGAGCAAAATGCAAACATACCAGGACGCAATTGAAGCCATGCTATACCAGTCTGTCATACTGCCGCCCGATCTTATAGGCGAGGTAGAGCGCTTCATCCAAACCCATAAGTGGAAGGGCTACACCACCAAGGAGGAGTTTATACGCCAAGCTATACGGTTTTTCCTTAAATGGGAAAGCGGAGAATACGAGTACATTGAGATCCCAAAGGAGAAGTATGAGAAACTGAACAGAGCCGTAAAGGACATGCGAATGCCATACTACAGCGCTGCTGAATTCATAGAAGACCAGATAGACAAAGCCCTCCAACAATATGAAAGGTTCCTTGAGGAGACGGAGAAACAGAGGAACAACCCATCTCGACGGTGATAGCCTTTGTCAGTTAAGGGTTTTGAGAACATAGTGAAGATAAAGACTTTCGGAAACGTTGACAAAAACTTAATGGAAAAAATACTTGACATAATTGCCGAGTGTTATGGGAGACTTGGGCCTCCCATAACGTTCTCCGTGAACCTAAACATTTTCGAAACCTCAGGTGGGCAGGGCTTTTTTGCCTCCCATGACGCTTTGCAGGGAAAACCCACAATAAACATTTATATGGACAGGCTTTCAAGCCTCCCCCTCACAGTTGTCGAGGGTGGAATACGGCGTCAGGTCGCCCACTCGATCCTCCACGGCTCCCCAGAATTTTACAAAATCAAGTTCCCAGCCGAATTAAGGCAGAGCATGCATATCTACGGTTTGCCCGAAACCCTTGCAACGGAAATCCTCTACGGGGCAGCCATGGCGGCTAAGGAGTTTAACGTGACAAGGTTTTTGGTTGAATGCGGATACATTGAAGACCAAGTGGCTTACGCAAGGTACATGCTTGAACCAACATCCGAAGAAATGCAGGCGTGGGAAATGGCTAAAAACAACCCCACAGCCAAAATAGTCTACCTTGTCATGACAATTCGAGATATCTCATGTGCCATCCCTCTCCTCAAAAACCCAAACCTCACAAACGAAATCAAAAAGCTCCTAGAAAAAAGGACAAGCCACCTCCCAGAAAACTATAGAGAGATAATACAGCGAATGGTAGATGAAACAATCCAAAAGTTTTCAGAAGACACTTTCAAAAACATAAACCTCCTAGTAAAAGCCTTCGTAGAAGAGATAATCCGAAAAGAACTTGGAACCCACAAGTATGGAGCGGAAACCATCAGAGGACTGGAAAAACGTGAGTAAAAAAATAATTTTAGACATGTTTGCCTTTGCAAACATGGTAGGAAAATCGTCGACTTAACTTGAACTTCCCTATTCACCACTTACAGCTAGTAGTTTTCTATTAGTGAGTTTAAGCAGCGGCTGTGGAGGATTTAAAGCTCAAATTTTGAATTTGAGCCAGCCTGTTGAGTCTTGTGGACCTTTGGGCTGGTTTTTGGGTTGAGCCGCCGAAAGGCTTCTGCCTAAAAGGGCTTCTGGGGAAGGTGCCACTTTATGGTTGGGGACTGTAGGCGAACAGTGGTTGAGGTTAGGGAGGAACTCCACCAGGAAATCCCAGGCTGGCTTTACTCAACGACCTGCGCATTTATCAGTTGGCCAACGCCAAATCGAAGAGTTTTTGAGGGATGAGGAGCGGGTTAAAAGCCTAATTAAAAGGTTAAAGTTCAATCCGGCCACATAATCCACTAGCTTTTTCACTTCTTCTTTGGCGTTTTCATCTAGTGGTAGGGCTGGTTTTCGTGGGTAGCCCGCTGGCAGCCCCAGCATTTACATGGCCTTTTTTATGGCTGAAAGCTGGTTGTAGCGTTTGACGAGCACTTCGTTTATGTGGTTTAAAGCTTTTTGGAGTTCTGCTGCTTTCTGGTGGTCGCCGTTTTTGATGGCTCTGTATGGGCTTTTGGAGTTCTGGGTAGGGGTTGGCTACGGCTATGACGGCGCCCTTTCCGCCCAGGGCTAGGGTTGACAGAACTAAATCGGCTGTTCCGGCCAAGACGGCTATTCGATGGCCTACCAGGCGTATGGTTTCCGTTATGGCGGCTATGTTTCCTCTGCTGTCTTTTACGCTGGCCACTTGCGAGTATTCGTTGGCGAGCTCCGCGATTGTGGAGGGCTCCAAAGCGTAGCCTGTGAATTTTGGCACGCTGTATAGGATTATGGGGATGTCAACCGCCTCTAACACGGCTTTGTAGTGGCTTATTATTTCGCGGTTGGACAGCTTAAAATAGTAGGGTGTGACGACTACGGCGGCGTCTACGCCTGGGTCTGCGGCGGCTTTTGTAAGCTTAATGGTTTCCCAATGTGCTGGGGGCGCCTGTTCCGGCTAAGACCGCCGTTTTGCCTCCGGCTTCTTCGAGGACTATGGCTATGATTTTTGGCGTTCTTCCCATGTCAAGTATGGGGCTTCGCCGTTGCTTCCGCATGGCATAAGTCCGTCCACGCTGGCCCTCAATCCAGAAGCGTACGCATTTGCGTAAGGCTTCAAAGTTTAGTTCTCCTTTTTCTATGAAGGGTGTGATGTGGGGGACGATGATGCCTTCAAACCTTTTTTGGCTTTTCATGTGGGTTTCGCCTGAAATGTGAAGGTTTAAAAAGGTTTTAAGCCTTAATATATTTGTCTGTTTGACAGTTTGCTGATGCAGGGTTGCGAAAGCTTAAACCAGAAGAATGGGTGGATTTGGCTTTTCCGAATACGTTCCTTTTATTGACCCTAAACTCATACTTAAGAAAATTTCATCCCATATACTTGGGGAAATTCCATATAGCGAAGCTTTTGACGCATATAGCTAGACTTCAACCCCACCACGCTACAAAACCAAAAATACATCCTAGGAAAAAATCAGGAAAGCGGACCGAGAAAAAGTTCAGGAAATCCTACAGAGCTTTCCAAGAAAGGGGATCCCGAGAAAAAGAGTGATGTCAGTGAATAAAACTTACCCAAGCCACGAGGAATTCATGGAAAAATTACGAAGACTAGACGATGTAGGACTGGTGGCAACTTTAAAAAGGCTAAGCTTTCTAGCTCAAACAAAGGTTTACCTTCTTTGGAAAAAAGAAACTTAGATTCTTAAATCTTCCATAATTATTTGAAATCCGTAAAACCTTTTTGAAAAACATGCCGTAGGCTTATCACGCACGGTGCACCCAATTGAAAGTGGAGTCGGTGATACTGGTAATTGTGGCCATATGCGTCTTTCTCACATTTTACTTCTCGCTATTATCTTTCACTTCGCCAGAAGACATATGGAGAAAACAGTTTATTAATTTGGCTGTTTACTCGCTCATAACGGGGATTACTGTTTTTGCATGTCTCCTGTCCTACATGGTTGTCAAAAAGGTTTTCGCAAAAACGTTTTCAAATACATTCAAGCCTCGACTTTGCGAATTGAGGAATAAAGCCACCAACGCTGATTTAAAAGGCTTTAAATGGATAAAAGCCAAGGTGCGGAAAACTTTGCCAAAACAAGTACAAGAAAAGCGGAAAGCGGAACGGTGATGTTATCGTCCACGGGATTTGACTCAAAATGTTCAACTATGGAGGAGATGGCTCCCGCAAGTGCTCCAACAACTCCCAAAACCGCGGCGCCAACGGGAACCGAGAAAACCGCCATGGCAAGGTTTCCCCACCAAGACTTGGTCCTTCTCTTATAGAGAATGTTACGCACGATCCCGGTAACGGCGTCTCCAACAGACATGAACAGCACGGGAAGAACCCCGAACCAGAAGTTCCCGCCAGAAGCAAGCCAGCCAAGCGCCAACACAAAACCCCACATGACGCAGAAGGAAACCTCGTAAGCGTTTTCCTCTACTTAAAACCAGCGCATAAGCCTACCCACCCTATGGGGTATGTAGAGGAAAGCGGCCAAAAGGGAGGCCATGGCCAAGGGGAAAAGAGGTGTCTCAAAAACGCATGGGACGATGGAAGCAACTAAACCACCCGTAAGAATATGAATAACCTTCCTATTATAGTAGACTGCAACATTGTGTTGTACACCACGTTCAACCATCCAATCATGAAGCCTTCGAGTCAAAAAAACGGCGACAAAAATAACCCAAATGAAAAGAAGCACGGTGGCAACGACCTCTAAGGAGGAAAACGCAACCCACATGTCGGACACAAAAGTAGAATTAGACTGAGCACCACTTAAGCCTTGCCATACCCAGATAAAAGTATCGCCCGAAAATCGCGGAGGCTGTCGAGTTGACTATTAGGCTCAGGCTTTATTGACAAGAAGTACCCTGGAAATTGGGAAAACGCGCCGTAAGGGGGTTCTAATAGAAAGATGTGCGTGCGTCTAATCTTATTTATATGGAATGTATTCTCTGCCCAGCAGTTCTCTTGCTATGATTATTCTTTGGATGTTCATGGCTCCTTCTGCGCCTATATAGTAGGACATTATGCCCCGCAGTCCCATTTCCAATGGGCAGTCTTTCGTGTAGCCCCATGCCCCCATCCATAGCATGACGTGTTCGAAAACTTTGAAGGCGAAGGGCGGCACCT
>Ga0185307_1001558_pt1 | contig 12549 bp, 11 predicted proteins | sample LHCtaG_FD_128010 | JGI IMG/M metagenome (GOLD analysis project Ga0185307, IMG submission 128010) | Hot spring microbial communities from Little Hot Creek, USA to study Microbial Dark Matter (Phase II) - LHC4sed_matched (SPADES... | ecosystem: Environmental > Aquatic > Thermal springs > Hot... | reverse complement strand
TTCTAATGGGCTTATAGGCTCATTTATAAGCTTTCAACAGCTAATCCTAGGCAAGCTCCTTAACCCTTCAAGCTTTCCCTAACGTTAGGATAGATAATAGATAAATTCTCAGTGTAGTGAGCTACTTCACGGCGAGAGCCCGAGGCTTCCCTACGATAGATAGTGAATCTGTAAGAAACAGATTTAAATAAATCTGTTTCCTAAATGAAATTATTGAAAATATTTTAAGAGAGGTCTTAAGTTCATGGTTAGCAAGAGAAATACCCGGGCTTATTGAAAGAGATTATTCGACAGAAGCTTCAAAAAGCATAGTGGCAGTGATCGGTCCAAGAAGAGCAGGTAAACCTATTTTATGTTTCAAGTAGCCAAAAACCTGTTAAGTAAAGAATTTTTGAAAGAAAATATAGCCTATCTTGATTTTGAAGATTTAAGGTTGAAAATTTAACTTCAAGGCATTATAGCATGTTTATAAAGGTACTGCATGAGCTTTTGGACCTGGCAACTTAAGTTTTATATATTTAATTTATATATTTATATATATTTTATTGCTTAATTATTTCATGTCGAGCATTAGGTCTCTGGTTGAGGGTTTAGGTGTTTTGAGAGGAATAGGGTTCCATTGGAGTTTAAGATTTTGGGATTAGTTTACCTCAGCTGTTGCTTCAACTCCCGGAATATATTTTGAAATAAGGGTTACAAACCCTCCTCCAGGCGGATAGTAAATACCGCCAACACTACTAGTAGCAATACTTAAAACCCTAGGCCATGGGGTTGTAGTAGGTGGCGGTGTTGGAGCTACTGTTAAGGTTATGATTCTTGTCTCTGTTTTAGTTATTATAGTTACTGGTGCTGTAAACTACCGGCAAAATATCCAACAGCAACTCCAACTATAAGGAAGACCGCAATAAGTATAGCTGATATCCTACTAATTGCACTCATACATAGCCCCAACATCATTTTACAATTTTTAAATTTTTTCGGTATATGAGGAGGCTCTGTAAACTTAAGCATGTTGATTACTTCATCACGGTTTTCATCTCTAAACTCTATCTAACCCTTCATTTATTATTCCCATTACCAATACTGATTAGAGTTTCCCACTAAACAACCACATTCCCAAAACTATAAACATCCTTAATATTAATGCAGTATAATAAATTACTACATCATCTTTAAAATAGTGGTTGGATTATGAAGCTAGGCATGACGTTGATGACAATTACTGGGGAGAATATTCTCTACTTTATAGCTATAGCTTTTGCTTTAGGAGTGTTTCTAGGTCTTGGACCGCCTCCCTCAGCAACATATCTTTTATAACAGCTGTAATAATAGCTCCAGCAATGATGAGGTTTGGATTTAATCCATGGATTGCCCACTTCTTCGCCTTCTTCCTAGGAATAATTTCAGAATATACACCTCCAACATCTCTTACAGCTGCTGTTGCATCTAGGATTTCAGGAGCTGGATTTATGGAGACAATGTTTGAAACTCTACGTATGTCCCTACTCGTATTTCCATTAACATTTTGCAATATTCAAATGGTCTGGCCTAGTAACTGAGCCTGGATTAACACAGCTCTACTCTATAGGGGTTACAGCTACTGGATGTATTGGCTCAGCATGCTTCTTCACGCTAAATATAGCGAAAATAAAATTATAGATTCAGCACTAAGAATATCCTCATTAATCCTAGCCTTAATAATCCTATTCCATCCAAACCCTACATATACATTAGCAACATTAGCACCGGTAGCCATACTAGTAGCATAGGAATATAGAAATATATAGAAATAGAAATATATAGAACGAGGGAAAAATATATTAAAATATTATAAAATCTCCATTATTTCTCTAATACTGTACTTCTCGATGTTTAATACTTTATCCACCATCTCCTTTCCTACATTTTTATACTTTGATTTCTTTATGTTATCCATGAATTTTGCTACTACCTCATCTTTTGTTAATGGATTTTTCGGTGTTCCCTTATGGTTTATAACTTCCTCCTCATATACCTCACCACTCCTCAACTTAATTCTGGCTCTAGCGGGAACTACTTCACTTCCTCCATACTTATCGTATTCCTCATCGACTAAAGCCTTAATCTTAGATGTGTAGTTCAGTATTTCAGGATCACTTATAGATTCCTCTGTGAAATCCCATAGTCCAACCCATCCCCTCCTTAAAGCAACAACTACAACATATGGGAGACTGAACTTTGCGCCGTATGGTGTTTTAGGCTTTATTTTCTCATTGTATGGCTCAACAACAAGATTTAACGCAATCCTCGGCACATAGTATGTACACTCCTCAATGTCTTCAGGTTTAATACCGTGTTTCCTCTTAAGTGCTAATGCAATATCTATTGAGGAATGTGTTGCATGACATGTTGGGTAGGGCTTAATGGATATATTTAAAGTTTCCCAGACTTCCCCTAAACCCTTAGTAGTCTGCTCTAAATTGAAGTTATCCCCCTTAAGATATGCATTGAATAATCCCTGCCTCCCCTCAAATACTTGTAGTGGACCCCTACATCCCTCCCTAGCTAGTAGGGAGGCTATTATGCCTGAATGTGATGCGAAGCCTGGATGCATAGGTTTAACCCATACACCTTCAGGTATGCATTGAAGTATTCCTGATGATAGACTTCCAGCTATTCCTAAAGCCCATGCTAACTGTTCAACAGATAAACCCATTAACTTACCTGCTATTAATGCAGAGCCGAAAACACCTATAGCTGACGTTGGATGTATTCCGCGGAGATGGAATAGCCATGGAGCAGCTAGACCAAGTCTAGCATTAACCTCGTAGGCAGCAATTACAGCTTCTAAAACATCTTTACCTGATGCATTAACCATCTCCCCTACTGCTAATGCTGTAGGTACAGTTGTACAGCTTAAATGCATTCCAGAGCCTAGATGTGTGTCATCATAATCTACGCTATGAGCCATAACGGCATTGGCTAATGCAGCATTTGGAGCTGATGCTTTAAATCCATGCCCAATAACCGTGCTTTCAGGTAAACCTCCTAGAATCCTAACAACATTAACCACACGTTTAACATCATCAAGATCATAGGTAGCCATCATAATGCCTAAAGCATCAAGTATGTGAAGCTTCGCCCTATTAACAACATCCTCAGGAATATTCTTCAACCTTAAACTATAAGCAAACTCAGAAAGCCTAGAGGATATTGTTTCAACCACTATAACACCAGGCATATTGTAGCAGGCTATAATTTAAGGATTTCGATGAAATACCTGCGCCTTGTAAACTTAAGCTTGTGGTTTGATTCTCCTATTTAACTATAGCATTTCACATAGCTTTTTCTACAGGTTTCCTAGTATATGTTATGGCCGATCTGCTCGAGGCTCTAATGATGGGGGAGGTTGCGAATTCAACATAAAGGCAAGCAGATACCTAAATGGAAAATAGTAGTGAGAAGGAACGTTAGTGAAATACTGTAGTTAAATCTTAACAATAGTTGGGAACAGTTCCCCGCCTAAGTTTACAAGGCGAATACCTGCTATGCATACTTAGGCATGGTACTTCACCATGTTGATTCTCTAAAATTCTACTTTAACCCCTCATTTATCATTCTCATCAACATTATCACTACTAACTTCCTACATAAATAATCATACCCCAAAACCACACCAACATCTTAAACTTAAAATAATAAATTACATCAAACATCATTTTTAAAACTTAAAATAGTATTAGAGTATTCTAGTTAATTAAGCATATATTTTAACAAGTCATTACAATACATTTCAAATCCCTAATAACAGAAACCTAAACCACCCCTAATCAACCAGCCAACAAATAAAACTTAGACTAAAACTAAAGTTTACAGGGCGTATGAGGGGGCTCTGTAAACTTAAGCATGTTTCATCGCCTCTATTATTTGTATTGTTTTCTATGAGTTCTTCTGCTTTAATTTTTCATTTATCCATGTTTCATTAGCATTATCATTGTTGATTTTAGAAGGTTTTCTCCACGTTCCTCACCACATTCATCCTTAATATGGTATGTAGTTATCGAATAGCTTAGCTCCATCCTTAACCGTATTACTCTCTCCATTAATTTTCTAATTCAGCCTTATAATCCATGCTTTAGATTAGAATCCCGCATGAAGCTTATAGTAAGGAGCGCCATCAGTCAACATAGTTATTTTGAGCCTTAAATAGCTTTAATCCTCTTAATGAACATTATTGATGTTAATATGTTGCAACATCAGAAACCATCATGTACACGATCCTCCTAAATAGGGCTCAAAAGCAACATATAATACCTTTCACTAGAACCCATCCAATCAGTATCATCAACTAGCAAAAACCTAACATCCCTATTAGCAAATAAGAAGCTTAAAGAAAGACCTAAACCATGATAATAGATGTATGACTCCTACATATTATGAAGCTTAAGATATCTGAAGCCATTCTTGAAGAACGAAAATATATAAGCACCATAACAATCAGAGTATACGGGGTTCTCCCCTAACAAACCTAACAACTTTAGACATGGTTTCACATAGTTAAAGGAGAGAAACCCCAAATAAGGCTTAAGTTTACAGAGCGCCTTAAAAAGGGCAAAATTTATATTTTAACATTCCTCTAGATCGGATTAGAGGGTTATGAGAAGGGTTGCTATTATTGGTGTTGGTAATTCTAGGTTTGGTGTGCGTTCTGATGCTATTCTTCAGGAGATAGCTTTTGAAGCTGTTAAGGAGGCTTTTGAAGATGCTGGTATTACCCAGAAGGATATAGATTTAAGTGTTGTAGGATCTGTGGGGACGAGGCTTTACGAGGCTTTACCTGCAGTTCCTGTAAATGAATATGTTGGGCTGGATGGGAAGGGGCCTATAAGGGTTGAGGCTGCATGCGCTACTGGAAGTGCAGCGGTATTTACTGCTTATAATGTTATAGCCTCAGGATATGTTGATACAGCTATTGCCATAGGAGTGGAGAAAATGTGTGAAGTAGATACCCCAACCTCAACAGCTGTAGGGGGTAGAGGTGGAAACTATCTATGGGAGTTCCATATGTTCGGAACAAGCTTTGCAGGATACTATGCATTATATGCTACAGCACATATGTCAAGATATGGAACCACAGAGGAGCAGCTTGCTAAAGTAGCTGTGAAAGCTCATAAATATGGAGCAATGAATCCGAAAGCCCACTTTCAGAAGGAAATAAATATAGAGACAGTTCTTAGATCAAGAACTATATGTTGGCCTCTTAAGCTATATGATTGCTGCCCAATAAGTGATGGAGCTGCTGCCGTTATATTAGCCTCTGAGGAGAAGGTGAAGGAGTTTAAGGTAGAGGATCCTGTGTGGATTAAGGCTATAGGATATAGCTCAGATACTTCAAATCTTGTTAGGAGGCCAAACTACGTTGGGCTAGGAGCAACAGTAAAAGCTGCTGAAATGGCTTATAAAATAGCTAAAATAGAGCCTAGAGATGTTGACGTAGCTACCGTTCACGACTGCTTCACAATAGCTGAAATAATGGCTTACGAGGATTTAGGATTCTGCAGGAAGGGGGAGGGGGGAAAGCTTATAGATGAGGGGCAAACATACGTAGGAGGTAAAATACCTGTAAACGTTGATGGGGGACTTAAAGCTAAAGGACATCCACTAGGAGCTACTGGATGCTCTATGATGTATGAGTTAACGAAACAGCTGAGAAATGAAGCTGGAAAAAGACAGGCACCATTAAGGAAGAACATAGCTCTAGCACATAATGTAGGAGGGACCGGACATTACTGCTACGTAACGATTCTTGAAAGGTGAGAGAATGTCAATAAAGAGTAGGCCATTAATCTTAATACATGATATTCCAATCACTAAAACAAAGATGTTCTGGGATGGTTTAAAGGATGGGAGAATATATGCAACGAAATGTAGGGATTGTGGTAAAGTATACTTTCCACCCCAAGCCGACTGCCCTAAATGTTTAAAATCAAATTTTGAATGGGTTCCCCTAAGCAGTGAGGGGGAAATAGAGACCTTTACAGAATCCCATCTTAAACCACAGGGATTTACACATTATGAAAAGCCATACATAATAGCTATAGCTAAAACACCGGAAGGAGTAAAAGTTATGGGTTGGCTTGAGGGGGTAGAAGTTAGTAATGTAAAGGTAGGAATGAAAGTTGAAATAACATCCAGGATACAGCAGGATGGATATCCAGTAATAATATTCAAACCAAAAAATACATGAGGTAAAACTATTTAATTCATTTTCATACTTAATAGTTCTAGATAATTAATCTAAATAGAATTATTCGATGTTCTCAATTGATAAGTTCATAAAGTTACTTAATGCGTAATCACACCTCTAAGAGCCCTGTCAGTCTAGTATTATTGAGCTTTCAGTTTAAGCATTAAGGAGTAGGAGCAGGTAAACCCCTGTCTAGGAAGACACACGTAATGTCTTCCTAGCTAAAACTGAAGAAATACATTCCAGTTATATCCCATCATTTCTTGAGCTATCTTAAAATAGGACGAATGCTTTAGCATCGTCCCTCTATGTTAAAGCTTTTCACCCCTCTTAGGAGGAAGTTTTCAGCACCCTTCCTCTATACCTGCTTAATTACTTCAAGTTCTTCCTCACCAAATCTATTATAAACTGCTCTTTCAAGCTTAGCCACATACCAGCATCTAGTTCTGCCTGTAGCTTTCCATTTTCTCTCAGGAGGCCACTCCTCCGAGGGCTTTACTTCACTTAATTCTTACCCTTCCCTCAACTAGGCTTCTAGCTATAAGGTCTCTTAATGCTTTCGGCGCTCCTTCAGCTCCCTGAACATATGCAAATACTCCTAGTAATGCTCTTATAAGTAACTCAGTGAAGTATGCCATTCCACCAAACCACTGTATAATTTCCTCCGATGCTTTAAGGGCTACTTCCGTTGCTTTTGTTTTAGCTGTTGCTCCTGCAACGCCTATATCTATAGGCTTTACTGTTGGATCTTTCTGCTTGTAGTATCTATCTGCAAGCCATGCAGCCCTATATACTATTACTATATACTAGCAGTCTAGCAGCTTCAAGCTCCTCGTATATTTTAGCAAGCTCGAAGCTTACTCCCTGATATGATGCTAGAGACTGTCCGAAAAGCTTCCTCTCCCTAATCCACTGTAATCCCTGATTTATAAGCCATTTAACCTCTCCTAGAATTGAGCCTCCAATAAATGTTTTACCTAGATTAAATCCTTCAACTACAGCTCTAAAACCGTCATTAACACCTTCAACCCTATATTTATCATCAACCTCCACCCTATCTATAGTGAGAATATCACTATCTAATGCATGTCTACCCGTATGCTTATACTTACCATAGTTTACATCGCTAATTATTTCACCTTCTTTCTTACGGTATATTATGAAGCTTGTTAGGCCTTTATGTCTTGTTTCTATAGGTGCTGTTCTAGATAGTAGGAACCATCCACCCCCACGGCATGCTATCTATTAAGGCTCCCCCACTAGCTATACTCTTCTCCCCTTCAATTATCCATTTATCCTCATTGATCTTCCTAGCTTGTACTCTCTGTATTCCAGCTAGGTCTGTTCCACCCTGAGCTTCTGTAGATGCTATTCCTAGGATAGCATCTCCCGAGGTTATTTTGGGGAGAAGCTCGCTTTTAGCTTCACTACTTCCATAGGTTTGAACTATGTAGGGCCAGGAGTTTGAAAGCCCCATAACCCTTGCAATAACAAGAGTAGGATCATGTGATGATAACTCCTCCTAAACCAATGCTACATCTAAAAAGGACATATCTAAGCCTCTGAACTCCTCCGATAATACTCCTCCATGAACTCCAAGCCTAGCCAGCTCCTTAACAATATCTGGTGGGAATCTACCCTCATCATCTATTTTAACCCAGTTTGGACCTATGTTTTTCACGCAGAATCCATGAATATTATTGATGAGAAGCTTTCCGCTCAGTAGTTAGGAGGAAATCCATAACAACACCTAGATAGCTTTTACCCTAAGTATTTAAAATTATCGTCCCTTCCACTCGGGCTTCCTCTTCTCCAGGAATGCTTTCGCCCCCTCCTTCTGGTCTTCAGTGCTGAATAGATTTGCAAATACTTGAGCTTCATATTTAAGCCCTTCTGTTAAGCTCATCTCCATAGATGCATTAATGGCTTCTTTTGCAGCAGCAATCATAACTGGGCTTTTACTCTTAATTTTCTCTAGAAGCTCATTAACTGTATCCATAAGCTTATCTGGGGGAACTACTCTATTTACTAATCCAAGCTCAGCCATCTCCCTTGCTGACACTCTATCCCCTGTAAATATTAATTCTTTAGCTTTCTTCTCCCCTATAAGTCTCGGTAGTCTTTGGGTGCCACCGCCTCCAGGTATAACCCCAACATTTATTTCAGGTTGTCCAAATACAGCATCCTCAGAGGCTATAACGATATCGCATGCCTGTACAAGCTCAAATCCACCTCCTAAACAGTATCCGTGAACTACTGCAATAACTGGTTTAGGCATCTCCCTTATTATCCTTGATATTACGAATGAGGTTCCAACCTCTTTAAAGACCTCTACTACCTTGAGAGGAGTCCATTCGAGAAAAGCTTTAATATCAGCTCCTGCACTGAATGCTTTACCAGATCCCCTTATAACAACTGCTCTTATATCTCCATCTTTAGCAGCATCCTCCAAAGCCTCCTTCAGCTCTCTACGCATCTCATAATCTAAGGCGTTGTATCTCTCGGGGTTGTTTAGAGTTATCCATGCAACATTATCCTTCTTCTCATAGATTATACGTTTAAACCCGCTCATATCCTCACCATTTGTAGAAGCCTTCTCCAGCCTTTTTACCTGTTTTTCCATTTTCAACAAGCTCTAGAAGTAGTTGATCAGGCTCGTAGAAGAGTCCATAGTCCTCCATCACTTTCCTCCTCTTATTCCTTAAGATGTTTACGATATTATCTAAGCCATACTCGTCAGCTATCTCCAGTATTCCCTTTGGGAAATTATATCCAAGCTTTAGGGAGAGATCTATTTCTCTAGCTGTAGCTACGTTGTTCCTAATTAGCCAGGAGGATAGGTTAACTGCTGGAGCCAATATCTCTATCGGATTTACTTTCTCACCTGCTTCCTTAGGGATGTCTACTTTAACCCATTGACCTGGCTTAGGATAGCTGTAGAATCCTTTACCTGTCTTAACTCCAAGCCATCCCCTACTATAATGTTCTCTTGAAAGCCTCAATGCATACTCACGTATTCTAACGTATTCCTCATGAGGCTCCCATTCAGGACATTTGTTAACAATATCCTTAAAGTATAGGTCTTCACCAATCTCTATTTCTATTGCTCCAGTAAAATCAACTAGTTCAAGAGGACCCATAGGTAGATTAAGCTTATATCTGAATGCTGAATCTATCTCTACTGGTTTAGCCTCCCCCCTCTGAATCATTGCGTATGCTTCATACCTAATTGCTCTATAAACCCTATTAGCTATAAACCCCCTTATATCCTTATTAACGATTATAGGCTCCTTCCCAAGTTTTTGAGCTAGCTTAAAGGTTAAATCAGCAACCTCATTGCTTGTATATTTGCATTTCACAACCTCTATAAGCCTCATTATTTGTGGAGGGTTAAACCAATGCATACCTACAACTTTATCTGGCCTAGCAGTTGCTTCAGCCATAAGTGTGATTGGTAAGCCACTAGTGTTGGAGGCTATTACAGCGTGAGGAGGAGCTTTTTCATCAACGTCCTTGAAGATCTGGGTTTTAAGATCTATTCTTTCAGGTACAGCTTCAACGATGAAGTCAGCATTTCCAACAGCTTCCCCAATGTTAGTATAGGTTGAAATTCTACTTAATGTTGACTCAGCATCCATCCTACTAATTCTTCCTCTTTCAGCAAGCTTACTTAGGCTTAGCTTTATCTTCTCAAGAGCATTATTTAGTATTTCATTTGAGACATCAACTAAATTAACGCTGTAGCCATTCATAGCGAAAACTTGAGCGATACCGTGACCCATAGTGCCAGCACCAATAACAGAAACAGTTCTTAAACTATCAAGCCTTAAACTCATAATCAACAACACCACTACTTCTTAGAATAAAGGAGCATAAAAGTTTTGCTCAGATATTTTGGGACGTGGCGACTTAAGCTTACTTTCTTAGGTTATTGTAGTATAGTATGTGATAGTTTATTATTAGGTTCCAGCATGCTATTGATCTTATGAATCCCCACCTCTATTTATTCGGTTTGATGTTATGTTGTTGAGGAATGCCTTGTTCTTTTTGAACGATGATATATGATTCTACTAGGCTTCTATCTGAAGGGACTCTATATCGTATGTTGATCCTAGCTCCTCTAATTCTGCTAAGCCATGGAGCATCATCAACAAAATATTGGTTTCCAATATAGTAATTTAAACTTCATGTATGAATTGCTTAGTGGTAAGAATATTTCTGATGGGTAAGCCCTCATAAACAATACTTCATTCCTATCAACATCCATGCTACATAAACCCAGTATTCCAATCCATTAATTAACACATGTTTCATAAAGAGCTATGAGTCTCCCAGCCATTCTTGATGGATTAACATTAACCCTCTCACTAAACTTCCTAACCCACTTCCAAAGCTTTTTAGAAACTCTATGAACTCTGGATAATGCTCTAGAAGCTCTCCTAAGATGAAAGCTGAATGTAAAATGCTAATCCCAAAACCTTAAACACTAATGGAACCCTATGATGTATTCTCTTTTAACTATATATTTCCCATTTTTAGTTTCGGTCTACTATCCTATAATCGTGAACTGCATTCTTCTTCAAAGCATTCTTCTATTCTCGATTGCCTCAATTTCATCACCTAAAATGTTCTTGCTTCAAGAACGTTTACTTCGTAAATGAATTTGCCTGTATGAGGGATCAGCCGTGAAGGCTTAAGTATGTTGTAGCCTGTGAGTATACGAATCTTCTCAGCGTCCTTTCTTCTCCACCAACCGTTTCCGTTATAATTTTCTCCACATAGGTTTGGGGTATTTCATATTTTGCCTTCTGAAGGATCTTTGCCACAACTTTTTTAGAGACTTTAGCGTCCTACTCCCTACACTATTTTCCCCATACTTCGATCGCTGCTATTTTTGTGCGCGCCCTGGACGCTCTGCTGTTTTGCTAGGTACTCCTTTAACGCTTTCTCAAGCTCAAGAGCCATGGCAGTATGCTTCCTGCCCCACTTTCTTAAAATACATTTTGAACTCTTCCCAGACTTCCGGATGCTGTATCATGACACCTACTCTTTTGCCCATAAAACTACTGTTATGCCGAGCTTGAAGAGGCCCCTCAACAATAAGTGCGGAGGGGAAGAGCCCAGGAGTACTCTCTTCTCGAGCTCCACTAATCTAGGAACCCCTTCTTGTTAAGCCTAGTAGGGCTCGTAAGCGACCTGTAGGCCTTCTCGGCATAGCAGTGGACCTCTACGTAGACGTCGGGGCCGTAGTACCTCAGCAAGCCCAAGAGGGCTCTGCCCTCCTTAGTCTTGAGGTACCTTTCGCTCAGCGTGCTCACGTACTTCGACTTCAGGCATATGGAGGGCACGACCACTAACGTGCCGTTGCGCGGCCTCCCGTCGCCCACGAAGCGCTCGAGGACCCTCCCGGTGGCGAGGCCCTCCCTACCGTGGAGGCCTCCGACGACGAGCCTCTTCAAGCCCTTCCTCTTGGACTTAAATACGTATACCCTCAACTCTGCCAGTAGAGGTCTTACGAAGACGAGCTCTATATGCCCTTCTAGGCCTCGAACTGTCGTTAAGCCACATATAGCCGAGTAACGCTAATAGATGGAGATGCTTTTGGAAGGGCCCTCCCCGAGGCCTCGCAAGCACTTCTTGGTAGCGAGGCCAGCGAGGTTCAGGAGCGCGAACGTCGAGGCGGCCCTAGCGGTCCGATCAATTGCCCTGGAGCACGACGTGGAGCGAGTCCTCGCGGACCTGCCGCGGGGCTTCGAGGCGATCCTGAGGCGATGTGCGGGCCCGAGGGAGGCCCTAGACTTAGCCGTGAAGATAGGGCTGTTGCGCTGGCCAGAGGGCGTGGTGAGGGCCTACGAGCCCATAGTCTCGTGCGTAGACCAGCTCGCGAGGGAGGGCGTCAAGGTCCTCTGCTACTTGGAGGCCGAGGAGCTCGAGAGGGAGCGCGCGCTCGCCACGAGAGTGGCGCAACTCGCGCTCAGGGCCTCGATAAAGAGGGTCGACGACCGCGACGTAAAGGAGTGGCTCCAAGTCCTAGACGAGTACGTGGGTGGGGGTCGGTGGAGGGTCGACGGCGTTGTTGAATTGTTGAGGGTCGATGAGGGCTCCACGGCGATAATCCTGGCCGGGCTGGAGGGCCCCTGGCTCGCCAAGGAGATCAGGAGTAGGGGCTACGACGTCGCTGTCAGGGTCGTCGGAACACCGTACCTCCGCACTCCGCTAGAAGTCATGATAATTAAGCGCTCAAGGGGTGAGCTCACGGTCGACGAGCTAAGGGCGCTGGTGAGCGATTACGTGGACTACGTCAGGAACTACGTCCTCAGGCA
>Ga0185307_1001557_pt1 | contig 12552 bp, 10 predicted proteins | sample LHCtaG_FD_128010 | JGI IMG/M metagenome (GOLD analysis project Ga0185307, IMG submission 128010) | Hot spring microbial communities from Little Hot Creek, USA to study Microbial Dark Matter (Phase II) - LHC4sed_matched (SPADES... | ecosystem: Environmental > Aquatic > Thermal springs > Hot... | reverse complement strand
AAGCCGACATTCATAGTTGATAATGCGCCCTGGCTTAAGCAGACCCTGGAGGAGATGGGCTTACCGTACAATGCGGAGCCCTTTCGGAGATAGAAGCCTAATAGAATCCGCATACTCATCATTTAAGCAGAGGACAAAGGTATTCTTCAACAACATAACATCAAACCCAATTAACAGAAGCGAAAGATATAGGAGATCAATAGCATGCTGGAACCTAACAATAAAACTATTCATACTATACTACAACCACTTAAGGAGGTGAACTTAAGTTGCCACGTCCTATTATGAGCAAGCCTTATAAGAGGGTAAGATTTCATTGTAAAATATGAAAATTTCAAGTGTCGAAATATATTTGATTCCCAATCCTTGGAAGGGTTGGGTGTTTATTAAAGTGTTAACTAGCAATGGGGAGGAGGGTATTGGGGAAGCTACTCATTATTTCGGTCAGAGAGCTGTTAAAAGCATATATAGGGACGTTAAAGAGTTCATTCTTGGGGAAGATCCTTTTAAGGTTGAAAAGATATGGTATCGGATGTTTAAAGAAGCTGGAAGTTCTTTGAAGGATGCAACTAAGATTTCCTTGATGAGCGGTATTGAGGTTGCATGTTGGGATATTATAGGAAAACATTTTGGAGTTCCCATTTTTCAGTTTTTCGGCGGCGCAGTTAGAGATAAAGTTAAAGTGTATGCTAATGGCTGGTATAGGGGTATAAAGCAGCTTGAAGATTGGGGTGAAAGGGCGAGGGAGGTTGTCAGGAGGGGTTATAAGGCAATAAAGTTTGATCCATTTGGCACTGCATCAACAGAATTAAAGCATGAAGATTTTAAAAGATCTATTGAAATTGTTGAGGTTGTGAGAGATTCAGTTGGGGATGAAGTAGATCTTATGATCGAGGGGCATGGAAGATTTGACGCTTCAACAGCAATAAAAGTAGGGAGAAATCTAGAAAAATTTGATGTTACATGGTTTGAGGATCCGGTCATGATAAGAGATGTTCAAGGACTAGTAAAGGTGTCAAGAACTATTAGTATCCCCATTGCTTCAGGAGAATGGTGTGTAAGCAGATTTGACCCTGACCTTACAATTTTGCTCACCTCAAAAGCTATCGATATTCTTCTCCCAGATGTAATAAATATGGGAGGCCTATTAGAGGCCAAAAAAGTTTGCGCTGAAATTTTTGGAGTGATTGTTGCGCCACATCAAGCAGAAGGCCCTATTAACACATTAAGTGAACTGCAAATTGATGCAACATTGACTAACTTTAAAATACAGGAGTATTTCGGCGATTTCGCTTATCCCAATTGGGCATGGGATCTTCTTACAAGGAAACCGGAATTCGATGACGGCTTCTTAAAAGTACCAAAGTATCCTGGGTTAGGTGCGAATTTAAACATGCATAAAATTGAGGAGCATGTTGATGAAGAAAAGATAGTGAACTTTAATTTATATAAGGAAGGATGGGAAGATAGAGGGCTATTAACTAATTAGCCCTAATAAAAGTGTGGGAAAATGAAATTAAAAAATCTAAAGGGAATTATTCCCTCTATTCATACGATCACGAAGAAAAACGGTGATTTAAGTGAAGAAGATATCAAATCTGAAGTAGAATTTAACATAGAATGTGGAGCTCACGGACTTGCTGTCGGACTTTTAGCAGGAGAGTTCTATAAATTTTCTGATGAAGAAAGAAAAGAGCTATTTAAGATAGTAGTAGACGAAGCAAATGGAAAGATTCCCGTTTTAGTTGGAGCTTGGCATACAGGAACAGAGCCAGCTTTAATGCTGGCCAGATATGCTGAAGATATTGGAGCTGATGGACTCATTTTAATAGTGCCCTTTTTCAAAAAGATCGAGTCAACGTTTTACCTCTATGAACACTTCTCAAGGATTGCGAAAAGCGTAGATCTTCCAATAATGATACAAGATAACGAGGATGTCTTTGGGGTGCATATATGTGCTTCGCTATATAAAAGGTTGGCTGAGGAAAATGAAAACATTTATTTAGTGAAAATAGAGGGTGCATGTGCTTTAGAGAAGATGAAAGAGATAAGAAATTTGTTAGGAGATAGAATGGTTATTTTCGGCGGTTCTGCTGCAAGATTTTTTTATGAAGAGATGGCTCTTGGAGCGCGCGGAAACATTCCAGACGCTTGTTTAACCGACTTGCTTGTAGAGGTGTTCAATAAATATGAGGGAGGCAACATAGAGGGTTCCAAAAGAGTATACGATAGGTTTAGCCGTTGGCTCAGCTTTCTACTTCTACATCCCTCACAGGTAGCTGAAATAGAAAAGGAGACTCTTAGATTAAGGGGCGTTATTAAATCCTCATACACAAGAGGCCCAAAGGTTAGTTTAAGTGAAGAAGATAAGTTGACACTAAATAAAATACTTGAGGAGATAGGTGTAATTAGGGAAGGAAGGATGGGTAAGTGGAGTTAAGTAGTAAAAAAAGATAGCTGGATTCATAAGGGTTTAATAAAGGCTGGCGGTTACATTGATAGCGATCTTAAGAAGATCAATTGTAATAGAAGTTATCAATATATATATAGTTGTAGTAAGTGAGGATGCAATATTCTCTCTATGCCATGCCTTCGCCAGACTACACTCTTCCAAACCCTAAATTAATTGCCCTAGAAATTACCCCCACGCAAAGGCTACTGGAAATTAAATTGATGGAAAAGCATTAAAGAAAAATGGGTTCCGCTAGAACTATAATATAATTATGAAGCAACCGTACGCATTCTGCACGCAATCTGATGACGTATCCATTCCTGTAAAGGGATTATTATAGCGTTTAATCATGAAAAATTTTTTAAAGAATGAATTAAATAAGAGATAATAAAGGTCTAAAAAGTTTGGGGAGTGCAATTTAATGAGTGGGCGATCTGTGAAAATTAAAGGCGTTAAAGGAAAAGTGTACTTTGATGGGGATCAGCGCATTTATGGTTTAGAATCAGAGGTACTTCATTTTCACATAACTCCCCCTCGCCCAGTATGCATTGTAGTGACTCTTGATCCAGATTTGGGTTCAGTAAATGCTATGTCCGGAACTTTTGGTCCTTGCACTTGGCAACCACTAACATTTCACCTGCACTTTAATAATAAATTAACTAGCCATACCTACTATAACTTGAAAGCTACAAAAGAGTGCGTAATAGCGCTACCCGGAAAAGACCTAATTAAGCAGACTTGGATAATTAATCTTCCAACCCCAAGAGGCATAAATGAATTGGAAGTAGCTGGACTAACTCCTATCCCTTCTAGGTACGTTAAGCCGCCTGGAATAAAAGAATGCCCAGTAAATTTGGAATGCGTGCTTGAATTAACTTATGATCTCTATATGACTGGTCTCGCAGTAGTTCGAGTCGTTGGGGGGAGCATAGATGAAGATCTCGTAGAAATTGGTTCAAAAGATAGACCTCAAATTTTAAAGAGATATCCAATTTATGAGGTGGATACAGCTCATATACCACAATTTGTTCCAGAAAGATTTGGATTGATAGGAGAGGTAATAGACTGTCCACTATTTCCAGTTGGATTAACTTTCGGCCCGGGTGGATCTACCGGTTTAGTTGAATGGATGGCTGCTCTACGAGATAAGGGATATATTACAGATGAGGAATTCTCAAAAATTATAGAACTTTTTACACGATGGGAGCATTTCCCCGAGAGAATTGCTTTTTCAGCGGAAAGCTCTGAAAAATCTAGAATTAAACAAAATTTAACGATGATCCTTCACTTAATCTGCTGGGAAAAATGGGATGATCTTCATAAATATCTTTCAGCTATTTAAGGGAGGGCTTATATGGTTTTCGTCAAATACGAGAGAGAATTTAGGCTTTCAGGGTCATATGATGTAGTAGTTGCTGGAGGTGGCTTTGCAGGGGTAGCAGCTGCTGTGGCTTCAACTAGAAATGGAGCTAAGACTCTTCTGATCGAGCACTATGGATTCCTAGGTGGAATGGCGACTGCTGGTTTAGTTCGAGGCTTCTGGGCAACCCTTGATGGAGTTGGAAATATCTTAGAAGAGATTATCAGCGATCTTAGAAAATTAGATGCGCTTAGAATACCTGAAGGTTATACTGAGGAATACTTAAGATATCACCCTCCAGGGTTAGGATTTGATGAAGAATATCTAAAAGTCGTTCTTCAAGATCTTGTTTTAAGAAATGGAGTTGAACTATGGCTTCATTCCAGAGTAATCGATGTCATTAAGAGAGAGAACAAAGTAGAGTATTTAGTAGTTCATAGTAAGTCTGGGATAGAAGCCGTTAAACCAGAAGTTGTGATTGATGCTACGGGGGATGGGGATGTAGCTGCTTTAGCTGGTGCAGAATTTAAAAAAGGAAGAGAAAGCGATGGTAGACAACTAGCTATGTCTCTTCACTTTAAGATGAGTGATACTGGAAAAAGAGTTAAACCAATATTGCCTGAAGGCTATGAGGAATATAGAAGTTATGAAGATTTACCTTTTTCTCCCGAGCTTAGACCGAAAGTGATTGGACTGGATCCAACTAACAGGGATGATTTAACTAAAGCAGAAATTCTGGCAAGAAAACAAGCTATTTTAATTGTTCACTATATACAGACACGTCTTCATCCTACTTATAGGCTAGTCGCAACCGCAACACAAATAGGTGTTAGAGAGGGGAGACGTATAATAGGAGATTACGTTTTAACTGAAAAGGATATAAAGGCTGGAAGAAAGTTTCCAGACGTAATAGCTTTAGGTACTTCTCAAATAGACTTTCATGATATTGACAGAGATGGAGACTGGGGGAGCCGTCGTGAAGCAGTACCACCTTACCAAATTCCTTACCGGTGTTTATTAGTTAAGGGGATCGAGAATATGCTAACTGCAGGGAAATGCATTTCGGGCGATCAAGTTGCTCAATCCTCCTACCGCATGATACCTACTTGTGCGGCAACCGGCCAGGCAGCTGGTACAGCTGCTGCATTGGCAGTAAAGCATCAAGTTAACTTGAGATCAATCAATATTAAAGAGTTGCAGGGAATACTCCAGAAAAATGGCATAAAATTTGAAGGCGTTCCACCCTTCGTAACTCCCTCTGGAGAAGCTTATCCGACACCCTTAGACGTACAAAAAGAAAGAGAGAAACTTGCCAGACTTGATGAGCTTTATTGGTCTAGGAATTGATCACATCAATAATTCTACGAGTACCCTTTATTGGGAATGTATCTCTCCATTAATCACTATGAAGTAACATCTGAAACGGTAAACGCCGCTACCCAGCACTACTGAAAAGAGCTAAATTTTAAAAAAATTTAAATAAGAAGGATGTAAAAATTTAAAAATTAGAGGTTATCATGATGAGCCTGGAAAAAATGTATTTTATCGGGTTAGATTTACTTAAACCTAATGTTATCGAACCCACAAAAATGCCTAGAACAGCAGTTATATCTATTGTCAAAGATAAAAGAACAGGTTATTTAAACGCTGCTCCCTATAGTGGAGGAGTAATGAAAGTAAGTCCTTTACATGTTTTAATTAGTCCGAAGAGCCATCATGCAATTGAGTCTTTTAAGCACGCTGAAGAATTTTGCCTTTCTATACCAAAAAGAGATCAGGTCGATCAGATGTGGGTTATGGCGCTAGAAGTTCCTCATGGAATTAACGAAGTTGAAGTTGCAGGGTGGCATCAACTTGAGTCGCAAGAAATAAATACCCCTGGAATAAAAGAGTGCCCAATAAATTTAGAGTGCAGAAAAATCTTTTTCGGTCAACTCCCTCCACCATGGCGAGCCATAGTTATCGGAGAAGTTATCGGTGTCAGCATTGATAAAGATTTACTCTCTAAAAGTAGAGCTGAAGTTATTAAATTGCTTCCTTTACATGAAGCTGGTGCTCACCCGGAGACGGGCCTTTATGGACTAAGTGTCCTTAGCGGCGAATTAATACCATTCTGCAGCACACTAAGATCTAATATAAGTGCATGTGAAGAACGAGAGAAGATATATGTTGGCTCATCTGAGCTTTATAAGCCTGAAAACGCACATATATTGGCGAATGTAATATGGCCGAGACCCTCATACGTACTTATAACCTCTAATACGACTAATCATGCTAAAGGATTACCAGTTTGCGGAGGATCTCTACAATCCACAGAGCCGGCGGTTTTTATTCCTGTTCCAAAAGATTCTAGTAGTTATCAGGATATTAAGAAGACTGGAAGATTCGTCATTTCCATACCTGATCGTAATCTTATAGAAAGATTTGAAAGATTTGAAATAACCGCTCCAGAAGGATTTGAGGAAGCTGGTTTCTCTCTACTTCGCCCCAATTTATTGGGAATACCCGGGATATCTGAGTGCCCTGTGACCATAGACTGTAAAGCTGTTATGTTTGAGGACGTTCCTGACACCGATTATGCTATACTTGTTGGTAGAAAAGTGGGGGTTGTACTTAACAAGGAGATATATGTGAAACTGGATCCAGCGATCCATTCACTTCGTGAACGCCTTTCCTTCATAAATAAGTTATATGCGAGCTATATTTACGCTGTCATGGACTATGATATGACCCGAAAATGGGGTTTTCACGATGAGGACGTCATTAGCGTTAGACCTCTTCCAAGCTGGGGAAGCCGATACACAGGTGCGTGGTGGGGTCCAGGTCAAGCATTAGATTTTTGGTTAATTGAATTATGTGATGAGAAGCTAATAACTAAAAGAGAATATTATAAAATTAAGTATGCCTTAAGGTTATGGAATGATGGTATGGGTATCCCGCACCTCGCCGAATTTATTAGTGACGAGTTTAAAGAAGATTTACGAAGACGATTAACAAAACTATTTAGAATGATGGTATGGGCTCACCGTGACTATAATGAGTGGGAGAAAGTACACGAATACTTAAGCACATTTCCAGATGAACCAAGAGATCACCATTCTGGCCCAATATATCATAAGAAATGGTACAGTGAGATGATATGAGCGTTGAGGTGATGCCTTGACCGAGGTGAGAATAAGCATTATTGGCGCTGGAAGCGCTGCTTTTTCAATAAATTTGGTAAGAGACTTATGTTTGACAGAAGGACTTAAAGGTAGTACTGTTTGTTTTATGGATATTGATGAGAAAAGACTTAATGTGGTTTATGGCTTGGCTAGAAGATATGCAAATGAGGTAAAGGCTGACTTAAAATTTGAGAAAACGATAGAAAGGAATGTGGCTTTACGGGATGCTGATTTTGTAATTAATACGGCTCTTGTCACAGGTCATACAAAGGAGGAAATTGAACGTAAGTGTGCGGAGAAATATGGTTACTACAGAGGAATTGTTTTTTGGGACTTTGGAGGTTGGGGGGTCTTAGGGAGCTATCTTCATCAACTGAAATTTATGCTAGATCTTGCGAGGAAAATGGAAGATATATGTCCCGACGCTTGGTTAATTCAAGCTTCTAATCCAGTTTTCGCTGGTTGCACACTGATGACGAGAGAGACAAAAATTAAAGTTATAGGACTATGCCATGGCCACTATGGAGTCTTCCGAATATGCAAGGTTTTAGGTCTAGATCCTAAAAAAGTAACTTTTCAAGCTCCAGGAGTAAACCATTGCATATGGATGACTGACTTCCGCTATGATGGCAAGGATGCCTATCCACTCTTAGATGAATGGATCGAAAGAAGAGCGGAAGAATACTGGAAAACATGGGATGAATCCCCGTTAGACGTTCAGCTATCTCCCGCTGCGGTTAATTTATACAAGATGTTTGGTTTATTTCCAATTGGAGACACGCCACGATTTGCAGGGGCATGGTGGCATCATACTGACCTTGAGACTAAGAAGAAATGGTTCAATAAATATGGAGGCTTCGATTCGGAGATTGGATGGAGCTACTATCTTGACAATTTAAAGAAGCAAATGGATAGAATGTTCCAAATTCACGAAAATCCTACAATGTCAGTATCTTCCGAGTTTCCACCAATAATGAGTGGAGAGCAGCATATTCCAATAATTGATGCGCTGGTCAACAATAATGAGGGAAAGTTTCAGGTGAATATTCCAAATAGGGGAACGTTAGAAGGCATTGCTAATGATGTAGTGGTCGAAGTTCCTGCCATGGTTAGTGGTCGGGGCGTTCAAGCATTACACGTCGGCGCTTTACCCAAACATCTCACCTTACACATTCTTAGAACACATGTGATACCGATGGAGATGAGTCTTGAAGCGCTACTTACAAGAGATAAAAGAATCTTATTGAACATGATACTTTCAGAGCATAGAACAAAGAGTTATGAGCAGGCATGTGACGTTTTAAACGCAATACTAAACCTACCGTTTAATGAGGATCTGAAAAAAGACTTCAAATAATTTGAGGACCCTAAAATACTTCCATCTGAAGTATAAAACAACTATAACTAAGCAAAAACATATTGAACGTATGAAGAAAAACTTATATAAAAATTTTTAGAAATATTTTTGGAGGTTGATGTGATTTAAATGGGTGTAATAAAAATTTTGTTTAAGCGACTTGTCACCACATTATTTTCAATTTTTCTTTCCATTACTATTGTGTTCATTGTTCCTCGTTTAGTACCAGGTAATCCTATAGAGACGATGCTACAACAATTGTATGTTGAAGGACAAGCCTTCCAATTAGAGCAGATGGTTAAAGAGTATGAAGAAGCTTTTGGCTTAAGAGGGAGTTTGCTGGAGCAATATTTTAAGTTTATCGTGCAAACTTTGAAGGGGGATCTTGGCTTTTCTATTTTTCTCTTTCCAACAGCTGTAATAGAACTTATATTACGTTATCTTCCTTGGACAATTGGTCTTTTATTAACGGCTTTTATCCTTAGTTGGGTAATAGGCACATTAATTGGTTTATTGGCAGGATGGCGTGAAAGTTCAAGATTAATGCAAATAACTGCATCTTTTTTAGTATTTATAAGAGGATTACCGTTCTATATACTTGCATTACTCTTACAATTCTTTTTTGCATATTCGCTGAGGCTATTTCCATCTTCAGGAGCCTACTCCGTTGGAATAACGGTTTCTCTTAGCCTTAATTTCATTCTTGATGTTATGAAGCATTCTTTTCTACCTGCATTATGCTTAGTGCTAGGTTCAGTTACGGGATGGTTTTTAGGAATGAGGGCAATGGTTATAAATATAAAGAACGAAGATTTTGTTAAGTTTGCAGAAGCGAAGGGGCTTAGAAGAAGCACCGTAGTATGGAGTTACGTTTTTAGGAATGCGCTTTTACCTCAAGTGACAGGTTTATCTTTAAGTTTGGCGAGTGTAGTTGGTGGAGCTATACTAACTGAGACTATCTTCGCGTACCCAGGCATAGGAACTCTAATAAATCTTTCAATTCGTCGTCTTGATTACCCAGTGATTCAAGGATGCGTGCTTGTAATGATCCTAAGTGTCTGCATAGCTAATTTTGTAATGGACATTATATATCCACTATTAGACCCTAGAATTAGATATGGTGAGGGATGAGCGTTTTGAGAAAATTAAGTTTTAATGCAATTAATATAAAGGCTGGAAGATTTTTGAGTAATAAGTGGTTATGTACGGGGTTAACATTCTTCGTCGTCATAATAATGATAAGCGTTATCGGTGTAATTCTCTTCCCATCAGATTATATGAGAATTGGACGTTTTCCCCTTGAAAGACCTCCAAGTAAAGAAAATATTCTTGGAACAGATTCAATGGGTCGAGACGTATTTTTCTCGCTTCTTATGGCTACTGAAAAATCTTTGCTTGTGGGTTTGATTGTTGCAGCTGTAGGAACTTTTCTTGGCGCAATTATAGGCTTTACTAGCGGATATATTGGTGGCATTTTCGATAGTATAACAGGCGTTATTATAGATTTCTTCATTTCAGTACCTTCGTTACTCTTCCTCATATTAATAAGTGCTCTTATAAAAGTCATGGATATACGTCAAGTAGCACTCATTATTGCTATTTTCAGCTGGGCGGGAGCAGCGAGAGGAGTACGTGCTCAAACTTTAAGTTTAAAAGAAAGGGATTTTATTAATGTATCAAAGATATCCGGAATGAATTCCATGGAAATTATAGCTTTTGACATAATGCCTTACATGGCACAATGGTTAAGCGCGCATTTCATAAATAGTTTCCTAGGAGGTATTTTGGCTGAGAGTGGATTAGCAATATTGGGGCTTAGCGCAATGAATGAGATGACGTTAGGTATGATGCTATATTGGAGCATAACATATAATGCCCTTATGAGAGGATTATGGTGGTGGTGGGGCTCGATCATTGCTATGCTCACACTTGTGTTCACATCTTTATACATGATGCATATTGGCCTTGACAAAGCTATAAGAAAAATGTGAGGAGGCCACTCCATAAATGGACGAACTACTCTCTGTAAAAAGCTTATTTGCGTATTATGAGACTCCTACAGGAGTGGTTAGAGCGGTTGACGGAGTTGATCTAAGAGTAGATAAAAATGAGTCTTTTGGGATATGCGGCGAGTCAGGTTGCGGTAAATCTACTTTAGCACTTGCAATCCTAAAGTTGCTTAAGTATCCAGGTTATATAAAGTCCGGAGAGATCATATTTGAGAATACTGATATCATTAAACTCGATGAGAAGTCGCTTAGAGAAATTAGATGGAAGAAAATATCTTACATACCACAAAGCTCCATGAACGCATTAAATCCTGTCAAAAGAATTTTTGATCAATTTTTTGACGTTATAAAAGATCATACGAATGGAAGTGTTAGAAAAAGCGAAGTTAAACAACAGGTTAAAGGTTTGCTTGAAAGTGTAGGTCTCTCTCCTGAAGTCGCTAATATGTACCCTTGCGAGCTTAGTGGAGGGATGAAGCAAAGGGTAATAGTTGCTATGTCTATTGCTTTAACTCCATCATTAATAATAGCTGATGAACCAACAACGGCATTAGATGTAATAGTTCAAAGAGGTATTATTCAGCTACTACAGGACATAAAGAATAAACTAAAAAATTCCTTAATTTTAATATCTCATGATATGGCTGTTCAAGCGCAAATATCTGATAAAATAGCAGTAATGTACGCAGGGAAAATCGCTGAAATTGGTAAATTAAATGAGATTTTTCACCGACCGTTACATCCATATACTAGAGCGCTTATTTCCGCTGTACCATTAATAAAAAGTGATAAAATAATAAGGGGAATACCTGGAAAACCACCAAGCTTGAAAAATCCTCCTTCAGGCTGCAGATTTAACCCAAGGTGCCCTGAATCACTTCAAGGAAAATGTGATGTTGAGGATCCTCCGCTTATCGAAATAAATGATGATAGGGTTGTTGCGTGCCATCTTTATGTTTAAATAGGAGAGAGGACATGTGGAAATAAATAGCAATTTGTTAGAAGTGAAAAACCTAACAAAAATATTCTATGTAGGCAGCATCTTTAGAAGACAAGAACTTATTGCAGTGGATAATGTATCTTTCCATATTCCATTAGAGAGGCCGTTAATTTTTGGTATTATTGGTGAAAGTGGGAGTGGTAAAACCACAGTTGCAAGACTCATATTAGGCTTTATTAAAAAGACGTCCGGCGAGATCCTCTTTAAAGGCAAAAATATAGAGAAGTTCAAAGGTAAAGAATTGAAAAACTATTATAGAGAAGTTCAAGCGATTTTTCAAGATCCTTTTGGCGCATTCAATATGCTACATTCTGTAGATAGAGTTCTCAAGACACCAATTAAAAAGTTTAATTTAGCGCATTCAAATAATGAAGCAATGGAACTGATTAGTAAATCCTTAGAAGCGGTCGGTCTAAATGCAGAAAATGTGTTAGGCAAATACCCTGATCAACTGAGCGGTGGAGAAAGACAAAGAGTTATGCTTGCAAGAACTTTTCTCATTAGGCCTAAGCTTATTGTGGCAGATGAACCTACATCAATGCTAGATGCCTCCCTAAAGGCAGATATATTGAACATAATTAAAGATTTTAAAGAAAAATCCTTGATCTCATTTATTTATATATCGCACAATATATCAGAAGTATACTATGTTAGCGATATGCTAATGACCATGTACCTCGGAAGCCAAGTGGAGATAGGCATAACAAAAGAGGTTGTTAAAGAACCATTACACCCATATACTCGTATGTTAATGGATTCAGTACCTGTAGCAAACCCTGAACAAAAATGGAGGGAAAAAATAATGCTTCCTGCAATAGAAGTTGAACAGAGAATTAAATTAGCGAGAGCATGCAAATTTTACGACAGATGCCCAAAAAGAATGAATATATGCCATACGAAGATACCCCCATTGATTGATATCAGTAAGGACCATAAAGTTGCTTGTTTCCTTTATTCATGAAAAATAATCAAATATTTTATGTTCATATTCTTAGACTTTTTCATTTTAGAAATCCAGGGCATTCCGTGTTGAGGGATTGGAAAGCCTAATGAGCATAAATTGACAAAAGAATAAAACCAGGACGTGTCCAACTATTATTTTTAGTTCTTTGTTTATTTCTTCTTTATGCTTTGTAGGTGGGATGTTAGGGTTTATGATGTTGGGCTTTTGATGGCTGCTTTAGATTACGTTTTGGATCTTATGGATTTT
>Ga0185307_1001554_pt1 | contig 12569 bp, 12 predicted proteins | sample LHCtaG_FD_128010 | JGI IMG/M metagenome (GOLD analysis project Ga0185307, IMG submission 128010) | Hot spring microbial communities from Little Hot Creek, USA to study Microbial Dark Matter (Phase II) - LHC4sed_matched (SPADES... | ecosystem: Environmental > Aquatic > Thermal springs > Hot... | reverse complement strand
TGCTCCACGTACGTCTGGTCGTTCTTCTTGTAAGGCCGACACCGGGTGAAGGTGATCCCTTCCTTCTGGCAGTACCGAAGAAGGTTGGCATTGATGAAAGCGCTGTCATTGTCCGAGTCGATCCCCAAAAGCGGGAACGGAAGGCGGCTGCGGATCCGGTCCACCGCTTCCTTCACCGCCTGTTGGCTGCGGTTGGGAAGGACCCAAAGCTCACACCACCTTGTGGCCACATCCACGGCACAGAGGGTGTGGAGGTATTCCCCCTTAGCGCTCTCCCCGCAATGAGCCACAAGGTCCACTTCCAAGAATCCTGGACGGCCGTCGTCCCAGTCGGCGAAGGTTCGGACAGGAATTTTCTTTCTGAGAAGAGTTCCGGGCTTAGGGGTGTTCCGGTTCCTCTTCGGCGAGGTACGGTGGGTACGAAGGAGGCGGTCGATGGTGGCCGCGCTCATCCGTACAAGGAGTTTCTCTGTTTCCGGCCGGATCTTGAGCACTCCTTTTTGCTTGAGTACGGCCACAATCTCGGGAAGGAATGGGGCCAACCGTTTGGAACAGATGCAACCACAGGCTTCCCATACCTCAAGAAGGGCAGCCTTCACATCCGGGGTGTAGATCCGCGGTCTTCCTCGGCGGTCGAGGTGCTTCGGCTTTCTTCCGTTTCGAAGAAGCCGGATGGCGGACTTGCGGTGGTAACCGGTGAGGGCCACAAATTCGTTCAGAATCAAAGTTTTCTCTTTCCGACTGGCGCGAAGATACCTGGGCCGCCAGGATTCCACAAGCTCGGCTATACTGGCCTGGGTCATCGGTTCCTCCTTCTTTCGGTAACCCAGTTTATGAGGAATCGATGACCCCTTCGGTAACAGATTCAATGAGTCAACTCGGCCTATTGACAGGGGGTGTGCTTTCGACCTACAATGACACCTGAACCAGGTGTAAAGGAGGGCGCATGCCAGCCGCGCGCATCCTGGGGGTGGGCATGTACCTCCCCCAGGAACGGATCACCAACGAGGAGCTTGGCCGCCTCATGGCCTATGACGTGGTTGGCTACCTCGCGGAAAAACGTATTGGCGTGCGGTTCCGCGCGGCTCCCTACGAAGCCACCTCGGACCTCGCCGTTGCCGCAGCGAAAGAGGCCCTCCGCCAAAGCGGGCTTCAACCCGAGGATCTCGACCTCATCATCCTGGCCACGGATACTCCAGACTTCGTAAGCCCTCCTACTTCTGCTGTGATCCAACACAAACTCGGCGCGAGAAACGCTGGCGCCTTCGACCTCAACGCGGCCTGCGCGGATGAAACGATTGCCCTTGGCCTTGCCTCCCACGCTATCATCCTTGGGGAAGCCCGCTACGTCCTTGTTATCGGCGCCTACGCCATGACGAAGTGGCTGGATTGGAGCCCCTATACGGAGTCAGCCTCGAAAGTTTTGGCCATGCTTTTCAGCGACGGCGCGGGCGCTGTGGTCCTCGGCCCCTCGGAAAAGCCGGGTTTCGTCAAGAGCAAGATCATGGCGGAGGGAGAGTATTGGGACACCTACGGCATCTATTTGGGCACGGCTTGCCCGCCCACAGTAGCCATGATCCAACAAAAGAAGCACTTCCTGAGGTTCCATGAAAACGGCCATCGGGTTCCCAAGGACTACAACGCCACTCGCTGGCCCAAGCTCGTGCGGGAAACCTTGGCTGCTGCCGGCTATGAACCCGCGGATCTCAAGCTCCTCCTCACGAATCAGGTGGAATATCCCGCGTTGGAAGCCACCCTTCAGGCCCTCGGCCTTCCGCCGGATCGGACCCATTGGGTGGCCGACAAGTTTGGATACGCCGGCTCCGCTTCAGCTTTTATGGCTCTCTATGATGCTCTGGCGTGCGGAAAGCTCCGATCCGGGGATCTTCTGGCCTTTTGTACGTCCGGAGCGGGGTTTGTCCTGGCCTCCGCTCTCTTCCGGTGGGTGTGAGATGCGCCTTTTGGGAAAAGTGGCGGTGATCACGGGTGGGGCTCAGGGGATCGGCCGCGCCACCGCCCTGCTTTTTGCCCAAGAAGGGGCGAAAGTGGCGCTCTGGGATATCTCGCCTCGGGGAGAGGCCGTGGTCGAGGACATTCGCCGCGCTGGTGGGACGGCGGAATTCTTCCAGGTGGACGTAACCGACCGCCCGCAGGTGGAGGGCGCGGTGAAGGCCGTGCTCGAGAAATTCGGAAGGATTGACATCCTCATCAACAACGCCGGGATCACCCGCGACGCCCAGCTCCTCAAAATGACCGAACAAGAGTGGGATCAAGTGATTGCGGTTAATTTGAAAGGGGTTTTCAATGTGACGCAAGCGGTGGCGTCGGTCATGGTGGCCCAGGGCTACGGTCGCATTGTCAACGCCGCCTCCATTGTCGCCCTCTACGGAAATTTCGGGCAGACCAATTATGTAGCCTCGAAGGCGGGCGTGATCGGGATGACCAAGGTTTGGGCCCGAGAGCTCGGGAGGAAGGGGATTACTGTGAACGCCGTGGCTCCGGGATTCATCGAGACGGAGATGGTGAAGGGCATCCCGGAAAAGGTGCGGGACATGGTGCTGAGCCGCATTCCGTTGGGGCGGCTTGGCTCTCCTCAGGATGTGGCCTATGCTTATCTTTTCCTTGCCTCCGATGAGGCCTCCTACGTGAACGGCGCGGTCCTCTCCGTAGACGGCGGGCTGGTGTGGTGAGGGATGCCGAAAGTTCGGGTGAACGGGGTCCAGATTTATTACGAGGAAGCGGGGAGCGGTCCGGCTGTGCTCCTCATCCAAGGCCTGGGCCTTTCCGGAAGATTTTGGTATCGCCAAGTTCCTGCCCTCGCCCCGTATTTCCGGGTCATCACTTTGGACAACCGAGGCGCGGGGAAGTCCGATAAGCCTGACGAGCCCTACACCATCCGACAAATGGCTGAGGATGCGCGGGCTTTGTTGGACCATTTGAGGATCGCCCGTGCCCACGTGATCGGTGCCTCCATGGGCGGTTATATTGCCCAGGAGCTTGCCATTTCCTACCCCGAACGCGTAGAGAAGCTTGTTCTTTTGTGCACCCACTTGGGCGGGCCGGAGTATTTGGCGGCCACGCAGTCCCTCTGGCGGGAGATCCTCAACGTTTTTGGTTTGACTTTGGCGGACATCTATCGGCGCGGCATCCGCTATTCAGTGACGCCGGAGTTCTTCGAGGGTCAAAAAGAAGTGGTGGAGGAACTGGTGCGCATGCGGCTTGAGGAGCCCCAGCCGCCACACGCGTTTCAGCGGCAATTTGCAGCGGCAACTCAATTCGACGCGCGGGAAAGGGCCTCCTCCATCCGCGCTCCCACTCTGGTTTTGGCCGGAGCGGAGGACAAGGTGGTTCCTCTGGAGTTCGTTCGAAAACTGGCTGCTACTCTTCCCAAAGCCCAATTGAAAATTATCGAGGGTGCGGCCCATCTTCTTTTCATCGAGAAGGCTGAGGAGGTGAATCAGGCCATTTTGGAGTTCCTGCGGGCATGAAAGCGCGGGTCAACGGCGTGGAGCTTTACTATGAGCTACGGGGAAAACCCGAAGGGGATCGCCTTGTGTTTTTGAACGGACTTCTTATGGACCTTCGTGCTTGGGAACCCCTTCTTCCTTGGTTTTCCCCGCGTTTTTCCATCCTCCTTTATGACATGCGCGGTCAGGGCCGCTCGGAAAAGCCGGCGGGGCCTTATCCCATCCGTCTCCATGCGCAAGATCTACACGATCTCCTCGACTTTTTCGGCTGGAAGAAGGTGAGCTTCATCGGCCTTTCCAGCGGCGCAGCGGTGGCCCTTTCCTTTGCCGCCTCTTGGCCTGAGAGCGTGGAGAAGATGGTGCTTGTGGGCGCGTATGCGCACGTAGATGCTGTGCTGCGGGCGAAACTCCGGGCCTGGCTGGAGGCAGCAAAACTGGGAAGCACCCTGCGGTTCATCATCGCCACCCCTTGGGTTTGGGGCAATGAGTTTCTGGAAAATCACCCCGATCTTTATGCCCGTTTTCAGGAGCGGGCCGAGGAGTTCTCCCCCGAGGCAGCCTGCGCTCTCATAGCGGGAGCCGGAGAACACGACGTACGTGGGGAACTCCCACGCATTCGTGCACCTACCCTCCTTTTAGTGGGCGAGGAGGATGTCTTTTTGCCGCCCCGCTACGTGCGGGTAATTGCGGAGGGGTTACCCTGTGCTTTCGTTCGCACCGTGGCCAAGGCTGGCCACGCCCTGCCCTTCGAGTTTCCCGAGGTTTTCGCTAAAGAAGCCCTGGCGTTTTTGGAGGGGCATTATGGAGCCTAATGTGGCGCAAATTTTGGAGCATCGGGCGCGGCTTACCCCCCACCGGGTGGGCCTGGTGGAGTGGGAAAGCGCTCGAAGGTTCAGGTTTTCCGAGCTTGAGGAGCGCGCCCGCCGCCTGGCCGCCTGGCTCTCGCAGTGTGGCGTTAAAAAAGGCGATAGGGTCAGCATTATTGCCTTAAACGGCGTTTACTACGTTGACCTCTTTTTTGCTTTGGCCAAGCTCGGCGCCATTTTCACCCCCATCAACTGGCGGTTGGCTGTGCCGGAAATGGAATACATCCTTAAGGATGCTCAGCCTAAGGTAGTCTTTTACGAAGAGGATTTCGCTGCTCAGGTAAGAGAGCTTCGGGCCTCCTATCCAGATGCTCAATGGATAAGCCTTTCCACCTACGAAGAAAGGCTTTTCTCTTTCCCACCCGAAGTTCCGGCAACGAAGGTAAGCCTGGAGGACCCGCACACGATCTTCTACACCTCGGGCACTACCGGACGGCCCAAAGGCGCTATCCTCCCGCACCGTATGATCCTCTGGAATTCCGTCAACACCATCGTGAGCTGGGGCCTCACGTGTAACGACGTGTTCCCCGTATTCACCCCCATGTTCCACTCCGGCGGGTTCAACGTGGGTCTGATCCCCCTCATCCACGTGGGGGGCTGTTCCGTACTCGTGCGAAAGTTCGAGCCGGAGAGCGCTCTCCGCCTGATCGAGGAGGAGAAAGCCACGGTGGTGTTTATGGTCCCCACCATGTTTCAGATGCTCGCGGAAACGCCGGCGTTTTGGCGTACAGACTGGAGCTCCGTGCGCTTTGCCATTTCCGGCGGGGCCCCTTGCCCCCTTGAGCTCATCAAGCTCTACCAAAGCCGAGGAATCGTGTTCAAGCAGGGCTTTGGCATGACCGAAGCGGGCGTGAACTGCTTCTCCATGACGGAGGAAGAGGCCTTTCTTAAGCCGGGCTCCGTGGGGAAACCCATCTTCCATTCCGCGGTGAAGCTCGTGGATGAGGAGGGCCGGGAGGTGGGGGAGGAGGAGGTGGGCGAGCTCCTGATCGCCGGACCCCACGTGTGCGCGGGCTATTGGCAAAAGCCCGAGGAGACGGCGGAAACCATTGTGGGAGGATGGATCCACACCGGGGATCTCGCTAAGCGCGATAAAGATGGGTTCTACTACATCGTGGGTCGCAAAAAGGAGATGTTCATCTCCGGAGGGGAGAACGTGTACATGGCGGAAGTGGAGATGGTTCTCAATTCGCATCCCAAGGTGAAAGAAGCCGCCGTGATCCCCATTCCTGATCCCAAGTGGGGCGAGGTGGGCCGGGCAGTGGTGGTGCTCAAGCCGGGTATGACCGCAACCGAAGAGGAGATCAAGGCTTTCTGCGAAGGGAAGCTCGCCCGTTACAAGATCCCCAAATCCGTGGTGTTTACAAACGAACCGCTCCCCCGCAATCCCTATGGGAAGCTCTTGCGTTCCGAGCTCATTCGACGTTACGGGGAAAGGCGATGAAAAAGCGGGTTTTTATCCTTGCAGCGCTGCGCACGGCGGTGGGAAAGTTTGGGGGCGCGTTTAAGGATGTGCCCGCGCCTAGACTCGCCGCTGCGGTGATCCGCGCGCTTCTTGTGAAAACGGGGATTGCTCCCACTGAGGTGGACGAGGTGATTCTGGGCGAGGTCATCACCGCCGGGGTGGGCATGAATCCGGCCCGACAGGCCGCGGTTTACGCCGGTCTTCCCTACGAAGTTCCCGCTCTCACCGTGAATCGCGTCTGCGGTTCCGGCCTGGAGTCCATCGTTTTGGCCGCGCGGACGATTCGCGAAGGTGAAGCGGATTTAGTGGTGGCCGGCGGCATGGAGAATATGTCCGCCGCCCCTTATGCCCTTCCGCAGCTTCGCTGGGGCAACAAAATGAACCATATTCAAGCCATTGACCTCCTCCTTCACGACGGCCTTTGGGATGTGTTCTACGGCTACCCCATGGGGGTCACCGCGGAGAATCTGGCCCGCAAATACGGGATAAGCCGGGAGGAGCAAGATGAATACGCCTATCGCTCCCACATGCGCGCTGTTGCCGCCATCAATTCGGGAAAAACGTGTGAAGAGGTCGTCCCAGTGGAGGTTCCCTTGCCTAAAGGGGGAAGCACCCTCTGGACTCAGGACGAACATCCCCGTCCTGACACAAGCTTGGAAAAGCTCGCCCAGCTCGCCCCTGCCTTTTTGCCCGACGGCACGGTCACCGCAGGCAATGCTTCCGGCATCAACGATGCTGCCGCCGCAGTGATCCTGGCCTCCGAGGAAAAGGCCCGGTCTTTAGGAATACCTCCGCTCTTGGAATTCGTGGATTCCGCGGTGGTGGGATTGGATCCTGCTATCATGGGATTGGGCCCAGTATTTGCCATCCGAAAGCTTCTAGATAAACAGAGTCTGCGTACGGAGGAGATTGATCTTTGGGAGATCAACGAGGCTTTTGCCGCCCAGGTTCTTGCCGTACTGCGGGAGCTCCCCATTCCGGAGGAGCGGTTAAACGTAAACGGTGGTGCGATTGCTTTTGGGCATCCTATTGGGGCGACTGGGGCCAAGCTCGTGGTGGGACTTGCTCACGAGCTGCAACGCCGGGGCGGAGAAATGGGGGTGGTTTCCCTATGTATTGGCGGTGGGATGGGGATTGCCGCCCTTTTCGTCCGCCCCTAAAAAGGGGGGTGAGAGCGGGGTCGGAAAAGGCTTTTCTCAAAAAACGCAGAAAGGAGGGTCGTATGCGCAAAGTTTTAGCGTTTATCTTGGTGGCGATCAGTATGGTGGGCGTGGCCCAGGGTGTTCCTGGGGTCACGGAGGACAAGATTTTGATTGGCTCGTTCCAGGCCCTTTCCGGGCCCGTGGCCCCCATCGGCCTGGACATGACCCGCGGCATGCAGACCTTCTTCCGCTGGATCAACGATCTCGGCGGGGTGTGGGGCCGAAAGATCGAGCTCCTTGTGGAGAACGACCAGTTCAACCCCGCATTGACGGTGGCCTTGGTGAAGAAACTCGTGGAGACCGATGGCGTATTCGCTATTGTGGGCGGCCTTGGCACCCCCGGGTGTCTGGCGGTCATGGACTACCTCAACTCCAACGGTATTCCCTTTGTCTATCAGGGTAGTGGCTCGAGCAAGCTCGCTTTCCCTCCGAAGGAGTGGGTGTTTGCCGTGCAGCCCAACTACACCGTGGAGGGCCAGATCATCGCCAAATACGCGGTGGAGGAGCTTGGGGCCAAAAGGATTGCCGTCATTTACCAGAACGACGATATCGGCAATGAGGGGCTGACCGGCGTGAAGATGTATTTGGAGAAGGTGGGGCTCAAACCCGTGGCCGAAGTGGCTTTCACTCCGGGTCAGGTAGGTTTTTCTGCGGAGGTCCTCAAACTCATGGCGGCCAATCCCGAGGTGGTTGTCATTTACGCTATTTTGGCTCCTACCGTGGGGATCCTGGCGGAGGCTAAGGCCGCGGGTCTCAAGACCCAGTTTATCACCTCTTACATCAATGCGGACCTCTCCCTCGTGCGGCTCGCCGGGGAGGCGGCGGAAGGGCTGTTGCTCACGGGCTGGGTTCCTGTACTGGATCTCACCGACTACGACATGTTTCTCTACTACAGTGTGTTCCGCTATTACAACCCCGATTATCCCGGCATCCCCTCCGGCTACGTGGCCGCGGGATGGATTGCTGCAGAGGTTTTCACTGGAGCCCTTCTCAAAGCTGGCCCTGAGCTCACTCGGGAGTCCCTAAAGATAGCATTGGAGTCCATGCGCAACTGGGATGGCCTTTTGGCCAAAGGCATCACGTACGGCCCCAATGAGCGAGCTGGGAAGATCTCCATGTACTTCTTCCGCATCCAAGGTGGCGCATTCCTTCCGGTTACCGGCTGGATTTCCTTGCCGTAAGGCGAGGTAGCGGATGCTGGCCGTCCAGGGCTTGGTGGTCCAATTTGGAGGCCTCCGGGCCCTGGACGGCCTCGATTTGGAAGTGGCAGAGCGAACCATCCACGGGGTAATCGGCCCGAACGGCGCAGGGAAGACGACTCTTTTCAATTGCATTTCCCGTTTTGTCCAACCGGTGCAGGGTTCCATCCAGTTCGCAGGCGAGGAACTTTTGAAACTCAAGCCCCATCATATCCCTCAGCTTGGCATTGGCCGTACCTTTCAGCATGCCCAGCTTTTCCGCTTTCAGAGCGTTTTGGACAATCTCCTCACGGCTCAACACATTTGGTTTAGGGCCGGTGCCATCCAAAATGCCTTCTACACGCCGTTAACCCGAGAAGAAGAGCGAAGGGCGCGGATTCGGGCCTACGAGATCCTCGAGCTTTTACATTTAAGGGCGTACGAGAATTGGCTTGCAGGCTTTTTGCCCTTTGGCGTGCAAAAGCTGGTGGACTTAGCGCGGGCTCTCATGCTCCGCCCTAGGCTTCTTCTCTTGGACGAACCTGTTTCGGGCTTGAGCCGTCAAGAACAGGAGAGGATTACGGATTTGATCCGCAACCTTCACGAAACACAGGGGATCACCATGGTGGTGGTTGAACATAACATGCCAGTGGTAATGCGGATCTGCCAAAGGATTACGGTGCTCAGCTCCGGGCGCAAGATCGCGGAGGGAACTCCTGAGGATGTTCAGAATAATCCCCGCGTGATCGAGGCTTACTTGGGGGAGCCCTACCGTGCTTGAGGTGCAGGACCTCGTGGTTTGGTATGGGCCGGTGCCCGCATTGCATGGGATTTCTCTAAGTGTGCCGGAAGGGGGTTCAGTGGCGCTCCTTGGAGCCAACGGAGCGGGGAAGACCACGACCTTACGGGCCATATCGGGGCTAATCCGGCCGCGGTCCGGCACAATCCGATGGCGGGGGAGGAATCTCGTAGGATGGCCGCCGGAGGCCATCGCGCGCAGGGGGATTGGTCATGTTCCCGAAGGCCGCGCCCTTTTTCCTGACCTCACGGTTTGGGAAAACCTCAAAATGGGCGCGTATTTACGCCGAAATTTTAAATCTGATCTTCCTTGGATTTTTGAGATTTTTCCTGTCCTCAAGGAGCGGTTGCGCCAAACTGCGCGCACCCTGAGCGGGGGGGAGGCCCAAATGCTTGCCATTGCTCGGGCTCTCATCGGCCGGCCCCAACTCCTGCTTTTGGATGAACCATCTTTGGGGCTTGACCCCATTCATGTGGCCCGGGTATTCCTGGCCCTGAAGAAGATCAATGAGGCTGGGGTTTCCCTCCTCTTGGCCGAGCAGAACGCGTATAAAGCCCTCGAAGTTTGTGCATACGGTTACGTTTTGGAATTAGGTTTCGTGCAAATTTCCGGGCCCGCGGAGAACCTGCGGTCTGCGGAGGCTGTGCGTCGGGTCTATTTGGGGGGCTGAGGACGTGTTTCTTCCCCTTCTCATCGGTGGGTTAGCCAACGGAGGAGTTTATGGCCTCGTGGCCTTAGGGCTGGTGTGGCTGCATCGCTCCTATGGGGTCATGAATTTTGCCCAAGGCGAAATGGCCCTGTTCATCACCTTTCTGGCTTTCTTTCTCCTTGGAATTGGTTGGCCTATGACCGGCGCTCTACTTGCCGCCCTTGCCGCCGCAGCCTTTTTGGGGTGGGCGGTGGAGCGGCTGCTCCTCAGACCTTTTGCGAGCTCTTCTCCTCTCAGCTTGGTCATCGTCACCATGGGACTTCTCATGGCGCTGAACGGTTTGTCTTCCGGAATCTGGGGGACTTTGCCCCAACGGTTTCCCCCGGCTTTTTCCGGGCCGCCCGTGCGCCTCGCCTCCTGGCCCATACAGCGGCAGGATCTGTTGATTCTGGGTGTATTGATTTTTTCCGCTCTTGTTCTTTTTGGATTTTTGTTTTTCACGAAATTTGGTCTGGCCAGCCGTGCTGCCGTACAAAATCCTTGGATGGCCAGGCTCCTCGGAGTTTCCATCAATAAGGTGTACGGTGCGTCCTGGGGTTTGAGCGCGGTTTTGGCTGCCCTGGCGAGCATGCTCTTTGCCCCCAAGACTGTCCTCACCACCTCCATGATGATGTCGGTCCTTGTAAAGGGCTTTACTGCCGGCGTTTTAGGGGGTTTCAACAGCCTCCCAGGTGCCATTTTGGGAGGCATGTTTTTGGGCGTGATGGAGAACCTCGTGGCTTTTTACATCTCCACTCAATGGAAAGATTCGCTTGCGCTAGCCTTAATCGTGCTTGTGCTTTTGGTGCGGCCAGAAGGGTTGCTGGGCAGAAAAGGGGCGCAACGCGTATGAAAACTTTTAAAGGTTTTCTTTTCCCCCTCATTCTCTTGGCATTTGTACTCCTTCTACCTTTCGCTTTCAGACTTTCCGGATATGTGCTTTATCTCTTGGGGCAAGTGGGAATCAATGCCTTGGCCGCATTGGGTTTGAATCTTCTCATGGGGCTTGCCGGGCAAGTTTCTTTAGGCCACGCGGGTTTTGTGGCTATTGGTGCCTATGTTTCCGTTCTTCTTGAGATCCGCGGAGGGTTGTCGTTCTTCCCGGCCCTCCTCGCTGCGCTCTTCGCTTGTGGTCTCCTGGGAGTCATCATTGGGTTGCCTGCTTTACGCCTGAGCGGCTTTTACTTGGCTGTGGTTACCATGGCTTTCGGTCTTGTCACGATACAAGTGATCACCAACTTGGATTGGCTCACCGGTGGCCCTCATGGCATACGAAATATTCCACGGCCCCGAATTGGGTCTTTGACCGTGCATTCGGACCTGGCCATGTATTTTCTTATCCTTGCCTTTCTCCTCCTGGGGCTTTGGACCTACCAAAACCTTCGCCGAAGCCGAACGGGGCGGGCTTTCCAGGCCTTGCGGGATAACGAACTTTCTGCTCAAGCCTATGGCATTCCTGTGGCCCGCTATAAACTTATTGCCTTTGTCTGTAGCGCCGTGTACGCAGGCCTGGCGGGCGTACTTTACGCCCACCAAGTGCGCTACATTCATCCCAACGATTTCAGCCTTTTTCTTTCGCTCGGTTACATGGCCATGATCGTCATCGGAGGGCTCGGATTCGCAAGCGGCGCGCTGGTGGGTAGCATTGTGTTTACTCTCCTTCCGTACTTTTTAACCCGCATGGCGTGGGTCACCTGGGTGATACAAGGCTTTGCGATTGTTTTTATCTTGCGACTAGCACCCTTCGGCCTAGTGGGTGCTTGGAATGTGCTCAAACTTAAATGGCAGCGCCCGGAATCGGTTTTGATGCGGCTTGCTTCCAAAGCTCGTTTGGTTCGAAAAAGTTAAAGGATTAGCTTGTTCTTGCTGATCGAAACCAGTATGGAAAAGAAGCGGTTTTCGTCTCGGGTGAACTGGAAAGCCACAAAGATTTGCTGAATGTAGGCAGTCGATGAGGCATTTTGAGCTGATTCTTAGGGGTTTGATTGTAGATTTGAGGCCCGCTAGCTTTCGCGGTGTGGTCCGCTTCTGTAGAGGATCTCGTGGGTTTTGGCAAAAGGGCTGGTTAGGCTGACTACCCAAGTCTCGGACACGGAGCAGTGCGTATCTTCCTTTTAGCCTGACCTCGGGTAGAAACAACACCCTGCCGGAGCGAGACCATTACGTTTTCTCCGATTTTATGTGCACTCGCTGCCTTACAAGAAATCAGCCAGGAAGCAATGCCAGCCAAAGGAACGAAGGATTGCTTCCTTCCTGGGAGCCTTGTTTCCTTTCGGTGCTACCCATGAAGACCGAAAGCGCTAGTAGGGCAGGAAAGCGTTACCATACCTGAGGGCCTAGTCCGCACTGATTCGGTCCAGCACTTGCGTCGGAAATAGGGCACACTCCCCATCCCCAGCTAGATTTCCGAAAGTTCTGCTTTCGAGCGGTTTCGGCAATGCTCCCGCAGGCAAGGCGGGTCTCCACCAGCTTCATCCTTTTTGCTGCGGGGTTCATGGCATAGGCTTCCTTGTAGGAAAAGCCCATCGTCGGTGCTCCTCCTTTCCTGTTTCCCAAGCTTTCTTGGGGGAGCACCGGCCTTTTTCAACCATTCCATCACCACCCTTTCCGCCTGGTAACGATCTCCTGGCGCACCAAGAAGCCTGGATTGACATGCTGTGCCCATCTGAGTAAAGTAAAAAGACTTTGCTTTCAGGGGGTGGTTTGGGATGCGAAGTAAGCTAGTTTGTCTTGTCCTTGCGGCTTTGGCCCTCGGGGTCCTCGGGATCGGCGCGGAGAAGTTCATCGTCGGCACCGACGCCACTTGGCCTCCCTTCGAATGGGTTTCCGCCAAAGGTCATATGCTGGGTTTCGATCTCGATGTGATGAGGATGATCGCTATCCTCGAAGGGTATGAGATTGAGA
>Ga0185307_1001553_pt1 | contig 12569 bp, 7 predicted proteins | sample LHCtaG_FD_128010 | JGI IMG/M metagenome (GOLD analysis project Ga0185307, IMG submission 128010) | Hot spring microbial communities from Little Hot Creek, USA to study Microbial Dark Matter (Phase II) - LHC4sed_matched (SPADES... | ecosystem: Environmental > Aquatic > Thermal springs > Hot... | reverse complement strand
CTCCACCCCCGATTTTGCCCACCCCCGTTTGCTGAGGGTTTGCCAGGGTTTTGGGTCCCACTCGTGTGGGGGTTTGCAAGGGGTTGTTGCTCTCCCCTTGTTTTGAAACCTGGGGGATACCCCCAGACCCCTCGGGAGGGGGGTCCGCCCCCTCCACCCCCGATTTTGCCCACCCTCGTTTGCCGGGGGTTTGCCAGGGTTTTGGGTCCCACTCGTGTGGGGGTTTATAAGGGGTTGTTGCTTCCCCCTTATTTTGAAACCTGGGGGGATACCCCCCAGACCCCCCGGGAGGGGGCTCTGCCCCCTCCACCCCCGATTTTGCCCACCCCCGTTTGCTGGGGGGTTGCCTCCCCAAGCCCCCTGGACCCCCTTTGCCCATTTCTGTCGGTTGAAGGCTTGCCATGGTCTTGGGGGCTTACAGGAGGTTGGTAGCTTTTTAAAGGTTCAGGGCTGGATTACCATGAAGGTCTTGTAAATCCTGGTCCTTTCGTTTCGGAAGACTTCCTCAAGCCAGCCTTCTTCGGCTAATTTCTCAAATTTGGCCAGCGATTCCGCAGGGAAGAGGATTCGCTCTAACTGCCCTATGTAAATATAACCGATTCGTAGCTTCCTCACAAGCTTTAGGGTCAAACCCAAATCTGTTGAAGAGAAGAGGAGGTTTGCTTCCTCCGACCTTTTCCCGACTTGTTCGCCGTAGCGCTGCTCGCTCTGGTGCATCCCCAGCAGGGTTGGTAAGCCAGTGAAGCTTGAAACCCTGACCCCGAATTCCCGGTAGTAGCCTATGGGCGCTTCGGCCAGGACCGGCGTGCCCTTTACGTGGTCTATGAGCCAGCGGATGGCTTCGTAATCGTAGCGTAGGTCAATGGGGTGAGCTTCATCGGGCCAGAAATAGGAGCCATAGCGCATGAATTCCATCCCGTCCAAAGTCCCCAAGGGAGGCGAGGCATTGGGGAAACGATCGCGCACTCTGGCGGCCGTGCCCGATATCGGAAAGAGGAAGGATAGGGCCATGAGGATGAGGGCCAGTACCTTTGCCGCTTTCGGGAACTTATCCCTGGCTTCAATGAAAGCTTGGAAGGGATAAGCCAGCCCAAGTCCGAGGAGAACCCAAGCTTGGACGTAGAACTTGAAGACGGTGTTCATCCGGTAATACTCGCTCCCTTGGAGGAAGTCCTTGAAGTAAAAGAACTCGCAGCCCATTACAACCAGTAAGCCTGCCACCATCAGAAGGGAGGAGAAAGCCTCTAATACGGGCTTTTCCCGATTGAGCAGTTCCAGGACGAAAGGCGCAACAGCCAAGAGGACGGTCAGGGGAACCCAGAGGCGCTTGAAGGCTAAGATGGTAGCTATCAGGGCCAGAAAGACAACTAATCCCTCTTGACCGGAAAGCTTTCGGGATAGGAGTGCATTGAATCCAGCCAAGATTGAAGCCAGGATGAAAAAGCCCCAGAAGGTAGCAAAAGCAACCCAAGGTGTCGGCTGACGGACCAGTCCGATTCCTGCGCTCATGGGCTTGTAAGAAATGAAAAAGGGGGAAAAGAAAGCGAGGGCTAAAGAGGGTAGGACAAAAGCGAGGAGGAGGTTCCCCCATCCTTTCCTCTGGCGATATAGGGAGAGGAGCAAGGCAAAGATAGCTATGGCCGAGGCGGTGGGGAAGTTCCAAGTATTGGTTGCAGCCAGTGTGCCTAAGATTAAAGCCTGGGCCAGGACCAGCTCTTTCCTGCGCCAGCCCTCAATCCCTCCGAGGAAAGCTTCCAGTACCAAGGCCAGGAAAAGGAGGTCAAGAGGCATCGCCACAACGTGGGGGTGGAGGTCGGCAAAGAGGAAGCTCCAGAAGGGGAACTCGTTTATGGTGTAAGGGATGACTCGGCTTGGCGCCCAGTAGTCAAAGGCTATGAAAGCTCGCCGGAAGTTGCCCTTGACCAGCTCTTCTAAAAGCTGGCGGAAGGTGGCTAAGTTTCCCATCAGAGTTACGAAGCAAGCGCTTAAAAGCCCAATGCTCAATCTCCTACCAATGGTGAAGCCCAAGGCAAAAGCCCCAGTAAAAGTGAGGGCGAAGAGGGAAGGGATAGCCAAGTTGAAAGCTACCGTCGGCGTTATCCCCGTGAGTTTGACCAAGACCGAGACCAAGTAAAGGCCATAGTAATAGTAGTTGATGTAGCCGCCGGCGTAATAGGGGTCGTAGGGTGGGAAGTAAGCACTTTTAAGGACGGCGTTGAGGAAAGCCAGCTCCATGGGCTTTTCCCCACCGTTCCACGGATGCCAAAGGTCGGGGTTCAAGATGCGAAGGAACACGAATGCCAGGTAACTGGCAAGGAAGATTAGCTCGCTCAGGAGGATTTGCCGGCGTTTCTCATGCCAAAATTCAAGGATTTCGCGGTGGTTTTTCCATAAAACCCAAAGGCTGATGGCAGACATCGCAAGGAGGAGGGAGGCAATGGTTGTGGTTCTGTTCTGGGTGAAACGGAGGCTAGCGCCAATCCAGTTGAAGTAAGCTAAAAGCGCAAGGCCAAAACTTTTGGCGAAGGGGTAACCTCTCAAGTGAATGCGGCGGAACAAGGCGAAAGTTAATGGCCAGGCCACAAGTCCAATTATTTCCAACGCAAGCCACCAGGTCATTGCTGCCCAAAAGGGATTGGAAGAAGCCAGCCAATTCCAGCGGAAGTCATCCACTACTGGCAGCCTGTCCACAGGCGTGCTCAGGAGCAATTTGCCAATAGGTTTTCCGGTGTGCCAGGGGATAGCTTCTTCCCAAAAGCCTCCCAGAAGCTTTTCCCAATCCTCATCGGTCAACTCCCGCACTTTTTTAAAAACCATGGCCTTGGGGTGATCGTAAACTGTGAAGCTTTCATCGGCTTCATCGTCGGGGATAACCCAAGGGCCGAGGCGAGGGTAGGAGGAGAATTCGGCAACTTTTTCAAAGCCAAGCTTCCCAGCGAAGAGCAGCTCGTAATAGCGTATGGTCATTGGGTAGCGGTAGGGGAGGCGAGGGATGGAGCGGTAAAGCCGGTTGCTGGCAATTACGATGTAATCAGCCTGGCGCAACGTTTCTTTTACGATGGCGAACTTTTCCGCACTATCTTCCTCGTATAGAGGCAGGACAAGATGTCTATAGCCTGGGTAAGGCACGCCCCTGAGGGGCTTGGGGAGTTCATCGTCCCAGTGTTCTACGGCGATGGTGGAGCCTGGGGGTATGTTCTGGTAAATCCAGCGGGAGGCTTCAATCCAGGTATGGGTATGGCCGTATACCCCATGCACGAAGGCCAGTGCCCAGAGAGTGGTGGGGATAAGGACAAGCAAGCCTAAAGGAAGCCGTCGCAGCTTTGCCGACAGGTTCTCCAAAAGGAGAGTTCCGAAGAGGATGAGGAAAGGCACGATGGGGAGCAGGTAGCGCATGAATTTTACCATGAACGAGCCATTGATGAGGAAGTAGGGGAGGACCCAGGCCAGGATTACGACCTCGCCAGGAGGGCTTTTCCTCAGCAGAAGGCGAGCTGTGGCCCAAGCGAAGCCGGCGAAAGCTACAATCCCCAGCGCCCACCCCATCCCCCAACGGAGCTGCTGCTCAATGTGATAGACGAAGGGAGTAGTCCCCCGGTATTGCCTTGTATAAGGGTAATCGAGCTTGCCCCGGACCATCTGGCCTTGCTCTCCTATCCTGGCAAGGTAGGACTTGAGGTCAAGCAAGGCGAAAGGAGAAGTTATGGCGAAGGCCAGGAAGGCCGCCAAGGCTGAAAGGGCCAGAAGTTTGAGCCTTGACCCTTTCATAGGCGATAGCCAGCAGGCTAAAGCGACCGCTGCCAATACAGGTAGCGCGCTGAACTTTGAAGAAACGGCTAACCCAGCTGCAATTCCAGCCAGAAGGGCATCTATCTCCCCACCACTTTTGGTCAGCTTGATAGAGAAATAGACCGAAAGGACAATGAAGAAGGTAGCTACCGGGTCAAAAGCGTAGTAATGGGCCAGCTGAATGTGGGAGACGGTCAAGGAGACGAAGGCGGCAGCCCAAAGCCCCACTCTTTCTCCGTAGAGCAATTTGCCTGTCCGGTATATGAGGTAGACAGTTCCGGTGTCAAACAGAGCCGAAAGCACCCTGCCCAAGAGGTTGATGTAATCGTAAGTCGGCAATAGGGTGAGGATGGAGCCAGGGAAAAGGGCCTTGCCTATAGCAGAGAGGAATCCAGCCAAAGCGGTGAGGATGTAAAGAGGCAAATGGCCGTAAGCGAAACCTCTTGGGGACTGAGCTTTGGGGTCGTAAAGTGGGTTAAGGGGGGATAGGCGAGGGTTTAAGGCCTCCGAAAGGCTTTTAGGAAAGTGGATTTCCACTGCAACCATCGTTATCCAGCGTTCATCGGGGTGAGCGTGCTGGAACTCGTCCCAGTTTATGTTGTACAAGCGCAAGGCAAGGCTCGTAAGCAATATTAGGGTTAGCCAAAAAGCAGGCGGAATTGCTTTAACCTTCAAAGCTAGTCACCCCCTTCTAATAGTGCCCAACAATTGCCAGGCCTCCTTTAAACTCTACCGAGGAAAGAGGGCACTTCCACTTTGGTAAGCAAGGCCTAAAAGCCTGATGGACCAAACTTGGAGCTCTTCGCCTTCCGATTCCGGTTCCCATTCAAGCACTATAGGGTTATCCCCGGCCTTGGCTTCCACCAGGAATGAAATAAGCGCTTTCTCTTGCGGCCGAATCCGGAAGGAGAAAGAGCCAGCCCAAACTTTTAACACCCCCCCTGAGGAGGAACTTACCTCCATAGCCACGGGTATAGTTGAGGCTTCGGGGGTGTGAAGGAAAAGGGTCGCTTCCCCCTTGAGGGGGCGGAAACCCCCGTAGAATTTTCCCCAGCCGTCCCCAAGGAAGAGGAAGGGGGCTGCTTTCGCCGGTGCAGGGACATGGTAGACAACAAGCCTCCCATCCTTGTAAATTAGCTCGCTTCCCCTGAATGCTTCCGTAGCCAAGGCCACGGTCCTTTCCCTTTCTTCCCCCATCGGCATCTGATAGAAATCCAGGACTACGTATCTTACCCCCAAGTAAACCATAACCGAGGGGGCCACTTCGGCCAAATCTACTTTGATGATATCTTCGCCCAGGTTGCGGAAATGCTGGAGGACCGGCATCCTTTCCACCAAGGTGCGGGGGTCGTTCCGGCTTATGTATCCGGAAACGAGCGGTTTACAATGGACAGTTTGGTAAAGGAGGTAGCGTGGCCGGTCCCAGTTCATAGGCAGGTTCAAGATGGCAAACTGGCCCGGCTCTTGAGCCAGCTTCCGGTAGAAGTCAGGGGTATCGGGTGGGCTGAAAGGGTATGGTGATGGCCAATATTCCAAGAGGATTAGGGCTATGAAAAGGAGCGATAGGCGGGGGCCGAGAGCTTTTGCGCCCAATGCAGCCAGCACCGCTAAACTCAATGTCGCCATGAGGGAAAAACGGCTTACTGACCGCGCCATCGCTACAATCGGGATTGGCCTGAGGAAAGCGTAGGGCAGTGGTAGATGGATGGTTTTGCCCATGATGTGAAGGTAGGGGCCCAAGGCCAAGAGCACGAAAGAAAGGCCAGTTACCAGCCAAAGTGAAATCCGCTCTTTTCTCTTCCAAGCCAAGAAAGCCAGGATTAGCGGGACATAGCCAAAAGAGACGGTCCTTTCCGAAAGGGAGGCCGTGAAGTGCGCAGCAATTTTCCCCGCTAACTTGCCCCAAAGTGGATGGAACTCCGAGGGTATGAAGAAAGCCAACAAATCAGCCGAAAGGAGGGAAGCATGCTCAGGGGGTGTGAACATATAGCGGTAACGGGAAATTTCCCAAAGCATGGGGAGGAGCAAAGGAGAGAGCATAAGCCCGGCTATACCCCAAGCCGCTAACACCCCAAACGCTTCCTTCCTGGTTAGAGCCTTTTTCCAGGCAAGCCATCCCAAGTATATAGCCGTGAAAAGCCCTAAATAGAGGGCTTGGTACCAATCGCAGAGGGAGGAGAGGACAAGGAAAATCGCAGGAAGCAATATAGATTTGCCTCGCCGGGTTTGGAAAAGGGCAAGGATGAAAAAGGGAATCCATTCTGTGGAAAAGACTTGCATGTGGCCCAAGAGGTGAGCAGAACGGAAGGGAGAAAAAGCGTAGATTAGGCCAGCTAAAAAGCTTGCCCATCGGGAGCCGGTTAGCTCAAAGGCTAAGAGGAAAGAGCCGTATCCGGAGAGAGCCGAGGAGATGAGGACTATGAAGTTGTAGGCTGCGATGGGACCGAAGAGAACCTGGATAGGCATAGCCAAGAGGCCGTTTGGGAGGTTGAGGGTGTGGAATAAGAGACTGACACCGGTAGGATGGTAGAGGTAGCGGGTGAAGTAGGGTGAAGTGTGCTCTTCCAGGATGGCTTTGGAAACCCACCAAATGTTCCAGTAATTCTGCCAGCCGTCAAAACCATCGCCAGGGATAGCCTTGGTAAAAAGTAGGGGTAGAGGCCAAAGCGTAGCCAAGGTCAAGACCGAATAAGCACCCAGAATGAGCAAATTTCTCCCCATGTTCTCCTCAAGCCAAGCTCTTTAACACCTCTTCCTTTACCGATTTGGGGATGGAGCGGCTTCGGAGGATTTTCCTCAGGAGTGCTTCATCGTAGCCTTCGCTTCGGAGGTGCCGAGCTATCATCTCCACCCTTTCCTTTTTACCGAGCAAGGCATTGGCTACAAGCTGCCACTCCAGGGGGGCAACCCGAACTTTTTGCCCAGCGAAAGGCATTTCCCTGACATGAGGCCACAGGTTGAAGCGGACAGCCCCTTTCCCGCTCTTTATCTGCAGGTCACCCAGGATTTCCACCCTTGCCCCTTCCACCTTGAACTGGGCTAGTAGGGAAGCGAATTGTTCGCTCTCCTTCCATTTAGGAGGCGAAGTGATGAACTTTTTTAAGCGTGCACTCAAAAGCTTTAACCCACTGCGGTCAGTGAGGATGTCAATATCGTGTGGGGTTAAAGGCAAGCCCTGGAGGGCTGAAGCCGCACTTCCGATGAGAACCCAGCGGCGGGTTTTTCCCAAATGGGGGATTAGAGCCAAGAGGGAAAGCCTTATCCGGCGGGGAAGCTTCCAGGAGGGGTCTTTATCTGATATCTTGCGGAGGGCCTCAAAGGCATTCTGGGCTGCCTCCATAGAAGCCTGGTGCTTACTGTGGCCTTCTCCTTTCCCCCAAAGCTTTTCTCCGACGAACACTCCCACCACGAAAGTTTTGGCGTGCTCTGGCCCTTTCTCCTCAAGAGTTTGGTAAAAAGGCGTAATTCCCAGCCACTCCTGAACGAACTCTTGCAGCCGGCTTTTAGGGTCCATTCCGATTGCTTCTTGGAGGAGCAAATCCAGCTCTGGCTCTATGAAAGGGGCAAGGAAGGAGCGTACAGCTTCCAAGTCTTTATCAAGGTAAATAGCTCCGATGAGGGCTTCAAATGCGCTTCCAAGGATTGAATTGCGTTCTCTGCCTCCAGACTCTTCTTCTCCTTTGCCCAGCAGGAGGAATTTCCCCAAGGATATCTTCCGGGCGAACTGGGCCAAGGTTTCGCCTTTCACTAAGGAAGCCCTGAGCCAAGTTAGCTCCCCTTCTTTCATCTCGGGGAAATGGTGGTAGAGGTAATCGCCTATGACGAAATCCAAGACTGCATCCCCCAGGAACTCCAAGCGCTCGTTATCATCCAAGGGGAAAGAAGGGTTCTCGTTCAAGTAGGAAGTATGCACAAGGGCTTGCAGGAGCAGGGCTTTATCGGCAAAAGTTAGGCCAAGCTTTTCTTCCAGTTCGGCGATATTGATTGGGAAAATTTCGTCTCGGTTGTTTTTCATTTGGCTTATGTTCCTTAATGATCGGAGGGGGCAAGGCAAACCATCGCCACCTCTCGTTACGCCATAAGCTCGTATTTTTACCATTTAAAAAATTGAGGGCCTTTTCAGGCCCTCCTAGTTAAACCACCATAAGGCGGAGGGAGTGGGATTCGAACCCACGAGGGGCTTCTGGCCCCTACGCGTTTTCGAGACGCGCGCCCTCGGCCACTAGGCGATCCCTCCGGAAAATATTATAGCAAAATGAGCAAGCTCGTGCAAGAAGCTTCTGGGGGCGGGTTTGTCCCAAAATTGTGGATGCCATCATTTCCCCGCCCTCGTTTGCTGAGGGCCTGCCAAGGTTTTGAGTCCCACCCGGTGGCGGGTTGTTAATAGCTGGCAACTTACCCCTTGTTTTTAGTTTTGGGGGCAAATCCCCCAGGCCCCTTGGGAGAGGGCGTGGACTCTCCATCCTCAGTTTTTGCCCACCCTCGTTTACTGGGGGTTTGCCAAAGCGTTGGGTCCCACTCGGTGGCAGGTTGGTAAGGGGTGGCAACTCACCCCTTGTTTTAATCAAGGTTGGCCTATGCTGCTCCTTGGCCAGAGGCCCAAAAGATGCTGACTCCTGTCGGCATGGGCAGCCAGGTGAAGACGCCCGACGAAATTGGGACACACCATTCTACGAGGCGGAAGTTGACCTCTTTGCTAAAATTCGGGTTTAATGCTAAACTTAAACAGCCTTCCGAAAAGCGGGAAGCGGAGGTTAACCATGGAAAAACTGAAAAATTTCTACCAAAACCACCCAATCCTCGCCCAATGGCTAATACTTGCTGTGGGAATGGTCATAATTTTAATCATAGCTGCTAAAGACCAAGGTTTCAACCTCAAACAGTGGCTTGCCCTTATCTCGGCCACAGTTATCTTGGCTGGACTTTGCGTCTGGATAATAAATTGGGAATAGCACCGTAGGAGGCCAAAGATGCCAACGCTGCTCCTCCGCAATGCTGAGCTCATCCTTACCATGGACGATAAAAAGACCCGCTTCCGCAACGGAGGAATTTTCGTCCGAGATAACTTCATAGAAGCCGTAGGCCCTACCGAAAATCTCCCCCCTACCGCCGATACAATCATAGATGCCTCAGGTATGATAGTCCTCCCGGGCCTGGTGAACACTCACCACCACCTATATCAAACCCTCACCAGAGTTGTACCCAAGGCTCAAAACGCCAAGCTTTTTGATTGGCTCGTCACTCTGTACCCAATCTGGGCTCGCCTTACAAGTGAAGCTGTTTACATAAGTGCGTTGGTCGGTATGGCCGAGCTGCTCCTTTCCGGATGCACTACTACCACTGACCACCTCTACATCTTCCCAAATGATGTTTCCCTGGATGATGAAATACGCGCTGCTAGAGAAATTGGAATCCGGTTTCACCCTTGCCGGGGGGGCATGTCCTTAGGCCGCTCTAAAGGAGGCCTACCTCCTGATGAGGTTGTACAAACTGAAGAAGAAATCCTTGCCGATTGCGAAAGGCTCATAAGAGCTTACCACGACCCATCCCCAGGCTCTATGTGCCGGATAGCTTTGGCCCCATGCTCTCCTTTTTCGGTTACTCCGGAATTGATGCGGGATACAGCCCAAATGGCCAGGCGCTATGGTGTCCTGCTTCACACCCACTTAGCCGAAACTTTGGACGAGGAGAATTTTTGCCTGGAAAAATACAAAATGCGCCCCTTAGATTACATGGCTAAGCTGGGTTGGCTTGGGGATGATGTCTGGTTTGTCCATGTAGTCCATGTCAACCAACGCGACATAAAAATCTTGGCGGAAACGGGCACTGGCGTTGCCCATTGCCCATCATCCAATATGCGCTTGGGGTCAGGCATTGCCCCAGTGGTGGAAATGCTTAAAACAGGGGTTAAGGTGGGCTTAGCGGTTGATGGGAGTGCCTCCAACGATAGTTCCAACATGTTGGGGGAAGCACGCCAGGCTTTGCTTCTGCAAAGAGTGCGCTACGGTGCCGATTCAATAAGTGCCGAGGAAGTCCTGGAAATGGCAACGAGAGGCGGCGCCAAGGTCCTGGGGCGTGAAGATATCGGTTCCCTAGAACCAGGCAAGGCCGCTGACTTTATCGGCATACGTTTGGAAAGGCTGGAATATGCTGGGGCCTCCGTCCATGACCCTGTCGCTTCTTTGGTCTTCTGTTCCCCGGTAAAGGTTGACCTTGCCGTTGTCAATGGCAGGGTGTTGGTGGAGGATGGGAAACTTTTGACCGTTGATTTGGAGGAGATTGTAAGGAGACACAATGCCATTGCCAGAAGGATGGTGAGAGGGGAGTAATGGCTGGGGAGCTAATCCGCATAATCCATTTTGCCGACCTGCACTTGGGAATAGGGAGCTATAGTTCGCTAGACCCCCAGACTGGGGTATATTGCCGGGTTAAGGATTTTCTGAACAGGTTGGATGAAGTAGTAAACTATGCCATAGAGAGTGAAGCCGATTTGGTTCTGTTCTGCGGCGATGCTTACAAAAGCCGCAATCCCCTTCCTGATTATCAGAAACTTTTCGCTTCTCGCGTTATGAAATTGGCTGAAGCCGGTATACCTTTAATCCTCGTGGCCGGTAACCATGACCTACCGGGCAATCCACAAAAGGCCAGTTCCTTAGAGATATTCAACACCCTAAAGGTCCCCAACGTTTACTTTTGTCGCCGGCCGGACGTCATACACTTGGTGACCAAGCATGGTCCAATCCAAGTAGCAGTCATGCCTTATCCTCCCAGAGCGACGTTACAAGCTTTGGCCATTAGAGGCAATTTGGAGAACTTCTTGGGGGAAGAAATAAAAGAGTTGGCATCAAAGGTTGACCCTGAAATCCCCTCAATACTGGCTGGCCATTTCGGGGTTATTGGAGCGAAGTACAGCTCAGAAAGGACCATAACTATTGGGGAGGATTTCCAAACGCCCAAGGCTACCCTTCTATCTGGCCCTTGGGACTACGTGGCTTTGGGTCACATCCACTGCTTCCAGGACTTGAACCCCGGAGAGCATCCCCCGATAGTCTATTCTGGAAGTCTGGAGCGTATAGATTTTAGTGAGGAGAAAGAGGAGAAAGGCTTTGTAGAAGTTTCCCTCAGGAAAGGGGAAGCCGTTCCCAGGTTCATCCCAGTAAAAGCTCGCCCTTTCCTGACAATTTACGCTAACCTTGTGAACGAGAAGGATCCGGAAAGGGCCCTTTTGAACAAGCTCTCAGCTTACCGAGTAGAGGAAGCGGTTGTAAGGGTAAAAGTTACTTTAGCTGAAGGGCAGACTATAAGCGATGAGCGCGTGCGAGACGCCTTGGCAAATTGTTTCTATTTTGCTGGGGTTGTGAGAGAGGAACAAAAGCATACACGCTGGGGGCTGAGCGCCGAAGCAGTAGAATCGTTGAGCAAAAGGGAACTTTTGGAGCGGTACTTTGTGAGCAAGAAATTGCCTCGCGAAAGGATAGAAAAGCTGCTTGAATACTTTGATAAACTTTCCGAGGAGGTTGAGGAATGATTTTGGGTATCATGGGAAGCCCGCGGCGAGGGGGAAACAGCGAGATATTGCTGGATCAAGCTCTTGCTGGGGCCAGGAGTGCCGGTGCTGATACGGAGAAAATAGTATTGAGCTTGCTTAACATCCAAGGGTGTACCCACTGCAATGGATGTTGGGATACAGGGGAATGCACAGTGCAAGATGACATGGAACTACTTTACCGAAAGTTTAGGGATATGCAAGCTATTATTGTTGCTGCTCCTATCTATTTCCTAGGGCCGCCAGCTCAGCTTAAGGCAGTTATTGATCGCTGTGAACCTTTCTGGGTCCTCAAAACTCGCTTTAATTTGAGCATATCTCCTACGGGTAAAAAGCGCCCCGGCGCTTTCATTTCAGTTGCCGGAGCGCCTGGTAATCCCGATACTTTTGACCCATCGCGTCGTATAATCCGGGCCTTCTTCAGCACTATTGACGTAATCTATTCAGCCGAACTATTCTTTACCGAGGTAGAGGAACCAGGCCAAATCCGAGCTCATCCTACGGCTTTGGCCGAAGCTTATTCCCTCGGGATAAAGATAGCTCGGAGCATTTAAGGGTAAGAGAAGCTCTCGCCCGGCTTGAGCACAACCCCTCGCGCCTTTGTCTCCTTCTCAACTGCTTTGACGAAGGCGTGGGGGTCTTGTTTTATCACGTCAAATGTATCATAGTGCATGGGTATTACTACTTTTGGTTCCAGGAGCTTGACTGCTCTGAGGGCGTCGTCTGGCCCCATTGTGAAGTTATCCCCGATGGGGAGCAAGGCAATGTCTACGCCTTCTTCACCGATTAGCTTCATATCGTAGGTCAGGCCTGTATCACCAGCGTGGTAAATTTTCACGCCCTGTATGGTGATGAGGAAGCCGCACGGATTGCCCCCGTAACTTCCATCGGGCAAGGAAGAGCCATGTAAAGCCGGCGTAAGCTTAACTCGCCCGAAGGGGAAATTGTATCCTCCGCCTATGTGGAGGGGGTGGGCATCTACTCCTTGGTTCTGGCAGTAAGTGGCGATTTCAAAGTTAGAAATTACAAGGGCCTTATTTCGGCGGGCTATTTCTATGGCATCTCCTATGTGGTCACCGTGGCCATGGCTGACCAAGACATATTGAACTTTAATGGCTTCAGGGCCGGAGGGAGCGAAGGGATTGCCGGAGATGAAAGGGTCTATGATTAAAGAGGTCCCCCCTCCTTCCACAATGAAACAAGCATGACCGTAGAAAGTAAGCTTCACGCTCAT
>Ga0185307_1001552_pt1 | contig 12574 bp, 14 predicted proteins | sample LHCtaG_FD_128010 | JGI IMG/M metagenome (GOLD analysis project Ga0185307, IMG submission 128010) | Hot spring microbial communities from Little Hot Creek, USA to study Microbial Dark Matter (Phase II) - LHC4sed_matched (SPADES... | ecosystem: Environmental > Aquatic > Thermal springs > Hot... | reverse complement strand
TAGTGCTCGTAGCTTGTGCTAACCATGAAGGCTTCCGCCACGCTTCGGATAAACCAAAGTGCTTCCTTAACTTTTGGGATTAAAACAAGGGTTTTCGCCGAGAAAACTCGCATTTTCTTGTCCGTAACGCCATAAGCCCTCAGAAAAGGCAGTATCAGCTTTAAGGTGTCGCCAGCCTTGTATCCCGGCCTTTTGAAGACTTCTGCCAAGACATCGTCGTATCGGCTTATAACAGTGTAAAAGTGTTCGCCGTTTGGTACGTAGCGGGCTGTAAGCTCGAAGGCGTTATCGTTTTTTGAAATCGGCCCTTCACAGTCTGAAATATACGCTTTTTTCACTTTCGTTTTCGGAGCTCCTCCATGTGGCGAATGCTTTTTTCTATGTGTTGTTTCGAGGCTATGTCTGTCCGATGCCAGAGGGCCCCACCCTTTATGGCGTCTATCCCCTCCAAAGAAATGTTTCTGGCAGCTTCTATGGTTTCTCCTATGCCGACGACGCAGACCGCCCGGGATTTCAAGGCGTAAACCCCGTTTCCACGAAGCTCCATGGACGCCGGATAAACGCGGATTCTGTCGCCATACCTTCTTTCCAGCTCATAGGCCCTTGTCAAATCCACTGGGCTGCCCACTTCCGTCTTGTTTACGCGTTCTGGAAAGGCTTCCTCAAATCCACCGTAGTTTGGCGGAACCTTGTAGGTTACAACAGTGGCAGCCTTTTCAACCTCTGTGCGGGTTAAGTTTCCCTCAAGAATTTTGAAGCAAACATCCACAAAATCATCCTTCAATATTGGCAGAATGTTTATTATTTCCGGATCTCCGGGACGACTGTTGTTCTCAAGGATTTTGGGCTCCTTGCCCGTATGCATAAACGCCACGTAAAACGGGATGCCCCGCAGTGCTTTGCCAGCGGAGGCCTTCCACTTCTCAAAAATCCTGTTCACGATGGCTATTTCCTTTTCTCTGTCCGCCCTTGTCATGAATGGCAAGACGTCGCCCACATCCTTATAGGAGCCCATCCCGCCAGTGTTTGGCCCCTTGTCGCCGTCAAAAGCGCGTTTATAATCGCGGGTTTCTGGAAGAGGCACCAGATGCTTGCCGTCGCAGAACGCTTGAAAACTGGATTCTTCACCTTCAATTTTCTCTTCCACTATGACTGCGCCGTGCTGAAGGTTTTCCCAAAAATGCTCGAAAAGCTGTTCTCGAGTTGTGAAGTGGTCTCCCCAAACGCCAACACCTTTTCCAGCCGCTGGCTTGTCCGGTTTAACAACCGCCAAGTCGTCGAGTTCGTCAAGCCACTTGTAAAGGGCTTTTTTGGCGTCTTCCCGCGTTCTATAGTCTTCGGGTTTGAAAATTTTGAAGCGGGGATTCACCTCTGGAACAGTTTCCTGGAAAAGGAGCCGCTGTTGAACTTTGCTAGCTTCTATGGCGTATTCCTTTGTTGGACAAATCATAGGTATGCCAGTGTGCTTTTCGACGATGTCGCGGACGCCTTCAATGATGGGTTTTTCAGGGCCAACTATCCCAAAGTCTATTTTTTCCTTGTGGGTTTCGGCGAACCTACATATGTCGTTCACGTTTAAGTCCGGAATGACTACATGTTGGGCCGCCTTTTTCACGTTGAATGGGTTGCGCTGTTTGTCCGCCACATAAACTTCCACTTGGTAGTTGGGACTTCCTGTGAAGGCGTCCACCATGGCGGCTTCCCGTGCCCCATAAGAGACGACAAGAACTCCGACCTTTTCCACCAAAGCCCCTTTCACCTTCAAACGCTAAAAATGGGCGCGTGTGGCTTTAATCTTTTTACATGCGTTAGCCTTCGCCGAAAAGCTCTGGAATCTCATAAAGCCTCCCAGGTTCTTCGCGGCCTTCCAAAAACCTTTTCTTCATTTCATCGGCGATTTTTTGGGCTAGAGGTGTTGGATACTTGCCGGTCAAGCATCCGAGGCATAACTCTTCTTTTCTGAAGCCCGTGGCCTTCACAAGCCCGTCAATCGACTGGTAGCAGACAGCATCCGCCCCAATAATTTTGGCTATTTCCTCTGGTGCGTGTTTGGCGCCTATGAGTTGGCTGTAGGTTGCCATGTCTATGCCGTAAAAGCACGGTCCAATAATGCGTGGGAAAGTCACAAACAAGTAAACTTTTTTGGCGCCCATTCTGCGGAGCTTTTCAATGGTAACCTTTGTTGTGTCTCCCCTCACGACGCTGTCGTCCACCACTATAATCTTTTTTCCTTTCACTTTGGAGGCTAAAATGTTGATTTTCTTGTCTATGGTGGCGTAACGCTCTTTCTCAAGAAGGATGAAGGCGCGTTCCGTTACGTAACGGTGTCTTCTGGTGGCTCTTTCCCAGCGTAAACCAGACTCTTCATGCACTCCGAAAGCTGCGTCGTCTCCAGTTTCAGGCATTGAAATAACCATGTCTGCATCCTTCACCACTTCGGGATATTCGCGGACAAGGTTTCTGCCAAACTCTTCGCGGATTTCATAAACATGTTTATCGTTGAAGATGGAGTCCGGTCTGGCAAAGTAGGCGAACTCGAAGGCGCAGAAAGCCCTATGTACCTTTTTCAGCGTTATTCTTTCAAAACCCTTTTCAGAAACCATCACAAACTCGCCCGGTTCTAGTTCAAAATCTCTGTGAAAGCCGTTTATATCCAAGCCAACACTTTCAGATGAAAAAGCGTAAACGTCTCCGTCTGGACTGTGGCCGGCGCATAGGGGTCTTATCCCATAGGGGTCTTTGAAGGCGAAAAACTTTCCATCGCCGGTTATCCCAGCCACAGAGAAGGCCCCTTCAATCTCCTCCATGCAGGTTTTTATGGCCTCTTCTAGGCTTTTCCCTTCAGCCAGCCCGATTAAGAGCTTGTGGCATATGAGTTCAGCGTCGCTTCCATAAGAGAATTCTGGAAAATGTTTGTTAATTTCCCTTTTAAGCTGAATAGCGTTAACAACGTTTCCGTTAAAGGAGATGGCAAGCTTTAAACCATTTTTTGAGGCTACAGCCGGCTGCGTTCCCTTTATAAGGGATTGCTCATCAGTTTTTCCAGAAGTGGTGTACCTAACGTTTCCAATTCCAATATGCCCCGGCAACCGTCCAAACCACTCGTGGATGGCGCTCGCCCTTATTTTAGGAACAAGATCTAGGCTTCTGTGAACATGAAATTCACCGTTCAAATATGTTAGAAAACCGTGAGACTGGTGGCCCCTGTGGTTTTGCGCCCTCAACCCCCAATATACGTAGGGAAACACTGGTTGTTTTTTTAGGCTGACTGCGCCGAAGACGCCGCACGCTATTTTAGGGTGCTCTCCCATGTCCGTGGATAAAGAAGTGGTTCTTTATCAACTTTTAGAACAAGTTTAAGTCAAAGCTGCAAGCCTTTCAAGGCCTTGGTAAATCTAGAGAGGGAGGGGGTAGGGAAAATAAAAGGGGAGACGCGATTAAATTTCCGAAAGGCTACTGAAATCTAGAGAGGGTAGTCATCCATTGGCTTTTTCCACAACCAAAAACTATGGTGTAAGCCTAAACTTGTCCCTAGGATACAATGTGACTTCTCTAATGTTCCTCTTGCCAGTCAACATCATAGTAAGCCTCTCCAATCCAATAGCCCAACCAGCATGGGGAGGCATACCATAATCAAAGGCTTGCAAATGGTATTTGAAGGATTCCGGATTTAACCCCTTCTCTTTCAAGCGTTGTATGAGCAGCTCTTTCGAGGATATTCTGGTACCGCCGGATGCAAGCTCAATCCAGCGCCACATGAGATCGAACCCTTCACACAGTTCTGGGTTGTCGTCCTTCGGCTTTATGTAAAAAGCCTTGGAGCTGGTCGGCCAATCCGTTATAAAGTAGAAGTACGGGTGGATTTTGCCCAACGTTCTGAAAGCCGGTGTCGGTATGTCCTCGCCCCATGGAATCTCTATGCCCTCTTTCTTCAAATCCTCTAAAATCATGTCGTATGTTAGGCGTTTAAACGGGATTTCGGGAATTTCAAGCTGATAGCCTAATAAAGACAACTCCTTACGACATTTTTCATTGACCGCTTTGCACGTGTGTTGCATAAGTTGCTCCAGCAACTGCATGACATCTTCGGCTGTTGCAAAGGCCTGCTCAATGTCTATGGAGACAAACTCGCTTAAGTGCCTGCGTGTATGCGACTCTTCAGCCCTGAAAAATGGGCCTACTTCAAAAACCTTTTCTAAACTCATAACAAGCTGTTCCTTATACAATTGGGGACTTTGGGCGAGGAAAGCCTTCCTTTCAAAATAATCCACGGGGAAAAGAGCTGCACCACCCTCTGTGGCCGAGGCAATTATGCGAGGAGTGTGAACCTCTATAAAGCCCCTTTCAAAAAGGAAATCCCGTATCGCTTCCACAGCCATGTGCTGAATCTTAAAGACCGCCACATTTTCTTCACGACAAAGGTCTAATGCACGGGCATCCAAACGAACATCCAACTTTGCCGGCACCTTCCCAGTTATGTCGATGGGAAGCTGCGGTGAAGCTGTGCTGAAAATCTTTATTTCCTTCGGTATAACTTCGACACCCCTCGGCGTCATCTCAGTTTTTTTCACAACACCTTTCACGCCGACACTGTATCTCCTCTGCAGAGCATCAGCCTTCGATAAAACTTCGGCGCTTACCTTTTTCCGTGGAACAGTGACCTGTACAGTGCCTTCTCTGTCCTGCAATATTATAAAGCGTATCCCGCCCAAGTCCCTTATTTCCTGAACCCAACCGAAAAGCGTAACTTCTTGCCCGTCAAGCTCTGGTCTAACATCGGCGGAGTAATGGGTTCTCCGCCAATCTCCAATTGAATCCAACTTCATCAGTTCACGCTCAGCTAATCTGTGAATTCCACACGCAACGTCATGTTTCGAACTTTACGGGCAATCTCCTTTAAAGCCTTTACATCAAAAGGAGGCTGCCTACCACCCTTCTTCCTCAAAATCACCCTAGTTTCAGTTGTCCCATCGGGCAGCCAAATGGTGTTTATGGTAACTATGCTTAACGGAGCAAACAAATCCTCCAAAAATTTCCTGTCATCAACTCCGTACTCCAAAACACGGACAGCTTTTCCCGTTTTCTCCCCCAGAGCTTTTATTATCTTTCCACCGTAGCCGAGAAGGCGGGGGACATCTCCCCTGCCAACAAGTATAGCCAAAGTTTTTCCCGCGTCCACCGCCTTATAAAAATAGACGTTTTGAAGGGAAGGGTAAGTTTCTTCTAACGATAAAAGCAAACGGGCAACTTTCAAATCCAGCTCTGTTACTTCGCCAGATTTAACCTTCTCCGAACACTTTTGACATAGTATTCCGCTTTTTAGGCAGAAACTGCATAGTACCGTTTTCACCCTTAGAAGCGCCCTCCACAAATAAAGGAGGGGCGGCGGAGCCTTGAAATCTCGCCAGCATTTTGCTGCAGCGCCTAGCGTTCTAGTGTTATTTCGATGGTGCTGACGTTTGTGGGCGTGCCACCCTCTTCTCTGGGTGCCACTTGTTCCGTGCCGATGCCCACTTTCTTTATTTTAACGTCTGGTAGGAACCTTCGCCTTACGACTTCAACGACGTCAACAGCGCGGCTTATGGCTCTTCCTCTGGCTTTTACATTCACTTCTTTTGCTCCGCCGTGGAAGAGGGTTATGCAAGCCAGTACATAGTTCATTACTGGCTTTTTCCCGATCAACACCGAGTTGCTTTCAGACATTTTGTACCGCCTCACTCCTTGTTCTCACATTTTCTGTGGCTTCATAACCTTTTTTATCCACAAATAAATATGTTGCGGTTTTAAGTTCTAGAGGTGAAACTTTAAAGACCACCAAACCGCAGTTCATTTTGTTTATTTTCACTCTAAATGCTTAAATAACCTACACTATTGTAAAGGCTATATTGATAAAAAGCAAGAAGCGACAACCTTGGAAGCCCTCACCAAACGCTCAATTCAATTGCTCAAATTACTGTATGAAAAAGGCAAACTCACAAGCATATATTCCACAAACATTAGACAAAGCGACCTAGCAAAAGAACTGGGCATAAGCCGACAAGCCCTAAACCTCCATCTGAGAAGACTGAGAAACCTAAACTACATAAGAACAGGAAGAGGCTTCATAGATGTTACAGAAAAAGGGTTGAATGCCCTAGGGTTTTCTTCAACACCATCCTTCATACTCGTAAAGGTTTCCACACACAAAAGAAGCGAAGTTTACAAAAAAATCAGCGAGATAGCCCTCCTAAGGGCTTTCAGGGTGGCTGGGGATGTGGACGCCGTGCTGATTGTTGACAGAGATAAGCTTAATGAAGTTTTAAGGACACTGGCTGAAATTGAAGGCGTAAAAGATACAAGGTCTTACATAGCAATAGAATCCATAAAATAGAAGGAGTTGCCTCGATGAAACTTCTAGAATATGAAGCGAAGAAAATCCTTGCAAAATATGGAATTCCAACGCCTAGAGGAGGATTAGCGACAAACATCACGCAAGCTTGTGAAATAGCCAGAACCTTGAAACCTCCATTAGCCGTCAAAGCCCAAGTCCCAGTGGCTGGAAGAGGAAAGGCGGGCGGAATTCTTTTTGTCGACTCTGTTGTAGAGGTTGAAAAAGCCGCTGAAAAGCTCCTCAACATGCAGATAAAGGGTTTTCCCGTTCGCAGCATATGGGTTGAAGAAAGGGTTTACACCAAAAAGGAGCTTTATTTCGGAATGACTGTTGATAGGCTCAACAAGGGCTATGTTGCAATCGGGTCGACTGAAGGTGGAATGGAAATAGAGGAGGTTGCAGCAAAAAACCCTGAAAAAGTTTTAAGGTTTCCAATAAATCCACTGCATGGTTTTCGCCCCTACCACGCTAGGCAGATGGCAAAACGCATGGGGTACTCTGGAAACAAGCTTTCAACGCTTGCGAACATTTTTCATAGCTTATACAGAGCTGGAATCGACCACGACGCGGAACTTATTGAAATGAATCCTCTCGTGGAAAACAGCGAAGGAAACTTTGTGGCGGTGGATGCCAGAATGATAATTGACGATAATGCTTTGTTCCGTCATCCAGAATACAAGGATAAAGTCATTGAAGGCGAGCTTTCACCACAAGAAATTGAGGCGGCAAAAAATGATTTGGCATATGTCAAGCTAGATGGGAATATAGGTGTGATAGGCAACGGCGCGGGACTCGTGATGGCAACTTTGGATGTCATACAGCTTTACGGCGGCAAACCGGCAAACTTTCTCGACGTTGGAGGCGGGGCACCTTCAGAAAAAATAGCTGCAGCCCTAAAAATAGTGCTTTCCGACCAGAACGTGAAAGCCGTTTTCATAAACATCCTTGGCGGGATAACCCGCTGTGATGAGGTGGCAAAGGGAATTTTACAAGCAAAGGAAAAACTGGGCATAGAAAAGCCCATGGTTATCCGACTGGTAGGAACAAACGAAGAGGAGGGAAGGCGAATACTAACAGAGGCAGGAATACACGTGCTTGACAGCATGGAAGAAGCGGCACGACAAGCCGCAGAAATAGCAAGGGAGCCGCGAAAATAATGGGAATAATAGTTGATAAAAACACAAAAGCAATAGTTCAAGGCATAACCGGAACCCAGGGAAGCTTCCACACAAAACTTATGCTTGAATACGGAACCAAAATAGTGGCTGGAGTAACACCCGGAAAAGGTGGAACAACAGTCCACGGGGTTCCCGTATACGACACCGTTGAGGAAGCCCTAGAAAGGCACCCGGCAAACGCTTCAATAATCTTCGTCCCAGCGCCTTTCGCGGCAGATGCAGCGCTTGAGGCGCTAGAAAACGGAATAAAAACCGTTGTGATAATAACAGAGCATATTCCCATCAAAGACGCCATAAACGTTATGGCCTACGCCCAGCAAGTAGGCGCCACAGTAATCGGCCCCAACACCCCTGGAATAATAACGCCTGGAGAATGCAAGCTTGGAATAATGCCTGCTCACATATTCAAGTCTGGAAGCGTCGGCATGGTTTCAAGAAGCGGAACACTAACCTATGAAATAGCCGCTAGCTTAACCAAAAAGCAGCTGGGACAGTCCACATGCATAGGCTTAGGCGGAGATCCAATAGTCGGCTTGAACTTCATCGACGTTTTAAAGCTCTTTAAAAAAGACCAGCAAACAGAAGCCATAGCCCTCATAGGTGAAATCGGTGGAAACCTTGAAGAACTTGCAGCAGACTATATAGCCAAAGAAAAGTATCCGAAACCAGTCGTTGCCTTTATAGCTGGACGCTCAGCTCCGCCGGGAAAACGCATGGGACACGCAGGCGCAATAATAATGGGCAAGGCTGGAACCGCCGAGAGCAAAATTGAAGCTTTCAAGAAAGTAGGCGTCGAAGTAGCTGAAAAACCAAGCGACGTGGCTGTGCGACTGGAAAAACTTCTTAAACGTTAAACCAGCTATTATTTTATACGAGCAGCAAAAAGTATATTTGGACGAATATTCTGTGTGTTGTAGCTGCAGAGGAAATTAACAATGCCAATAATGGACCCCTTCAAAAAAACTTTAGCTCAACAGCGTAGACTATACATGAAAATCTGCAGGGAATGTGGCGCAAGAAACGCGACCTCAGCAGTTAAATGCAGAAAATGCCACAGCAAAAACCTCCGTTGGAAGAAAAGGGAAATAGTAAAGTAGCCAGTAAACATTTTCTTTAAAAAATTTATGTATAATTCGCGTTCATGTTTGCATGAATGATTATAAAAAATATATTAATATACCTTTCACAACTCTCTTTTACTGGTTTTGAGGTGCAACCTAGTGTCCTGCAAGAAGAAAACAACCAAAAAGAAAACTAAAGAGGAGAAAAAGAAGTAAATACCCGCCACGCTTCCACCCTTCAATAACCCCACGTTTTTATAAAACCCTTAATAGTGTTTCAATGTTGAAAAATGTGTTTGCACATCCATTTTTTAGCAAGGGAACGGCTTGACCAGCGATGTTCAATTGGCTTAAAACTTCACCAGCAAGCCTTAATTCTTCGCCACAAGCAACCCCGATAACGCCTTCATAGCGCTTTAGCTTCAAAATTTTTGAAACACAAGAGCCCCCGGGAAGTATGTAAACGTCATAGCCCCGTTTTTCTGCAATGAAAGTTGCTTTATTAATTAAACAGTCTGGAGAACAATGAGCACAAATGTATGATGGAACGCTTTCCTCAAATCTTGCCTTACAACGGCTGTCCATGAATTTTCTTGAGCAATGTGGCAGAAAAAGGGCCCTTTTCTTTGCTTTCCTAAACTTCTCTCTTTCTAAAAAGTTTCTTGCCTCCATGTCCACTAGGTCCTCCAAGAGGTGGACAGCGTCGGATAAATTGAGGCCCGTCAATTCTTCAACTTTGAATTTTTTAATAATATCTTGGACAGCGTCGCCAACTCTCCTATGCATTCCCTTTTCATAGCTGATTTTGGTAATTTCTGTGAAAAAGAACCGCGGAATTCTCGAAAGGTCAAACGTGAATTTATATGGCATAACTAAGAAAGTAACAAACAAACCTTTAAAATTAACCCCTACCATTTAAGATAATCAAACACCTAAGCTTAGGAGCATAGAGGAGGACAAACCAATGGGTTTATTAGACTTCTTTAAAAGAAAAGAGAAGAAAGAAAAGGTTGAAACTGTGGCGGAACCAACCAAACAGTTAACTGAACTCGAGCAGCTCTGCGGGGACGACAAGGAAACCTATGAGGCGTTGTTCAACACCATGTTTCTAGACCCCAGAAAAATTGGGATTTCAATGAAAGAGGCGGCTGAAAACGCCAGAAAATTTGAAAAAGAAAAGGATTTGACAAGGGCGAAGGTATGGTACCAAATTGCTGGAGGACTAGCCATTTATGAGGGCGATGTCGAAAAAGTTGTCGAATATTTCGGCAAATGCGAAAAATTGTCAGGCGAGAACTATCCGATTTTGAAAAACCCGGAAAAAGCTGTGGCTAAAGCTCGGGAATATTACGAAAAGTTTCTAAAATCTTAAATAGTAAAGGCCGCGGTTAACTTGACGTGTTAATTTTTCTATTACCCTACTTTTCCTTTTCCTCTGTGTAGCCTAATAGTTCCCTTAATGATTTCACTTCTTCCCGTAGCATATTCACTTCGCTTTCAAGGGCGCTGACTCTTGACTCCGCCGCCTTTTTCAACTTTTCAATTTCAACCATTAAATTCGCCCTTTCAGTCTCAAGAGTCTTTATTTTTTCCCGCAAGTTTTTAAGAGTCTGCATAAGCTCCCCCTTTATCACTTTTATTCTTTCAACCATGTTTTTAATGCTTACTGTCTCTTCAGCCTTTGCCTCTGTCTCTACGGCCGTTCTGAACCTTGCTTTGCAGCTCGGGCACTCAAAAATCCCCATGAGCTTTGGTGCACCTTCCGTTGGCTTTCGCGAAGAAACAGCCCACGTCTTAACCGGAGTGCTTACTTCATTTCCGCATTTTGGACATTTTACCAAACTACAACCCTAATTAAAGGTAGTGCTGTAGAACCTAAAATGTGTTTTGTAATAGCGCGAATGCCATTAATGTGCTGCAATGAAGGCCAGGCTAGCAAAGAAAACCAAAGCTTTTGACGAAAAATAAAAAGAAGAAGCCATGGGAAAAGACCCTTATGATGCACGCGCTTGTCAGAGACTTATATTGAACATTAAACGTTCAACAAGCTCTTTGTAACGATTACGAATAGTGACTTCGGTTACCTGCGCTATTTCGGCAATTTCCCTCTGAGTCTTCCTTTCGCCGGTTAGAACTGAAGCTATGTAGCTTGCAGCGGCAGCTATTCCCGTCGGCCCCCGTCCAGAAGTAAGTTTCAACTCTTTAGCTGCAGCTAAAATTTTGTGAGCTATCTCCTCAACCTTTCCCTGCATTGTCAGCTGGTTTGAAAACTTTGTTATGTATTGGCTTGGTTTCAGAGGTGGAATGAAATAGTTTAACTCTTTTATTAGGAAGCGATAACTGCGGCCAACCTCTTTTTTGTTCACGTTGGAGGCTTGAGCTATTTCTTCCAAAGTTCGGGGAAGCCCACATTGTCTGCAAGCCAAATAAATTGCTGCCGACGTAACTCCTTGGATGGACCTCCCGCGTATGAGCCTTTCTTTAACAGCTTTCCTATAGATTAGGGAGGCTGTCTCCAGAATGTTCTTCGGCAAATTCAAGTTGTTTGCGATTTTAGTTATTTCTGACAATGCGAAGGCAAGGTTGCGTTCCGTGGCATCGGAGACTCTTATGCGGCGCTGCCATTTTCTAAGCCTGTAAACCTGGGCTTTCTGCCCTGGAGACAAGCCTTTTCCATAAATGTCTCTGTCATGCCAGTCAATCATTGTGGATAAGCCCTTATCATGTATGGTATAGGTTAGGGGTGCTCCAACACGGGTTCTTTTTGCTCTTTGCTCGTCATCGAAGGCTCTCCACTCTGGTCCTCTGTCCGCTATCTTAGCGGCTATGACATAGCCGCAATCCATGCAGACAAGTTCCGCGCATTCATAATCGCGCATTAGCCTTGTGCTGCCGCATTCTGGGCATGATTGTACTTTTGCATGTTGGGCATGTAATGTGGGTTTTGCATCTTCAATCTCCGCATCACTCATTTACTTCTCCCTTCTCTTTTCGAGGGGAGCACGTACAATGTCTTGCCAACTAAAGCGCTGAACTTGGAGATTTTTGGTTTAACCGCCACATAAGGCGAGGAAACTGGACCGAAAATGTCAAAAACTTCCCCCACGGGCCTCAAACTTTCATCCACCACAGTTTCGCCTATTTTCGGTGTGTTTTCGACTTTAACTATAATGTTTTTACTTGAACTTATATGAAGCACTCGACCTAGTCTAATCAAACCTTTAAATTCCCCTCGAAAAACAAAAGGTTTCAAACGAGACATATTATTTAAACCTTTCTACGTTGCTTTGCGTAGAGAAAGGAGTTTCTATTCCATTCCAGTCGAAACATTGATAAATAGGTGTTGTTGATAAAGACTGTGCATTTGAAGGGTGAGGCTTATGTCCAAACCATTTTACGTGAAATTTGAGGTTCCGAAAGAAGTTGCAGATGCGGCCTATGAAGCCCTACAAATAGCCGCAAAAACTGGAACCGTGAGGAAGGGCACAAATGAAACCACTAAAGCTGTCGAAAGGGCGCAGGCTAAACTTGTGGTTATAGCGGAAGACGTTGACCCTCCAGAGGTTGTAGCCCATTTGCCGCTTTTATGCGAGGAGAGAAAAATACCTTACGTGTATGTCCCCAGCAAAGAGAAGCTTGGAGACGCCGTTGGAATAGATGTCTCTGCAGCCTCAGCATGTATAATCAACGAGGGAGACGCCGGGGGACTAGTTAAGGAAATAATTAAGAGAGTTGAACAGATAAGGAAAGGAGCCAAGTAATGAGCAAGGAAAAGGAAACAACAGCAACAGAAGAAGAGCTAACCCCAGCAGAAGTCATCCAAGTTATTGGAAGGACCGGCGTAACCGGGGAAATCACACAAGTGAGGGTTCGCATCCTGGAAGGGAAGGATAAAGGTCGCATAATAACGCGTAATGTTAAAGGGCCTGTGCGGGTGCAAGATATTTTAATGCTTAGGGAAACCG
>Ga0185307_1001551_pt1 | contig 12577 bp, 10 predicted proteins | sample LHCtaG_FD_128010 | JGI IMG/M metagenome (GOLD analysis project Ga0185307, IMG submission 128010) | Hot spring microbial communities from Little Hot Creek, USA to study Microbial Dark Matter (Phase II) - LHC4sed_matched (SPADES... | ecosystem: Environmental > Aquatic > Thermal springs > Hot... | reverse complement strand
TATACTTGTATAGTAAGTGTAGCAAATAGTAAAGCTCCTATCAATTGAAATAAGGTCGGTATAAAAGCTACTTTTAACCACGAACTCCAAGTTATCTTCACTTTGTGCTTTTCTGCAAGACCCCAAGCTACAATATTTGCAGTTGAGCCAATTGGAGTAAAGTTTCCTCCTAAGACACCACCATAGAGTAGTGCCCAGTAAAAAGCTCTACTCGAGGTTATAGTATAGAGTGCTCTGGCTACAGGCGTAAGTGCAACTATTACGCTTAAATTATCAAGTAATGAACTAAGACTAGATGAGAGCACTAGTAGCAATACTACTGTTCTCACAACATCTAGTTCTGTTATCTGCGAAGCTATATATGCGAGTTTATAGGCTATTCCAGTGTACTTTAAGGCATCTCCAAGCATAAATAGAGCTATGAAGAATAGTAGTGAAGGCCATTCAACTCCTCTTAAAACAGCTCTCTCCAACTCTCCTGGGTCATAAGTTAGAGGGGTAAATGCTATTACTATGTACGGCACGAATACTAATAGCGTGTGAGGATCTGTTTCAATACCTGTATATGTCGAGATTAAGCGAGCAACGCGATCTATAGAGGCTATTAAGATTAAAAAGCAGAGTAAGTAAATTACACCAATATAGAGCTTTCGAGTAGTAGTTAGCTCACTCCACCTCCTCGTAGTAAAAATGTCAATAGCTCTCGCCCTGATCTCTTTACTGCACTTCTCTATATAGCTCTTCATTAAAACCATAACGACTACTACTAGCAGTAGGAGAAGTAGTATAGATAGTGGTAAAGCTTTCACGAGAAACTCCTCAACTCTGAGTCTAGCTGTAAATGCTAAGTATATACCAATAGGATTACCCACAGGAAGCGCTAGACTACCAGTATTTGTTGCAAGAACAACTAACACTATTAGAGGTGCTATATTACTCACACCGAGCTTTGCAAATTCAAATACAAACATTACAGCATAAACTACACTAGTCGCTTCGTCGAGCACCATAGCTAGAAACCACGCTATAAACATTAAAAATGCGACAATCGCTCTGAAAGATCCCCTTGTAAACCTAATTAACTCAATTACGATAAACTCAAATACGCGAAGACTTCTAAGTATAAAGGCCAATGTCATGCTACCAGCTAAGAATAGTATAAGTCTCCAGTCAACACTTATGAGAAGCTCACTATGAGGCACAGTAGTAGTTATAGCTAACATCGCTATAGAGAAAAAAGCTGCGTAATATCTATACTTAGGGTCTAAGACCGTGAACGCTATTACAATAATAAAGAGTGTGAGTGCCACGATTTGCCTATAGAGGACTATACTGCTATCTAAATCAACTTGAAAGTCGGTCTCATTTCTCCACGCAGACAAGATCTCGTGTCCTATTCCAGTTAAGGGTACTTTAATACTAGTAGCTATGAGAGTTGAAAGTGTTATAGAGATCACTATAATCACTAATACCTTTACATCTCCTCTCACAGCTAGTCACCTTGAAGTCTACCTAGTAGTTTAACATATTTTAGTTTTAAGCATATTTAGTAGATTACTTTTTCAGTAAATGAGGGGTGTGCCGTGAGCGAGGAGATTAGAACTTTCATAGCTGTAGAGATCAAAGATGCTAGTGTAATGAGGAGACTTATTGAAGCACGAGATTACCTTCTCAAATCTAATGCTGAGTTAAAACCAGTTGAAGACGAGAACATACATTTAACACTGAGATTTATTGGCGAGATCCCATTTAGTCTTGTCAAGGCTATTTGTGCTGAAATCTCGAAGATTCGAGTAGAGAAGTTTCAAATTCATGTTAAAGGAATAGGGGCATTCCCCTCAACTCTAAAGCCGAGAGTAGTGTGGGCTGGTGTTGAGGAGGGCTCAGATAAGCTCCGCGAACTGTACTTACTAATTGAAGAGAGACTTAGAAAGCTTAGTATACCACGTGAGAGAGAGGAGTTTATACCACACATAACACTAGCGAGAGTTAAGGGGTTTAAAAATATTGATAAGTTAACGAGAATTCTGAGTGAACTCGTTAACGTGGATTTCGGCTACACAGAAGTAGACGAGGTTTTCGTCAAGAAGAGTGTGTTAACGCCGTCAGGACCAGTGTATAGTAATATTTGTAGTGTTAAGTTAGTGTAGAAGAGTAGGGATAGTTATAAATGAATATTTATAGTGAAGTAGAGAGAGAGGTTTTATCGAGAATTAAGCCTAAAATTGAAGAGTATGAGAAGTTACTCTCTGTGTACAAGCTCGTTGAAAATATTATTTCAGAAGTACTGGTTGAGAAGGGAATTAAAGCTGAGGTGGCTTTGCAGGGTAGTGTAGCACATGATACATGGCTCTCAGGTGACAGGGATTTAGATGTTTTTGTGCTTTTCCCCAGTACATGGAGTAGAGAAGAATTAGAGTCTAGGGGTTTTCCGCTACTACTAGAAGCTGCTAGTAGAATTGGGAGGTACGAGTTGAGATATGCAGAACACCCCTATGTGCACGTTAAAGTAAGAGACGTAGAAGTTGATATTGTCCCTGGACTTAGACTAGAAGATCCCTCACAGGCTAAGACAGCTGTTGATAGAACTCCTTTTCACACACTATATGTGAACTCTAAGTTAACTAGTGAAATGAGAGATCAGGTGAGGCTCTTAAAGAAATTTATGAAGTCTATTGGTGTTTATGGTGCTGAAGTTAAAGTTAGAGGGTTTAGTGGGTATGCAGCTGAACTCCTAGTTATTGTTTACGGTAATTTTAGAGGCGTGCTAGAAGCCGCCTCTAAGTGGAAGCCGCCAGTATTTGTAAACACTATTAGTGAAAAATACACTACTAACCTCGCTAAGAAGCTGAGAGAGAAGTATCCTGACTCTGTCATGTACATGCCTGACCCCGTCGATCCCTTAAGAAACGTAACCGCCGCCGTCTCACTTAAGAGTCTTGCAACACTAATACTAGCTTCTACGTGTTATCTCAGAAATCCCGGTTTAGAGTTTTTTGAGGAGTTTGAAGAGCCTAGACTAGAGGATCTATTAGAGGCGTTAAAGAGAAGGTGTATTGTTATCTTAGAGTATAATTTGAGAGAGAAGCTAGCACCAGATGTTATATGGGGTGAGGCGTTGAGAGTATCCTCGAGACTAGAGAGCTTACTAAAAGTACTTGGATTTAGAGTTATTGATCGTGGTGCGTGGACTAATGAGACAGATAGAGTGTTGATCTCAGTTGAGCTCGACTACTGTGAGTTATCACCATATAAGCACTATAAAGGACCCTGTATTGCTCATGATTGGAGTAGAATTGTGAGCTTTATTGAAAAACACTATGGTAGGGGCTTTGGCCCCTGGCTTACAGATGAGGGGTGTTTAGAGTCTCTTGATAAGCGTGTAGAGGAGAGTGTTGTAAGTATATTAGAGTCTAGGTGGAGCGAGTTTACAGTATCACCACACTTGAGAAGCGTAAAGCCTACTATTACGTTTCTAAATGAGGATCTCGTGAGGAGATTGCTTAACGAGGGTGCTGGCAAGTGGCTTTGGAGCATATTAGTGAAGACACCGCACTGGATGGCGAAGTGCACTTCTTAGTACCCGAAGACTCCTATGTTAAGCGAGTACTCTGCTATCCACGTAGTGAGTGCTCTGAATACTTTGAGAGAATTAAACTCCTAGTAGGCGATGAATTTGTGTATTTTCTTGAAACGGGTACTAGTGTTTTAGGATTACGTGTTCTCGGTAAGGGTTATTCAGCTGTAGTTGTCGCGGCGAAAAATACTAGGTATGGTCTTGGAGCTTTGAAAATACTGAGAATTGATAGTAGGAGGGGTAGTCTCCTCTGGGAAGCCGATGTCTTGAAGCGTGCTCAGATATCTGGTCTAGCGCCGAGACTCTACACTTACAGAGACTTCTATATTTTCCAAGAGCTCTTATCACCGCGTATTTGTAGACCATATAGTGTTGTTCTAGAGAAACTAGTATTGAGTGGTGATGTTAGAGGAGTTAAGAGAATTCTCGCGGAGACTATGAAGTCTCTATTTAGACTAGATGTGAGTCAAGTAGATCACACGGAGCTTAATAGACCCGGAGGCCACATGTTTTACTGCGAAGATGGTAGAATAGTTATTGTTGACTGGGAGAGTGCAAAAATATCATCTAAACCAGTAAATCTCACTTCGTTTACATCGTATATTGTGTTTAGGTTTAAGTATAAAGTAGAGCTAAGAGAGCTACTAAACTGGGATGTTGGGAAAATCCTCTCAGCGCTCAAAAATTACAAATTGACTTATAGTAGTATTGAATTTGAAAATGTACTTAGCGCCCTTGGACTAGTATAGGAGTAAATTATGTTCTTGCTGTTTTTACCTCTAATTGTGTAAGTATAATTGGAGCTTGGATCTGTTTAGTGCTAACTACTGTGCGTGGCCTTATTACAATATATGACCTGTATTCTTCTGGCTTTAGTAGTTCAAGATGCCTCTTACAAGCTGGGCATATTCCACCTGTTAATCTAAAGACTTCTAATGGTGTTGGTACTCCATTGAAGTCTTGACCTACTCTCTTAAACTCGAAAATAACATGCCCACACATTTTACACCTATATCTTATAGGCATAATGACCACTATTGTAGAGTGCTATATTAAAGGTAGTGTTTCTTCAACTCCTAAGTCTCTCGGCGAGTAATACTTACATCACTCACGTAAACATCACTGAGGTGACACTTAATTGAGTTACTGTGAACATTACCTTTCACTCATTAAGCATTATACTCAAAGCTACTTAATTACAGAGAGAGATAAGTGAAAGATTTAATTTTAAATACTTGAAGCTTAAATAACCTACCACACTACTCTTAACACAAGGAGATGTCGGGCGAGGGGCCGTCGTCTAGCCTGGCTAGGATGCCGGCCTGGGGGGCAGGCCCCCGTAGAGTTCCCAGAGCGCCGGTGGTCCCGGGTTCAAATCCCGGCGGCCCCACTAATTAAGCCTAATAAGCCTTAAATCACACTACAAGGTTTATAGGGTGTTTAAGTGTATGAGTGAACCTAACAGAGAAGTAGTATTTGTAGTTAAAGTGAGAGAGAAAGAGATTCCTCTTGATGAGAGAGTCCTATCTATTATTCAAGAGTACTTGAAGACACCTATGAACCTAGAGGAACTAGCTAGTAAACTAGGCCTTGAGAGCTGGGAGGAGGCATACGAGTTTATTAAGGCACTACCAGCCTGGGTTATGTGGACACCTCCAACGCTCTGGAAACACAGGAGAAAGTGGCTCGTAGAGAAAATACAGAGTACTAAAAGCGAGAAACCTGAGTAAAAGAATAGCTAAGAGAAACCTGATCTCAGAACTCGTAGTACGTATGTCAGTTTACTGGTTTTACCAGAGGATTTAAGCTATTTTACTTTTGCAATTTTACCTGGTCTCGGCATGTAGAGTTCTCCACTCTTCCTAAGCTCGTTTATCTCTTCTAGTACAAAGTCTTTTTCAAAACCCTCCTCAGCTGCTTTACTCACAATACTACTAATTTCAGCTTCACCTCCAACCTCTTCGAGATATTTAAATAGGAATTCTCTAAACTTTTTCTTCTTAGCTCTCCTAGAGGCTGATATACCTGTTTCTAACACATCTATGTCTAACTTACCGCTCTCAACATCAAATCCGACTTTAGACAGTGTAGACATTACTAATCTAATAGCCTCTTCAGCGTCTTCTATTGTAGCTTTTGTCTTTAACGCCATTTTAGCGTGTGCCTCAGCGAGTCTCACTAGTGCTTCTAGTTGGCGTGGTGTTATAGCTATTGCTGGTAGACCACCCTCACTTGTTCCTAGTGAAGCTTGTCTTAAACTAATATAGAACTCCTCTATTAACTTAGCTGCTTCTGGCGTTAATTGTGGTCTAATATACCTCCTCGCATAGCTAACATACTTCTTTAAGAGGTTCAGGTCTATAAAGCCCCTAGCTCTCTCAGCTTCAATGTGTATTCCGAGAATATGTCTTGCTAACTTCCTATCGTGGTCTTGTCTAGGTATATCTTGGATTATGAATATTAAGTCAAACCTTGAGAGTATTGTTGGCGGTAAGTCAATATTCTTACTCACAGGCTGTGTGGGGTCATACCTACCGTGTTTTGGATTACCAGCTGCAAGTACAGCTGTTCTAGCGTTAAGCCTAGCTACAATACCAGCTTTAGCTATACTCACAGTCTGCTGCTCTAAGACTTCGTGAATAGCACTTCTATCTTCTTCTCTCATTTTATCAATCTCGTCAATACAGGCAACACCACCATCAGCTAGTACTAGTGCACCAGCCTCTAAGTAGTACTCGCCCGTAGCCTTATCTCTGAGAACAGTCGCTGTAAGACCCGCGGCTGTAGAGCCCTTGCCACTGGTATAGAGACCTCTTGGAGCTATTCTAGAAGTAAATTGTAGTAATTGAGACTTAGCTGTCCCAGGATCACCTACTAGTAGTGCGTGAATATCGCCTCTAATCCTAGTTCCATCTGGCAGTATTTGAGGTGTACCACTAAATAAGAGGAGTGCTATAGCTTCTTTGACATCCCAGTAGCCATAGATACCCGGAGCTATACTAGCAATAATTCTCTCCCGTATCCACGGATCTCTAGCAAGCTCCCTGATCTTCTCCTCATCCTCCCTAGTAATTACAACCTCTTCGAGAGCTTTCTCTTGGACTTCAACGTGATTTACATCAATGTAAAACGCGAACACAGTCTTAGAACTCCTCTTATCTAATCCCAGAGTTAGTGGAGATACTTTGAGAACTCCTGTGAGGACGACACGATCTCCTGGTCTAGCACTATCAACAATATCTCCTGTTAAGACAGCTTCAATAGACCTGGGTATCTGCCCGCCGGGAACCTCCTCAGGCTTCTCCTGTATAACAATTTTCTGCCAGTCAATAAAAACACTCTTCTCTGGTACTAGTTCAAGTCTCGCAGCTCTGTGACAGAGTAGACAAAATGGTGGTTTTTCAAGTCTCTCGCCGACTTCACCTTCAGGCGGATACTCAAATTCATGTATTTCTCCGAGCTCAGTTACGTGTCTATAGTGCGCTTTAATAATCTTCGCGTCAATACGTGTGACCCTAGTTACAATGCCCTCAACAGCTACTAGTTTACCAATATACTCGCTACTCAACTCCCTGATCTTCATTACACGTGGCGGATTTCTAACTCTCACGTAAAATCTCGGAACACTCCTCGCAAACTCTGGATTTACACGCTCAACAAAGTCTTTTAAAGCGCGACTAAAAGCCTCAAGGGCTTCTAATGGGTGATCCATGAGGTGCTCGGCGAGCTCTGAATTGTAGAGTATTAAGTCGTCGAAGTCTACTATGAGACTCCTCTGATTCATATTTATCATGTGCCAAACTCTCTCATGATACTTGAAGACCCCCTCACGTGACTTAAAGTTGTCTAGAAACTTATAGAACTCTAAAGCGTAGTCTTTAACTTCTTCTAGTCTACTAGGCTCACTCACACACTACACCTCAAAAACCCTCTTATTGAGGATTTCTAGTAGTGTTCGCACAGCATTGTAGAGGTGTTTCTCCTCTTCACTTAGATTACTGAGAACTTCTGGTGGTAGTTCCTGAACTGAGAGCAAACTGAGCATTTTGCCAAGTCTCACCTTGTAGAGTCCACGTGTATTAGATGTTAACGTAGTGAGAGTGTCCGAGATTTTCTTAATTTCTTCAATGTTTCCAGCAGACTTGTACTGTTTTAGTAAGTGTGATATGGTGTTTTTAACTCTAGTGTAGAAATATCCCTTTAACTTCTCAAATTTTACTAACCCCCTACTTCTACTCTCATTAAACAATAATCTACTAATAGCTACGGCGTCTACACTCTCCTCCAAGATCTTCACGTACCCCCTATCTACTAGTATCTGTGCTACCCAACGTGGAAGAGTATACTCAGCACCTCTCACTAACTCCACGTACTCGTCTTCTAGAAACACCAGTATAGATGGGCCTGTATAAGCTACTCTCACATACTCCTCCTCTGCATCCCTAAATATATACTCCGAGATCACCTGGCCGAGAAGCTCTACTAAACCATTCACTACACAACCCTCTAGGACTACTTTAAATATCCCCCTTTATTACCCTACATTAAAGATTAGTTTAAAGGAGTAGTGTCTTGAGGTAGTAGTCTTGAGTGAGCTTCTCTGGGCTGAGAAGTATAGGCCTCGAAGCCTAAATGAAGTTGTAAATCAAAAGGAAATCGTTGAGAGACTTAAGAGATTTATAGCAGAGAAGAGCATTCCACACATGTTATTTGCAGGCCCCCCAGGCACAGGCAAAACTACTATAGCACACGCACTCGCACACGACCTCTACGGTGAGAATTATAGGCAATACATGCTTGAACTCAACGCTTCTGATGAGAGAAAAATAGAGGTTATTAGAACTAAGGTTAAGGAGTTCGCGAGATCAAGGGTTGTAGGCGAAGTACCCTTTAAAATAGTCTTACTCGACGAAGCAGACAACATGACTAGTGATGCTCAACAAGCTCTAAGAAGACTAATGGAGTTGTACTCAGCCAGCACTAGATTTATACTCACAGCAAACTATCCCAGTAAGATTATTGAGCCTATTCAGAGTAGATGTGCAGTTTTCAGGTTTACTTCTCTTAAACGCGAAGACGTAGTAAGTAGACTCATATATATTTGCAACCAGGAAAAAGTTATGTGTAGAGAAAAGGCTTTAGACGTGATCTACGACATCTCTGAGGGCGATATGAGGAGAGCTATTAATATACTACAAGCGGCAGCCGCCCTAGGTGAAGTAACCGAAGACGCTGTATACAAGGTTGTGGGGTTAGCTCACCCGAGAGAAGTTAGAGAAATGTTGCAATTAGCTCTTGCAGGAAACTTTGTTGAAGCCAGGAGGAAACTGAGAGACCTCATGATAAACTATGGGCTAAGCGGAGTAGACATTATTAAGCAAATTCACAGAGAGATCTTCAGCTCCGAGGTGAAATTACCCGACGAGTTAAGAATAGTGATAGCTGACTATGCTGGTGAAATACAGTTTAGACTAGTTGAGGGAGCTGACGATGAAATACAGTTAAACGCATTCCTTGCGAGGCTCTCGCTACTCGGTAAGAAAATTAAGGTGTAACACTTATTGAGCACAGAGTACTTGCCATGGATAATAAAATACAGACCTAAACACATAAATGACATTGTAGATCAAGATGAAGCTAAGCAAAAACTCATTAACTGGCTCAAAGCCTGGGAAGAAGGCAGAATTGAGAAAAAAGCAATACTACTACACGGGCCAGCTGGATGTGGTAAAACAAGCCTCGTAGAGGCTGTAGCTAGGACATTCAAATACCAGCTATTTGAGATGAACGCTAGTGATAGTAGGAGAAAAGTTGATATTGAGAGAATAGCTAAGGCAGCTTCACAGACAGCTGGAATTATGGGGAGGAAAATAGTACTTCTAGATGAAGTTGATGGATTAGATCCACGCGCAGATGCTGGAGGTGTAGAAGCCCTCATCGAAGTTATAAAGAACACTAGAAACCCAATTATAATGACAGCTAACAACCCATACCAGGAACACTTGAGGCCACTAAGAGAAGTTGCAGAACTAGTTCCCATGAAGAGGCTAAGTGAGAGAGATGTAATCACAGTTCTAGATAGAATTTGCAAATACGAAAACTTATACTGTGAACCGGGAGCACTAAAAGAGATCGTCAAGAGATCTGAGGGAGATTTGAGAAGCGCTATTAACGATCTAGAAGCAGCCGCCGCTTTAAATAAGAAAGTAACACTTGACACAGTTAAAGCTGTTTCTGCATATAGAAATAGAGTCTACGCGCCGTGGGAGGCTTTACAGAAAATGTTTAATGCAAGTTATATTTTTCAAGCTAGAGAAGCTGTCGCCTCGACTGACCTTACTCATGACGAGTTTATAACGTGGATAAATGAGCACATACCAACATACTACGAAAACCCAGAAGAAATGTGGAGAGCTTATGAGGCACTTAGTAGAGCAGACATCTACTTAGGTAGGATTGTGAAGACACAGAACTGGGATTTACTCTCCTACGCTATTGAAATGATGGGTCCTGGAGTAGCCTTTGCAAGAACAGCTTACAAGTACAGGTGGAAGGCTTTTAAAATGCCTGAGAAAATTAAACTCCTCGCCGAAGCTAGAAAGTCGAGAGAATATAGGGAAGCACTAGCTGAGGTATTAGCTAGTAGACTACTCACAAGTAAAGCTATAGTTAAGAGCGATGTAATACCCTATCTAAGAGTAATATTCACACAGAACCCAGCATATGCTGCTAAAATAGTTTTAAGTTATAAACTACCAGAAGAACTTGTAAAGTGGCTTGCGGGAACACGAGCAAAAGAAGTATTTAGCTACATGAAAAAAGGGAAGAAGTAACTAAGCTCATACTCTCTAGAAGAAATAACAAGATCTACAGGACTATTAGTCAAAGGATTTTAAAGTCAGATTTAATTACCTAATTTGCAAGCAGGTTTTTACACCTCCTTTCAGACTAAAAGCTCGATAACCCATTTCTCTCAGCTCTTTAGCCATAACGTAACTTACACTTCCAGTCTCACAAACTAGTACTAGAGTTTTATCTTTGAATTTTTCAAGGTCAACCTCACTTAGAGTAATACTATTAGGTATAGGTGGAGAACGATTACTCCTCATGTCTACTATTACCGCGTTTTCAGGTATAAAGTCTAGTTCAATATTACTTGCGAGGGCTATATCCTCAGGGCTTGTTGAGAGAACGTCATATATTCTCAGTGAGCTAATAGACTTCTCTACTAAACTTAGATCTAGACTATTAACATACTTAGTGATCTCCTCTGGACTAGCCGCTGTTACTACACGTGTAGGTGCAATAGCACAGGCCTCGAAAACCTTTGAGGAGTAATCGTAGAGTCCTATTCGCCTCGAGAAGTTTATGATCTCTTCTTTATCGAGCCCTAGTAGTGGTCTTAATATAGGTGTTCTTGGTTTAATAGCTCTCTCAATAGCACTGAGATTTTTCAGCGTCTGACTTGAGGCTTGACCAAGAGACTCACCTGTGACTAGGGCATTGTAATTGAATTTCTCAGCTATTTTGTCAGCAACAATGTACATTAATGCTCTCAAAACTACTTGTCTATAACTCCACTCAACTTTCCTCGTGATCTCTGAGATCACATCAGTGAAGTCTACTAATATAAAGCTTGGCCTGTACCCATAGAGCCACTCAGATGCTAACTTCTTAGCTACTATAAAGGCATAATACGAGGAGAGAGTAGACCCCAAGTAGTAGTGTAAAAAGTCTACTTCAACACCCCTCTTAGCTGTAAACCACGCAGCTACTGGTGAATCAAAGCCGCCTGAGAAGAGGACAAGCGCTTTGCCCTCTACACCTACTGGTAATCCTCCAGGACCACTCATAGTACTAGTATAGAGATATGCCGTTGAATCCCTAACTTCTAACTCGACTAAGACTTCTGGATTTTCGAGATCTACCCCTGAAGAGTAAGGTTTTAGTAGCTCACCAATTCTTCGCGCCACATCTAGTGACGTGAAAGAGTGCCTTCCACTACGTTTAACTCTCACAGCGAATTTCTTACTCTCAACACTATTCCTAGTGTTCTTAAAAACCCACTCAGCTAGGTCGTTGAGGTCTCTAAAATTATATGTGATCACTAGTCCTGCTCTGTGCACTCCGAAAACTCTACTCAGACCAGCGAGTACATCTCTATCTGTTATTAACCATATCTTAGCCTCTACGATACGCGAGCCTAATACTCTAGCATTATTTCTCTCAACCATGTCTTTGATATTATCAATAAGTCTCTTGTAAAACTTAGACCTAGTCCTCTTAGATCTCAGTGGAAGCTCCCCACTAACTGTAACAAGGTATTCCGGCATAGTAGACTCCAAACTTAACTACATAAATTCCTCTTTAGGCTATATTAACTACAACTCATATCCCTAATTATATGATAAGCAATAACCTCTATATTCCAGGAGGTAGCGTACTAATTGTAGATTATGGAGGGCAATACACACACTTAATAGCTAGAAGATTTAGAGAGCTTGGAGTTTTAGCTCTAATAGAGCCCTATAATAGAATTGATAGTGTTGACTTCTCAAAGTACTCGGCTGTTGTATTATCTGGCAGCCATAGGAGTATATTTGGTGCTGATAGCTTAGTAGAGTACTCGGCTAGGAAGGTGCTCTACGAGACAAGAACGCCTGTTCTAGGTATTTGCTTCGGTCACCAAATCATAGCGAAAATTCTAGGGGGGGTTGTTGAGAGTAAATGTAGCGAGTTCGGAGGAGTAATAATTAGAGTAATTAGTAAAGACGAGTTATTTAATGGGTGGAGTAGTGAGGAGCGAGTGTGGATGAGTCACAGCGACTGTGTTGTTAAACCACCACCTAATAGTAGAGTTCTCGCTGTCTCAGAAAACGGCTTTATAGCTGCAATTAGATTAGTCGTTAATAATAAAGTCATATATACTGTGCAGTTCCACCCCGAAGTAGTACACACACCTAAAGGCATAATACTACTCGAGAACTTCGTGAAGATATC
>Ga0185307_1001549_pt1 | contig 12587 bp, 11 predicted proteins | sample LHCtaG_FD_128010 | JGI IMG/M metagenome (GOLD analysis project Ga0185307, IMG submission 128010) | Hot spring microbial communities from Little Hot Creek, USA to study Microbial Dark Matter (Phase II) - LHC4sed_matched (SPADES... | ecosystem: Environmental > Aquatic > Thermal springs > Hot... | reverse complement strand
GGGCAAGGTTCCGGATCGAAGGGGCAATCCTGGAGGGCTCTTGGGCCCTCCACAGCGAGGATGATGTCCCGTAGGGAGATTTCCTCCGCGGGTTTGGCCAAAGAGATGCCGCCGCCGCGGCCGCGGGCGCTCACCAAAAGGCCATGGCGCACCAAAAGGGAAACGACTTTTCCCAGGTAAGCGGAAGGGATGCCCGTGGCCGCGGAGAGGGAGGGGATGGAGACAGGTCCAGCCCGGCGAGCGAGCTCGCCGAGGGCGATCACCGCGTACTTCGTGGAGAGGGTGAGGCGCACCGCTTACCCCGATATTCGGATCTTTTTGTCGCCTTTAACTTAACCCAAAGGAGGGGAAAAGTCAAAGGCCCGTGCGGGGCTCCCGTCGGGGAAAGGGCCTCCGGGCGCACCTGGGCGGCCGGCTCGGGCCAAGGGATCCCCTATCACCCGCAGGGTACGGCTTACCGTTGCTCCCTTCCGGGCCTGGCGGGGTTCACCGGCCTGCGTCGCAGGGGGCTCGGCCGTCATCGCCTCCACGTTCCCCAGGCCGCTTCCGCCACCCCACCTCTCGGGGAACCCATGGGCTCCACGTAAAGCGGGTTTTGGATTCAGGGGACCGCTAACCCCCCACCCTGCACGGGCCTGGCGGAGGGGGCGGGATTTGAACCCGCGGCACCCTTTTGGGGTGCACCTGCTCTCCAGGCAGGTGGTTTCGGCCGCTCGCCCACCCCTCCGTGACTGGAGCTTACAACTAAACCCAGTCCCCCTCAACCAAACTTGAAAGTGGACTTTCCGCCAAGCGGGCTACCCGAAAAAAGGACGCAGCAAAAGCCAAGCCAAAGCACCCACGAGGCCGGAAAGGGTAGGGGTGAGCACCCAGCCCAAGAGGATGGCGAGGACCTGCCGCAGGTTCACCGCGGAAACCCCCTTCACGAGGCCAACCCCAACCACCGCGCCCACAATGGCCTGCGATGAGGACACGGGAACGCCCAAAAACGTGAAAAGCTGCAAAACCGCGGCCTGGGAGGCCAAAGCAAGGAGAGCTGGCCATGTTCCCACCTGCACGAGCTTTTGCCCCACGGTCTCCATCACCGGCCGGGAATAGGTGAGAACTCCCAAAGCGATGCTTCCTCCGCCGATGAGGCCCGCCATGGCAGGGGAGAGAACGCCCGCTCCAACGAAAACGCCAGTTACGTTGGCCACGTTATTCGCGCCCAGGGCATAAGCTCCCCAAATCCCCATGAGGATGAGGCCGAAGCGGGCCAAACGGTCCAGGGCCTCAAGCCCAAGCCCCATTCGAAAAAGGAAGGGGGTGAAAAGGCGAAGAAGGAGGAAGGCGAGGATGAGCGCGCCCAAAGGAGAAGCCACCCAAGAAATAACGATGCGACCAAATACTCCCCAATCCACATTTTTTCCGGTGACCAAGGCCACGCCCACAATGGCCCCTACGGCCGCTTGGGAAGTGGACACAGGGAGGCCGCGCCAAGTCATCACGGTTACGGTAAAGCCGGCGGCCAGGGCCACACAGAAGGCGCCGCCGAGGCCGTGTCCGGCCAAGGCGCTATACGTTCCCATTCCGGCTTGCCCCGAGAGGGAGGCGCCCAGGATGACGAAAAGAGAAGTGAGGAAGATCGCTGTGCGGAAACGCAAAGCGCCCACGGTGACTGCGAGGCCGCACACGTTGGCCGCGTCGTTGGCGCCCAAAGCCCAGCCCATAAAGAGGGCAGGAATAATGGCCCACATACTTTATGGTCGACTTTATACTCTTTGGTGGGCTGTGTGTAAAGGGGCAAAAAGAAACTGCGCCCGGCAGGACTCGAACCTGCGGCCTGCCGCTTAGGAAGCGGCCGCTCTGTCCTACTGAGCTACGGGCGCAGCAAAAACCATCTTACCGCGGAATCAGGGCTGGGAAAAGATGAGCTCAGGTTGCGTACACGTCGTTCCCCGAAGCTTTCCCCTGAGGTAACGCACCTCCACTTCCGTCCCCGGCTCAGTCTTCCGGTAAACCTCCTCACTCACCATGAACCGCTGCGTCCGGGTTTCTCCGTTTTCGACGAGTTCCACAATGAGGTAGTAAACCTCCTCGCTGACCCGTACCACCTTCGTTTCCGGCTTCGAGCCAGGACAACGGGGGCAGCCGCCTACCACGACTGTTTGTTCCCGTTCCACCGTCCCCACCGTTTTTCCCACCACTTTTCCATGAAGATACACAAGTTCAGTCTGGGCGCAGTCGGTCACGGTGAGGTAGCCCATGACCACAATGGCTCCTAAAAGCGCGATCAACAGAAAAAGTTGAAAGGGCCCCATAGCTTAAAGAGGATAACGCCGAGGCCTTATCCCTGCCAACAGGGAGGGTAAACTTTGGGCTGATGGAAATTCTTGAGGGCTTGACCCCGGAACAGAAGGAGGCCGTGACCCACGGTTCCGGCCCTCTTCTCGTTTTGGCCGGGGTAGGGACAGGCAAAACCACGGTCATCGCGCGCCGCATCGCGTATCTCATCGCCCAAGGTTTTGTTAAGCGTCCAAGCCAGCTCCTCGTTTTCACCTTCTCCAACCAAGCGGCGGAGGAAATGCTCGACCGCGCTTTCGAGTGGATCCGCTATGCCACGTTGGACGCGTGGGTGGCCACTTATCATTCCGTGTGCGAGAGGATTCTCAGGGAAAACGCGCCTTTGGCCGGCCTTCCCCCGGATTTCAAGATCCTCGACGAGTGGAGCCAGCGCGTGTTTCTCCTCGATCACCTCACGGAGTTGCCGCTTCGAAAATTGCGGCCCCAGGCCCTTCGCCGCCCTCTTTCTTTCCTTTCTCCGGTCTTGGACTTCATCAGCCGGGCCAAGGATGAGGCCATCCCGCCCGAAGAGTACCGGCGGTGGTGGGAGACCCACGAGAGTTCCCTCTCCCCAGATGAGCGGGAATTGCATCGGGAACTCTGGGAAATTTACGCGGCCTATCAGGAGCTTCTCCTACGGGAAGGGATGGTGGACTTCGGGGACCTCATTTTGCGCACCGTGGACCTTTTCCAGCGCCACCCTGGGCTTCTTTCGGAATACCATGAGCGTTTTCCCTTCGTTTTGGCCGACGAGTTCCAGGACACAAGCCGGGCGGAATTGCGCCTGGTGACCCTTTTGGCCGGGCACGGAAATGTCACGGTGGTGGGCGATGACGACCAGGCCATCTACGGATTCCGCGGGGTACCCTGGGATAACCTCCTCGCTTTCCTCCGGGCTTTTCCCCAAAGCAAGGTGGTGGTGCTCACCCAAAATTTCCGGTCCACTCAACGCATTTTGGACTGCGCCATGCGGCTCATTCGCCAAAATGCCTATCGCTTGGAAGCCCTCTCCATCCGGGGGGAGATTCCTCAAGCGATCACAAAAGAGCTGCGCTCCGCTTTTGGGGAGGGATCCCCTCCTTTGCACCGGCATTTCCCCACCGTCTCCGAGGAAGCGGAATATGTGGCGCAAAAAATTAAAGAGCTGCACAGCGAAGGCATCCCATATAGGGAAATAGCTGTACTTTATCGGAACCGCTACCGGCCTGAGCCGTATTTGCGGGCCCTTTCCGAGGCAGGGGTTCCCTGGGTCCTCGTAGGCGGTTACCGGGCCGGTCTCTTCGATCAAGAGGAAATCAAGCTTATCCTTTCCTTTTTGCGGGCCCTCGCGGATCCCCGGGATGACCAATCCCTCTACCACCTTTTGGGCTCGCCCATCTACCGCCTGAACGGCGATGAGCTTGCCGAGCTTACCGCCCTCTCCCAGCGGACCCATCGGCCCCTGCGGGCGCTTCTTTCGGAGGCCGTCGAAAAGGGTGAGCTTTCCGCGGAAGGCCTCGCCACGGCAAAACGGGCCCTCGAGGATCTTCAAGCCTGCGAGGACTTGGCGAGAAGCTCGCCCACTGGCCAAGTGCTTTATCACTTTTTGGTGGAGCGCACAGGGTATCTTTCTCGCCTTGCTCAAGAAATTTCGCCCCGCTCGCGGCGGGCTTTGGAGCATATCGCCGCTTTCTTTGAGGAGGTGGTGCGGCGCTTCGAAGAGGTGGCTCGATACGACCGCGTCCCGTGGTTCGTGCGCTATGTGGAGGAGCTTCGGGAGCTCGGTTGGAATCCCATGGTGGGCGAGGCCGAGCCCGGGGTGGATGCTGTCCAGGTGATGACCTTCCACCAGGCGAAGGGCCGGGAATTCGAGGCCGTTTTCCTCACCGGTCTTGTGGAGGATTTCTTCCCCGGCCGGCGGCAAAGGCCGCCTTTTGCCCTCCCTCGGGATCTCGTCCTGGAAGATCTCCCACCGGATGTGGCCCATTTAGAGGAACAGCGCCGTCTTTTCTACGTGGGCATGACCCGGGCCAAGCGCTACCTTTTCCTCCTTTCTTCCGATGATTACCGCCTTCCTGGCGAGGAACCGCGCCGAAGGCCCGCCAAAATTTCCCGGTTTGTGGTGGAGGCCTTGGGCGAAGATGCCCTAGGTCCCCGGGCTCCGGAAACTCCGCCCCTTTTTCGGATCACGCGCGCAGCCAAGGCGCCGGAACCCGTTTTGCCCGAAAAAAGCCCGGGAGCCTTACAACTTTCCTTTAGACAAGTGGACGACTGGCTCACCTGCCCCCTCAAATACAAATACATCCATGTGCTGCGTGTGCCCATTCGGCTCCACCCTACAGTGATTCTGGGTAACGCCGTGCACCAGGCCATTCAGGCCTATCACTTAGCGAAAAGGCAGGGCCGGAGCCTCCCGCTTTCCGAGGTTATCGCCGTATTTGACCGAGCTTGGCGCTCCGAGGGTTTTATTTCTGCTGCCCACGAAGAGGAGCTTCACCGCTACGGAGAAGAGGCCCTCCAAAATTTCTACGCCTTCGAGGAAGCGGAAGGGAGCCGGCCCACTTTTGTGGAGCAGTACTTTGCCTTCGAGGAAAACGGGGTGAAGGTGATCGGCTATTGGGACCGGGTGGATCGCCGCCGCGACGGCGCCCTCATCATCGACTACAAAACTTCCGAAGCCAAAGTGGAGTCTGCGGATCACCGGGTCCAGGAGTCCCTGCAGATGGCCATCTATGCTCTGGCCTTCGAGCGAACCTTTGGAGAAAGACCCAAAGAACTCCAACTTCGCTTTCTCACCCCTGAGGTGGTGGTGGGAAAGGCAGAGCCCAGCGATCGCCTCCTCAAAGGGGCGTGGGAAGCGATCATGGAAGCAGCGGAGGGCATCCGTCGCGAGGACTTTGCGCCCAAACCTTCCTATGCGGCTTGTCGGCACTGCGCCTACCGCGCGATTTGCCCTTCTGCCCTGCCTGTATAAAGCGGAACGCGTACAATTCCGGCTTGTGAGGAGGAAGGGTTGAAGCGGGAACCCTGCGGAGAGCTGCGGGAAAAGGATGTGGGCCGCAAAGTGATCTTGGCCGGATGGGTGGATGCCGTCCGCGATTTCGGGAGTCTCACCTTCGTGGATTTGCGCGATTCCTCGGGGATTGTGCAGCTTGTTTTTCGGGGTGAGCCCAAAGCCCGGGAGCTTTCCCGCGAGGATGTGATCCGGGTGGTGGGCACGGTGGTCCGCCGGGAAAACCCTAATCCCGGTTTACCTACTGGAAACGTGGAAGTAGCCGTGGAAACCCTGGAGATCCTCGCCAAGTCCAAGCCCCTCCCCTTCCTCCCCGAGGAGGAAGTTAAGGCAAGCGAGGAGACGCGGCTCCGCTACCGCTTTTTGGACCTAAGGCGGCCGCGGATGCAACGGAATCTGCGGCTCCGGCACAAAGTTTGTCTTGCTATTCGCCAGTATCTCGACGCCCATGGATTCATCGAGGTGGAAACCCCTATGCTCACCCGCTCCACGCCCGAGGGCGCCCGCGACTTCCTTGTGCCCAGCCGCCTTGAGCCGGGAAAGTTCTATGCTCTTCCCCAATCCCCGCAGCTTTTTAAGCAAATCCTTGTGTGCTCCGGGGTTGAGCGCTATTTCCAAATCGTCCGGTGCTTCCGCGACGAGGACCTGCGCGCCGACCGCCAGCCCGAATTCACCCAGCTGGATATGGAGATGGCGTTCCTTGAGGACCCGGAGGAGCTTTTTACGCTCCTTGAGGGTTTGGTGGCCCACGTGTTTCGGGAAACAATTGAGGTCGAAATTTCCCGGCCTTTCCCGCGCCTGCCTTATGATGAGGCCATGGATCGCTACGGCACCGATAAGCCTGATTTGCGTTTTGGGATGGAGATCGTGGACCTCTCCTCTGTTTTTGCCGAGGCGGGCTTCAGAGTGTTTGCGGAGGCGCTGGAACATGGGGGAGTGGTGCGGGGCCTTCCTGTTCCCGGCGGAGCGGATCTTTCCCGTTCGGAACTTGGAAAACTCGAGGAAACTGTGAAAAAAGCGGGCTTAGGCGGCATCGTTTGGCTCAAGGTGGCCGATGGCATTCAGTCCCCTCTCAGCAAGTACGTTTCGGGCGAAGTTTTAAGGGAAGCTGCCCACCGCGCCGGCCTAAATTCTGGGGATCTTCTTCTCCTCTGTGCCGGCCCCAAGAAACTCGTGTCCCAGGCCTTAGGTGAACTTCGGCTCCAAATCGCGAAAGAACGCGGGCTTATCCCCGAGAACAGATGGGCCTTCGCGTGGATCGTAGATTTCCCTCTCTTTAAGCTTTCCGAAGAGGGTCGGATTGAATCCGAGCACCACCCCTTTACATCGCCTAAAGATGAGGATCTTCCCTTTTTGGAAAGCGATCCTCTTCGGGTGCGCGCCAAATGCTACGATCTTGTACTGAACGGCGTGGAACTTGCTTCCGGTTCCATTCGTATCCATCGCCGGGACCTTCAGGAGAGGGTTTTTAAGATTTTGGGGATTGGTCCGGAGGAGGCGGAGCGGAGGTTTGGCTTTTTCCTCCGGGCTTTGGAGTACGGTGCGCCTCCCCACGGTGGGATCGCCTTTGGTCTGGACCGTTGGGTGATGATGCTCGCCGGAGAGAACTCTATTCGGGAAGTGATTGCTTTTCCTAAAACGGCTACGGGCTCCTGCCCTCTTACGGGCGCGCCGGCCGAAGTGGATGAGGAGCAACTCCGGGAGCTCCACATCAAGCTGGACCTCTAATGGCAAGAATTCGACTGGTTCTTCTTGGTGTTTTGATCGTTTTGGGGCTGATGTTTTTGGTGGGAGCGCTCCGGGGCACCGAGTTCCGCGGTGGAAAACCTTTCCCAAGCGTTGACTCCGGCAGTGTAGGCCCTACGCTCCCTTCCCCTGCCCTGTCCACGGACTGGTTTTTGGACTTTTTCCGGCTCTTTATTTTTGCGGGCGTGATTTTGGCGGCCGTTGGTCTCATCTTTTCCAAGCGCTTCCGGAAGCAGTTCCTGTACTTCCTTTTTGTCCTGGGGATCATGGCCCTCCTTTTCCACTACCTTCCCTTGCGAACGGAAATCCCAGAGAGGGTGGAAGTGCCTGTCCCATCTCCCTCTCGAGGAGGGTCGGCTGCTCAGGCGGAACCAGTACCTCAGGCGCCCAAATGGGCCCCTTATTTTGCCGCTTTGGTTGCAGCCCTCATTTTGGCGATCGCTCTTGGTCTGCGCCTAAGCGATGCTTTGGAACGGCGAAGAAAAAGGGAGGCCATCCGTGAGGCCGTACAAGAGGCGTTCGACGAGCTTTGCAGCGGAGCCCCTGTTTACGACGTCGTCCTTCGATGCTGGATGCGAATGGTGGAGATCCTTTCTAGAAAGTCTGGAGCGAGGGATCAGCCGAGCCTCACCGCCCGCGAATTTTCGGAAAATCTGAGGAAACTTGGGTTTCAGCATGAGGCCATAGAAATTTTGACTGAGCTTTTCGAGGAGGTGCGCTACGGGCGCAAGGAAAGTGAGTCACGGAGAGCGAAGGCCATGGCGGCCTTGGCCGCGCTGGAGCAGGCTTACTCCTAGGGCGCGGCGTCTTCTCCTCATTTTAGGCTTAGCTTTGCTCTTTTTCCTTCTTTTCGTTTCACTGCCGGAAGTAGTTCGGGATATCCTTGTAGACCCCGCCTTGCGCGTTTTTCTCATCTTGGACTCCCTTCCCCAGGGTCTTGTCTGGCTTTTGGCCCTTCTGGTTTTGAGCTTTTTGGCGCTCAAATTTTTCCGGGTCTTTGGGTCTGAGGCCCCGCGAAAGGAGAAGCCAGGTCCCTCTTCCTCCCTTTTCCTGCGGGACCTCGTTTTTCTCCTTCGGCGGGCCCGCTATTCGCCTTGGGCGCGGCGCGCGGTGCGCTCGCGGCTTGCGCGGATTGCCGTGGCCCTCCGCACCGAGCGGGAACTCGTTTCGCCCGAAAAAGTTTGGGAAGAAATCCTGAATGGACGCTGGCCCAAAGACCCCGTCCTTTCCAATTTTCTTCGCGGTGAGGGAAGCGGAAATTTCTTTAAGGAGCTCGAAGAAGCTTTGGATTCGCTTTATCGTTACGCTAAAGGGGGCGAGCTGTGACCATTGAAGAGGTGCGCAACCGCGCGGAAGCCGTTTTGGAAGAGGTGGAAAAGGTCATCGTAGGGAAGCACGAACCCCTTTCATTAATTTTAGCAGCCATCCTTGCGGGAGGTCACGTTTTGATTGAGGACTACCCAGGCCTGGCGAAGACCCTTGCGGCCCGATGTCTGGCCCAGGCTTTGGGGCTTTCCTTCCGGCGCATCCAATTCACTCCCGATCTTCTTCCCGCGGACATCGTGGGAACGCACATCTTCCGGCGGGATGAGGGAAAATTTGAATTCCAACCCGGGCCGATCTTTACCCAAATTCTCCTTGCCGATGAGATCAACCGCGCTACCCCCAAAACCCAATCCGCTCTCCTTGAGGCCATGCAGGAAAACCAGGTCACGGTGGAGGGGACGACGTATCCTTTGCCCCAGCCTTTCGTGGTTTTGGCGACCCAAAACCCCATCGAATACGAGGGGACCTTTCCCCTTCCCGAGGCCCAGGTCGATCGTTTCCTTATCCGTGTGCGTTTTGGATATCCCAATCGGGACGAGGAGGTGGAGATCCTCCGGCGGCGCATCGCCCGCGGTTCTGAGGAAGTTCACGTTCGCACGGTATCCTCGGCGGAAGAAGTGCTGGCCATGCGGGCGGCGGTGGAGGGGGTTTACGTGGACCCCGATCTCCTTCGGTACATGGCGGATCTTGTGGTGCGAACGAGGCGCCATGCCGCTTTAAGTCTGGGAGCAAGTCCCCGCGGCACCTTGGCCCTTTTGCGCATGAGCCGGGCCTGGGCCGCCCTCCACGGCCGGGATTTTGTCACCCCGGATGATGTCAAAGCTGTGGCCATCCCTGCCCTCAGCCACCGGCTCATCCTCTCTCCCGAGCTTTGGACGAAGGAAACCCGGGCCGAGGATATCGTGGCGGAAATCCTTTCCCAGACGGCTGTTCCCAAGCTTCCCGCATGATTTGGAGCAAGGCCCGGGTGGAGTTTTTGGTCTTCCTTTTCCTTTTGGGAACTGGATTGGCCCTGCGGCACCCCGGCCTCTTGATTTTGGCCGTTCCCCTTGCTTGGCATCTCGCCCTCGGGGTGGCCTTTGCTCCAGGGAATCCTGCCCCAAAGTTGCGGTGCGAGCGGGGCGTTCAACCGCGAAGGGCTCAGGAGGGGGAAGAGGTGCAAATTTCTCTTGCCGTAAAGAACGAGGGAAAGGAAACCCTCGAGGTATTCGTGACGGACAAGCTTCTTCCTGGCTTAACGTTGGTGGACGGCCGCCCTTGGGGAAGGGGCCTTTTGAGGCCCGAGGAGAGCTTGGAGTTTTCTTACACCGCCCGAGCCTCGCGGGGCATCCACCGTTTTTCCGCCGTGGCGGTGGAGGTGAGGGGCCCTTTGGGCCTTTTGCCCTGGCGAGGGGAGATCCCCTGCCCGGCGGAGGTCGTGGTACTTCCGCGGTATGAGGAGCTTTCGCGGCTGGAGCTTCCCGCGCGGCGCACGTTGCCCATTCCGGGAACCACCCGGGCCCGCCGCGGCGGTTCGGGCTTGGAATTCTATGGCATCCGGGAATTTCGCCCCGGAGATGAGACAAAAAGGATCGCATGGAAAGCCTTCGCCCGCCGGGGGATTCCCGTGGTGGTGGAATACGAGGAGGAACGGGCTGCGGACGTGGCCATCGTTTTGGACGTGCGGGCCAAGGCCTATCGGGGCGCGGCTCCAGAGCTTTTCGACCACGCTGTTAGAGCCGCTGCGGCCCTGGCACACTACCTCCTTCGTCAAGGACACCGGGTGGGCCTTCTCAAGTACGGCGCTTATTTGGACTGGGTTTTCCCAGGCTACGGCAAAAGGCACAAGGAAAAGATCCTCCGAGAATTGGCCGAGGCCCAGCTCGGGGAATCCGAGGTTTTCGAGGAGCTCGCGCGCCTCCCCACGCGGCTTATCCCCGCAGGCTCCCTCATCGTCCTCATCTCTCCTCTTCTCCTTGGCGACGAGGAGGTTTTGGGGAGACTCGTGGCCCGCGGATACCGGGTATGCGTGGTCGTTCCGGACCCCACCTCTGTTCTCTTGCGGGGGATGGAAGACAGCCCCGAAGCGGAGCTGGGCCGGCGCATTCTGGCTCTGGAACGATGGGTTCTTCTCCGCAGAGTTCGAAGGACAGGGGCCACGGTGGTGGAGTGGGATGTGCGGCAGCCCTTGGCGCCGCTCGTGCGGAGAACAAGGCCAGGTTTTAGGGTATGGCGCTGATTTTCGCTTGGTCCGCAGCGTTTTTGGCTTGGGCTGGGAACGCCTTCCCTACCGCCGTTTTTTGGCTTGCCCTCCTCCTCCCTCCACTTTTCTGTACCTTGGGATACTCCTTGCACCGCCATGCCTTTTGGGTTCTCGGATTTGTTGGTCTTGTTGGGCTAGCTATGGAACTGGCCGTCAGTGGAAAACTTCTTTTTGGCCTTGGAACGCTGGCCCTGGCTCTTTTTTCCTGGGATTTTGCGGGATTTTCCCGCTACTTCCCCTCTGAAAAAAGGGAGATGCGGCGCATTAAGCTTCGGGCATGGGGTTGGTCCGCGGGGGCTATCGGCAGCGGGCTTGCCTTGGCGGTGGGCACTTCGTTTCTCCGTTTTTCCCTAAACTTCTGGATTGTGCTTGCCGGGCTCGTGCTCATCTGGCTCGTCCTTTGGCTTTGGCTTAGGGAACTGCAAAAACTCTACGGTGCCGCGGCCAAAGGGAAGCGATCCTTATCCGGACCGATGAAGTAAGGTTCGTCCACGATCCCATCGCCATTTTTGTCCAGAGCCTCAAAACCTTCCCAGAAATTGCCGATCGCCCCGTCATCAAAAGCATTTCCGCCTGCGGAATAGGCATGGACATGGTTCCCTAAAAAGGCATTCCCAGCCACGAGGTTCCCCACGCTCCCTAGCTCCAAAAGGAGCCCAAGACCGCACTTTTGGATTTTTGAGCCCTTGAGGGTCGCGCGGGTGGTGCCTTGAAACCAAATACCCACCTCGGCTTTCTCCACCTCTACCTCGGTGAGAGTGATCCCTTCAGAGAACATGAGGCGGATCCCGTTTTGGCACTCACTGACGCGCGTTTTTCTTATGGTGATCGTTCTTCCCCCACCGATGAGGATGCCCGCGGCCGAACCGCGGACCACCACGTTCTCGATGGTGATGTATTGGGCGTTCAGGATGCGAATGGCCGCCACGGAGGCGCCGTAGACCTCAAGGTTGCGAAGGATCAAGGGCCGGGAAAGATTGGCTACCAGGATCCCAAAGGGCTCGCCTGCGGCATCAATGCGGAACCCCTCCAGGATGAAGGGCGAATCCACTGTGCCGAATCCCTGGGCGATCCCGTAGAGATCAGCCTCCGTATGGATGAGGATCGGGCCGCGGGTGATCATTTCAGCCCACCCTCCGGAGGCGAGCATGAACATCAAAGCCAAAGCCCTAACCATCCCGCGCATTGGCATCACCTCAAGGGCAAGGCTACAAAAACAGGTTTTTTCGAGCCATGGCCGGTGTCCCTTGGCAAGGTAATATAGGCTACTTTGGGAGGAGAAGCGGCCATGGACACCGTAGAGGCCTTCGTGGAGATTCCCAAAGGAAGTCGCAACAAATATGAGTTTGACAAAGGTCTTCAACGCATCCGATTGGATCGGGTGTTGTACTCGCCCTTGCATTATCCTGCGGATTACGGGTTCATTCTGAACACTATGGCCGAGGACGGCGACCCCTTAGATGTTCTCATCGTCACGTATGAGCCCACCTTTCCTGGGTGCGTTGTTCCTGTCCGTCCCGTAGGCGTGTTGGATATGCAAGATGAACGCGGCCGTGACCAGAAAATTCTCGCCGTCCCCGCCGTGGACCCTCGCTTTCAGGAAGTACAAGATCTTCCAGGGCTTCCTCGCCACCTTCTTCTCGAGATCGAGCACTTCTTCACGGTTTACAAAACTTTGGAGGAAAAGCCCACGGAAATCCTTGGCTGGTATGGGAGCGAGGAGGCCTGGCGGCTGATTCGCCAAGCCCAAAGGCGTCACGCCCAGGCGAGGGGCTCTGCGCCTGGTCAGACGGGCCTGAGCTAGGTAACGCGCGTCCCCCTTTGGGCACCCGCCCTTCCTTGTTGAGCTTCCAAAGAGGGCCATAACCTTGGGCCAAAGAAGGCAAAGCAAGGGGGCGATGGAAAGATGCGCAAGGTACTTCTGGTGTTAGCGGCATTGGGAATGGTTTCCTTTTGGGG
>Ga0185307_1001548_pt1 | contig 12593 bp, 11 predicted proteins | sample LHCtaG_FD_128010 | JGI IMG/M metagenome (GOLD analysis project Ga0185307, IMG submission 128010) | Hot spring microbial communities from Little Hot Creek, USA to study Microbial Dark Matter (Phase II) - LHC4sed_matched (SPADES... | ecosystem: Environmental > Aquatic > Thermal springs > Hot... | reverse complement strand
TATTTACTTATCTGTAAAAAGCAGAATAAAACTGTAGGTGTGCGGACAGCCCGCAGGCAGTTGATGTGCTGAGCTTGTGGGAGTGGAAGAGCTTTCAGAAACCATCTACTTTATAGTGAGCCCCAGAGAGCTTAAACACCATAGAGAAGACTTGGGAGCCCATAATCAGGGCTGTTCTAAGCTAGACTGTCGAGAGCTTCCGCTAGAGCTTCTGCTATCCTCTGAGCCGCCAGCGGGGACACAGCCTCACCTATCTGAGCTCTAACTTCAAGCCTCCTTCCGAAGAAGAGGAAGCTGTCAGGGAACGTCTGCAGTCTGGCCCTCTCTCTCAAGGTAAGAGCAACTCTGTTGCGGTCATAGTGGTAGCTGTGCGTCCCCCCTCCGCCGTAGGCGGCGATGGTGTAGGAGGGCTTCAGCGGGTGGATCCTTCTGTAGACAAGGCTTATCCCCTTCCCCTCAACCTCCCATTTGGTTCCCTTAACGAATTCGTGGTTTTCGTCTGGAGGTATTCTCTTCATCCTTTCCACGACCGCCGCATCCTCCCTCGGAAGTTCAGCAGTTGAATCCGGTGGTCTAATTCCGCAGATCGGCCTGCCGCAGTAGTCTAGCTCTCTAAGCACATCCTCATGTTGCTTCAGAGCCTCCTCAAGCTCGTTGCCTCCGCTCTGCTTAATATCGTTCGCCAGCTTGTAGTCTTCGATTACACTGAACGTGAGCCTGTCCCAAACTTTATGCTTCCACTCGCGTGCGCGGTCTGTCCTCACATCCTCCCATACACCCTCCCACTTCTTCATCACCTCCCTGTACGCGTCTTCCAGCATGTCGAGGCGCCGTCCTTCAAACACTTCGATAGGTGTCAGCGGGTATCTGCGGAACAGCCACATCCTCCCGCTCAGCACCTCATCGATTTTTCTCTTGAGGCACCGGAAGGCCTCGAGGTCCCTCTTAACTAGGTCTTTCCTCACGCCGATTATTATAAGGCGCTCGCGCTTCTGAGGGGCGCCAAGGCTCGAGAAGTCTGCAGTATTGGAAAACGCTATTTCGTATCCTTCTACTCTGCTGTTGCTATTATTGCATGTGATCGCCTTCTTAACCTCCTTCCATCTGAGCTTGAGTTCTTCAAAGTCCTCCAGAACGACTTTATATGCCAGTCCTCCGTTTGCGCTCATAAGGCCGGGGACATTCTCGAAGACAAACGCCTTCGGTTGCACAGCCACCAGCGCTCTGACGAAGTGAGCGTAGAGCCTGCCCCTCCTGACCTCGATGCCCCTTCTGTCCCAGGAAGGCCCCCTAATTATAGAGAAGTCCTGGCAGGGAGGCCCTCCCAGCACCACATCTGCATCGAGGCCGCTTAGGGAGGAGGAGCTGACGTGCGCAACATCGCAGGCAAGCACTGTGCCGGCCTGCGCTTCAGCCTCTTCACCTCTGTTGCACAGGACGAGCTTGAGCCCGAAGTTTCTGGAGTATGTTGTTGCCGCCGGAGTCAGAGCTTCATTGGCGAACACGACGCTGTACCTGCCCGTGCGCACAAATCCCAGGTCGAGGCCGCCTGCTCCTGAAAACAGCGAGGCTACTTTATACCTCTTCATCTTAAGCGCCGCCCTCCATCTTCTTCCTGACGCTCGACGCAATTACCGACTTCTCAGCTAGCCACGCCAGAACTATGCTCCGCACAACGTCAGCGTCGGAGCCGCCCATGACTCCCTTAAACTGCTCTATAAGCTTCCACTGCTCTGCGGTGAACGAGACCTGAACGCGCTTCACAGCAGTCATTTATACACATTATAAACACAATATAGACACAATATAAAACTTTTTTCCACGGATGTGCTAAAATGCATGCCGTAAAATTGCACAGCAACTTGCTTTGCATGATGTTTTGATGAGATGTTCTGTTTCCAGACCGCTCTATGAGGAAAAAAGTGCGTTTATTTTACGATGTGCGGAATATTATGCTGGCGGGAAAACAGCCTTGATGTAGACTTGCATCTTAATCCATCAGCTAACATAATGGAAAAAATCCGACAAACTTTTTCAATTGTCTCTACATTATTCATGATTTTTATTCTTCTGCAGGATTTTTGAATTTATGTATGACCCCTAGATTAGACGTTAAGTCGAAAAATTCTTTAGGGATAATTGTAATATATTACTTTTGTTGAATCCGCAAAACTTCAGCTCTGGCTATGAGGAACCGTTAGAAGAGTTAGCGTCTTCTGTAGTGGAATATTTGAGAAGTAGGTATCATGAAGAGGCGCCGCATATAAGTGTGCTAAGCCCAGATGTTCTAGCCGTTTCGCTGTTTGAAGGACGACAAACGATTTTAGAAGTAGAGGAGGGCGAAGAGCTGGAGCTACTTGAAAGCCAATTGGATCCTCAGCGGATAAGGGGGAATAGCACGTTCGGTGTGTGGGCTTTATTTAAAGATTACTCTGATAAATCTCAGATTGAGTTCCGCATGTGCTTCTTCTTTAGAGTAGCTTATCCGGCTGAGTATAGAAAAGCAAAGTTTTTCCTTCGTATAAGCGGCTTTAAGTCAGCTACTGTTAGAATAGAAGTTTATGATCAAAATTTTGATAAAACGGGAGCAGAGCGCCTGGCATTCGAGCGCCCTGTAAGCTTTTCGTCGGGTAAACTGTTGGTGGGTTTTGGAGTAAATGACGTTATCGAGCCCGCTTTAAAAATCATAAACGAGCTTATTTACGGCGGACGTGCGGAAGCAGTTCTGTTAGCTGAACCTGATGTGGTTAATGCTTTATCTACCTTGCCGAAGAACTCTGCCGGATGCGACTACAAAATCGGAGCTAGGCCCAGTTGCGTTTTTTCTTCAGTGGATGTAAAAGCAGTGCAGAATTTTATAGTGGAAGTTGCTGTTACTCCTCACGGAGCATTTACCGAAGTCCAAGTGGTCTTCAGATACCTGTGTCCTTCGCTCGTTAATAAAGGCGGAAAGTTCGTGAAAATGGAAGGAATTCCCCGCTTCATGTACGATGTTAAACCGGATGTAAGGAGCAGGTGGAGCCTGGATAGGCTTCTTGAAGTGGAAGGCCACCTGAAGTGGGTTAACTGTTGTAAAGGATGGAGCTGGTACGGTGAATCTAGCAAGTATGTAGGGATCAGCGGACTTACCCCTATTGGATGCTTGGCAGTAGAGCAGGATAATGGGCTTCTGCTGAGAGATTGGCACATAGCTGTTGAGGAGGTAGAAGACATAGAAGGCTCCAATAGAAGCGTAGACGATTCGTTTAACCAAATTGCAGAAAAAATCGCTAAATCCATCAACTCGATATCTACTCTGCTTATGAAGAAAGCGACTAGAGCAGTGCTGTACGCTCTCAAAGAGCACACTAGGATTGAAGGAAAGCAGATCAAATCCCTTTATACGTTTCAGGAGGAGGCACTGGAGGAGGGGCTTAAAGCTCTGCTGACTGGCGAGCATAAAGTAATAGTTTTAACAACCCGTACAGCAGGAGGTAAAACATTGGCTTTTCTTCTGCCACTCCTTATATGGATTGCTTATAAGCGGATTGCTGGAGGGGAGTGTGGTGTTAAAGCCCTGCTTTTCTACCCTACAAAAGCTTTAGCCAACGATCAAGCAAATCTGATATTGAAGCTTGTATGGCATTTAAATCACCAGCCAGAAGCTCCTGAAATACTTGAGCTGAAAAAGCCGATTTCCCTCGGCATCCTCCACGGCCAAAGCCCATATAGAGAGCAACAGCACGAGCATGAAGAGGAAGTCCGGCTGACATGTCCACTATGCGGAAGCAGACTGGTTCTAGCGTGGAATAAGGAAGACGGATTTTTCAAAGAAAGAATTCTATGTAAAAACAGCAGTTGCGAACTTTCACAATTAAGCTTAAGCTGGATGCTCGAAGAAATTCTCAAAGTATCTAGAGAAGCAATATACTCTGATCCACCCGACATACTAATCTCAACTCCAGATATCATAAACGCTAGGCTTGTAGGAACCGCCATGAGGGCGCGGGAAGATCCCGCCAGTCTAGCAATATTAGGCATGAGTAGCTATTACTGTGCTGACTGCGGTACAGTTTTCTGCACTAGAAAGCGCAAGTGTCCTACGTGCGGTGCTACGGACATCCGCGGACACGGGAAGCTTTCCCATCCTGAGGTAATAGTCATAGATGAGGGGCATCTTCTAAGAGGCGCCTTTGGAGCACAGGCATCCCACCTAGTAACACGGCTAGAGCAAGCTATAAGAGCAATAAACGGGTTAGATGCCTCGTGGCGGCCAGTGTACTTCATGTCGAGTGCAACGCTCAGCAACCCTGAGGATGTAGCCTGCGGCCTTATAGCCTCTGAAAAGAGTTGCATAAGAGTTATTCGTTGCAAAACTTCAGAGCATAGGTCGCGAACTCGCAGAGTGCACATTTTCCTCATGCCTAAGGCGTATACGCCCATGGCGACGACCAGCAGGGCTCTTGAAGCGCTATATTCGGAAGAGCCTAGTGCTGTTAAGCTGAGCGCACCGTTGCTAAAGGAACTGCTTTCAAGAAGAGGTTCTGAATTTAAAGGGGGCAATCCTGGCTGTATAGTATTTGTTAATACACTGGCTGAGGCGAACGAGCTGATAGGACGGTTGAGGAGCATCATAGGTAGCGGTGTCTGTATAGATGGGCATAGCACAGACTACGACCGAGATAGGGCCATGAAAGAGGATATGTTCACTAGAGGCGAGATAGACATCCTGGTTGCCACCCGCGGATTGGAAGTAGGAGTTGACTACAGCAGAGCCCGCATTGGGGTTATATATGGTATGCCCTTCTTTCTCTCAGACTACACACAGAGAATTGGAAGAATTGGAAGAAACGTTCCCTCAATAATAATAGACGTGTTCATGCCAGACAAGCCCATTGACCACTTCTACTACACGAACTGGCTCCTCCTCTGCGACAACTACCTCAGAAGTAGCCATATTCAGGCAACTGAGGCATACCTCATAAACAGAAGCAACCCTGAGACTGTCAGAAGGAGTGGGAAGCGCGCAGTCATAGACTACCTATCTCTGAAATCCGGCCACTTAATGGAGCAGAGTCTTTTGAATAAAGCTGTAAGCGATGAAGTGGAGCGGTTGATTGACCCAAAAATGGTAGTTAGCTACGTGTGCTCCGCACTGAAAGTACATGAGGGTGAAGAGCTCGGTATCTTAGTACAGTCGGTAGAGGAGCTTTTAGATGAAATTAAGCGGGGGATGAAAGAACAGGCTCGTTTAGAGCAAGTAATCGGCAACATCGGCGGTCTTACATGGCTGTGGAGCCTAAGGACAGCTGAAAAGGAGGTTGAATACCGCTTTCCGTTACCTAGGCAACAACCACGCAGAAGAGAACTTTCCTATGCTTTCAGACACTGCGTACCTGGGCAAGTAATAAGCTACCGCGAGGCTTTTTATGTAATCGACATGGTTAGTGCTGAGCAACTGCATCGGGGGGAGGGGTCATGAGCGGACCGAGCAGAGAGCTTTTTTACAGATTAGCGGATGAATTTGAACAGGCTGGAGCTTCAAATCTAATACCGCCCAACGATGCTAACGAAATAGCAAATTCCCTTAGGGGGAAGGCTGAACGGGATTCCGCGAGAATATACATTCCTGATGCGGTAGAATGCAAGTTGAGCAATGACCTGCAGAGCTTTGATTATTTCAGGTGCAATAAATGCCACAGGGTCGAAAATCTAACGGGACATACAGCTTACCTGGGTAATCTCAAATGTCAATGCGGCGGGAACTTGATACCAGCACCCATCTGGATAATAACTGCCGCACAAGATGGGGCTCCTCCGTTCTACATAGAGATGGGGACGCGCAACATTGCATTTACGCTTCCTATTGCCAATGTCCATCAACGGGCTCAAAAAGTAATAGTGAACGACAAGGCGAGGCCGCTCCAGACTATGGAAGTAGTTACCAATAAAAGCGAGAGCATACGGATAGTAACGAGGAGGGGAAGCAATACCTATTTGGTAGATATTTCGCCGACCGAGGCTATCACGAAGCCCGTATCGATCACCGCTTTTAATGCCAGCGAGCAAAAACCCCTAGAAATGCCCGAGGAGCTACCGGGTGTTAAGGGGGTCTTTTTCAGTGAGAAGCTGGAAGTTCTGCAGGCTACCGCTGGATTCAGAGTAGGGCATCCAAACATATTCACTAAGTACAGGCGGTTTGCATTCGAGCTTAGGAGGGAAGATGGAGGCAGTGTGTATAAGCTTTATGGGCGCTACCTAGTAACAAAAGGAATAATTGTTGAAGTGGATAAAGATGCTATACTCAGCGTCTGCGGAACGCTGAGATCTGCGTATGAAAACCCTGTCTTCACGGCTCTTCATACAATAAGCCACTGTTTTCTATCACCACTACCTAGGATTACCGGACTGGAGGGCGGGGATTTTGCTGAGGCATTGAGCTCTAAGAATTGGATGATAGCGGTGTACGACAACTGTCCGGGCGGACTTGGCGGTGTTGAAGGTCTTGTTGATAGTGGAAGAAGATTGAAGCCGAACTACTACTTCGCCGTGAGGGAGCAGGTTAACTGCCCTCTTGCATGCTACAGAGCCTGTAAAGCCTGCCTTTTTTCAGATTCCTGCTTCATGCTCAACTGGAAGCTTGATAGAAGAGTGCTGAGGGCATTGAAATGGGGGGTGTTTTAGCAGTTGAGCCATCCGCTTAAGAATCAAGTGGTGGAGGCTCTTAGAAGGGCAAATGAGCCTGTTACATCGAAGGAACTGCTTCGCCAACTAAACTGCGATGAGTACGAACTTGCTAAAGTTTTGCTTAAGCTTAGTAGCGAGGGAGTTGTTGAGCGGGTTTATACTAAGGAGTATGATTCGCTACGGCCCTTCTATACTTTAAGCTGGCGGCTGACGGCAGCCCCTATCTATACTGATCAGGAGCGCGAAGCCAGCGGCTTCCAGCCCAAGATTCAGCTCGTTGCGTCTGTACCGGTCGTTCTTAATAGAGAAGACTTTCTCAACAAGTACGGTCTTGTAGATTTTTCAGATGCATACATTAGCCTGGTTGAGACCGCAGAAAGAGAACTTAAGATAGCGTGCCCATACATAGACGAATTCGGCGCATCATCGCTTATTACGAAGATGCGGAAGAAGGCTAGCCTTACAGTGCGCATTCTCACAGAGCTGACTAAAAGTCCAATACTGACCTACTACCTTAGGCTGTTCGCCGGCAGGCTACTTGTGAAAGATTTTTCAAAAGCACTGCCCAGCAACGAGGAGGGAAAAGCCATGAAGCTCTTAGGGCTTCATACAAAGCTTCTGATAGCCGACGATTCCGTAGCGTTGCTTGGATCATTCAACCTTTCTAAGTACCACTGGCTGGTGGACTTCGACTTAGGCGTACTTGTGCATGACAGTACGGTTGTATTCAAACTCTCTGCACTATTTGAGGAGCTGTGGAGCCTTGCAGGAAGAATCTGACCTAAGCTTCATTCCTAAGAAGGCGAGAAGGCGCATAAGAAGAAGCATATACGCGGGAAAGATTTTGCATCTGCTTTATTTGATATTCAAATATGTGCTGAAGACCAGCGGTCCATACGGAAAACAGAGCATACGCGAAATTTTAGCACCTGAAATCGTGGTAAAAGCTATCCGGGCTGAAGGAAGGTCGAGCGGCAGGGGCCAGTACAATCCATCTGTTGAACAGAAGTACCTGCAACTTCTGGAAAACCTTTCATACAGCAGATGGTTTGACGGCTTTCTAAGAGCGCTGGATGTTTTATGGAATACTAAATGGATAGATACCTGCTGTGCCATAGCTGGTCTTAACGGGTCTGATGGCTTAGTCTTCCCATCAACACTTCATCGGTACTGTGTAGTTCCTGCAACAAAACCAGTCGTCTTCTTAACTGACGTGAGCATCTTGGCTCTTGAAGTAGAGGTGCCTCCGCTGGGCGATTTGGGCCGAGCGGTTCTGAATCTGGGGAGCGGCCGCGGCAATTACTTAGGCGTCATTGCAAGAGTTTCCATGCGCAGAAGAGACCTTGAAGCAGTCGTGCAGGCTCAGAGGAAAGGCCTCACGCTTAGGTTGGCTAAGCGTGTGGAATTCTATCCAGTAGCGCTGAGGATTAGAAGAACACCATACAGGCGGCTAAAGACGAGCACGCCAGTCGATGAAGAGCTTAAACTGATGATGACGTCTAGATTCATGGACGATAAGATGCTGGAAAAACTCCTTGCCGGCGAAGTGCGGCTTAACCTGCTTTATACAGCGCCGATGCTGTCCTTCGGCGGTATGCTTTGTATAGTTGGAGCGGCGTTAGGCGAGCTAACAGCTCCATTAAGAGGCACACAAAATAAAGCGGTGATAGGTGCGTCAAACGTGCCAGTTTTCTGCTCCAACTACTCAGCATTCCCGACTGTTGCAGGGCTACCGAGTGGCTCGTACTTGTTCTTGTTCGCCGCGCCGATTTCAGCACCATACTACATGATCCTGCTGGGCGCATGGAGCACAGACTTCCTTAGTAGAGAGCATCTAAAGCGCTGTAGGAGCATCTTTCAAAGAATGGACAGCTTCTACCCAGATCTTCCGTTGCTTAAAGACGTATTCGAATTTGGCTTTTAAACTGCCTTCTGCTAAACGTTCAGCGTATATGAGCGGTGCTGGATGCATTCGAAATGTTGAATAGGGCGGTCTGAAGCACAACATTACGAGGGGCGCTGAAGTAGGTATGGATGATGAGCAGTTAGACTGTTCGGAGCGCAAACCTTCTGAGGAAACGGAAGATTACTGGATTTATGCGAGGAGGAAGAAGGGGAATTATCCAAAGCCGACAGCTAGGTGCGGGAAGTGGCTCATATTTGTTAAGCGTACTGATGTAGATGAAGTCTGGTCGAAGATTAAAAGGGCTGTAGAAGAGGGCGTGCTGGGCGATGCCGCAAAAGTATCGACCGCAAAACCAAACCCGCATGCCGCCGACCCAAATACGCACGTCATATGCGTCTACACTTACGATTGGGCTGATAGAGAAGACGTTATGAGAATTCGAGAAGAGCTCAGAAAGCTCGGCATAGTAAACAGAATACCCTACAAGTCAGACGAAGATACACTGAAAGGAAAGTATGCAAAATTTGGATACAAGAAAATAAGCAAATACTACGAATAGCTTCCCTACGCATATTCTGTATGAGGCAGAATGGTCGTGTGCTAGCTTCGATATCCTTCGCTAGGCATATGGGATGGGATTAAACGTAGCAAGCTTAAGCATTGGCGTGTACATTATAATAAGGACAATATGGGGGATGGTGGCTCTTACGATAATGTAAGGGCCGCCATCGTCCACTCCACCCCAAAGCCCACGGATGAGCATGAAAAGAAGAAGTGTGAGGATAGAGAAGAAGAAATGCGGAGGGATCTAGAGAAGAAGAGAAAAATACTTAGTAAGTTTAGAACAGACCCGATTACACCAATAGACTACCTACTCCGTGCTACCGTAGGTGTGTTCCAAAAATTGGGGAAAAGCATAACTAAAGCTGAAAGCGAAAATTAAAAATACCACTGAAGCTTCACAGCACATCTTCATACGTCGCTCAGCATATAGGAGGGTTTTGAGGACTGTTTCTTATCTGTTCCCAGTTATGTAACCGATGATTTTATCTAAGTCTTCAAGGTCGATGACGAAAACGTTGGAGGCGCCGTGCAATATGCTGAAAGCCCTACTGGCTTTGATCGACCTTTCTACAAGGTTTTCAACATTCTTCATGACGATAAAACCGTAATCGCAGAGGCGGGATAGGTTTGAGATATCGCCTAGAATGTACTTTGTAGGTCTATCGGTCAATTCCAACTCGAAGCCTACGACTATTTCTTTTTCCACATCCCTATAAGGGTCTAGAACACCCTGATCCTTAAACAACTCTAAGAATCTGATGAACTTTGAATCGCATCTTTTAAACCAGACTATATCTATGCGAGGTATGTAAAAGCCTCTTCTCGACTTCTCTTTGAGTGTTGACGGCGTCCACTCCTCCTCGACTTCAAAACCCATTATTTTTCCAAGATATTTAATTTTATCCCTCACCTCCTTCTCAGAAGCTCTAAAAGCCATAAACTCCACCAGATTAAACTATGAACTCAACGTTACTGAAATGTATTACTTTTATCCGCCTACCTGCTTCAACAACTCCTATAGTTGTAGTAATCGGGTTTCCAGACCGCTCCAACACTAGTCTACATATATGCCGGGGTTTTCCCAGCTCTCGGAAGCTGTTTGTGAAACATTTTTAAACGTCTGTAAATATGCATCATTTTATGGCCGGGAAGTTGAAGGTCAAATAGGCTCCTTCCCAGCCAAAACCTCAAGATTAATTAAGAAAGGTTGTTTACTCCTTCTGAGGGGGAGGCTTTGAAGAGGGGGATCCTTACCTGGCTATTGCTCACTTTGTTGGCTTTTTGGGTCGATCAACCGATTATTCCGTCAGTATTCTCTACAAACTCTATCATCAGAGTCCCAGAGGACTATCCGACGATACAGGAGGCTGTAGATGCAGCTAAACCTCCCCTCAACGTAATGCAAGCCCTCTTCCAGACTCACTCCGCCATACATCTCTCAACAGACTTACTTTGAAGGGGCATGATATAATATGCTTTTCCCGCCCGATTTCTGTGGGGATCCTGTTAACGGCATGTGATAACAGTAATTAAGAGGTTCCCGCTCAATAATTTCTGATGTGCGTTGTCTTTTAAGCCTGAGCGCCCCCTTTACCCCCTCGTAGAGTACTGCGAGCCCCACGACATTCTGAAGGTGTCCTTCTGGACAAGGCATGGGGATCCGAGCCTCCTTCCAAAGCTCCTCACTGAGACTAGCCTAGCTAAGGCTGTTAGGGAGCACCACGAGAAGAGGTGGATGTCGGATAAGCTCGCAGCCGCTATAGCCAGGCCGTTCTTCGACTCCGTGGACTACGTGAAAGGCGACCTCGACTTCGGTACTCTGTTCTTCATACCGGTTTACGAGCCTGAGGGCAGGAATGTCGTGGTGTGGAGCCGTGAGGATAGGGTTAAATTACAACACGACTTGTGGAGTCTTTGCGAAAAGTGGCTTAAATCCGGCGTTAGACTTGAGGAGGTCTACAGGAGGTTGAATGAGAAGCTGGCCTACTTTCCAGCAGATACGTGGGCGCCAGTATCCTCACTAAAAGCACACCACGTATCGACTGCTATACTGCATGAGCAAGATGAAGGTGTTCTTAAAAGTGCCGTGAAGGAGTCGATCGAAAGGGTCGGCTACGCAAACCTAATACTGATTGCTATAGGTCTAGATGAGTCAGCGTTCCACAAACTCAGGGAGCTCAGGGAGTTTGAAAAGTTGCGCAGGGAAACGGTTGAAAGACTGAGGTACCTGCTGTTCGGCAGGCTGAGGGACTCCTACGGTGCCATCTTGCCGTTGCTTCGCGTAGGCGACGAGCTTATAACTATAACAGTAGATCGGAGCGTGAGGCGCGTGCCCATAATGAATGCTGTGCTGAACGCTCTGGCTGAACTGAACATCAGATGCGTGGTCCGCGTAACGCGCTTCAGAGTTGAGCAGAAGCGCTCAGAGAAGAGGGGGGAAATGTACTACGTTGTAACCGGCAGGTCTGGGGAGGAGGAGTACGGCGTCGGCATAACGCTGGAGGAGGGCGTGGAGGCTGGCAGAGCCGAGTTTGCAAGGTATATGGACTACCCGCTTGTAGCCTGGATATTCCTTGAGCCGGACGGCAAGCTACCGGAGCTCTGTGAGCGGTTTATCATGGATTACGCCAGCAGGGTCATGGAGCACCTAGCGGCAGAGCATGGGCTTGAAGGGTGGAGCCCTGCAGACGTCAGGCTTTCAGCCAGCCCGGATATGATGCTTACCATAGCCGACTGCTACAACAGGTTCCTTGAAGACCTCCTGCGTGAGGTTGAGGGTGTCGCTCCTGTGACCATGAGCTTCCGCAGGAGTATTCTTCTGGCTGGTCTGAGGAGCGTGGAGCGGGGGTTTAAGCTCCATGAGGATGTTTTAAGGGTGAGGGGCAGGATCCGCATACCCGTTAGAGTTGCAACCGTCGTGACGTATCCGAAGAACCCGTTCTGGAGGGTTTTCGAGCTAAAGCTTAACTTCCCAGACGCTATGACAGTATATCTTAGGGGTGGTATGCCTTTGAGCCTTAAGGAAGAGGACTTCAGGCTTATGATGGACATAAGGGGTATGCTTAAGAGTATAAAGTCGAGCGTGTGGCATGAAGAGATACTGCCGTACGCGGCCCGATCTTTATCAGAGCTTGAATTCGAGCTTGAGAGGCTTTCGTCTGGCAAGGGCAAGATCAGCCGCGAGCAGGCGAACAGGATAATGGAGTTTGCTAGGGGGCTCGACCACAACCACAGGGATGAGTCCGAGGACGCCCGCAGGAGGGTTAGACTCGCGGCCTTCAAGAGGCTTGCAGACTTCACCGGCAAATAGACTACGGCAACTCTTAAATAAACCGAGCTCTGAACTATCCTCCGGAGGTGGTTTTTCTTGCACCATAGGATAGACAGCCTCTGGAGGATAGAGTATAGGCTCGAGGTCTGCGAAGACTCGATACTTCTTTACAGCAGGGGTAGGACT
>Ga0185307_1001545_pt1 | contig 12602 bp, 12 predicted proteins | sample LHCtaG_FD_128010 | JGI IMG/M metagenome (GOLD analysis project Ga0185307, IMG submission 128010) | Hot spring microbial communities from Little Hot Creek, USA to study Microbial Dark Matter (Phase II) - LHC4sed_matched (SPADES... | ecosystem: Environmental > Aquatic > Thermal springs > Hot... | reverse complement strand
TACTTTAAATCTATCGCGTATGATCTGCCAAGGCACTAGGTTTGAGTGATGCTCCATAACCGTTGTAATGACTTCGTCCCCTGGATTCCAGTTTAAGCCATAAGCGACTATGTTGACGCCTTCTGTAGCGTTTTTCGTGAAAACAACCTCACTAGGGTCTGCTTTTATAAACCTTGCAATAGTCTCCCTGGAGTTTTCATACAGTGTGGTCGCTTCTTGAGACAGTCTGTATAAGCCTCTATGTACATTAGCCGTATATCGTTCATAGTATCGGACAACAGCATCTACAACTTGACGTGGTTTAAGTGTTGTAGCAGCATTATCTAGGTAGATCAGAGGCTTACCGTCTTCTCTACGTAGCGAAAGTATTGGGAAGTCTTTGCGTATCGACTCGATGTTTAACATGGCGACCAGCTCATGACCACACTTAATATTTTAAAACATTGTTATAAATTTTTGCACAACATTTATATAACAGTGTTATAAACTTTTAATAGATGCGTCGGAAAATCCTCCAAGAAAGCAAGCCGACTAGAAAATATGGCAAAATGCAAATAATGCCAAGCTTAAGTTGATGCCGATAAACTTACTGAAGCCTCATGAAGACGTGAATTTGAAGAAGTTGAACCGTTTAATAAAATCCATGGATGGCGACGGCGTCCTTAAGAGAGGTATTGTGATCGATCGTAAAACATATGTTATACTCGACGGCCATCATCGAGTGAAGGCTTTAGAAATTTTAAACTGTGATAAAGTACCTTGCCTCCCTATAGACTACTCTTCACCGCAAGTATTGGTGTTTCCATGGAGAGGCAAAGGCTTAATTTCCAAGAGTTTGATTGTTAAAGCTGGGCTTACTGGAAGACCTCTTCCACCTAAAACTTCTAAGCATATGTTGCTTTTGGGCGGATGCATGATACATATTTCAGCCGTAGAGCCTGAGGTAAACATCCCTCTCTCCATGCTTAGAGCGGAGTTTCCATCCTCTGGTTACAAGTGGAAGGACCAATAACACATCTACATCGTTGATCTTTATTTAAACCCTTCATTAAGGAATACTCTTCTCCCGTTTAGAAGCATGTTGTGATAAAGCCCTTTAAACTCTTCAGTTCCACATATGTTGTTATCCGGAGAATACCGCGATCAGAAGCCTTCCATCTTAGGAAGGTTAAGCCAAATTTATCGGTAGAGTGGGCATTATCCTCTTCTTACCGTCAATTTCTAGAATGACATGTGTTAAGTCTAGTTCACCATAACCTTTAGCTGTAGAAACCCTTAGTTTCTCGCCAGTAAGTGTAAGGTTGAGCTCTTTGACAATGCTCTCCGGGATTACGGTAAACATAGCTTCAGTATTGACTAGAGCCTTAACCTTGATAAGCTTCTCCCCATCTAGGTCTCCAATTCCAACCTCAACTTCTATATGACCCATCGTATAATTCCTTAAAACTTAAGGTTAAAAATCCTCTTTAGCCTTTTCAGACCTTTTCGAAAATATAAATTGTGGAAATAGAAAGCTTTCAAGGTATTTGCCAGTCTCACTATAAAACGGGTACCTATAGTGCTGGAGGCGCTATCTCAAAGGAGGTATTAGCATAAGAAAACTGGTTACTAAAAAAGGCTTTTTTTAGACTGGATGAGCCACTATGTCAACCATTCTCGAAAGGTTTAATAATAACAATGTTATGTACACCGTGTAGAAGCCTATGAAAGTTTTGTTTAAATTCTACGGAAATCTCGCCAACTACTTTGGAGAAGAGGTAAGTTTAGATGCGGAGGAAGGCATTACCGTTCAGGAGGCTCTTATGAAACTTAAACTGGTTGATGGGACGCCTGCATATACAAGCATTTTCATAAATACGCATCTGCAAATGTTAATAGTACTTGTTTCAGGTAAGCATGCAAGCTTAAACACTAGGTTGAAGGGAGAAAACGTGGAAGTCACTATATTACCACCTATAGTCGGCGGTTGAAAGATATTTTCTCAAAAGAATCTTTATAAGGCCTTCAATGCGTTAAAGATTAATAACGATGTTATTGAAGGAAGGGGAATTCGTAGATGTCTCTGAGATCTAGAGAAAAATCCTCAAGTTGAAGAAGAAAGAAAGCTATAATTTTAGTCCATAACTATCAACGTCCAGAAGTCTAGGGGATAGTTGATTTTACTGAGATTCTTCAAACCTATGGCTTTACAATTTAAATTTCAACGTTTTAATTTCATTACGTGAAACCCGTATTCCAGACGTGTCTTCAATTTTGCCTATTTCTCTTTCAAGTATATCTACTTCGTACGTTTCTCTTGGCTTCCAAAAACTTACCACACTAGCTTTGACGTCACTGCTATGGGCCTCGTAAAACCTTAGAATTATTGCGTCTTCACAGTCTTCGGCTTTCTTAAGAGCAGTTACTACTATACTCTCAGGCTTAACTTCGAGAAATGAGAATGTTCCAGGTAGACTCCCAGCGTGCCTCTCTTCAAATACTGCAATCAACGGGTAGTTGAATTCATAAGCCTTCCTCACCGTTTGAGCAGACCTCCAGCATCCACTATGCGGATATAGTATGAAACTGAACTTATGTAGTCCTTGATCCGCTATCTCCTCCCTCTGGGTGAAGGCTTCCCAAGGCTCACCCCACCTAGGAGGATACCTCGGACTTCTGAGTAGAGACATTCTAACGGCGTTGCCAGCTTGATCATAACCGTACTTAGAATCGTTCAGTATGGATAAGCCGTATTCCCCATCCTCAGACGTATAATCCACCCATTTCTGACATGGTGCTTCATACTTAGCTCTCTCGTAGAGTGTCGCATCTGGAGATAGGGGGCTTCTACGTTTAATATACCCATATGGTATTTCGCAAGTCGTATAGTCGCTCTGGAAGCTGAACGGTACGGTTAACTTAGCCATTCTGTGCGCCGCATGCCAATCGGCTTCAAAGTCCATGCGGACCATGGGCGAATCTGAGCATAATTTAATGTATATCGTGAAGGTAGAGTCTTCTCTACCCTCCTGTTTAAACCTATACTTGACAGATACCGTAGCCCTAACTGGACCGTTCTCTAAAACTTTAACTTCTTCGGCCTCGTTAAGATCGACGTATTTTACACCACCCGGCTGAGTGTATATGTAGACTTCCCAGGCGTCGAAGCCAGCGGCGTCGAAATCGTAGAATAGTGTCCTCCTACCCGGATATGGATAATCTTCAAAAACTTGAACTCTAACGCCTCCACGGCCTATGAAGTTTAACCTAAGCTCTTTATCGTAAAGCTCCTCTATTATGCCAGTCCTCCTATCTATGGACAGTTTAACCTTGGAGTTTTCAAGCAGTATTTTACCGTCGCGTTCACATACTTTAACGTCCGTTTGATAGTTTTTCCAAGATTCCAAGGGTTTAAACCTGTAGACTGCGTAGCCTAACGATGGAGTTTCGGCGATAAAAAGCATCTTTTTGTCATCTTCTATCAGTTGAATTGGAACGCTTACACCCATAGAGTCTAAGAGCTCGAATGGCCCTTTGATATTGGCCAGTTCGACTTCCACCACGTCTCTCCTACTCCAAGACAGGGGATTAAATACGAGTAGGGGTACACCGTCCCCCTGCGTATCGACTTTAGAGGCTATTGTTTTTAAAGCCCTTGATAGGGCTTTCGATGAGAATTCTAAAATCTCCCTGAAATCCTTCTCACAGTCTTCATACACCTCCCGTATGCCTGAGCCTGACATAGTATCGTGGAATTGATGCAACATTATCTTCTTCCAGAACCTTCGCAGATCATCTCTCGGATACTCTCCACCCATAATGTTTGCGATCAGAGAGAGCCTCTCGACTTCATCTATTAAAACCTCAGACCTCCTATTAATCTGCTTAAACCTAGACTGTGTAGTGTAGACTCCTCTGTGGAATTGCAGGTATAGCTCATCTGAGATTACTGGAATACTAGCCTTACCCAGATACTGTTCAAGCATTTTAAAATAGTCTATAGCTCTAGTGTTACACACCTCAGCTGGTAGACCCGCACTTTTAACCCACTTAGATATCGTCTCTAAGTCTCTCTTCCTAGGGCCTCCGCCGTGATCTCCAACACCGTACAGTATAAGTAGGTCTTCAATACCGTGGAGGCTTTTAAGCATCATAGATTGTCTGTTAAAACGCCCGATGTTCTCATTTCTAATCTCTTCACTGTAACTTCCCAGAGTTTGGTGTGAAAGTATTCTAGTTCCATCAGGTGACTCCCATAAGAATACGCTAAACGGGTAGTAGACCGTGTCGTTCCAAGACATTTTCTGAGTTAAAAAGTACTTTATACCGGATTTCGCCATTATCTGAGGTAGAGTCCAAGCAAACCCGAAGCTATCTGGTAGCCAGCCTACTTCAACGTAGAATCCAAACTTCTCTTTAAAATACCTCTGACCGTAGAGGAACTGCCTCGCCAGAGATTCACCTGAAGGCATGTTGGCGTCAAACTCAACCCATGAGCCGCCGACAACTTCCCAACGGCCCTCCTCAACCCTCTTCCTAATTTCTTCAAAGATTTCAGGGTAGAGCTTCTCCATAGACTCATAGTAGCATGCACTACTCTGGCAGAATGTAAATCCTGGATATTCCTTCATGAAATTCAACACCGAGTTAAACGTCTCCCTACAGACTTCAAGCGTCTCTTTAAACGTCCAAAGCCATTCAGCGTCTATATGGGCATGCCCTATTAAATGCCACCTAGCCATAACCATCCACCAGCACATACTATGTCTGCGGTATCCACATAAAAGCTTATGGTTCCGGAAGAAGCTGTATTAAAATTCCTAAAAAATTGGGGTTCGTTTAAAGTCCATCATACTTCGCGTAGATACGTTTAAGCTTCCCAGCATGATATTTAACAGTAGCTTTGAAGGCTGAAAGTAGGCTTTACTTGAAGGCTGTAGATTTTCTAAAATCATCTCATGGTGTTAGAAGAAACGAGGTAAACGATATTTTCACTAGGAGGCTGTACATAGTTTCAGAGCAGGATATTCTGGTGGAGAACTATTTGAGGAAACGTCCTAAGATGGTGTTTAACCCTGGAGCGCTGCTGGATGGTGAAACGTTGATCGTCTTCCCGAGGATCATCTTCGACTACTACACATATACTTCTAGCATTGGAGTCTTCAAACTAAACGTTGAAGATTTGATGAATGGGAAAGTAGACCTTCCAGTTCACGCAGAGATCATACTATGGCCTAAAATGCTGTGGGAATTTAGAGGATGTGAGGATGCACGTGTGTTTAAAGTAGATAATGATCTGATAATCCTATACACCGGGTATGGATATTTACCTGAAAACGGTAAGCTTAACACGGCGATAGTTCAAGCATACAGTAGGTTAGATGAATACTACAACTGCACTTTGAGAAACTACTTTAAAATTAAAACGCTGGATGGTGAATTATTTCTACCGAAAACAAACAAGGATTCAACGTTCATAGACGTGAAAGCCGATGTAACAGCAATACTAACCAGACCACTTATAAAGGATGTTGAAACCTGCTGGAGGGGGATGGTAAACCTACCGGAGGCAGTTATCTACGAAGATTCTATGGAACCTGTGTTACCCTTTGAAGATTGGGAGTGGAAAGTAGGCTGGTCGACAAACGCCGTTAAGATATCATCCAACGAATACCTAGTTGGATGGCATGGAGTTCATAGGGAAGACTACTCGTATAGGAATGGGTTAGCGCTTGTCGATAGGGAAGGAAAACTTTTAGCTGTGAGCGATTACCTGCTTGCTCCAAAGGGTTTAAACGAAGAATACGGCGATAGACCGTTCGTAATATTTGGAAACGGCTTGGTGGTATATGGGGAAATCCTGATATGGGTTGGAGGTGTAAGCGATTACGCAATAGGATTCTTCACAACAGAGCTTGATAAAGCATTGGAACAATTGAAGTGGGTTAGGGAAAAATATATATGAAACTACGATTCTACCGTCTCTCGACATTTATTGAAGTTTTTAAAGTCGCTAGAGGAGATTATACGCTACAACCAATGGTAGAAATCAACCTACAGATTCAAGCCTATCTATGAGCTTCAATCTTATAGAGAGGAACTCTTTAGGTGCTCTAACGTATTCTGTAATGCTTTTAACTGCTAGGTTACATAGCTCAACGGCTTCGTCCATCTTCTTCCTCTCTACAAGCAATTTCAACATCTCGTAGTCTTCAACTCCGTCTCTTAAAGCTTCAAACCTTATCGAATCTAAGGGGCCAGATTTACCAGGGTAGACTATAAAGGCGTCTCCCGGAGGTAGTGGGAATGGATGATGCGGCTCGTTTTCAACGTCTTCAAACGGGTTCTCCGTCCAATAGTTGTAGCCCCAGTGTAGGTATCCTTCAAGCCCATACTTGAAGTTTATCCAATGCAGTATTCTAACTTTTACGAGCGAATAGTCTATGAACCTGTTCGGATATCTCCCGGTTGGGGATAAACACGTGTAAAACCAGACTTCATTACCCCTCTTCTTACGTTCTTCGTAGAAGGTCATGTTCCTGTCGTAGTCGTCTAGTAGTGGAACCACCACGTTAATGTAGTCTACAAGTTGCTTGCAGGTTGAAGCCTCTATCGTCTTTATCTTAGGAGCATATTTTCTAACTAAACTTACTATATGCTTGTAACTTTCCGCGTTACGGTCTATAGGTTCATCTGCGATGTGTTGAAGGTAGTTATCCAACAGTCCTATCTCTTCTAAGTGGTTCTGGAGTGCTGGCATAAACTGAGATATGAAGTTTTCGAATACTGGACTAGATATTCTAACAGGCTCCTGCACATATGCGAGACTACCGTCCTTATTTAACACACGGTAGGATGCTGAGAGGAACTCCGGAACAGTCCACCAGCCTTCAACAGTTCTAGGAGGTCTACCCGCTAAGTAACCTCCTTCTACGATTCCTATAACCCCCTCTTCCCTGAATAGGTTGATCCAACGGTCTAAAAACTGAAAGTCGAACTCTAAAAAGCCGTCACCTTTGAAGATTCTAGTTAACTCTAAAATGGGAGTTATTATACTGCTCTGCCTGTGCTCAGCCATGTTCCGTGCGTAAGCCTTCAATAGAGCCCAATGTTCCTCGCTCCAAAGCTTCACTTTGTAGAATTTACTTATATTGTATGGGCTTATGAAATTTGAAAGCTTAAGCGTCCTTCTATCTGGGAGAATAACATCATGTACTTTCAAATTAACTTTCACTGTACGCTCATCCTGTCCTTTAAGCATTAATTCCCCATGGTAGTTTCCAGCCGGCGCATCCTTGGGTACGTATACTGTTAACCAGATCGGTTGATTTTCACCTCTCTTCAGTTTAACAGTCTCTTCTTCAAGTAATGGGTCTGGGAAAACGTCAGGAGCCTTCCGAACGAGTTCTTCTAGAGGCGTGTTAGGGGTGTTCCGTTTAACGGGCACATACCCTACAAACCGCACATATATTTTCGTTATCATGTACTCGTTAGATTCATGTCTAAGGCTGGTGACACGTGCTTTAAACAAATCCACATCTTCAAAAGGTTTCACTACGATTTGAGTAGCCTCATACTCGTTGCGAACTGCATCTATAGTTACTTCGCTATCAGCATCTTCAGGCTTAGCGGAGTCTCTGAAGACCTTTGTAAGAGTATCTTGAACCCATACGTCGAAAGAACCCATATTAACCCACCAATTACAAGTAGCAGATTTGACTCAAATATTTAATTACACCTTTCAGATTTAACTGGCGATTTTCATCTGTTCTCTCTAATCATTTCAATCATCGCAATCATATTGTCCCTAGGTGTGCCTAGAACTATGTAATTTGAAACCCCCATTACTATTCCTCTATTGAGCATGCTCTTCCTCTTATCCGATGAACCAGCTATGTATGGTGTGAGGAATAGGTTATCGAGCTAGTAGGGGGCTACTTAATAGAAGAAACTCCTCTTCAACCCTAGAAACCTACCCATATAAACTTCAACGTATTGTAACAAGCATCCTAATGCCTTTACTAGATGAGTTCGACATGTTCATACATTTAAAAACATATACGTTCACCACGTTTCTTAAACCATTCAGGCTTAAGCTTTCCCACTAGCGACAGGTAGGTGTAGGAGTTGGACGACTATGTGAAGTTGCACAATAGCCAGATGTCTTTAAACGTCTATAAGTCTTCCTTAGACATTAAGGTTAGACGGATAGCCCTCTTGTAGACGGTGGCTTTATCTCATCCGGTGTGATTATTCTTCCGAAGGTTTTCTCATACTCTGATATATGATGGGTTAACCATTTAGCAAGGCTTTTAGCTTGAACAGGATCTATGATCAATCTACATTGAAGCGTTCGACGTATACGGACCTTAGAGGGCTCTGGTCTAAGTGTTGCTAAAGAATCTTCTGCAATCATCTCCTCACTGTATATGATGACTTCGAAGAACCCTGGTCTATGTCCGCCGATTACTCCATTTACTATGATAGTGCGGTAGTTTGGGTCCCTCACAGCCTCAATCTTCGACTCCTCCCGCTCTGACATTCAAGACCATCAATTTATATGCTTTACTTGTTTAAATTGTTGACTGCCATCTGATGGACTTGCGAGAATCGGTATTTGTTGTAAAGCGGCGTCTTCAAATAATATTAGTCGATAAGTTTATTAGCTAGTTTCACAATTAACTTATTGACTAAAAATGTCAATAAGCAAGATTAAAGAATACGCCAGTTTAAGGTATGGAATGTGGGGTTCTGGCGAGTTTGGAGATATACCTGGAAGACCCGACCCTTACACGGTGTTATCTGATGAAACGAGGCTTGCCATAACAGTATTACTTTGTTTAAAGGGTCCTTTGACGGCTAAGCAGATGGCTGATGAATTAGAGCTCTCTCCAAGCACTGTTTTAGACCACATCGGCAAGTTGAAGGAGGCCATGGTAATTAAGGAAGTTGAGGTCCCTGAGAAGAAGTATAAACGTGAGAAATACTACGACGTAGATATAGTACCATATTTTACAGATGAGAGAGAAGAAATCCGTAAGAAGATCGGTAAATATGCTGACATACTTAAACAGACAACCCTAGCGGCTTTTGAAAAATGTTTAAGCGAAGTATCTGAACTTCTCAAAGACAGTTTAATGGCAAAGCACGGTATGACGGTTGAAAAAGACGAGGTGAAGTTCTTCATTTTTTCCGAGCTGATGGAAATCATACGTAACCACTTCTCTGAAAGAGGCGTCTTCAAGGATTCACTTCAAACTGCCAGGCGGTACTACCTTTACCTATCTCTCCAAAGAGTAAACGCTCAGGAATGTGAGAAAAATTCTACAAAGTAAGCTTTGATAAAATTACTTCCCCTATTTTTTAACCCATGACACTGTACGTTTAGTTTAACTGTTAAAGATGAGGAAGTGTAAATGTACTAATTCAATGCTTTCGATAAACTCATGAAGAAGAGGGTTTGAAATTGAGACATAATGTCAGTATGGTTATATTTACCGTAGATTCCATAATTAATAAGCTTTAAAAATATTGTATTGGTGTCCATGTAGTGGTGGTAAATGCATTTTGTCTGTTAAAGTAAGAGGGCTTAATGGGGAGATCGTTGAAAGATTGGACTCTTATTTGAGGAAAGACCCTATTAATAATTTCTATCCGCTTTACGATCTATATGATGAAGAAGCCCGTAAGAAGACTTCATGGTATGTTGGTTTAAAGGATGGGGGTGGCTGGTTTTCTACTCATATATAGCGGAGGCAGAGTGGTTCCAGCATCTATAATTGTGGACGGAGATGTGCATACTGTAATTTCTTTACTAGAGTTGGTAGACGAAGATGAAGCCATATTCCACGTAGATCCTGAACTTAGCGGTCTAGTGAAGAGCAAATTTCATATTGGAAGCGAATACTTGACGGAGATTATGAGACTTAAAAGAGGCGAAGAAAGGCTCTACATTGGACATTCTGTAGAATTGTTGAATGAAAATCATGTTATGGAGTTCCTTAGATTGAGGCGTGAGTGGCGGTCTTCACTTGGCAGTATAACTGATGAAGAAGTGAAGTGGACTAAAAACGAGTTGAGAAGAGGGCATGTCTATGGGATCTTCGCTAACGAGTAGCTTGTCTCAATAGCCCGATTGGGTGAATTGCTGCCTCATATACCTGAAGTATGCTGGATAGAAACAGTCTTCACAAGCCAAAAGTATCGGGGGAGGGGGTTTGCCACATCAGTGGTTTCGAAAACTGTGGAGAATGCCTTCAAACGTTACGGTGTAGAATATGTGGGATTAGGAGTCCGTAGCGATAATGCTCCTGCAAAACGCATTTATGAAAAGATAGGGTTTAAAAAGCATAGGGATAGGTGTTGGTTAAACTTGAATGTAGAGTTTATGCCATGATCTAAATTTCTTCTATGGGAGCTTTCAGCAGTGGCTACTCTTCGATGTTTGACAGTAGGCTTGGCTTCCTTACAACATTTAGATTATAAGCATAAATATATGTGAAATTGGAAAAGTAGATGAATATGTCAAGAACATACGTTGACGGTAGAGATGACGTTGTTTTTAAGGCGACTTACAGCGGCTTAGCCGTTAAAATGATGAATCCATCCCACGTAACCCTTATCGATGTAATGGTACCTCTACACGTTATAGATGAGTATGAGCTGACGGGTGAGTTCTACTTTACATTGAATGTTAAAGAAGTATTGAGGAGTTTTAAACCTAGAAAGGGTGATAAGTGTACGCTTACAGTATGTAGATCAGAGCCTCTCAAAATATCATGCGGTAATGTAACTAAGAAGTTTGAGCAACCAGACATTGAACCAGAGGATTTACCTCCATTAAAATTGGATTTAAACGTCTACTTCATAGCACCTACGGCTGAAGTATATAGAATTCTCTCAAGTATTGCAGACGAGCATACTGTAAGAGTATCTATTATTGAGGACGCCGTACAATTTAAGGGTAAGAACAGTGAGGGGTTATTAAATTCTCAAATGCTATTCGACAAAGATGGCTATGCAGAGAGTAGCTACAGTATGAATTACCTCATCAGCATATTTAAGTATATCAAAAACGTGGCCAAAGTTGTTAAAGTAGAGTTTGCTGAGGATAAACCCATGCGTATAACATCTACAGAACCTATAAACTTGACAGTTTACATAGCCCCATACATTGAATAAAGGTTTATACAATCTGTTAATGTAAAAGCTTCAATATTAAACATGGCGGAGCATTTTCTACTCTACGATTTTAGATACACCATTTACCTTCTCCACTTGGTAAAGTGTGTCGGCCACCTCCTCCAGCTCTCTATCGTGTGTAATTATCACCATCTGAGGCACTACAGTTCCTTCTCTGAAGAAGCTTTTAACAACTTCCACCAGCTCTCTCCTCCTCTCCTCATCTAAATGTATCGTCGGCTCATCCATTATGATCGTTGAAAGCATTCCAGCGAGAGCCTTAGCTATGGCTAATCTTAAAGCTATCGCAATGGCGACCTTCTCACCACCACTGAGTAGTGAAAGAGGCGTAACCTCTCCACCCCTCACAACATTGACGTCTAAATTCTCGTCAATAATGATGCTTGTTACGTCAAGGTTGAAACGTTCAACGTATCTAGTAGCGAGCTCAGATATATGAGGCGTGAGCCTCTGCCTCAACATCCTCTGAACACCGTCTTTTGAAAACGCCTCTCTAATCTTCTCAAGTTTAGATCTAAAATCCTCAATTCTATCGCGTTTAGCTTTAAGTTTAGATATCTCATCGTAGAGCTGCCCTATTTCCATTTCAATGTTGGACAGCTTCCTCCTCTCACTGTTAATCTGCGCCTCTAAATTTTCAATACTCGATTTACATTCTATCAATCTCTTTCCGAGAGAGTCAAGCAACCTCTTAATTTCCTCGTGTCTTTTAGGATCGTAGCCCGAGTTGTTAATGGATTCTTCAAGTTTCTCAAGCTCTTTCTCAAGCTTAAGCTTTTTACCAACAGCTTCCTTAAAACTCTCAGCTTTTTCCTCATACTGGCTGGCTATCGGTTTAAGCCCATCATACTTCTCCTTCTTACTTCGAATAATCTTTAACTCAGCTTCTGGGTCGCTAGGTTTATAGCCGAGTACTCCTACGAGTTTCTCAAGCTCGCTTTGAGTTTGAATCAAGCTCTCCTCTACTTTTGAAAGTCTTCCTCCAACTTCTTTCCGTAACTTACCAACCCTCCTTAAGATGGCATTTAATTCATACGCCTTCTCATTAAGGCTCCTCCTATGATCCTCTAAATCTCTGAGCAATTTCTCAATATTCTCCACATCCGTGGACAGTTTGAGAAGCGCCTCTTTCTCCCTCCTCACCTCTCCCATTAAGTTTTCCAATTCACCCCTCTTCCCATCGACAAAAGTAAGCCTATTCTTCAAAGAGTCCAATTCCTCTACAATTTCCCGTTTAGCCTGCTCCTTATGCTGAGGCGTCAACCTAGTTCTACACAGAGGACATATGTCAAGCTTATCTAGGCTGTTGAAGTCTTGAGTTAACTTTTCAATCCTACTGCTAATCCAACCGACTTCTTCGTTCACCTTCTTGATGGAATCTTCAATCTTCCCAATCTCGCCATCCAACTCCACTAACTTTG
>Ga0185307_1001544_pt1 | contig 12603 bp, 10 predicted proteins | sample LHCtaG_FD_128010 | JGI IMG/M metagenome (GOLD analysis project Ga0185307, IMG submission 128010) | Hot spring microbial communities from Little Hot Creek, USA to study Microbial Dark Matter (Phase II) - LHC4sed_matched (SPADES... | ecosystem: Environmental > Aquatic > Thermal springs > Hot... | reverse complement strand
ACATATCTATATGCTTCTATTGGATTACTAGTTTTAGTTATTATTTTAATTGCAGCTTTACTATATACTAGAAGGAAAAAATAAACCCTTCTTTTTTTTTATTTATATTTTAAAAAACGTGAAGATAAGATAAAACCAATTAAAGCGTTCTACGTGGTTACCTCTTATGATGAAGATTATGATAAGGCTTTACAAAGTATAAGGTGATGGGCATGGGTTGTTGTTCCAAACATTTTCAAAATATGAAATTTATTACCCACGTTATATTGAAGCTAAAGCTAGAGAAATAAATGATAAAGAGCTTACCTCAAGGCAACCATTTATATTTACGGATCAGAACAATACATAAAAGAAATTGAGAAATTAAGAAAACTAGGATTCAATTGTTTAATTATTGTGATTCAAGCCCAATTTCAGAGAAATTAATAAATATAAGAATATATAGAGTAGTGAAAAATTAAATATGAAGTTTCTTTTTAAAAGTCTTAAAGTAAGGAGTAAAGATTATGTATGGATATAATGGCAAAATATTAAGAGTAAACTTAACAACGAAAAGTATTAAAATCGAGGAACTTGGGGAGGAAATATATCGAAAATATCTCGGTGGCAGAGGCTTAGGCATTTATTTCCTCCTAAGAGAAGTAAAACCTAAAATTGATGCTTTTGATTCAAATAACAAACTTATTTTTGCTACAAGTATTATTACGGGGGCTCCATTACCTGGTTTAAGCAGATGCAGTATAGTATCAAAATCTCCTTTAACAAATGGATTTGGAGAAGCTGAAGCTGGAGGCTTCTTTGGATCTGAATTAAAATTTGCAGGATTTGATGCTTTAATAATAGAAGGAAGATCTGAAAAACCTGTTTATTTATGGATTAATGATGGAAAAATTGAAATAAGAGATGCAAATCATTTATGGGGAAAAACAATAAAAGAAGTACAAGAAGAAATACGTAAAGAATTGAATGATAAATTAATAAGAATAGCTTCAATAGGTTTAGCAGGAGAAAATCTTGTAAGATATGCTTGTATAATTAATGAATTAAGATATGCGTGGGGGAGAAGTGGATTAGGTGCAGTAATGGGTTCGAAAAAATTAAAAGCAATTGCAGTACGTAGACATAAAAGAATTACCATTAAGGAACAGAATAAAATAATAAATTTTATTAAAATGTTTAAAGAGAATTTACAAAATACCCCCTCGTCTAAGCGTTTTAGTGAATATGGTACCGCAGGGAGTGTAACCGTTCTTAATGCCGATGGAATACTTCCAACAAAGAATTTTCAAGGTGGGTATTTCGATAAAGCTGAAAAAATTTCAGGAGAGACAATGAAAGAAACTATACTTATTAAAACTGAAGGATGCTATGCATGTCCTATAAGATGCAAAAGAGTTGTAAAAGGGAAACCACCATATGAAACAGATCCAGATTATGGTGGACCTGAATATGAAACAATTGCTGCTTTTGGTTCATTATGCTGCATAGATGATATTAATGCTATAGCATTAGCAAATCAAATGTGTAATGCATATGGATTAGACACAATAAGCACAGGATGTGTAATTGCTTTTGCAATGGAATGCTATGAAAATGGAATTCTTACAAAAAATGATACAAATGGATTGGATTTAAAATTTGGAAATAAAGAAGCTATGCTTAAATTAATTGAAATGATTGCAAAAAGAGAAGGGATAGGAGACATATTAGCTGAAGGAGTTATGAGAGCTTCAAAGAAAATAGGAAAAGGATCTGAAAAATTTGCTTTACATGTTAAAGGAAAAGAAGTACCAATGCATGATCCAAGAGGAAAAACTGGAGTTGGATTAGCATATGCTTTATCTCCTTCTGGAGCAGATCATATGCAAGCAAATCATGATCCCATATATGCAACAAATGTTGATTCAGTGAAAGCGCTTGGTATATTAAATCCTATCGATCGATTGTATCTTGGCCCAGAAAAAATCAGAGCATTTACTTATTTGCAAATGTTATGGAGTGTTTTCGATTGTTTAGGCTTATGTAAACTTGCTTTTACTCCTACACCATCTGGAATCATTAAATTCACACAAATTCCCGAAATTGTTAATGCTGTAACTGGATGGGATACAAATCTTTGGGAACTAATGAAAGCAGGTGAAAGATCTCTAACTTTAGCTAGATTGTTTAACTTAAGAGAAGGAGTAACATATAAAGATGATCTTTTACCAGAAAGGTTTTTTGAGGGTTTAAATTCAGGCCCTAGGGAAGGGTTAAGAATTAAGAAGGATGAGTTTCATAGAGCTATTGAGTTATACTATAGATTTATGGGTTGGAATGAACAAGGTGTGCCTGAAAAATGGAAATTATATGAACTTGATATTGGATGGGCTGATAGATACTTGTGATCACAAATAGATAAGATATGCTCCATATTTTAAAAAATGAATTTATACGGTACAAATCATTTTTATGTCATAATAGTTGGATGTCCCTAAAAACGAAAAACTTAAATATTTCATCAATTATAGATTCTATATATTAAGTTAGGTGTTAGAGATTATGAAGTACAAAATAATAAGTGCTTTATCCATTATCTCTTTTATAATATTATGGCAATTTATAGTTTATTTGAGGATTTTCCCTCAATATTTATTAGCAGGCCCAGCTGAGGTTTTTAACATGTTGATTTTAAGTACATTTGAGTCAACAGCATTAAAAGCAGGTATGCGTCCATGGCCAGAACATGTGATTATGAGTGTTATAAGAGCGATGACCGGTTTTATAGTTGCTGCTGCTGTAGGTATCCCTTTAGGTATACTCATGGGTTGGTATAAAAGTATCGAGGCTTTAATCGATCCGATATTTGAATTGATAAGGCCGATTCCTCCTATAGCTTGGATTCCTTTAGCTATTTTATGGTTTGGAATTGGCCTTAGTTCTAAAGTGTTTATCATTTGGTTAGGTGCCTTTATTCCATGTCTCATCAATTCATACGTAGGTGTAAAAACTGTTGATCCCACCCTAATAAGAGCTGCTAAAACACTTGGAGCCAATGATCGCCAAATATTTTTAACAATCGCTATACCTTATGCTCTTCCAACAATTATTGGGGGTCTTAGAATAGCTGTTGGATCGGCTTGGATGTGTTTGGTAGCGGCTGAACTTATAGGTGCAGACATTGGATTAGGTTTTCTATCTATGCATGGTATGCAATGGTTGAGGCCAGATATTACGATCTTAGCAATGGTGTTAATCGGTTTTTTGGGTTTCCTTTTTGATAGTATTATAAGAAAAATAGAAGGAAAATTTAGTGAGTGGAGAAAATAAAAATGCGAGAAAAAATTATTATAGAAAATGTTTCAAAAATTTTTAAAACAAGGGACAAGGAAATTTGCGCTTTAGAAAATATAAATCTAAAAGTACATGAGAATGAATTCACTGTACTTCTTGGTCCCTCAGGTTGCGGTAAAACTACTTTATTAAATATTATAGCTGGTTTAGAAAAACCTACTAAGGGGAGAGTATTACTTGACAATAATGAGATTAAAGGACCTGGCCCAGATAGAGCATATGTTTTTCAACAATTTGCATTATTCCCTTGGCTAACTGTATACGAAAATGTTGAGTATGGACTAAAAATAAGAGGTATTCCTAAAGAAGAAAGATCTAAAGTGGTTATGAAATTTTTAAAAATGATGGGTTTAGAGGAGTTTAAAAATGCTTATCCAAGACAATTATCAGGAGGGATGCAACAAAGAGTTGCAATCGCAAGAGCGTACGCAAATAGTCCAAAAGTCTTACTTATGGATGAGCCATTCGGTTCATTAGATGCTCAAACAAGAGTATATATGCAAGAAGAATTAATAAATTTTTGGCGGAAAGAGAGACTTACCGTTATCTTTGTAACACATAGTGTTGAAGAAGCAATATTTTTAGGTGATAAAATAATTTTATTTACTCGACGACCTGGAAAAATTAAAGAAATAATAAATGTTGATGAACACCTAAATGTTAATAAAAATGAAAGATATGCTCACGAAATTAAAGTAAATCCAGGCTTTATAAAACTTCATGAATACATCTGGGATAAATTACGAGAAGAATTTTTGGTGTATTAAAAATATGAGACCAGAAAAATATAATTTAGAGAGCGAAAAATATCATAAAACAGAGTATACTAAGGTTATCACTCCTTCTTCTTCCTTAACTAAATATATCTCTTTAAGTAAAATAAAATTATTGCCTAAAGAAGAAATAGAATTGATTTCTTCTAAGGAAGAACTAGCATTATTTTGCATTAAGGGTTGTGTATCAATATTGATAAAAGAAGATGAATATAAACTAGAAAAATATGATGTAATATATATTCCACTAAATGAGCCATTTATTATTAGAAATAATGGTGAAGAATATGCAAAAGCGATAGTTATTTCTGCTCTTTGTGATAAAAAATATGAAGTAAAATTATTTAATTTTAATGATTTAAAAATGGATAATTCAAGTACTAAATTAAAAAGACTAAAGGGAGGTCGATTGGTCTATTTTTGTATAGGTCCAGAAATAAATGCCTCTAAAATAATACTTGGCTTAACGATATTTCAACCTTATGCTTATTCCTTTCCGCCCCATAATCATTTTGATCAAGAAGAAATATATTTATCTCTTAAGGGAGAAGGAAGAATTGAAGTATATACAAGTGAAAGTAAAAAGGAGTTTATAACCAATGTTGCAGAAGGTGATATAGTTACTATACCATTTGGATATTATCATCCACTTTATAATTTTGATGAAGAAATGCATTTTCTTTGGGCAACTGCTGGTGAAAGATATAATATAATTCAAAAAGTAAATATTCCTATGGAGTGAATAAGAATGTCTTATGTCAAAGCTGCTGTTTTATTGGAACCAAACAAATTAGAAGTTCAAAATTTTCCTTATCCTAATATATCTAATGAAAGTATGATTATTAAGATTAAGTATTGTGGAATTTGCGGAACTGATAAAAACATTTACAGTGGTAAAGTTCCTTGGAAGCTCAAATATCCATTAATACCCGGACATGAAATAGTTGGAGAGGTTTATGAAATGGGAGATGACGCTAACAGCATGGTAGCTAATTCTAAGAAATTAGAGTTAGGCGATTTAGTAACAATTGTGCCTGGGGTTAGGTGTGGAAAATGTTGGTTCTGTAGATATTTACCTCATAGAGCTGCAGCTTTATGTGAAAATGTTAAGTTAGTTTATGGTTTAGCAAGTTGTGCAGAACCACCCCATCTTTTCGGTGGATGGAGTGAGTTTATTTATATAGTTCCTGGATCATGGGTTTACAAAATTCCTTCTATATTGCCACCAGAAATAGCAGTACTGATAGAGCCACTTGCTGCAACTAATGGGATTGATAGAGCATTAAGCTTACATTCATTTACAAAGGAAGGTTTTGGACCAATGGATACAGTAGTTATTCAAGGTTCTGGTCCAATAGGCATATTAGCTGCTTTTAGGGCTAAAGTATATGGTGCTGGAAGAATAATAATGATAGGTGCTCCAGATTTTAGATTAAAATTGGCAGAGAAATTTGGAGTTGATTATACTATAAATATTGAGGATGTTAAACTTGAGGATAGAATAAAGGAAGTCTATAAACTAACCGAAAATAGAGGCGCTGATGTAGTTGTTGAATGTGCAGGTGTACCAGATGCTTTTAAAGAAGCACTAAAACTTGTTAGAAGAGGGGGGACTGTAGTAGAATTAGGTCATTTTACTAGTGTAGGAACTACAGATTTTGATCCATGGTGGATCGTATATAAAGATGTTACAATTATAGGTCAAATGGGATATCCTCCAACTCAATTTGGTAAAGATTTAATTTTACTTTCTAAATATATAGATATTTTTCCATTTAAAGAGCTAATAACTCATAAATTTAAATTAGAACATATAGAGAAAGGTTTGCATCTTTTAAGTCAATTTAAAACTGTTAAAGCATTAGTAGAGCCATAGGGTATTTAATCAATTACTTTAAAATCAAATAGATTTTTGTTGACTCCTTTTTATATTTTGTAAAGGCATAAGAATAAACTCAGCAGAGTACAATTAAGACATAATTTATTATTGCTTCAAGTTTTTAAATAAATATTCATTAATGTTGGTATTCAGTTAGTCTTATTCTGTATTATCCATAATTTTTTTCTTTATGGATCATATATCATTACTTGAACTACTCTTTAAAAACTTGAATTTTATTTTTACATATTTTTATTTCATTATTAATCAAAATAATTTAGAACTAATTAGCTAATTAAGGCATTCTCCTTTTTTAAGCTATCGACTAATATAGTCTATTCTAACAAAATTCATTCTATGATTTTATATATAATTTAAAAATTAAGCTTACTAAAAGAAAAGATTATGAGCTATAACCTTAGCTGAAATCTCTTTAAATAGCATTTTTGAAAATTTAAAAAAAAAGAATATTACCGAACTTTAATTTTAATGCATTAAAAATACTTTTCAGAAGTAAACCTTAATTTATAATTTTTTCCTTCGATCCATTTTTTATTTCCTAAATATTTTAATGTAAATTTGTATAAGATTTTTAATTAAGCCACAAAACTTTTCCCTACAAAAGAAGTCTCATCAATAAATATTTTGTTAAGAAGTAATATATTATCTATTATAAGATATTATTTTTGACAGTACTCTTAAGCTTATTTTAAAAATCTCTTTTCTTGAATTTGGATTAAGATCTATAAATGTTAAAACATAGTCTAAAAAGAATTAAAATAATTGCTTTTATAGCTTAATTATTCTGTTGTATAAATATAAAAATAGATTAAAGACATAAAGCAAGAATAATAATTGGACACGCCCGAATTTAAGAAAAATATTTATATTGCAAAAAAATATTAAATATGATTAAAAATGAGGGAAAATATTAAAATCAGATGTCTTTTTTTAGCGATAATAGTACTTTCTACAATTATTACAATTCCTTTATCAATAACTGTACATGCACAACCACTTCAAAAAATTAGATTTGGCTTCCTACCAAATCCTGATTTATTCCCATGTTGGATTGGCCAAGAGATGGGTTGGCTTAAGGAAGTAGGTATTGAATTAGAATTGATTCCTTTTAAAACAGGACCAGAAATAGTTTCCGCAATGGTAGCTAAAGAGTGCGATATGGGAATGTTTGGTAACGCTCCTATAATATTTTCAAATAACAAAGGCATTCGTGTACCCGTTATTCTCATTACAAATGAAGCTGCTGGAGTGTTTGCAATTTTCGTCCGACCAGAAAGTCCATATCATGAACTCCCTGATTTAAAAGGTGCAACAGGTTCTATTATAATGGGAACTAATGGTGAAATGTTCTTCCGAATGGCATTAACACACTATGGATTAAAAATAGAGGATTTTAATCTAGTTCATATGAGTTCTGCAGAGGCAGCAGCTGCTTTATTAGCTGGTAAAGTAGACTTTGTTCAAGTTTGGGATCCACAAACAGCGATATTACTAAAAAATGGTATGAGACCGATACTTTTTGGAAATCAATTATGGAATTGGTCTCCTCCTGCATGCTATTTCCATATAACAACATTAATAGCTGTTGAACCTACATTTGCAGAAAAAAATCGAGACCTTATAGTAAGGTACTTAGAAGTTCTTTTCCGTGGAATGAAGTTATGGGAGGAAGACCCCCATACTGTTGCTGATGTTAGTTTAAAGTTTCTAAAAAAATATGGAGTAGAGTTAACAATAGAAGATTTTATGGAACCCTTTGTGGCTCATAGATACGAATATTTTACTACTTTAGAGAAGGTTTTAGAATGGTTTGGAGGCCCTGATAAACCAGTAAAAGGCTCACCTTTATATGAAGTTTTTAGAGCTCAGAGTGATTTTTGGGCCGATCAAGGGAAAATCCCAAGACCTTTTGTTGATCCTGAAGTTTACCTTGATAAGTCATTTTTAATCGATCTTTATAACATAAAAGAAACATCGGAACGAAATATTAAGGATGCAGAAAAATTTGTTACTGATGCGCGTGCCTCAGGAGCGGATGTTTCTAAAGCTGAAGGATTACTTAAAGAGGCAAAAACTGCATATGAAGATAGAGATTATAGTAAAGCGATTCATTTGGCTGGAATGGCAAAGAGTTCCGCTATGGCAGAATTAGAGAAAGCTATTACTCTCAGGAACTATCTTATAATAGGAATAATTATTGCATGCATCGTTATAGGTGTTGGGGTTTACATACTGAGAAAAAGAAAAGTGAAAAAATGATGTGTACGCAAATTAAACGCTCTAAATCCCCTCTTTTTTTTAAAATAAATCTTAAAACGATTTTATATAATTTGCGTAAGTCTTTATGGAGTATAGTTTCCATATTAATTTTCTTAGTAGTTTGGCAAACAATAGCTATGACTGGTATATTTCCTCCATATCTTTTTCCACCAATTCCGTTTGTAGCTAATGCCTTTAGAGAATTGACTTTAGGTGGTTTTACTGCTTTCACTTTATGGGAAAATATTTGGGCAAGTATGCAAAGAGTATTATTAGGCTTTATAATTGCCATGGTAACAGGAATATCGCTTGGTATTCTGATGGGTTGGTATAGAAAATTTGATCAATTAATAGACCCGATCTTTGAGATTTTTCGGCCAATTCCACCTATAGCTTGGATACCATTAGCTATCCTTTGGTTTGGGATAGGAGAGGCATCAAAAATATTCATCATTTGGATTGGCTCATTTATTCCATGCTTAATAAACGCATATGTAGGCGTGAAAACCGTTGATCCAATTCTTATAAAGGCTGCAAAAACTCTTGGAGCAAAAGACAAACATATTTTTAGAGAAGTTGTAATTCCTTCATCTATTCCACAAATAATTGGAGGGCTTCGAATAGCTATAGGGTCAGCTTGGGCTTGCGTAGTAGCTGCAGAATTAATTGCAGCTACAAAGGGACTTGGATTCATGCTAATGATTGCAAGAGAATGGATTAGAGCTGATATTATGGTTTGTGGAATGATAACTATAGGGATAATTGGATATTTCTTTGACTATTGTATGAAACGCTTACAAATTTATGTAGCTCCTTGGCTTAAAAGAGTTTAAATACCGATTTTTAAAACCGATCTGCCATTTCTTCTTTAAGCAATCTCCATACATATCTCTCTAATTTCATAAATTCAGGTGTACTTACAATTTCATCTGTGTATCTATTCTTAGGTAAAAGATCATTCACATTAATTATTTCTTTAATTCTTCCTGGTCTATGAGTCATAACAACGATCCTATCAGCAAGAAAAATAGCCTCATCCACACTATGAGTAACAAATATAACGGTCTTTCTCTCTTTTTGCCATATTTTTATAAGTTCCTCTCTCATATATACTCTTGTTTGAGCATCTAATGAACCAAAAGGTTCATCCATAAGTAAGACTTTTGGATTATTCGCCAAAACTCTAGCGATTGCAACTCTTTGTTGCATACCTCCTGATAATTGGTATGGATATGCTTTTTCAAAACCTTCCAGTCCTACTAGCTTAATGAATCTCTTAACAATATCTTCTCTTTCTTTTTTTGGAATTCCCCTTACTTTAAGACCAAATTCTATATTTTCATATACATTTTTCCATGGAAATAATGCAAACTGTTGAAAAACATAACCTCTATCAGAATCTGGGCCTGTTATTTCCATCCCATCCATTATTACTCGACCTTTAGTAGGTTTTTCTAAACCAGCTATAATATTTAATAAAGTAGTTTTACCGCAACCTGAGGGGCCAATAATAACAAGGAATTCATTCTCATACACATCTAGACTTACATCTTGTAATGCAATAACTTGACCGTAAAAGACTTTCCATATATCTCGAATTTGAATTTTAGTGTTTCTCTCAGACATTTTATAGTTAAAAAAAGAAATCTTAAAATATTTAAGTTTTTTGGCATTAATTAAATTTTATTATAAAATTTTATGAGATTTCTAATGGTATATTAAGTTTTTCTCTAAGGATAAACAATGGACATTTCTGTTTTTACATAAAACTTTTTTTTATACTATAACCATATCGATTTTATTTGGTTAAAAAAATAATATTTAATTTTATTTTTATATTTCTTTAAAGAAACTAAAAGCTTTAAAACTACTCTTTTAATACTTTATTAGAAATATTATGGTGATAATTTATGAGAGCATTTGAAAAAATAGTATCCATACCACTTAAAGGAAGAATATTAAATAAGCCAAGAAGTGATGGAATTACAATGGTGATCGATACTGGGTTAGGCTTAAATGCTGTAAAAGATTTGGTTCAAACTGCTGGTGAATATATAGATATTATTAAATTGGCTTTTGGAACTTCCAGACTAATTCCAGAAAACATTGTGAAGAAGAAAATTAAATTGTACAATGAATATGAAATAGATGTTATGCCTGGAGGAACTTTTCTAGAAGTAGCTTTTATTCAAGGAAAATTAATCGATTATTTAACAGAAGCAAAAAAACTCGGTTTTACAGCTATTGAAGTATCGGATGGAACTATAACAATAAGTGATAAAGATAGAAGCAAAATAATTAAAGAAGCTCATAATCAAGGCTTTAAAGTTTTAGCTGAGGTAGGTAAAAAAATGAAGGAAGAAGATTTAACAGGTGAAGAAATAGCTGAAGGAATAAAGAGAGATTTAGAGTTAGGAGTTTTCAAAGTAATAATAGAATCAAGAGAAGCAGGTAAAGGGATAGGTTTCTATGATGAATCTGGAGGAATAATAGAGCAAAAACTTGAAGTTGCTATTAAAGGAATAGATGTTAAAAATATTTTATTTGAAGCACCTCATAAAAATCAGCAAGTATACTTTATTAAAAGATTTGGACCAAATGTTAATCTAGGAAATATTCAACCAAATGAAGTAATCCCTCTTGAAGCTCTTCGTCAAGGATTAAGAGCAGATACATTAAAATTAGTTTATAAGTAGTTTCAAGTTAGGTGTTGAATAAAAAATATGGAAGAAAAAATTTTTACAAGAGCTATAGAAATTGTTAAAGCTAAAATAGGTTTAGTTTCTAATAATTCATCAATAATACATAATGAAGAATATTTTGAAGGTATAAAACATCCTCTTATCGAAGAAGGTGAGGGATGGCAAATACATTCTTTACAAGCAAATTTTCAAATTAAGAATATAGATTATCAACCTCCTCCAAAACTTGATAGTTATTTTTATGTTTATAATTATGAAAATATTGAGCCAATAGTTTCTATAGGAGAAGATAAAATAGTAGCAATTGGGAACTGGGTAGACCTTGAAAATAAAATAAATGATAAAAGATTCTCTTTATTTGGAAATCTTGGCTTATTATTTCGTTTTACTCTTAAAATACTTGAAGATAAATATGGGATTTTTAATTTACATGCATGTGCTTTATATAATGAAAAAGAAAATAAAATTTTACTTGCTTTAGGTGAAAGAGGAAGTGGTAAAACAGCACTTCTCCTTTCAGCTATAACTAAAAGCAATTTTAAAATTTTTGCAACTGAGATAGTTCCAATAAAGTTAAAAAATAATGAAATAGTTTTCTATAAAGGAACATTGAGAAATAATGTTAGAATAGGGAATCTTCTATACGATTTTCCTGAAATAATGAAAGATTTAAATCTTAAATTTAAAGAATTAGATGATCCTTGGGGAACAAAAGTTCAAATAAATTTAGAGAAATATGCTGTAGAAAAAGATATTATAGTTGACCCTGAAATAATAATAGTTATACCTAGAATAGAAGAATATAATCCAAAATGTCAAATCAATTATATTAAAGATTATAGTAAGCTTAAAAGAATAATTCTTGATAATATATCTGATAGAATAAGGTCTCTTTCAATTATTTATGATAAAATACCTATTGGAAACTTAGATACAATTGAGGCAACAGAAAAAAGAGCTTGTTTTGTAGAAAAATTTCTAAATAAAGCTAAAATTTTAAAAGCATTAAATTTATTTGCTGGTCCAAAAAATTGCTTAGAAGGATTATTATAATTAAAAAGATCTTTATTACTGTAATAATATTGATACTTTTTTGATACTTTTCCATTGTTTGACAAAAGCTTTAATATTTAAAAATAGAGTTAAGATTATTCATGCTTTGGTTGGGAATTGGTGAATTATCTCGAATTTTACTAATAACTTATTCGGTAATAATGGTAACAATTCTACCTACTTACCATGGAATAAGAGATGTGCCAGGAAAAATATGTAAAAGCAGCCAGAATATTTAGTGCAAAGCAATGGGTACTTTTAAAAAAATGTTGTTATTCCTGCTGCTAGTCCTCAAATTCTTGCTGGGTTACGTTACTCTATCGCTGTAGCATGGGCAGTATTGATTGCCTCTGAGATGATTGCTGCCACCAGTGGAATAGGTTATATGATCGTTTATGCACAAAGATCTTTTGATACTGCTACTATATTTTTAGATATCATATGCCTTCTTGTTGTGGGCTTCTTAATGGATAATATACTTTACACACCATCTCATAGAAAAAGCATAGCTATAGAACCCATAACAGGAGCACCAAATGCATTCAATATACCAGAATTAGGATTAAAAATTTTACAACCTAAT
>Ga0185307_1001540_pt1 | contig 12636 bp, 11 predicted proteins | sample LHCtaG_FD_128010 | JGI IMG/M metagenome (GOLD analysis project Ga0185307, IMG submission 128010) | Hot spring microbial communities from Little Hot Creek, USA to study Microbial Dark Matter (Phase II) - LHC4sed_matched (SPADES... | ecosystem: Environmental > Aquatic > Thermal springs > Hot... | reverse complement strand
CCTGAAATCTAAGACAACTCCGTCGGAATAGCACCACTCCAGAGGTACTTGATCGATGGTCTTTGCGAGCTTGCCTTCCGACATGGGATGGTAGTGCCATGGCGCGTCTAGATGCGTGCCCGTGTGTGTGATAGCGGTTATCTCCTCAATAGACCATCCCAGCCCCGCGGAGTACACCAAGTCTTTGGGGTCAACCCCAAGCAGCTGTCGCATGTGAACAGCCCCTTCTCGATGGTCCACGTACCTAATCTTCGGTCTGTAGGGCTCTGGATCCGTCGGGGAATCGTGCTCTAACGGCATGCTTAGGTCAATAATTCGTATCTTCCTCATACACCTCTCCTCTCCCTCTTTGGCCTTGGCAGTATAAAAACTAACCGGGAACCCGTTTAGTAGAGCAAAAGGGCGGACTTTAGTTCCTCGAGAGTTTGAGTACCTCATTAGCTTATCACGGTGCCACCACTTCACGTAGCTGAGCCCCTTCGCCGTCTTGATCGCTCCTTCGATCGTTTAGACTCGTTCTTCGCGACCTCCCTTCAAATCCGCGGGTCCTTGGGCTCTAGACGAGGTAGTGCTTAGTCAACTTTTCTTTACAAAAGCTTAAATACGTTGCGACCTCCTACTTGCAGAGGCCTTGGGCTTTTAACGAGCTATGGTGCCCCACGACGTGGTGCCCCACGATGTCTAGTGGGATGTGGATCGCCATCGCGGTCTTCGTAGCAGCTGTAGCGCTCATAGCTTGGGGCAAGGTGCACAGGGCCTACGTGAGCTTGGCATCGGCAATACTCCTCATAGTTGCCGGCGTGCTCCCCCTCGACAGGGCGCTGAACTACTTGGACGTAAACGTGGTGGGCCTCTTAATTGGGATGGCGGTGATAACGTACTATTTGGAGAAGTCGGGGTTCGCGGCCTGGGTAGCGGAGAGGTTCTTGAGGCTATCCGGCTTTAAGCCCGTGAGGACCTTGTTGATGCTCGCGATTCTAGGCTCGCTCATCTCGGCGGTCTTGGACAACGTCTCAACGACCCTCTTGCTCGCGCCCATAGCTATTAGGCTGGCCAGCGCCTTCGGCGTGAGCCCCGTGCCCTACGTCATCGCCGTGGCCTTGGGCTCGAACCTCGTGGGCGCAGCCCTGATGATCGGAGACCCGCCCAGCATGATGGTCGCCTCCGCGCTCAACCTCAGCTTCACGGACTTCATAGTGTTCAACGGGAGGCCCGGCGTGTTCTTCTTCATAATGGCCGCGTGCCCGATCGCCGCGCTGACTCTCCTCTTCACTACCAAGAAGTACGTCGAGGGGGCCTACTCCTCCGCTGGCTTGAGGCTCAAAACAACGAAGAACAGCGTCCTGCTGACCGAGTCGTTGACCGTCTTCTCGCTCGTCATCGCATTGTTGAGCGTTAGGAGCGCCCACGGGATCCCGCTATGGGCTCCTCCCGCGCTCGGCGCTATAGTCCTCTTGGCCCTCAGGGCCCCGACTGAGAGGTCACTTGAGGCCTTGGTCAAGGGCGTCGACTGGAGGACCGTAATCTTCGTGTCCTCGGTGTTGCTGATGACTGGCGGGCTAGCCGAGACGGGCTTCATAGATCTCGTGGCCACAAAGCTCTACGACCTCTGCGGGATCGACGTGACCGCGACCTCCGCCACCATCATATGGCTCTCGGTACTCTTCTCGGCCTTCATAGACAACATACCCTACTTCGCGGCCATGATACCCATGGTCATGAAGTTGTCGGAGGTTTCGGGGATGAACGTCTACACGCTCATGTGGGCCCTCTTAATAGGAGGGAGCCTTGGCGGGGACTGCACCTACATAGGGGCCTCGGCGAACGCGGTCGCCGTTGGACTGTTGGAGAAGAGGGGCCTCAGGGTCTCCTTCTTGGAGTTCATGAGGATGGGGGTGCCTTACACGACAGTCGCAGTGCTCGTCGGAGAGGCCCTCCACTACTTGGCCCTCATACACTTCGACTAATGACTATTGCGCGAAGACGTAAAGGCATAGACATGGACCTAGGGCCCGATCTCTGAGGTCAAGCCAGGTGCCGCGGCGTTTTGTCGGGCTCTTTCAAAAATGCGAATTCTCTAGGGCTCCTCAGGAACTCCTCATAAATGTTAGAGCTGAAAAGTCTCCTACCGCTCTGCCTTACGATCTCGAAGTCTAGGCCGTAGCTCTCGTTCCTTATTAAGCCCTGCTCTGTGACGTAGACCAAGGCCCCCCTCTTCTCCACGAAGGGCCTGTAGTCCGACTCGAAGTCCCAGAAAACCAAGTTGGACATTATCAATGGCCCCTCGCCAACGTTGACGGTCACGTGCCCATAGCCTGGAGGGATTAAAGCTTGGTCCCCCTCCTTCGCCTCGACTATCACCAAGCGCCTGTAGTCCCTGCTCTGCATCAAGAACAGGGCCTTGCCCTTTATGACCTCGTAGAGCTCGGGGTAGTCGCCCGGGTGGTAGTGGCCGAGGGTCTTGTTGAATTCTCCGTTGATCTTCTTGCTCGGGATGAGCGTCACGTCGTGCCTTATCCTATGCTCCTCGAACAGGCCCCTGTCCTTCCTTAAGAAGACCTCTCTGTACATGTAGTACATGTCCTCGTCGGGGCCGTAGGCCCTCAACAGGACCGGGGCCATCTCCCTCTTCCTACGAACCTTCGGCCTCACGACCTCGCCCTCTACGATTAGGTTGTAGTCGTCGTCTATCACTATCTCGAGATAATCATCCAGCCTAATCACGCGTTGACTATCGCGCTATAGACTTATAGCGTTTTCCGCCGTCGTACGCGAAGAAGGCCCTGCCCACCGTCACTAAGTTAGAGAAGCGTTGCTAAGCGGTGACCGCTCGCCCATTCGAGGCTCCAGGACTAGCACTTGTCTTAAAGCTTCGTAGAACCTAGGACCCTTGCGATTTGTAGCTCAAGGTCCAGCCCTTCAGAGCAAGGAGACGGCTCTGCGATGGGCCCGACAACGACCCCGGAACGCTAAGAAGAGGGGGTTTAGGTTTGGATCCCTTGAGGCTTGCGGCCTCACTTCGAGGTCCTCTCTTTGTCGGAGACGAGGGCACCTGTTGCGGGTATCTCAGGCAGCTTCTCGCGCATTCTCTGCTCGGCGATCGCCATAGCCTCCTCTAATATCTTCTGAGCCTCCTCGCTGGCCTCCAATGTCGGCGAGTGGCCAGTCAGCTCGCCCACGTCTGCGACTAAGCCGCCTAGGACGTCGGCTAGCTCGCCCAGCTCGCGCTCTGCGTCTGGGAGTATGCCGGCCAAGCCGCTCTTCACGGCCCTCACGACGCCTATGACGGGGGCCATCGCCACCATCAGATCCCCTACGTCCCTTATTGTCTCTAGCCTCAGGAGCACCTTCTCCAGCGAAAGCTTGCTGAACAGTATTATCTTGCCCATCTTCCTCAGCTCCGCTAGCTCGTTGGCGTAGAGCGTGGCCCTGTCCATCTCGTGCTTGATGAAGGCGTCGACGACCTTCTCGAATACCTTCTTATCCCTCTCCATAAGCCTGGCGCTGACTTGGTCGAGCTTATCTAGCTGCACCTTGAGCTTGTTCATGGCCATATCGATCTTGTACTTCAGGGGAACGTCGGGGATTAAGAACGACTTAATCCTCGAGGTCACTGGTTCCTTGACCTCCCTATCCCACCTCTTAGCGAACTTCTCAATCCTAGACAAGTCAACCTTCACCTCGTGCATCCAATGGACTCTAGGACGATAAAAGGATGCGTTATAACGAAGATTGAAAGATTGTCGAGATCATTGCCTGGCATCTTAAAAGTGATAATTTTACGTCAGATAGTCAAGGTGATGAAGTGAGGTGGTGCGAGCTAAGGAAACATCCCACACCTCGATCTTAATCCTTTGGGTATTACGAACGTCGAGCTTAAAACGGTCCATATCAACGAGGCAACTCTTTGATGTGAGGCGACATCTTAAAGACTTCTGGTCGAAGGCCTGGCTATCGCGGGAATTTATAAAGTTTTTCTCCGAGGACGCGCTTTACTTCGCAGAAGCTTATATCTTTTGGTAGGGTATTACCATTCATCGCTTTACGTGATCAGCTATCAACGCGCACTTCCTCTGAGTTTCTAGGACTTCCTCTGGTGAACAATTCTCTCAATCACGTAACTTGCTCCAAAACAGCATATCGCTGCAACCATGCACAACAGGGCTTGTTGCGATAGCGAAGAAATGCTGAGCAGAGTCGGGAATGGCACTAAAGAGAAGAACGTGGGCTCCATTCCGGGCAAGAGGACCGTAAGTGTTGCGAGTGCTGAGAATATGGCACCGCCAGCGCCTAAGGTTATGCCTAGGCAACCAAGCCTTCGAGTGACAACGTGTGCAACGATGATGAATATCAGCGACCAAAACACGAAGTCGGCGACGACGTTCGCTACTTGTACCTTTGCCATTGCCTCACTCACGAATGAGGGTGAATGCCTTAACTTAAAGCTAATTTTCAAAGGACCTCTAAAGAGAGTCTGGCCACAGCTTGAGCGTAGTCCATGGCCTTTAATCACCGCCGTAAAACTCAAATCTCATGGACCGCTCTAGAGACTGCCATCCTTAAGCCGTGAAATTGTTTAAAACCGAAACCTTTATCTAAAAGACGAAAGCCCTTTTCGTAGGTGCCGGAGATGAAGAGGGATCTGTCTCTCCAAGTACACTGACCTTCTCGGACTTAGCGCCCTCAGAGGCCCCTCCAAGGCATAAGGCCTTCTCCTGCTTCTCGGGTGAGCTCGATGTTGATCAGCGGAGCTGAGGCTATAGTCCGCTCTCTGAAGAGGGAAGGGGTCAAAGTAGTCTTCGGCATACCGGGAGGGGCGATTCTGCCCCTTTACGACGCCCTCTACGACTCGGACATAAGGCACATACTGGGAAGGCATGAGCAATGTGTGGCCCACATGGCCGACGGCTATGCGAGGGCCAGCGGGAGGCCCGGGGTCTGCATGGCCACATCGGGTCCAGGGGCCACGAACCTCGTGACCGGCCTAGCGACGGCGCACTTGGACAGCTCGCCGGTGATAGCGATTACGGGGCAGGTCGCGAGGCCGATGATAGGTAGGGACGCGTTTCAAGAAGCCGACATAATAGGGATAGTTACGCCGATAACAAAGTACTGCTTCCAGCTCACTTCGGCTAAGGACATACCCAAGGTCTTTAAGACGGCCTTCACGATAGCCACGACCAGGCGTCCAGGGCCAGTGCTAATAGACGTACCGGTGGACGTCCAGAGAGAGCAAGTCGAGGTGGAGTTCTCAGACGAGCTCGACGTAATCGGCTACAATCCGAGCCCTCCACGCGTCGATACCGACAAGGTCAAGAAGGCCGCTGAAGTGCTGGCAGAGGCCGAGAAGCCCCTCATATTAGCAGGTGGCGGGGTGACGTGGTCGGGGGCCCACCAAGAACTCCTAGCACTAGCCGAAACCCTCTCGGCGTCCGTCGTGACGAGCCTGATGGGCAAAGGAGCCATACCGGAAGACCACCCGCTCTGCTTGGGGATGATAGGGATGCACGGGAGGGCGTGCGCTAACTATGCGGTCGTCGAGTGCGACGTCTTGCTCGCCATAGGGGTCCGATTCGCTGACAGGACTACTGGGAGGTTCGAGGAATTCGCTAAGGGGGCTTGCAAGATCCACGTGGACATAGACCCGGCGGAGATAAACAAGAACGTCCGGGTCGATTTGCCGATAGTTGGTGACGCGAAAGAAGTCCTGGGGCTCCTTTTGAGGGAGCTCAAGAAGCTGAAGGGGATGAAGCCTCGAGACGCGTGGCTGAGCAGAGTGAGAGAGTTGAGAGCTGCCTTTGAGAGCGGGGCCGAAGAATTCCAAGGCCCTGAACTAAAGCCGCCAGCGGTGATAAAGTTGCTCAACAAGCTCCTCGAGCCCGGCAAGTCGATAGTCACGACAGGGGTCGGTCAAAACCAGATGTGGTGCGCGTTACATTACTTGGCTAGGGCCCCGAGGTCTTTTATAACCTCGGGAGGCCTAGGGACGATGGGCTTCGGCTTTCCAGCAGCGCTCGGAGCTAAGGTCGCATGCCCCGACAAAGTGGTCGTGGACGTCGACGGAGATGGGAGCTTCTTGATGACGGAGCAAGACTTGGCCACTTCGGTCACTGAGGGCATCCCGGTGGTGGTGGTCATACTGAATAACAGTGCTCTGGGGATGGTCAGGCAGTGGCAGCACGTGTTGTATAGGAGGAGGTTCATGGCCGTAGACCTAAAGAGGGTTCCGGACTTCGTTAAGCTGGCTCATGCGTACGGGGCTGAGGGCGTTAGGCCGGGCTCTCTTGCCGAGCTCGAAGAAGCTCTCAAACAGGCGGCGAAGAGCGAAGTCACCACGGTAATAGACGTCTCCATCTCGCCGGAGGAGAAGGTGTTTCCGATGGTCCCTCCAGGTAGAGCCCTTCACGAGGTGTTGGTCAGTGAGCCAAGAAGCTGAGCCTAGGATGCTCGTGACGATAGTCGAGGACAAGCCGGGCGTGCTCTACAAGGTCAGCTCAATAATTAGGAGGAGGGGGGTGAACATAGACGCTATGTCAGTGGCCCCAACGACTCAGCCCGGCGTGTCAAAGATGACCTTCCTCGTAAGCACAGACGAGAAGACCATAGAGCTGTTGGTCAAGCAGATAGAGAAGGTGCCCACAGTCATATCGGTGGGGGCGAGCCCCCTTAAGGGTCTCTACGTCAAGGAGCTCGCACTAATAAAGGTGAGCACATTAAAGCCGAGCGAGAGGGAGATGATCTACGCTCTAGCGTCGAAGTACGGCGCGCGCATAGTGGAAGAGAGGGCGCTGACCTTGACCATGGAGATCGTAGGAGAGCCGGAGGTAGTCAACGACTTCATAGACGAGGTAAAAGCTATAGCTGAGGTCGTAGACCTCGCTAGCTCAGGCCCTGTTGCCTTGTCGAGGTAGATGGACTTGGCCCGCATATATAAAGACCATGAAATAGATGACAGCATATTGATGAGATCGACGATCGCTGTCATAGGTTACGGGAGCCAAGGGAGGGCTCAAGCGCTCAACCTGAGGGATAGCGGGTTCGACGTGATAGTGGGGCTTAGGAGGGAGGGCCAGTCTTGGAAACTAGCAACGAGCGAGGGCTTCGCAGTTTACGAAATACCGGAGGCCGTCAAGAGGGGGGACGTGATACTCTTCCTAATTCCTGATACCGAGCAACCGAGGGTATATGAGGAGAAGATAAAGCCCTACATCTCAGAAGGCAAGAGCCTCTGCTTCGCCCACGGCTTCAACATCCACTTCGGCATCATAAAGCCCCCTAGAGAAGTGGACGTCTTCATGGTCGCCCCCAAGAGCCCTGGGGCGAAGGTCAGGGAGATGTACCTCCAAGGCAAGGGAGTCCCGGCTCTGGTAGCGGTCCACAACGACTACTCCGGCAAGGCCCTCCAGAAGGCCCTGGCCATAGCCAAGGGGATCGGTTGCGCCAGGGCGGGGGTCATAGAGACGACCTTCAAGGAGGAGACCGAGACGGACCTCGTAGGGGAGCAGTGCGTGCTCGTCGGAGGGCTCATGGAGTTGATAAAGAAGGGCTTCGAAGTCTTGGTGGAAGAGGGCTACCAACCCGAGGTCGCGTACTTCGAGGTGTGCAACGAGGCCAAGCTGATAATGGATCTAATATACTCCGGCGGCCTCCTGCACATGCTAAGGAACGTGAGCGACACGGCCAAGTATGGAGGCCTGACGGTCGGACCGAAGGTGATAGACGAGAGCGTCAAGGAGAAGATGAAGGAGGCCGCTGAAAGGGTCAAGGACGGTTCCTTCGCCAAGGAGTGGGTCGAGGAGTGCGCCTCCGGCAGAAAGCGCCTCTCAGAGCTTATGAAGGAGGTCGAGGCCCACTTAATTGAGAAAGTCGGCAAGGAGATGAGGAAGCTAGCTGGGATCGAGAGTTGAGGTGGCTTGTCGCTGAGGAGCGAGACGATAAAGGAGTTCCCGCTACGCGCCCCTCAGAGAAGCCTCCTTAAGGCCCTCGGCCTGGGCAACCGAGATCTCGAGAAGCCGTTCATAGCCGTAGTCAACAGTTACTCCGAGATAGTCCCGGGGCATGCCCACCTCAGGACTTTGGCCGAAGCCGTCAAGCAAGGTGTCGCGAGCGCGGGCGGCCAACCATTCGAGGTCAATACCATAGCTATATGCGATGGCATAGCGATGGGCCACGAGGGCATGAAGTACTCGTTGCCTTCGAGGGACCTCATAGCCGATTCCATAGAGCTGGTCGTCGAAGCCCATAGGTTTGACGGCATGGTCTTGGTGTGCTCGTGCGATAAGGTAGTCCCGGGCATGCTCATGGCCGCCGCTAGGCTGAACATACCCTCGATAGCGGTCACGGGCGGTCCCATGATGCCCGGGAGCTACGGAGGGGCAGAGATAACGCTTACGAAGATATTCGAAGCCGTGGGCGAGGCCGCCAAGGGGGCCATCACGCTGGAAGAGCTGAAGAGGATCGAGGAGTGCGTGTGCCCGGGGCCGGGGTCGTGTAGCGGGATGTTCACCGCCAACACGATGGCTTGCCTAGTAGAGGCCATGGGGATGGGGCTTCCGGGGGTCGGCACCGCGCCGGCCGTCTCGGCCGAGAGGCTCAGGATAGCCAGGAGGTCCGGGGAGCTCGTGGTGGAGATGGTGAGGGAGGGGTTGAGGTCGAGGGATGTCATGACCCACAAGGCCTTCTTGAACGCCATAGCTGTGGACGTCGCGCTAGGGGGCTCTACGAACACGGCCCTCCACTTGCCAGCCATAGCTCGCGAGGCCGGCGTGGAGCTCGAGCTAGACGAGTTTGACAAAATGAGCAGAGTGGTGCCACAGCTCTGCACCATATCGCCTAACGGGCCTCACACCGTGTACGACCTGCACTTAGCTGGCGGGGTCATGGCCTTGATGTCCGAGATAAAGGACTTCCTGCACCTCGACGCGCTCACGGTCACTCGCAAGACCGTTGGCGAGCTGATAAGGGACTTCAAAGTCAAGGACAGGGAGGTTATTAGGAGCATATCCGACCCGGTGATGAGGGAAGGGGGCCTAGCGGTGCTGAAGGGCTCCTTAGCCCCTCGAGGCTCGGTAGTCAAGATAGCGGCCGTGCCCAAGTCCATGTGGAAGTTCAAGGGCATCGCTAAAGTGTTTAACTCTGAGGAGGAGGCCGTGGAAGCGATAATGAAGAGGAGGATAGAGGGAGGCGACGTAGTAGTGATAAGGTACGAGGGGCCGAAGGGAGGGCCCGGGATGAGGGAGATGCTCACGCCCACTTCCCTAATAGTCGGCATGGACTTGTGGGAGAAAGTGGCGCTCGTCACGGACGGGAGATTTTCAGGGGCTACGAGGGGTCTGGCCGTGGGCCACGTGTCCCCAGAGGCCGCCGAGGGCGGTCCGATAGCTAAGGTAGTTGACGGTGACTTCATAACGATAGACGTAGAGAAGAGGAGGATAGACGTAGAGTTCATAGTACCAGAGGAGGAGAGAGCTAAGAAGACCGCTCTGCCTAGCAAACCGCTCAAGGGCTACTTAGCTAGGTACGTGAGGATGGCAGGGTCTGCGTATGAGGGCGCAATACTGAAATGAACAATAAAACTTTACGATAATAGAGAGCGCTGGGCCCTAAAGCTTCCCACAATTAACCCTGTTATCCAATAATGAAAATGGAGTTAACTTATTGAGTCACCTTCGGTCCAGCGAAGGTCTTCACCGGCCAGCGTGGTCGGGACCGCTCATCCCCTGTAGCCCGACCGATCCGCCACCATCTTCATACCCTCAAACGAGGGTCTCGGCGGACGTGAAAGGGCGGGTACTAATTTCTCCTCCAGAAGAGCTAAAAACTTAACTACTTGACCCTCAGGTCTCGGGTCGCTTTTGCTTCAGCACGGCCAATGCCTCGCTCACCGCCTTATCTATGAGTTTCTGAGACTCTCCTAAGTAGTTCTCAGGCCTCATCAACTCATTTATCTCCTGCTCAGTCAGGAACGCCCTCACTCTCTCGTCCCTCTTGAGCACGTCCGATAAGTGGACGCCCTCAGCCATGGACTTCATTGAGAGCTCCCTCAACAGCCTATGGGCCTCTTGCCTACTCATGCCCTTTCTCGTCAAATATATCATGACTGCTTCACTCATGATCCTGCCCTTGGTTAGCTCGAGGTTCTTCTTCATGTTCTCGGGGTAGACCCTGAGGTTCCTCAGCACCCTTATCGTCCTCCTCAACATCTCGTCTAATAGTATGCAGGACTCGGGTATTATGAAGCGCTCGTTGGCCGAGTTGGTCAAGTCCCTCTCGTGCCACAGCGGTATGTTCTCCAGTGCGGGTATGACCAAGCTCCTCATGAGCTTCGCGAGGCTCGACACGTTCTCGCAGTCTATGGGGTTCTGCTTGTGAGGCATGGTCGAGCTTCCAACTTGTCCCGGCTCGAAGCCCTCGGCTAGCTCCATTATCTCTGGCCTCTGGAGGTTCCTTATCTCTGTGGCTATCCTGTCTAGGCTTGAGGCGATTATTGCAAAGAGACATATTAGCTCGGCGAGCCTGTCCCTCTGAACTACTTGCGTGGATATGGTCTCAGGCCTCAGCCCGAGGAACCTCATGACCTCCTCCTGAACCTCCATACCCTTGCCCATGAACCCGGCCATGGTTCCGACGGCACCGGACATCTTCCCGACCAAGATCCTTTTCTTGACCTCTCTAAGCCTCTCTATGTGCCTCGCGAACTCAGACGCCCATACAGCGAACTTGAACCCGAGGGTTATCGGGAGGGCGTGTTGACCGTGAGTCCTCCCTATCATCACCACGTCCCCGTACTTGATGGCTAAGTCGCAGAGCAATTGGCAGAGCTCCTTGAGCCTCTCCTCTATTATCGCTATGGCCTCTTTGAGCTGTAGGGCCGTGGCGGTATCGACTATGTCGTAGCTCGTAGCCCCGACGTGCACGCAACCGCCGTACTCTCCACAGACCTCTGCGAGCGCCTCGACCACGGCCATGATGTCGTGCCTTATCCTCGCCTCGATCTCCTTGACCCTCTCCGGTTTAACGTAGTTCACGTTGGCCCTCTCGGCTATGACCTCGGCAGCTTCAGACGGTATTAGGCCGTACTTCGCGTTGGCCCTCGCCAAAGCGGCCTCGACGTCCAGCATCTTCTGAAGCCTTGCCTCTTCGGTGAAGATCCTCCTCATCTCCTCGCTACCATATCTGCCAGAGTCTATGGGCAAGATGCTCATCGCTTCACCACTCATTAAGAGCGTGGCGCTTGGCTAAATCTTTTAGGCCGGTGGACCGGGGGCCGTCGATTAACTGGGCTCGTGCTCGAGGTGAACGGCCACGATGGCCGTGGCGGGCCATACGCAAAGAGGGCGGTCCTCCGAGAAAAGCCCGTAAAGCGCTTGTCCGAAAGCTTAAAAACTCCTAGCTAACGAGAGGTGATTGGGGGCTTTGTGAAGTATAAGTTGATGGGGTTGATAGCTGAGGGAAAGACCAAGCTCGTGTACGCCCTCGACGACCCCTCTCTCGCCTTGTTGAGGTTTAAGGACCAGGTCACGGCCCTCGACGGCAAGAGGAGGGACGTGATATCGGGCAAGGGGGCGCTGAACGCTGGCATATCGGCTAAGCTTTTCCAAGTCTTGAAGCAGGGCGGCGTCGACAACCACTACGTCGAGACGTGTGATGAGTCGTCGCTCGTGGTCAAGAGGCTCCAAATGATCCCCGTTGAGGTCGTGTGCAGGAACGTGGCGACGGGGAGCATAGTGAAGAGGTTGCCTGTGTCCGAGGGCACGGTCTTTGACCCCCCGGTCGTGGAGTTCTTCCTCAAAGACGACGCTCGGGGGGACCCAATGATAAACGAATCGCACATGGTGGCTCTCAAGCTTGCGACTAGAAGTGAAGTAGAGCAAATGGTGGATACACTTCTCAAGGCTAATGAAGTATTGAGGAAGTTCTTCGAGGCCAGGGGGATGACGCTCCTCGACTTCAAGTTAGAGTTCGGCCGAGGAGAAGGCGGGATATTAATAGGAGACGAGCTCGACCCCGACTGCATGCGCATCAGAGACGCTTCGACCGGCGAGGCGCTAGACAAGGACCTGTACAGGAAGGGGACCTCGCTCGAGGAGGTCAAGAAGGCGTACGAGGAGTTCTATAGGAGGATAGCGAGAGGGTGACTGCGTCGTCCAAGACGAGAGAGGGGTGCGGGGTAGTAGGAGTGAGCTCCATAACGGAGGGCGGCGTGGCGGAGCGCATACACAAGGCCCTGTCCGCCATCCAGCATCGAGGGCAAGAGCCCGCTGGCATAGCCGTCGTGAGCGAGGGCGAGTTGCGGACGCATAAAGGGCTGGGGCTCGTAGCGGACGTGATGACCAAGGACGCTCTGGCGAGCCTTCGAGGTCATGTTGGCATAGGCCACGTCCTGTGCTCGACGGCATCTCGCGTTGCGATAGAGGAGGCCCAGCCCTTCGTTGTCAAGAACCCCAAGTTCTCCTTCGCCCTAGCCTTTAACGACACGATAACGAGCTTCCCCGACTTGAGAGAGGAGCTCGCGGGGGTAAGGCGTGGTCTTCACGACGAGGACGGACACGGAGGTCCTAGCTAAGTTGCTCGCCAAGAGTTTGGTGGAGTGCGGCGCCGACTACGTGGAGGCCCTCAGGCTAACCGCCTCCGAGA
>Ga0185307_1001539_pt1 | contig 12637 bp, 9 predicted proteins | sample LHCtaG_FD_128010 | JGI IMG/M metagenome (GOLD analysis project Ga0185307, IMG submission 128010) | Hot spring microbial communities from Little Hot Creek, USA to study Microbial Dark Matter (Phase II) - LHC4sed_matched (SPADES... | ecosystem: Environmental > Aquatic > Thermal springs > Hot... | reverse complement strand
CCGAATGCCTGAGGGAGCATTCTACGCTTTCGCCAACTTTCAAGAAGCCATTGAGCGCAAGGGCTTTAGGGACGACTACGAACTTTGCGACTTCCTGCTTGAAAAAGCCCATGTCGCCACCGTCGCAGGTTCGGCGTTTGGTGCGCCCGGCTACTTGCGCCTTTCCTTCGCCACTTCCGAAAGCACGCTGCAAGAGGCAGCCCGACGCATCCAAAAAGCGTTGACATCGTGATTGCCATTACTGTCGCAAGTCTATCCACAACGCCACGATAGCCTCTTCGCCGGGATAGGCGTCGTCAAAAGTCAAGATGCCTTGTGCGCCACCTTTGAAGGTAGCGCGAAGTTGCTGTGTCAGGCAAACGCCCATCAGCCACCATCGCCCTTGCAGTTGAACCTTCCGAAACGCCCAAATGCCGTCGCCGATGAATTCGCTTTCGCCCAACCGAAAACCGAAGGGACTGAACCAACCGCCCCAATCGTAACTTGCCAAGCGGTCGTCAGGGAGCGTTTCCCAACCTGTTGCCGTGCGGCTTCGGATTTTCGCTTTTGCCAATTTCTCGTCCAATTCCCACAGCCCGACGACGCAAATGAGGTCGGCGGGCAATTTTCTGCGGTCAATCCAATAGCAAAAGCGTTTCCTTCCGTCGGGCAAAACGGTTCGGCGCCAGCCGACCCAAGCGGGCGGACGCAACGGTCGTAAATCGCTCTCCTTTGGAGCAAGCAGCATCGGATGGTAAGGCAACCAATAAAGGGCACCCGAACGAAATTCACCATCGGCGAGATTAGGAGGCAATTCAGGCACACCCAAATTTTCAGGCGCACTTTTGTCGGTTGGCGTCGGTAGCCTTTGGAGCAGTTGCCATTGCTCGCGGTTGTGTTGGATGGCTTCTTCACGGCTCATCAAATTTGCCCAAGGCGGACCCATCCCGAAACTGTGCTCGTAGAAGACCAACAAACGGCGAAGGATGTCAAGGTCAATCGGTTGGCGGGTTTGCGCCACTTGTTCGGCGAATCTGGCTCGTCGCATCGCTGTCGGGATGGCGGGGCGGACGAAACTCTCCCATTGCCCGCCAAACCCGCCGCGATAGACGGGCAACTGATTCCCGTAGCGTCGCTCTATGTGCTCAAAGAAGGCGCGGGGTGTCGCCAAAACAAGACGGGGCGTCTCGTGATGTTCGTTCCACATCTGCACAAAATGAGGGAGTTTGCTCGCTGCCGTCGCATCCCAATTGTCAAAGGCGTGGAGCGCCAAGATGGCGTCGTAAGGGTAACGGCGCTCACGGTAGCGCTGCAAGGTTTCGGCGATGCCGCGTTCCATCACCCGCATCGGGTCAAGGTCGCGAAACTTTTGCGGATTAAAGAGACGAGCGGAGTCAGGGTCAACGCCCAATTCGTGGAAGGCTTCGGTGTAACTGCGGTCGGCAATCCAAGTGAGCACCCGCTCGCCCGTCGGCGATTCCCACCAAAAAGGCGTGCTGGCAATTTGTGGGGGCAAGGGTGGTGAAAATCGCAAGTTCGCCCCGATGACGAGGTAGCGGATGCCGTTGCGGGCTAAAAAGTGGGGCAAGTCAATGGGATGACCGGGCACATCGTTGAGGATGGCTGTTGTCATCGGGATTTGATGCTCGTCCGCCCACTGGCGAGGCAAGCGGAAAAGCCAATCCATCAGGAAAGCGCTCATGGCGCTGCTGTGCGGGTTGGCGTAAGCAGCGCCCAGTTCAAAGCGACCGGTGCGGAGCAATTGCAGCAACCGTTGCCGCTGCGGTTCGGGCGGGTTCGCTTCCAGCCATCGTTCCAGTTGCCAGAAAGTTTCCACTGTCCAGACGAAATTCGGATTGGCATCGGCGAAAGCGAGGGCTTGGTCAATGGCGTGGCGCGTCCTTTCGGTGACTTGCGACGGCGGGGCAGTGAAGCCGATGTCAAGGTGGCTCATGGGGGCGATGTAGATGAGGGCGGGGACAGGGGACGCGGGACGAGGGACGGGTTCGGTGAAACGATGAAGGAAACTGAGCAAGCAAAAGGCAGTCAGCATCGTTTTGTCACCACCGACAAAATTTTTGCGCCTGACGGCACTCCTGCTGATGACAACGACGATGACCCTTGTAGGAGGGGCGTCAGCCCCGAACAAATTTCGCCCCTTGCGGGGCTCCTACCGATATAACGACGACGCCTGCAAAAGTGGCGTCAGCCGCAAACTTCCTTTTTCAATTGCGCCCAGACAATTTTTGCAGTGCTACGACCCTTGTTGCGCACCCGAACAGGTTGGGCGGCGGCAGGGACGACGAAAGTTTCGGCGAAATGGATTCGGCAGCGGAAGCCGTCAGCCGTTTCCACGAGAAGGCTTTCGCCTTCCACCAAGTTGCCCACGAGGCAGGAAGGAGCGAGGGGCAAAGACGCTTCTGTCGTGATGGTGAGGCGAAAGACTTCGTAAAAGTGCTCAGGGTGAGTCGGCAAATGTTCCAACCGCCATCCGTCCCCCGATGACACGATGATGGGGCGACAAATCAATTCCTGCCGAACCCACTTGCCCCGCCGTTCGGCGACGAGGTTGGCGAAGGCATGGTTTAAGTGCAGCGGACGAAAGCCACCGTCTAAGTCGGGACGCAGCCAGTCGTAAAGTTTGAAGGTGTAAAGGTAAGGCGTGGCGCTGATTTCCAGCACCAAGTTGCCTTTGCCAGCGGCGTGGATAGTGCCACTGGGGATGAGGAAGAAGGCGTGTTTGTGAGTAGGGAAGCGTTGGACATAGCGGTCAATGGCGACGGGTTCGCCGAAGCGGCTGCTGCGCTCCAGCGCCGCCCGAAACTCGGAAAGGTCGGCATCGGCTTGGAAGCCGAGATAGACGAAGGCATCAGGGCAGCAATCCACGATGTAGTAGGCTTCGTCCTGCGTCCAAAGTTCGCCAAATTGCTGGCGGGCGTAATTTAGGCGGGGATGGCACTGAATGGACAAATTGCCGCCGTCAAAGGTGTCCAAGTAGTCAAAGCGGAGGGGGAAGTAGGTGCCGAACACTTTCGCGCCATCGCCCAAGATGTCCCCCGCAGAAGCGAACATCAACCAGTCCATAGAAAATTCCAACAGCACGCCGTCGCTTTCCAGCAGGACACCGTTTTCGGGGGCGATGAGTTCGTAAGACCAAGCGTAGTTAGGGGCATCAAAGGCGGGCGGAAGGAGGTGCCGCTTCATCCATTGACCGCCCCAAGGTCCTGGCAGAAACCAAGGGCGGGGACGAAAGATGGAACGACTCAGCGCTTTCAAAGCAGTTCGCCAATCTTTTCCGTTGATGAACACGGGCGTGTCAGGGCGTTGGGCGTCCACAAAGAGGGCAATGTGGGGCAGCAGGGAATTTTTGTGGCGGCGCAAAGCGACCCAGTCCACGAAGTAGAGGCGCTTGTAAGTCGCCCGAAAAGGCAGGGGGCGCTCCGCACCCAAAGGGATGACCTGTCCCGATCGCGCCCGCGCTTGCACCTCGTTTTTGGGAATTTCCACCCAGACGATGACGCCCTCCTGCGATGCGAAGGCTGCCCCACAGCCGTAAACGATGGTGAGGTCAGCGGAAGGGTCGGGTCGGAAGGTCGTCCATTTGGCTGGGTCAAAGAAGTCGCCCAACTGCCCGTCAAAGAGGCGCCCGAACACGGGGTCATCGTTGCCGATGAAAGGTGCTAACATCCGTGCTATCTCCGCTGAAGGGCGCAAGGCTACCTGAGTGGGGAGCCATCGGACATCAAGTCCCAATTGTTGCAAAGCAGCGTCCAACCGCTGGCGCATCTCCTCCCAAAACACACCGACTTCGCCGTCCATCAAGATGAACCGATGGGACGCCAACGCCTCTGCCAACGCTTCAAATCCGACTTGCAATTTTCCCGAACCTAACGAGAAAGCAGGATAAGGGTCGTAACGCTCCCGTTCTGTCGGTGGCTTGTAAAGCGGTAGTAAGGGCTCGTAACCCCAACGCCAAGTTTCTGTCACGGCATCTCCCACCCTTTCGCTTGGGCGGATTGGCGCATCGTTGCGACCAACTGGGGCGTGACGGCAACGCCCAAAAGTTCCAACGCCAGCAAGGCAGCGCCCAAAACGGGCGGCAAAATCGGCGGCACCAACTGGCAAGTCGGCAAGCGGCGCCGCAACGCCGCCCGAAAGTGCTGCTGAAAGACGGGCGATTGGGCGATGCCACCCGTGTAAGTCAGCCGAAAAGAGCCAGGCAAAAAGTTCAACTGCTTGGCGACCGTCTTGACCATCAGCAAAAGTTCTTCAATGCCCCGCTGCAAAATCGCCTCCGCCACCCGATCGCCTTGGGCAGCGATGTCCAGCACTTTCGGTCCGAGGGCGGCGATGGTAGCACGGCTCATCCCCTCGTAGTAAAGGCGGCGCATCAACTCGTTGATGTCCTTCAAGCCCAGCGACTCCATGACCAGGGGCAAAAGGCGCGTTTGCAGACCGCGCCCATCGGCAGCCCGCACTGCTGCCACCATCGCTTGTAAGCCCAAGTAATAGCCGCTGGCGAAATCGTCCAACAAATGCCCCCATCCCCCTGCCCGCCAAGAGCGCCCATCAGCGGTTCGCCCGTAGCACGACGACCCCGTGCCAACAATCAGGGCGATGCCCGGTTGCCCTGCCAAGCCACCTGCCAAAGCGATGCGTATGTCGTGATCTACGCCGATGCGGTCAGGCGGTGCTAAACGCAACTGCTCCGCTATTTGGCGGATGGTGGCACGATCGTCGTCCGAGACGACACCTGCCATGCCCAAAAAGGCGGCGTCGGCTGGACGGCGCTTTCGTCCCGCCTGTTGCCATGCCTGCCGCACCGCCGCCCCGATGTTGCGTTGGGCGATGGCAACACCCACATCGTCGTAATTGGACGGACCCGCCAACCCGATGCCCAACACTTCCCCCGTTTCGGCGGCGAGGGCGGCGCGGGTGTTCGTCCCACCTCCATCAATGCCGACGACGAGACGCATTACCCATCATCTCCCCTTGCGGACAATGCGGGGTTTGGGGCGGGCACCGCTTTGACGCCCTGATCTTTATTCGGGGCTGACGCCCCTCCTACCTTTCACGGTTAACGCCGCTCCTACCAGTCGCTATTCGCTCATCGCTGCCGCTTCAGTAGGAGCCCCGTTAGGAGCGAATTTTTTCCTTCGGGGCTGACGCCCCTCCTACCTTTCACGGCTAACGCCGCTCCGACAAGTGGCAGTGCAATCGCAAGGTCAGCAAACGGCGTGGGGGCAATTCCACGATGACTTGTCCGTCCACGACGGGCAACGCTTGTTGGGGCACTCCGAACAAGTCGCACCGCTCAGCGGCATGAAGGCGCAATAGCCCTGAACCGATCAAGGCTCGTTGGGGTCGGTCGCTGGCGTTGAGCAAGCGCAACAAGATGCCGTCACCGTCGCCATATGCCCAACTTGGTGCCATGTGCAAGAGCAAAATTGGCGGTTCGGGCAAAGTCAAGAGGGTGGCGGAGCGAGGAAGCGAGGCGTTAGGGTCGGGCAACTCCATCGCCGATTGCCAGACGATAGGCACACTCGCTTCGGCGCCAAAGCGATGGGCTGCTGCCTCGTCAAACCCGCCTTGATGCGGCAGCAACCAATAACACGCCCCAACCTTTCCTGGCTGAGACGCCCGAAAGTTCGTCTCCCAGTAGTTGTTGGTTACCCAACCCAAAAACAGCGCCCGCCGCAACTCAAAGCGGGCTTGATTGTGGGCGAAGTGGAAATCGCCCAACTGCACCATCGGATTGATCGGGCAAGCGACGGTAACGCCGAACTCTCCGTTGCTCAAATCCAACCAACGCTGGACGGTGAAGTAATCTCGGCAACAACCGGGCAACTGGTCAACTTCGGGCTGCATGGCGCAACCGCCGATGTCCAGTCGGGCGATGGCGTTGGGGATGGCGAAAGGGAAAGCGAGGTAAGTCCCTTCGGGATGCGTCGTCATCCCCATCAGCCACTCCGCTTCCACTTCCAGATGCGGCGAATGGAAAGGCAACCGAACCCGCACCGTCGCCGGGGAAGCCAACCCTGGCACTTCCAACACTTGCGTCACTTCTATGCCGATGGGCGTTTGGACGACCCGATGGGAAAGGCACCTTTGGGATGACCATCGGTCGGCTGGCCAGTCGGGCTTAAAGCCGCGTTGATGGACGAAAGCGCCAAAACGCGTCTCGCAAAGCAAATGGCGAGCCCAAGGGTGTTGCAAATCAGTGACGCGCTCGTAGACGACGCCGGCAAATCGCCAACCTGCTTTTTCGTCCACCAACTCCCGCTTCAGCCGTTTATCTCGCCACGAAACGATGCCGCCTTGGGTGCGGTCAAAGGTCAGGCAGTGCCAATCCGTCTCCACAACTTCGTCGTCGCTCACGGGCAACTCCTCTTCGGGTCGCTCCAAAAGTTGGGAACTGACGATGACGCAGTAGCCTATCGGCGGCACTTCTGTCGGCGGCAGCCACCATCGGCGCGTCCCGACGAACTCACGGTCTTGACTGTGGCGCGAGGCGGTGGGGTCATCGGGCGTGCCGCGCAACCGCAAAACTTGGGGCGGCACGGCTGCCGCCACCACGCGCCGCCAAGGCAACGGGTTGAAAGCGATCAGCCCGTCGCCTTCTTGGCGGGGAATTTGTTTTGCCAGTTCAGCGATGCCGTCCCGCTGCAAGAGCAAACTGAGGCTGCTGGCGTGATAGGCGTAGTGGGCTTTGTGGTGCCATTGGGAATAAGTGTCTTCGCTTTCGGGATGACGGACGGAGATGTCAGCGCCCCAAGTGTGCTCGTCCCAAAGCAACAATGATTGCCATGCTTGGGAGCGCAAAGCGGGCAAGCGGGTCAGGAAGGGTTGGGAAGTGTCGTCAGTCGTTGCCCTCCTCATGCCCGAAAGGAAAGCGAACAGTTGGTCGGCGACCAACAACCTGCCTCGGTTGCATCGGTTGATGGCAGTTTCTCTGGCACTGCTAATGCAACCGAAGTTCCAGTAGTCCGTCCAATCGCCCCGATAGGTCGGCAACTGGTCGGTGAAGGAACGAAGGGCATCCCACCACTGACGAGGCGTCGCCAAACACAAGCGAGGCTCGCCGACTTGCTCGTTCCATCGTCGGACAAACTCACGCAACGCCAGCCAAACGGAGCCATTGTCGCCGAAGGGGTGGACGACTTGCAGCATCAAGACAGGAAGCGTCCAACCGACTTGCTGAAGGTGATGGTGCAACTTTGGTAGCCACTCGTCAAAAAATGTTGTCAAGTTGCTGCCGATGCAAAGCCAATTCGCCATGACATAAACGAAGCCGTTGAACGCCAACAAGGTGCGCCCGCTGGGTTCTTGCCAGCGAAAGACCATCGGGCGCACAAGGGGCGCCCCGCCAAAATGCTCGTTGATCGCCATGCTGAACCCTTCAATCCCTGCGTCCAGCAAGACATCCACGAGCGTCCAGTTGTGTCCGTTGACATCGCAGTTCATGGCGTAGCGGATGTCCAAACCGAAGTCCGTGCGCAAGCGATGGAGGGGTTGAAGGCTTTCTATCAGTTCGTCGGTGTCGCAAAGGGGCGTTAAGTTGGCGAACATCGCCGTGACTTCTATGCGCTTTGCTTTCGCCAACCGAAGAAATCGCTCCACCTGTCGGTCGCTGGCATTTTGAAGCCAATGCAAAAGGGGCGCCGTCGTCTCCACCGTCCAACGCATCGCCCATTCGGCGTCGGTGTCCAAGTCGCGCTCGCAAGCGTCAAGGGCAGCGTCTAAAAAGCGGCGATACAACTCCCAGACGATGGGTTGGTCATGGGTATAGCCGACATCGGTGTGACTATGATGGACGAGGTAAATCGCTGCCAACTCGCTCACCACTGACCCTCCTTCGTCTTGGCGTTTCATCGGTAAGAAGCCTAACGCTTTTCTGGCGGTGGCGAAGGACGGGGGACGGCAGCGGGACCCATGCCGGGGATTTGGGGGCGACTACCTTGACGGAATTTTTCCAAGACTTCAGGGGGCACTTGAGGCGTCACGGGTTGGCGCGCCCGCCAGAGGAAAATGCCGACGGCGAGCAACAAGACTACCCCGATGATCAAGGCTGCGAGCCAAGTGGGGATGTCCCGCATTTCTGTTCCCTCCTTGTTGTCGCCTCAGGGCAATTGACCACCCCAGACGGAAAGGAAAGTGCGGTTGTCCATATCGCGGCGGGGAAACCACATCTTCCCGCACTCTTGGGCGATGCGCCGATAGTGCAACCATTTGGCGTGCCCATCGCAAAACACCAAAATGCTTCCAGAAAGGTGGCGGGTGTTGCGTTCGGTGCGTTGCCCTTGCACGCATCCAGCGGCGCAATTGTTGGCGAAAATCACCTGCGGGGCGCAGGCGTTAAACATGACGGCATCGGCGTAAATCATCGTCTCAGCGGGCGTCGGCATTTCGGCTAAGGAGATGCCTGACGACGGGATTGCTCCCCGCCCTTGCTGCAATGCCGTGAAGTCCCAGAAGTTGATGATGGCGTAATTGAACCCGCCATCAATCCATGCCCCAACCCATGAGCGGGGGACGGGGCGACCTAACCCGCCCAATGCCCGCGTCAAGGGGTCGCGGATACGCCCGACATTGTTCGCAGGGTCATCAATCACATCGCTGACATTCGCCGATGGGCAATCGTAAACCTGCACATTGCGGATGTAGGGTTCAATCTGGGCGTGGGGCGAAAAAGTCGGGTCGTTGGCGCCAGGTCCTGCCCCGCAACCCCAGCAGCGTTGTTTGGGCATCCGCTCATCGTAGTCCTGCGCATACAGACTGATGCCCGTGCCCAACTGGCGGTAGTGGGAAAGGCATTGCGCTTGCCTCGCCTTCTCGCGGGCTTGGCTGAAGACGGGGAACAGGATCGCCGCCAAGATGGCGATGATGGCGATCACCACCAGCAACTCAATAAGGGTGAACGCGCCGAGAAAGCATCTTCGCTTCATTGTCCTTCGCCTCCTTTTAGCGACGAAAAAGCCTGTCGGGATTTTGGAGGCAAACGGACAAGGCAGAAAGAGTTGACAGACCAATTCAACCCGAAAGGGATGCGATGATCCCGTCAGAGCGATGAGAGGGCAATTTGGGCAGCAAGTAAGGCAATTTGCCATCGCCCTTGGGAGTAGCGGGGCAAACTTTGAAGGGCTTTTTAAGGGAAGGGGCGAAAACGATGCGACAGGTCGCGAAACGCCAATGGACGCCATCGTTGACGGAGCGGGACATCTACCGTGTCCTCGCCCTCCGCTATGGGGTTGCGTCGGCACCTCGCCCTCGTCGGGAAGTCATGGAACAATTACGCCAACTGCTCCCTTATCGCCGTCTTTCGGCGCACCAACTGCGGCGCTTGATGGAACGGGCGATCAGCGACCCACGATCGGAAGCCTTGCTGCAAGTGGACATCACGCCGCCGAGGGACGACCTGTTGGGTGAGGCGGTGCGGGCAGCGTTTCCTTCATTGCAAGAGGTCATCGTCGTCCCCAGCCTTGAGCATTTAGACCCTCAAGAAGTGCCGACCTACTTGGGCATTGCTGCCGCCCGATCGTTTGAAGGGCGCTTCGTCGGGGGGCAGGGGATCGGGTTGGGATATGGGCGAGCCATCCATGCCTTCGTCACGGCGTTGCGACTGCCGCCCTTGCTCCTTGCCCATTTGCAATTTTTTGCCCTCACCCATTGCCCAAAAGCAGCGATCAGCGGATGGGGCGCCGAAAATTTGTTGCAACTGATCGCTGACTACTGGACGCTGCGTAGCGAGAGGCAATTGCAAGGCTACACCGCCCCGACCCAACTACGGGCGGAACGGCTGCATTGGGCGTTCGTGGAGATTGATGCAGTGAGACAAGGTGATGAGAGACGAAGGCTCAATGCTTTTGGGACGCTATCGGCTTCCATCCCTGAAGGGGCAGTTGCGGAAGTGGCGGGACATTTTTTGCGGGCGGATGGGCAGTGGCTGGGACGCCTTGCGCCGATAGAAAGTGTCCCCCTCACCGTGTTGCGCCGCATGGTAGAAACGGGGCGCAATGTCGTGGGCTTGGCAGGTGGGGCAGAGAAAGCCCCTGCCGTGTTGGCTGCCCTTCGGGCGGGTCTCCTCAGTCGCCTCGTCACCGATGACCGATGCGCCGCGACCTTGCTGGAGTTAACAGTCCCGCGTTGGCGGATGGCGGATGTGCCATCCCGACACCAATGGTGGGAGGCAAGCCAGCGGTTCTTCGCCGCTCACCTGCGTTATCGCCATCAACCTCGCCTCAGCGTCAGCGCCATCGCTAATCGTTTGCGGCTCAGCCCCAAGACAGTGCGTCGCCTCTTGGAAGAGGCACGGCAAGGCAAGGGCGAACAACCGCCGATAGTCCGGTTAACCGTTGAAGCACCATCGGAGGCGATGGCGTTGGAGTTGGCATTGTTGCGCACTTTCCAACTTCAAGAAGCCCGCGTCGTGACCGTTGCGACAGGCGAAGAGGGATTGCAACGGGTCGGGGAGGAGGCGGCGCAGTTGTTTTTTGACCTTGCCCGTGACCAGACGGCTTTGACGGTCGGCTTTGGAGGTGGGCGAACCGTCGGGGCAATGCTGAGGGCATTGAGGTTGCCCACTTCCCTTGCCCGTTTGCCCAAACTGGCGACTTTGCACCTTTGGGCGTTGGACAGCAACCCCTTGCCCAAAGCCATCGGGCTTGCCGCCCATACCCTCATCGCCGCTTTGGCGATGCGTTGTTTGTCAGTGACCGACCGCTTCATCCGATGCTTCGCTTATCAGGAGGGGCAAGAGGCGATGGCGTTAGACGCCGTGTTCATTGGCATCGGCGTGTTCGCTCCCAGCGAAACCCTTTACCTTTATGCCCAAGAGGTCGGGTTGCCCGTTAAGGAGTTAGCGGGAAAGGTAGCAGGGTCAACCCTCTTTCAGGGCATCAGTGCTGACGGGCAAATTATGCCCTTAGGTTTTGAGGGACGGGTGAAAGCACTGCCACTGGAACGATTGCAGCGCTTGGTGCAAGAGGGCAAACCCGTGATCGTCCTCGCCAGTGGCGCCCACAAAGCCCCTGCTATCCTTGCTGCCCACCGAGCCCAATTGTTCAACGGTCTGGTCGTTGACTGCGATTTGGCTGCCGCCCTCTTGCGGGCGGCTGCCGCCCCAACTTTCAACGCGCCTTCGTCGGTTTGACAGGCGGCGCTTTCGTCGCTGTTGGCTTCTCTTTGAGCGCCGCCATCAGTTCCTTCCCCAGTTGGTCTAACATCGGTCCCATCACGACGGCTCGGAAGCGCCCCTGCCGATCAATGAGCAGACTGGTCGGATAGCCTACGACAAGGCTGATGGGTTTGGGGAATTTGTCCTTGTCCCAGACGGCAAGGGTATAGTTGATGCCCATGCTTTTCGCCAAGTCCCGCTGCATTTGGGCGGGCATGTGGGAGAAAGCGACGATGACCAAATCTTGCTTGCCAAACTTTTTCTGCCACTCCACCAAGTGCGGAACCTCCGCACGACACGCCCCTCAGTGGGGCGACCAGCACTAACCAGTCACAGGAACAATTTGGGCAAGTATTGCACTGGCTCGTCGTATGGCGGCAACTGACCCGAAGCGACCTTGCAAAGTCGTTCGTGCAACAACTTCGCTGCTTCAACTTATGGCTCATTGGTATCAATGCCTCAAAGTGAGGAAATCAACTGTTTTCGGACGGCGATGAAGGCGAGCAAGTTTTTGAAGGAACTTTCGCCCACCGTTTCGTCGTAGCAATCCAGTTGCCGCAACTCAAAACCTGCTTCCGCCAACTTGCGCCTCAGATACTCCTCTCGGAAGAAGTGACGGACAGAGTTGGGCAAGGCAAACATGTCGGGCTCTACCAATTCGCCCTTGCCGTAAGACGGGTCACGATCAGAACGCACTGTCCCTGCCAACAACCCGTCAGGTTTGAGGACGCGGGCACATTCGGCGAACAAGCGGGTCAAATCGGCATCGGTGAACGCAAGGCAGAAAAACAGGTAAGCGTAAACGGCATCAAAGTGCCCATCGGGCGCAGGGATGCCTTGAATGATGTCGGCGGCGATGGGCGTGATTTGTCCCGCTAATTCCGAGTCTGCAAGGCGATTTTGTAGCATGGCGATAGCAACGGGTGAGCAATCCAACGCCACAACTTCAAAGCCCTGTTGGGCAAAGTAAAGGCTGTCTCGCCCATAGCCGCAGCCCAAATCCAACACCCGAACGGGTGGCGTCCGTTGGCGCAGCAAATCGGCTAACTCCGTTGCGAGGCGGGACGGCGCTTCACCGTAAATGTTCGGCTGCCGCCGATAAGTTTCATCCCACACCTTCGCCCAATCCGTCATGATTTGCCCACCTCTTTGACCCTCAAAGAGGGCGCTTAAGTTGGATGAGGCGTTGTCGCACCTCGTCGGTCAGGCGCTGGTAAAGTTCTCGTCGCTTCAATGGCGGAATTTCTGCCAACGCTTTGCAGTCAGCAACCAACATCTCCACCTTGACAGGTTCGCCAAAGGTGACTTTGATTTTGCTTCGCCTCGGCAACAACCGTCCTTTGGGCAACGCCTCAAAAGTGCCTTCAATGAGCGTCGGGACAACAGGAACGCCCGTCTCAATTGCCAGCAAACCCAAGCCGGGTTTGAAAGGTTGAAGTTTGCCTGTCACTGACCGAGTGCCTTCAGGGAAAATGAGCAGCGGGT
>Ga0185307_1001538_pt1 | contig 12640 bp, 15 predicted proteins | sample LHCtaG_FD_128010 | JGI IMG/M metagenome (GOLD analysis project Ga0185307, IMG submission 128010) | Hot spring microbial communities from Little Hot Creek, USA to study Microbial Dark Matter (Phase II) - LHC4sed_matched (SPADES... | ecosystem: Environmental > Aquatic > Thermal springs > Hot... | reverse complement strand
TATTATATATATAAGAATCTTCAGAGAATTAGAAATGCCAGCATAGTTGATGTTGATGTTGGAAGCGATGTCAAGATATTGGAGAAGATGGTTGAAGATGTTAGGAGAGAGATCGTTGAGAAAGCTACTAGACTAATTCCAAGATTCATGGATATAGCTAAGAATCTAGGGCTAGATGTGGATGATGTTAATGGATTAACAGGACTAGCTGGACTACTAGTATACATTAAATCTACATCATATCAGAAGTCTGTTAAGTATCTTGGCATATATAAGGCTAAGGGCAGAGATGCTTGGAAGATAAAGAAGTATAATAGTAAGGCTCAGAGATATCTAACAATGCTTACAAATACAATTCTATGGAAGAATGGAGAATGTCGTCCACCAAGATATAGAGATCTCAGGAAGATTCTGAAGGTGGTAATTGAATCGAGGAAGCAAATGAGGTTCGCCGAGAGAGGAGCTGGAGTATAAGCTCTAGCTATGCTCGTATGTTTATCTTAATAGCTCTCGGCGAGCCTAAGAGGCTTGAATTGAGAGCCGAATATACTTATTTACGAGCGCTAGGGCTACTAAACCAGCTCCTCCCTCAAATTTCCTCTTTTTAAAATCTTGTCAAGATCGCATATCCATATTTTCTTAAATGATTCTAGGAGGAGTGTGGGAGAAGCAAAGACTTCTCCCATATGAGAATATACTTCTAATGGGTTTAAACCTATAATAGTGAAGAATAAACCTGCTACCCCGAATGCTATAATGACGGCAAAGAGAGTCGTTAGTATGGAAAGTTTACGGCTGTAGTATAATCTCTTTTCGCCTTCTTAAGTATTCCTTAAGTATATTAGAGAAATAATAGTTATCGCTCTTTACTAAAAATGTTGTGGCTGTTATTACATAAATTGTTTTTATGATTTCTATTATTGCTTGTATTGGGTTTGAGTTTCTCGATCTTCTACATGTCTTAAATGCTGCTAGATATAGTTTGATCCTGTCAACTAGGTAATATCTTCAATGTGTTATATTTGGAGAGATAGCTTCTCCAGTCCATTACCTAAAGACTTAAAAACTTATAATGAGAAAAACTTAAGTAGAAGTTGACAGGATCGGAGCAACCACAAAAATCTTATCTTAAAGTATATTTTCCGTAATTTGTGAATAATCATGGTCGAAGATAGAAGATGTAGGATAGGGTTGATTGGTGGATCAGGAATATATGATCCAGGTCTTCTAAAGAATGTAGAGAAGATAAAAGCCTATACGCCATATGGTTCTCCAAGCTCCCATATTACTGTTGGAGAATACTCAGGGATAAGGATAGCCTTCATCCCAAGACATGGAGAAGGGCACACTATTCCACCCCATGCTATAAACTACAGAGCAAATATCTGGGCTCTAAGAGAACTTGGAGTTGAAAGAGTTCTAGCTCCAAGCGCTGTCGGAAGCCTCCAAGAAGAATACAAGCCTGGAGAACTTGTTCTCCCAGACCAGTATATTGATAGGACTTGGGGACGAGCTGGAACATTCTATGATGGAGGACAAGTAGCACATGTAAGTATGGCCGACCCATTCTGCCCAGAGCTTACAGACATAGTATATGATGTTGGAGTTTCAATTGGCCTACCTATACACAAAGGTGGAACATACATCTGCATCCAAGGACCAAGATTCTCAACTAGAGCTGAGTCAAAACTGTATAGAAGCTGGGGAGCACATGTAATTGGGATGACTCTTATACCTGAAGTCAATCTAGCTCGAGAAGCCAGAATGTGTTATCTAACAATAGCTATGATAACAGATTATGATGTATGGGCTGAGAAACCTGTAAGTGCTGAAGAAGTTGTAAAAACTATGAAAGAGAATGTTGAAAAAGTTAGGAAGCTATTGGAGAAAGCTATTCCAAAGATACCTGACAAAAGAGGATGCCAATGTGGAAAATACCTCGATGAGGCATTGATGTAGAAATTAAGGAGGGGCTTAACCTTATTCTAGGATTGAAGAAATCAATACGTAATAACGAACAAACATGCTATAAATAACCGTGAGAGAAACCTCTCAACAAGTTCCAAGAAAAGTTAAGATGTAAAATATAGTTGAGAAGCTAGTCTGAAAGTAGAAGATCAAGAAAGTAGACTATGGTCGTTAATTGTGTTTTCTTCCCTATATCCTACAGTAAACAGAAAGGAATGAAGAGTGTCTAGAATTTAAGATGAAGTTAAGAAAAATAGTTGAAAACATAAACTTATATAACCTAGATTAACAGTAGCTTTTTCATTCATTTTTACAAGACTAGATGTTTGAAATCTTTATTAGAAGGGAACTCAGACCGAGATACAAATTAGAATGATGTCTTATCAACTTCGATGGATTTTAGTAATAGGTTTTCTTATCAATTTTGTATTAGGCTCAGTACTCGTCTGGAGTGTCTTCAGACCTCCGCTTCATGAACCACCCTATAATATATCCACAAGCTTTTCAACTTTGCCTTATAGTATTTCGGTTCTATTTTTCGGATTAACCATGATGCTCGCAAGCAAATTACTTACAAGGATAGGCCTAATAAGATTGAGTTTTATAGGTATAGGATCTGTTTTAATCAGGCTAGGATATATATTATGTTCTACAATTAGTTTCAGTCCGCACCTAGCCATACTAATGATAAGCATGGGATTCGGTATAGTAGTGGATTCGGAACGGGTCTCATATATATTATTCCGATAGCAATGATAAATCGATTGATGTGGAGTAACAAAGGTTTCGCTCTTGGATTCGTACTAACGGGTTTTTGGTCTATCTGCTCTTTTAACCGCTCCTCTTTCTGATGTACTCGTAAAAACTCTCGGCATCTCTTTTGCATTCTTAACATTAGGGATCGTATATTTAGCAATACTTTCATCTTTAAGCTTCGCTTTGAAGAGACTCATTATTATATGCGGACCAGATTTTCTTTGTCTGAGTAAAGAAGATCGTCTTCATAATAATGATTTAGAGAGCCCTCTCCCTATGACACTTTTCAGAAAAAGGACTTTTTATTTAACATGGATCATATATGCCATAGGTATTGGGGTTGGGCACGCAATAATAGCCTTTGCTAGATTAATCGCCATTGACATAGGAGGTTTTAAAGGAGGCCTAGATTATCTCGCTACTTACGCTATCTCTATACTTGCTATAGGAAACACTGTATTAAGACCTTTTTACGGTATGATCGCTGATAATGTAGGTCCTAAGCATGCTCTCATCATAGTACAGTTGATTCAACTCTTATGTTTGACAATACTATTTCCTATCTCAAATAATCTCATAATACTTTATTTAACACTGTTCTTGCTGGGAAGCACTTATGGGGCTTATTTTGTAGTAATGCCGCTTCTCACATCATTTCTCTATGGAAGCCAGTATTTGGAACAAAATTACGGAATTCTCTTCACAGCATATGGTGTAGGAGGTGTATCTATCCCTATGTTTTTCTCTGTTATACTAAATAATAAGAACGACATTAATGGATACGTTCAAAGCTTCTACTTACTAGCTGTCTTAATAGTTCTAGCATTAGTATTGACTCGGTTTATAAAACCCTTACCCGAGAATCCAATGAATTAAAACACATGTTTTGTCTTTCTAATTATTAGTCTCTTTTGATTGACAAAGTCGCTTTTAATAAAGAGCGAAGTAGAAAATTAAATGTCATTTCTCAAAATCTTCTCATTAAAAACTTAAATTCAACTGAAATTGGTAAGTATTGTTTAGAGGGGTAGCTTATTGTTTCGGAGATTGTGCTCCATTGGCTTGAGAAGAATCTTATCAAGATATTGAGAAGAGTAGATAAACCTTTAAGTTTTGAAGAAGCTGCAAGTCTTCTCAATAGAGATGTTGGAACAGTAGCTAAAACGGTTCAATGGCTTAGAGAGAAAGAGTTCGTTGAAGTAGAAGCTAAAACAATCCATTTTGTTTCACTGGGTCCAGAAGGAGAGATCTATTCTCTTCAAGGACTTCCTGAGAGGAAGCTAGTAGATCAACTCTCAGGCCTAGGTGGTTTAGCTAGTATAGATGAATTAAGCAGAAATCTCGATGGAAATCTTTTCCAGATAGGTTTACTCTGGGCAAAGAAGAATGGCTGGATACAAATAGAAACTAGAGATTCTGAAAAATTAGTTAAGCTCATCTATTATCCGGGAGAAACAAGTGAGGAGAAGATTCTTAAACAACTAAGAGAGAAGAAATCTATTGAGTTTGAAAGCCTTGATGAAGATTTGAAGAATGCTTGTCTAAATTTAAAGAGTAGACAATCTGTCATCAAGATTGATGAAGTCAAGAAATATTATGTAAGACTCACTGAGAAAGCTTTACGGATTCCGCAAGAAGAATTGGAAACAGAAGAAGTTACTAGATTGACTCAAGACATGCTTATATCGGGTTCCTGGAGACAATATAGATTTAGCAAGTTTAACGTTAGTGCTCCATCAAAACCAGTCTACACTGGTAAGAGGCATCCTCTTCAAAGATTAATAAAAATTGTTAAAGAAATATTTGTTGAAATGGGTTTTGAGGAAATACGAGGGCCGCTTGTCGAGCTTGCTTTCTGGAATTTTGATGCTTTATTCCAGCCTCAAGATCATCCTGCAAGAGATATGCATGATACTTTCTACCTAGACCAGCCGAGGATTGGTCAGCTACCTGAAGATCTAGTAGAAAAAGTAAAGAATGTACATGAAACAGGAGGTTCAACAGGCTCACTTGGATGGAAATATTTATGGAAGAGAGAGGAAGCCGAGAAACTAGTCCTTAGAACTCATACAACTGCTACCACTATAAGATATCTAGCTGAGCATCCAGACCCTCCTATAAAAGTATTCTCAGTAGATAGAATATACAGGAATGAGAAGGTGGACTGGAAGCATTTAGCTGAATTCCATCAAATAGAAGGAATAATAATGGATAAAGGCGTATGTTTTAGAGATTTAATTGGGTTGATTAGAGAATTCTATTCTCGTCTAGGTTTGAAGGATGTAAAATTTAGACCTAGCTATTTCCCATATACTGAGCCTTCAGCTGAAGCCGTAGTATATCTTAGAGATAAGAATACATGGCTTGAGTTAATAGGTATGGGGATTTTTAGACCTGAAGTTACACAGCCTCTCGGTGTAAAATATCCAGTCCTAGCATGGGGTGGTGGTCTTGAACGCCTTGCACTAGCACTATATAATCTAGAAGATATAAGAGCATTCTACTTTAACGATCTTAGATGGATTAGAAATATCTCCAACATTTATCTTGAGAAGAAAATTGGTATGACATAAAGGTGTAATATAATAACGTCTCCGGCATCCTTACTCTACGGATGCATAGGGTGGAGGGAGAGTCTTTAAACCATTAATCCATTCTATGAATTTCATTGCTGCCTTACCTCTATGTGAAATCTTATTCTTTTCATATACCTCTATTTCTGCGAATGTTCTTCCATCTCCTTCTTCTGGTATAAAGATGGGATCAAATCCAAAACCACTAGTACCTCTAGGTTCGTAAGATATCTCGCCACCAGCTTCTCCAGAGAATAATTTAATCCCAGTATATGGTGAGTAGAATGCAATTACCGACCGAAAGACTGCTGACCTATCTGTTATATTGCTCATTAACTTCAAGACGCCTGTTACTCCTATCGTTTTGTATACATAGGAAGAGTAGGGCCCCGGGAAACCGTTGAGAGCTCTAATGAAGAGACCAGCGTCTTCAACTAGTACAGGTTCTCTCAGAATACTGTATGCATAGATTACACTTTCCCTAGCTATCTCTCTAAGATCCATGGACTGTATTTCCTTAGTCTTTAAAAGCTCTACTCTATATTTTAGATTAAATTGTTTAAAGATGGCTTCAAATTCTTTTATCTTACCTTTGTTTGTCGTAGCAAGCGTAAACCTCATTTCTTTCTCTCCTCTACATACCTACCTCTCATTCTTATCTCCTTTATCTTGGAGATTAGATCCCTAGTAAAGTCTTTTCCCATTATATCTGCGTATCCTTGAAGGAAGCTATCCATAAATACCTCTCTTACACTAAAGTGCCCACTCTCTAAGCTTCTATCTAGTAGATGAATATCTACTGCGAGATCTTCAAGTTCGTTTGTAAATATACTTAATCCAAAATCTACAAAGTATAGTTTACCTGAATTATCTATCAAGATGTTCGATGTTGTTAGGTCGCCATGTGCAATTCCTAATTTATGCATTTTTCCAACTAACCTACCTAGAGAATGTGAAACATTAACTATTTCTTCTTCCCCTTTTCCATTAAGCCATCTTCGAAGTTCTACTCCATCAATATACTGCATATATATAATTGCCTCCTCTCTATCGATCAATAATATTGCAGGGCATGGAATCCCAGCTCTTTTCAAGCTTAAAATCACCTTAACTTCATGAATCATCCTAGATTCTCTAATCTTTCTATCAAGCTCTGGAATTCTATATGGTTTAGGGATTCTATGCTTTGAAACAACCTCCAACCCCATAAGAGTAGATTTAGAAATAATAGCTTCAGCACCAACCCTAATAACATTGCCCATATTCTACTACACAATTTACTAAAAGCGAGTAAAAAACATGTATGAAAATCCAGCTAATCTCATATATTCCATACTTGATAAACATGACGAGTTAAAATTACTCTAATTTCTATGTCAAGCTGGAAGTAGAAGAGAAGATATTTGAAGCCCGGGGAGGGATTTGAACCCCCGTGTAGCGGGTCTGCAGCCCGCCGCCTAAACCACTCGGCCACCCGGGCGCAGGTCTGTTTTCTCCCGAATTTTGAATTAGTAGAGGCTATTTAAAAATCTTAATGTTGATTTACTTATTGAGAAGCGTATTCGTCTTGATACATTGTTGAAGATTATTTAAAGAGCATACTACTTGTTAAATTATCGGTTAGGTGAGGGTAGATTGGGTTTTATGAGGAGGAGAAGTGTCATTAATTTATTAAAGTCTAGGAGGAGTATTAGGATCTTTAAGCCTGTCAGTTTACCTGATGAGATCGTTAAATTACTTATAGAAGTTGGTGTGAGAGCTCCACCATTTTATCAGTTGTATTCATTCATATGGGTTAAAAGCTTCGAGAAAAGAGAGAAGCTAGCTGAATTATGTAAAGTAGATTCCGTAAGAAATGCATCAATAATCTTATTGGCATGCGGAGATCTAAGAAGATTCTCTAGGATGTTAGACATATTAGAGCACAGGCATGTTCTATCTTCAGATAAGCATCCAGTCGAGACCATAATCTGCATATTCGAAACTGCATTAGCTGTAGAGAATATGATTATCGCTGCAGAATCTCTAGGTCTAGGTTCAGTTATACTTGATTGCCCTCTACTCTATGCCCAGAGTATTGCACAATTGTTCGAGCTTCCCAGGGGCGTTGTTCCACTTGCATTAATATGTATTGGAGTAAGAGGGGAATCTCCTCCATTAAGACCAAGGCTTCCGTTAAACATTGTTTTACATGAAGATACATATAGAGAGCCGACTGATGAAGAATTAAAAAACTTCATCTCTCTTCTCGATAAGCATATGGAGTATGAAAACTATGTTAAGAAGTATACTGGTAAGGATATTAAATTTATAGATTATATTAAAGCGAAAACAGAGTTAACTAAGCAAATAGAGAAGGAAAACGAAGTCCTAATCAAGTATCTTAGAGACAACATGTTCAGAATCTAGCGAAGATTATTGATTGAACGATTCAGTATCGGTGTAACAGTATATATCAGCTAGTTCACCGATGCTTGGAAGTTCTCTCAAGAATACTTCAAATTCTTTTATCCAGGCACCTTTAGGCTCTGGAAGCTTTTCATATAGAGAATCTATGAAGCCCTCATAATCTAGGTTACCCTTACCGTAATCGTCTTTGACCCCCTACATGACGTAGCCATACACCCTACATATTCAAACTTCTTGTTTTTGTATTTCCTTCTTTTTATATCCCTAGATTATTAGGTTGGAGATTGGTGAGCCTGATTTTACGGCTTCTCTAGATGTTGTTGATGAAACTTGTAGAGCTTTAAGAGAGGGTAGGTCGAGGTATCTCTCATCTTACGGTATCATTGAGTTGAGGGAAGCCATCGCAGAGAGATTGAACAATATGTATGGGGTAGACTTCAAGCCTGAGAATATACTTGTAACAAGTGGAGGGGTTACAGCTATCTACATAGCTATACAAGTCTTATCTATGATAGGTGATGAGGTTCTCGTTCCAGAGCCTGCATGGTCTCTATACAGACAAACCTATTTAATTGAGAATTATTAAATATAAGTAGCATGGAAGGAGAGAAAATCAACATATTAGATATTTTAGAAGAGTATGGTAAGAGGATTACAGCAGAGATAGAGAAGCTTATCCCTAGAAGAGTTGATGAAGAATCTCTATCTAGATTAATAGGTAAACCACTCTTCAAGTATGAACCAAAATCGATAAATAAATCAGTATTGGAGCCTTTCTGGGATTTGATGAGTAGAGGTGGAAAGAGATGGAGACCTGCATTAATGGTTATGGTTTATGAAGCACTATGTGGAAAGATAGAAGACGTCCTACCACTAACAGTTATACCAGAAGTTATACACAATGGAACACTAGTAGTAGATGATGTAGAAGATGAAAGCGATTATAGAAGGGGGAAACCCTGTATACATAAAACTTACGGTATAGACGTAGCGATAAACATGGGTAACACGATGTATTTCCTTCCCCTACTAATAATCTCTAAGATTAATCTACCTGATGATAAGAAGCTTAGAATACTTGAAGAATATGTTAGGACGATGGTGGAATTAAGCATTGGACAGGCGATGGATATTGCATGGCATAAAGGATTAGTTGATGACATAACTGAAGAACAATACATGCAGATGACGTTATTCAAGACTGGAGCATTGGCAAGGTTCTCCGTCAAAATAGCTTGTATAATGGCTGATGCACCTAAGGAAATTGAAGAAAAAATCTCAAGATTCTCTGAGTCACTCGCAGTAGCTTTCCAAATCCAAGATGACATATTGAATATAGTTGGTGAAGAATCAAGATATGGAAAAGAGATTGGAGGAGATATAAAAGAAGGGAAAAGGACGCTTTTAGTAATTAAAGCTCTAGAAAACCTGCCTCCTCATAAAGCTGAACGCTTAAGAGAAATACTAAAACTAAGGACGAGTAATGAAGGTTTGATTAAAGAAGCAGTCAACCTACTTAAAGAATCTGGGTCAATAGATTACGCTAGGAAAACTTGTATCGAACTAGTATCAAAAGCCTGGAATGACTTAGATAAGGTTTTACCGAGTTCCCAAGCTAAAGAGAAACTAAAAGCTTTAGCAAACTTCTTGATTTTTAGAGAATTCTAATTCTTATACTGAAGTTATAAGGTATCTTCTATCATACATCTCTAATCTGATTCCCATATTTACAATATAGCATATTCTCTGAGCTATTTCTAAATTTTAATTCCATCAAAGATATAGATTTCTACGGATAATGTAGCCCAGGTATGTTAGTTACTATTATATATTTTGAACTAATACTAACTCTCAAATGTTATTTAAAATGTTATTTAACACTAACCTTTCATAGATATAATCTTCTCTCAAGATTTACTAATCTTCTAAATGCTTTGAGCTTTTCTTCTCTATCTATACTAGCTGATTCAAGCATTGATCTTAGAAATCTTATTGATTCATCCATTCTTCTTCTCGATACAGGATAGGGTACACCATCCTTTCCACCATGAGCGAACGTGAATTTTATAGGGTCTCTCCAATCTACCTGTACTCCATAGATTAGTGTGGAGATTAAAGCTAAAGCTCTTAAGGTTGATGGTCCTATTCCTTCTATCTGAAGCAATTCTTCATATCTGCTTGGTCTTATATCGTATGCTTTCCTAACTGCTTTCCAGTTTATCTTTCTAGGCATATCGAGATGTGGGGGAAGCCTTACTTCAAAATCGGTATCTATCCATCTCGTTATTGTTTCCTGCTTATTTAGTGAGAGATTTATTAGTCTAACCAGTTTTGAAGGATTCTCTGAGATTAAGTCCAATGTGATTTTTCTAGCTTCTCTACTCTTACTAGACGTTAAGTTAAGGACTACTTCCTCTACTCTATCCCCAGCTATCCCACTATGGGGCTCTTCTACGAAGCTTACTATATTCTCACTTATCCAATGATATCTTCTAGCATATTTAGCTGCTAGATTCATTCCTTGTTGTACTACAGCCCAGTCTCCATCTTCAGTGAACATTATCGTGTGATGGTATATGTTGTATCCATCTTGGAGAACAGCATTATCTACTTTCGCTGAGAGTTTACTAGCTTTAATCAGCTTAATCTTCAATTCTTCAGGGATGTCTACTTCACAAATCATTTGTGGAGTTCTTATACCCATGGCTCCTTTACCTCCGATAACCGCGATTCCATGAGTGTTCAGCTTGATCGATTCTCTAAGTGCACCAGTAACTACTGTTGTTAGACCACTAGAATGCCAATCAAAGCCTAATACGCATCCGAATGCCTGGAACCAGTATGGGTCCCCCATTCTTCTTAATACTTCTCTTTTTCCAAGCTCTTCTACCATAACCTTTACTATTGCATCTGCAAGATTCTTGATTCTATTCATCAGCCATGGAGGCACATGACCGGCATGGAGAGGTAGGTCAGCTGTTCCACTGATACTCAATCTACTTCTAAGTACTGGATAGTCATGGTAGTAGTTAATTTTTATCTTTAATGCTTTCTACGTTTAATGCATAAAGCTTATCTTAATGTTGAAGTAATATAATTAACTTTTCGCTCTTTACTAAATATGTTGTGGCTGTTATTATATGAATTGTTTTTATGATTTCTATTATTGCTTGTATTGGGTTTGTGTTTCTCGATCTTCTACATGTCTCAAATGCTTCAAGATATAGTTTCAAGTTATCTCTTCATACTCCTTTATGGATGGATAGCCATTGTCTAAGGCTTAGCCTAGGATAGTGGAGTATGGTGTCTGTCTTATCGTTAAACCTCCTCCTACAAGACCTACAGAAATAGCGTTTAAGACCATATCTATATCTTCCATGACCATTAATACTTCTAGAACCACATCTAGGACAGTAAACACCACCACACCACCCAACAGCCCTAAAAAGCCTTGAGCAAGCAAACTCACGGGAAAGAAGACTGAAAACATTCATAAAGAAAAGAAAAAGAAAACAGCCACAAAAATCTTACTAAAGAACGATCTGATTAATTAAGGTTAGAGAGAGCTGGAGGTTTCTGGTTGTGGGGGTTGATAGATGTATACTTTTTCTCCTGTTTAGAGAATGTTTAAGAATTGATAGAGTGCATGATTTCCTAGAATTGGCGACATTGGAGGTTAGACCTGATAGACACTTCATGGTTAGGGAAGCATTAGAAGAAGACTTATTGGCTGTTATGAATATTAACCGTATATGTCTTCCAGAGAATTATACTTATGGGTTCTTTGAGTCTGTTTTCCATTCTTACCCTAAGAGTTTCCTAGTTGCTGAAGTTGATAAACGTATAGCTGGATACATTATGTGTAGGGTTGAGAGGATACTCTCAAGATTTCAGAGATTTAAGATATGTAAAGCTGGACATATAATCTCTATAGCTGTCTTGCCTGAGTATAGGAGGATGGGCATAGCCTCATCGCTTATGAAGAATGCTATGAAGGTTTTAAGAGAAGTCTATAATTGTAGTGAAGTATTCCTTGAAGTAAGAGTTTCAAATAATCCAGCTATAAACTTGTATGAGAAGCTTGGGTTCATAAAGATTGACCGTATTAAACGATACTATATGGATGGGGAAGACGCATACCTCATGGCTAAAGAACTACTACTATCTGAATAACATCTATTAAATTAATACCTCTCTATTAGTGTTTATTCTTGGTATGCTAACTACATTGTGGATAAAAAGCTAAATTATACATCTTTTATGAAGGAAACTATAATAGGATGTATTAACTGGTCTAAATGGGATACTTGGGTTGCCGTACAAGAGGAAGAATAGGGGTAGGAGGAAGGGAGATAAAGGAAGTGAGCCTACTGTTCAATGTGATAATTGTGGAGCATTCGTTCCGAGGAGTAAGATTCAGAGGGTTACAACCCGCGTCTCACTTGTTAGAGGAGACTTAGCTAGAGAATTAAAGCAGATGGGTGCATATATTGCTGAAAACGTAGTAGTCAAAAATCTATGTATAAGCTGTGCAATACATTATGGGGTCTTAAAAGTAAGAGCAAGAGAAGAAAGAAAACCAAAACAGTTCCTATAAACGTTTCACTCTGTAGAATGAAAGTGTCCGGATAAGCATTTCATCATCCTCCATTCTTATAGTTTGGTAGTATATTGTGTATGGGTTTAGGAATAGTTTTAGGTTCTTTATCCCTTGTATATGATTCTTTGCGCTTAGCTTATGATAGAATATAGCTTTTCTCTCCTTAAGATATCTGGAGAATCTCTCAACGCTACTCCTCAAGCCGAGCCTCTGATACATATATTCTAATCCAAGTCTTTCTAGAGCTCATCTATACCATGGACTTCTATCAACTATAACAATAAGCTTATTGATAGATGGTTTAAGAGTCTTCTTAAGGAAGATGAGGATGTTT
>Ga0185307_1001537_pt1 | contig 12641 bp, 8 predicted proteins | sample LHCtaG_FD_128010 | JGI IMG/M metagenome (GOLD analysis project Ga0185307, IMG submission 128010) | Hot spring microbial communities from Little Hot Creek, USA to study Microbial Dark Matter (Phase II) - LHC4sed_matched (SPADES... | ecosystem: Environmental > Aquatic > Thermal springs > Hot... | reverse complement strand
AAGGCAATTGTTCAAGATATTAATGGTAACCTTTATATTGCCGGTAGCGACGGTGATTTTTTGGTAATCAGTTTGACCCCTAATGGCGAAGAAAGGTGGATTTACCGTTACAATGGTAGTGCCAATGGTGACGATGGTGCCAATTCAATTATTTATGGTCTTGATGGCAATCTTTATGTTGCTGGTTATACAACAAGTATAAATAGGGGTAAAGATATGTTGGTAGTTAGTTTGACAACCAATGGCGAAGAAAGATGGGTATTTGTTCATGAAGAATTCTCCGGGGATGATATTGCTTTTTCAATTGCTCAAAATTTAGAAGGTAGTCTATGTGCTGTTGGATATGCCAAGGAAAATGAAATTTGTTGGGCTTGGGCGATTGAATTGACCTCAGACGGAGAGTTAATAGGAGAAGGTGGTGCCGGTGGAGAAAATCCATCTGCTATGAACAAAGTAGTTTCTGGGAATAATTATTTTTATTATATTACCGGCTATGTGGATATGAAATTTGTTATTTTCCGAGTAGGAAGAGGGGGTATTTTTATTAACGAGTATGAATCAGAATATGGTGATGCCTCTTTTTCTCTTCTTTTTAGAACCAACGGGCTTATTTATATTGCTGGTAGTCTGATGAAAGACTTTACGGTGTTATGTTGCACAACTGATACATTTTTAAACGAAAAATGGCGGTATACTTATAATGGGCAAGGAAATGGTGATGATGACGCTTATGCGATTGATTACGGTTTGGATAATAATCTTTATGTTTGTGGCAAAAGTATTGAAGGTAATTTAAATTCTGATTTGACAGTAATCAGTTTAACTAATAATGGTGAAGAAAGATGGATTTATCATCATAATGGTAGTGCCAATAGTGAAGATGTTGGCTATTCTCTTGTTTATGGTAATGATGGTAATATCTATGTTGCCGGCTTAAGTACCAATGAAAATACTGGGGGAGATTTGACCGTAATCAAATTAACTGCCGATGGTCAAGAAAGATGGGTTTATCGTTATAATGGTGGTGCCAATGGTTATGATTGTGCCAATTCAATTATTTATGGTTTGGATAATAATCTTTATATTACTGGTTATGTAACCAATAATGGAGCTGGAACAGATATTATCGTAATTAGTCTATTACCACAGGTAGAAATTAAAGAGAAAGATATTTTAGGTGAGTTAAAAATTAATAATTTTAATCTTTCCCAATTAGCAAATGTCGCTATTTATGATCCGGCAGGAAAAAAAGTTCTTCCCAATAATTTGAATTCTGGTATTTATTTTCTAAAAATTAAAAAAGGAAAGAAATCCATAATAAAAAAGGTAAACATCTTAAAATAATTATTATATAATTCATATAATTTAGTTGAAAATGAAACTAAGGGAAATTATAGTTTTTTCTGAAAAATTAAAGGCAACTAGAAGTATTAATGAGAAAATTTCTTTATTAGCCAATTTTTTTAAAGGGCTAAATAAGGAAGAAGGAAAAGTAGTTATCGCTTTACTTATTGGTGAAAATCCTTATGGGAAAATAGGGCTTGGTTACCGAAGTTTAAAAAATTTTTTAAATTTGAAAGAAGGCGAAGAAAGTATTGATATTTTAAAAATTGACCAAATTTTAAAAGATTTGTCACGGATAAAAGGTAATTCTTCCTTTTCGCGAAAAATGAATCTCTTATATCCAATTTTTAGAAAATTAAATCTTTCCGAAAGAGAATTTTTAATCAATTTTCTTTGCGGCGAAATAAGGCAAGGCGCCAATAAAGGAATTATCAAAAAAGCAATTGCTAAGGCTTTTCATCTTGATGAAGAAATTTTAGATGAGACCATTTTAAAGCGCGGTGACTTTTTAGAAGTAGTTGATGGCATTTTTAAAGAAGGAAGAAAATATTTAGAAAGAATTGATTTTGAAATTTTTAAACCCTTTTCACCAATGCTGGCAAAAATTTTGTATTCTTTAGAAGAACTACCAAGAGAAAAACTGGCTTGTGAATACAAACTTGACGGCATGCGGATTTTCCTTCATAAAAAGGAAAAAGAAGTTAAAATTTTTTCTCGCCATTTAAAAGAGGTGACTACTAATCTTATTGAAATTGTTAATTATTTTCAAAATCTCAAAGGTGATTTTGTTTTGGATGGCGAGGTAATTTTGGTTGACAAAGAGAATAGGGTTCTGCCTTTTCAAGAAATGATGAAGATTATCAGTCGAAAAGAAAGAGAAAGGGTTTCTTCTCTTCGTCCCTTTTTCTTTGATATTTTATACAAAAATGGGGAAAAACTTTTTGCGCTACCTAATAAAGAAAGATGGCAAATATTAAAAACAACTATTCCTAACGATTTTTTAATTCCACGATTGGAAACCGATGATAAAGAAGCGATAAGAAAATTCTTTGAAGAAAGTATTAAAAAAGGTAATGAAGGGATAATGATTAAAAAATTAAATTCTCCTTATTTTATTGGCTTAAGGAAAGGTTATTGGTTGAAATTTAAAAATTTTTATTCTTTGGATTTGGTAATTTTAGCTGCCGAATGGGGGCACGGAAGGAGAAAAGGTTGGCTGTCAAATTTTTTGCTTGGTTGTTTGGATGAGAGAAAGGAAAAATTTTTACCCTTAGGAAAAACCTTTAAAGGTTTGAGCGATGAAGAGTTTTTTAAAATAACCAGAATTCTTTGGGAAAAAAGAATTGCCGAAAATGAATGGGGGATAGTTGTGCGCCCGGAAGTGGTGGTGGAGGTTTTCTTTTCGGAAATTGAAGAATCACCCTTTTACGAAAGTGGTTATGCCTTAAGATTTGCCCGGGTTAATAAAATTAGATACGACAAAAAACCCTTGGAAATTGCCACCATTGATGAAATAAAAAGAATCTTTGAAGAAGAAAGAAAAAGAAAAGGTAAGCTCTTATAGATAAAATTTAGAAAAATTACCCCTTTAAAATAAATTTGACTTTTCAGAAATTTTAACTATATTTATATGTATGATTAAACTGACTGGTCAGTCAGTAATAAGTCTTTTTTTAGTTTCTTTCTTATTGGCTTCGCCCGTGAAGGAATTAATTTTAAAAGGTGACGAATGTTATTTAAAAAGAGAAACTTTAAATAAGGCTTGGGAAGCTAAGCGCTATTACGAAGAAGCTATCCGTTTAGATAGTAATAATTATGAAGCCTATTGGAAATTAGCCAAAGTGATTTATTTTCTTAGCGACAATCTTTTATCAAAAGAAAAACTATCGCTGTTAAAAGAAGGAATCCAGATTGCTCGCAAGGCGGTGAAAATAAATCCCAACCGAGCTGAAGGACATTTTTGGTTAGCAGCTCTTTTGGGCAGTTACAGTGAGATTTCTAAAATAAAAAGTCTTTCTTTTTTAAAAGAGATAGAAAAGGAATTTCAGTTAGCCTTAAAAATTGATTCCACAATTGAAGATGGCGGTGCCTATACTGCTTTAGGAAGGATGTATTTTAAATTACCTTCTTTTCTTGGTGGTTCCTTAGATAAAGCTTGGGAATATCTTTTAAAAGCCAAAGAAATTTGTCCTCTAAATCCTTATACTAAATTGTATTTAGCCGACCTCTATTTAACCAAGAAAATGAAGGAAAAAGCAAAAAAGGAGTTAACTGAACTTATCCAAATGGAAGAAGAGCAAAAATGGTTACCAGAAATTAAAAAATTGAAAGAAATGGCAAAAGAGAAGTTGAGGAGGTTGAATGGTAAAGAAGAGAAATTTAACCGTTAAAGAAAAAATATTACAAACTGCGGAAGCAATGTTTGTAAAAAAAGGTTTTTTCCCAACAACTGTTGAAGAGATTGCTAAACAAGCAAAGATTGCTAAAGGAACAGTTTATCTCTATTTTCCAACCAAAGAAAGTATTTATTTAACTATCTTTGAAAATAAATTAAAATTAGGAATTGAAATCATTGAAAAGGTAAGAAAGATGTCTTTATCAGAAAAAGAAAAACTTTCTTTAATATTTGATGATTGGTATAATAAGATTGCCCAAGCCAAAGGTTTGGCCAGTTTTTTGACTTTAGAAAATATCAATCTTTCACCGAAGATTGTTTTATTATTACGGAAGCGGATAAGACCAAAGATAAAAAAGATTTTTCACTTGGTAAAAGCCATCTTTGAAGAAGGGATAAGAAAAAAGGAGTTTAAAGAATATGATTGTAAATTATTGAGTATACTTTTTCTTCATCTCATTCAGAGTGCTTTACTTTTACCATTTTTTGGTATAAAAAAAGATGGGCAAAAAATTAAGGAAATATTTTTAAAGGGAGTGGAGCGATGAGAAAATTTTTCCTTATTTTCCTATTTTTTACTTTTATTTTCGGTGATACTTTAATCCTCAATTATCAAAAAGCCTGTTCCTTGGCGGTAGAGAATTGTTTATTGAGAAAGATTAGCGAAGAAAAAGTAAAAGAGAAATATTTTGCTCGCCTCACTTCCCTTGCCAATTTTTTCCCCTCTTTAAATCTTTCTTTTGCCTATTCCCATTTTAGTGAAGTACCTTATTTTTTATCAGGAAAACCCATTTTGGGAAAATATCCTTTCCCGGTTTATGATGTTTTTGGCAATCTTATCGGCTTTACCGAATCAATTCCAGTGCTAACTGGCTATCAAACCGAATCCATTCCATTTGGGAAAAAAGATAATTATCTTTTACGCGTCAGTTTGAATCAGCCAATCTTTACCTTCTTTAAAATTTTAAGGGGTTACAAGATTGCCCAACTTAATGAACTTATTGAAAAAGAGAACTATTGGCTCACACTTAATAATCTTAAAAAACAAGTAATCAATCTCTTTTACCAAATTTTACTTTTAAAAAAACAGAAGGAGTTACTTTTAGCTTCTTACGAACAATTAAAAAAACATCATTTGGCTTGCTCTACTTTATATCGGGCTGGTTTACTGACAAAATTAGAACTATTAAAAACCCAATTAGCCTTAGAAGGATTAGAAATAAATTTGACCCAAGTTGTTCAGAGTGAAAGCCTTCTTCTTTTCAATTTTCGGCTTCTTTTGGGTTTAAAAGATAAAGCGGAAATTGTATTGATTGACCCTTTGGTTGAAAAATGGGAGAAAGAGGAATTGGTTTTAAGAAAAGTAGAAGAGAATTTGGATACCCTTTTAGCCATTGCTAAAAAAGAAAGGCGGGAGCTTAAAAGTTTGGTTTTAACCAAAGAGATTATAAAAAATACTATTAACATTCAAAAAAGTTCTTTCTTGCCCAATATTTTCAGTTCTTATAATTATGATTACAAAAAACCTTATTCTTTTTTTGATGACAAATGGAAAGGCAGTGGAACTTTTACCATTGCTCTTAATCTTCCTTTAAGTCTTGGTGGTGGCGAATATACTAAATTAAAGAGTTTACAACACCAATTGAAAGAAGTTGATTTTTATTATCAATGGAGTAAAGAGTTAATTGAGAACGAAGTTAAACAGGTGTATTTTAAGTATTTAACAACCTTTGATAATTTTAATTACACTTTCAACCAGGTAAAAGTGGCAAAGGAGGCTTTAAAAGAAGCCGAAGAAGGATTTAAATTAGGAAAGGTGAGTAATTTGGAATATTTGGATACGGAGTTAAAATTGAGGGAAGCAAAATTAGCTAATTTAAAAAGTTTGTTAGAAAACCTTATAACCAAAAAGGAGTTGGAATATGCGACTGGTAAAGAGATTAATTAGTTGGCAACTTTTATTTTTAACTTTTTTAAATATTTTAGATTGTCGTCCGAAGAAGGTCTTAAAAGAAAAAGAATTGCTTACCGTTGGAGTTCAAATTGTGAAGCGCGGCGAAGTAAAAAAAACAATAAAACTTTTTGGACGGATTAGCGGCGGTGAAGAAGCTGTAGTGGTTTCTAAAATTCCCGGAAAAGTATGGCAGATTGTGAAAAAAGAAGGATCGCCAGTAAAAGAGAATGATACTATTATGTATATTTTAAACGACACACCGGGTATGGAATACCAACCCGGACCGATACTTTCGCCGATTAATGGAAAGGTAGGAAAAATTTACGTTGATGTGGCTCAACCAGTTAATATCGGAACTCCTTTGGCGATGGTTTTTTCTGACAAGAATTTAAAAATAAAAACCAAAGTATCGGAAAAAGATTTACCGTTTTTAAAAAAAGGGATGAGGGCTTATCTTATTTATGATAATAAAAGATACGAAGGTTATTTAATAAATTTCGCTCCGGTGATTGACCCCCTTACCCGAGGTGCGGAAGCCGAAATTTCCTTAAAAGAAGGGAAAGATTTAAGAGTCGGTACTTTTGGCGATGTTTATTTAATAGTAGAAGAAAGAAAAAATACTATAACGGTATCTCCCTCGGCTTTTTTCTTTGATGATTATTCTTTTCTTTTTGTTGTGAGGGAAGATTCAATAGTAGAAAAAAGAAAAGTAACAGTTGGCTTAATCGGTGATGAAAAGATTGAAATTTTGGCTGGTCTTAAAGAAGGGGAAAAAGTGATAACTATTGGTAAAGAATTAGTTAAAGAAGGAACAAAGGTAAATTATCAAATTTTAGAATAGGAGGAAAAAAATGAAACTAACTGAAATTGCGATAAGGAGACCGGTATTGACTTTTATGGTGGCTTTAGCCTTCATTCTTTTTGGAATTATCGGTGTTATGCGGATGGCTATTGACTTATTTCCTAAAGTTGAACTACCAGTGGCCGTGGTCTTAACTGTTTATCCCGGTGCTGGTCCTGAAGAGGTAGAACAAGAAGTTACCAAAGAGTTAGAAAAACAGATTTCCACGATAAGTGGGGTGAAAGAGATAAACTCTCGTTCTTTAGAAAATTTTTCAGTAATTACTGTTACTTTTGAGTGGGGAACCGATTTAGATGCGGCTACCAACGATTTGCGAGATAAAATTGATTTGATAATGGGAAGTTTACCCAAGGAAGTTAATAAACCTTATATCTTGAAATTTGACCCTTCGATGATTCCGGTGATGAATTTGGTTTTAACCGGTGAAGTTGATGAACGGGTGTTAACCGAAATCAGCGAAGATTTAGAAAAGAGATTACAAAGGGTGGATGGGGTAGGCGTGGTTATGCGAATTGGTGGGGTGAAAAATCAGGCAAAACTTCTTTTAGACTTAAAAGCTTTATACCAATCAGGAATTACTTTAGATAACCTTTTAATGGTTTTAAAGGCCCAAAATCTAAATTTTCCGGTTGGCTATTTTAATTATGAAAATGAAAAATATTTATTAAGGGTAATTGGTCGTTTTCAAGATTTAAAAGAGATAGAAAATTTAATAGTCGGTTATAAAAATAATCAGCCAATATTTTTAAAAGATATTTGTGAAGTTAAATGGGAAAAAGAAGAAAAAGAAAATTATGTTCGTTATAAAGGAAAAGAATGTATCTTTTTTGCTATTCAAAAAAGACCGCAAGCCAATACCGTTAGGGTAGCCAATCTTTTAAGAAAAGAAGTAGAAAAAATTAAAAGCGAATTACCCGAAAATGTTAATTTTGCTATTTTTTATGACACTTCGGAATTGATTAAAAGGTCAATAAACAATTTGGTTAATAACCTTTTATTAGGAGCCATTTTAGCGGTAATTATTCTCTTTATCTTTTTAAGAAGGCTTCGGGCAACAATTTATGTTGCCTTTGCCATTCCCCTTTCTCTATTTTTTGCTCTCTTTTTTATGTATCTTTTTGGTTTTACTATCAACATTTTATCTATCTCTGGCCTGGCGATTGCGGTTGGTATGTTAGTAGATAATAGTATTGTCGTTTTTGAAAGTATCTTCCGCCACCACGAGATGGGTTTTGAGCCAATACCAGCAGCCCAAAAAGGTGCCAAGGTTGTTGGGACAGCAATTACTGCTTCTACTTTAACTACTATTGCGGTTTTCTTACCTTTATTATTTATTGCTGGTATTCTTTCAGTATTTTTTAAAGAACTTTCTTTAACGGTTACTTTTGCTTTACTCTCTTCATTAGTGGTGGCTTTAACCCTTATTCCTTTATTAACCAGCCGCTTTTTCAAATGGGAAGAGAAAGAAGAAAGGGGATTTAAAAAGATGTTAAAAATCGGTTATGAGAAATTTGAAGATTTTTATATGAAGATTATTAATTATGCTCTCAATCATCGGAAATTAGTGGTTATTGGCGTTGTGTCTCTTTTCCTTCTTTCCCTTCTCCTTCTCTTTTTCATCGGTTTTGAGTTCTTTCCCGAACAAAGGATAAGGCGGATGGAAGTTCACGCCGAGATGCCGGTAGGGAGTAATCTTTACCTTACTAATAAGGCTATTAGTGAATTAGAGAAATACATTATGGAAAAATACGGAAATGATTTAGAAGGAATAAATACTCAGATTGGCGCTGCCGCTTCTATTTATCAAGTAATAATGAGAGAAACCAAGGCGAATAATGCCACAATCTATTTAGTATTTAAAAAAGAGAAAAAAGGAAAAATTAAATTGGTTGAAAAAGATATTAGAAGAAAAGCAAAGGAAATACCAGGCTTAAAAGTTAGAATTGCCTCTACCGCTGGTTATACCGCTTTTGCTGGTTTGGGAGGAACCAATTTAAATATTGAAATTTATGGTGAAGATTTGGAAGAGGCAAGAAGATTGACTAATAAAATAATTAACGCCTTAGAGACTATTCCTTATCTTGTTGATTTGAAAGGTAGTTTAGAAGAGGCAGAACCGGAAATTCAATTTGTTATTGATAGAAATAAAGCAATGATGTATGGTCTTACTCCTTATCAAATCGGTTTTGCCTTGCGGACAAAATTTGTTGGTGAAATTGCTACCCAATACCGAATTGGTGGTAAAGAATACGATATTATTTTAAAATTAAAAAGAGAAGATATTGATAATATAAAAAATATTGAAAATATTTTTGTTAATTCCCAATTTGGTCAAGTGTTACTAAAAGATATTGCCGAAATAAAAATGGGAAAAGCGCCCACCGTAATTGAACATAAAAATACTCAAAGAGTTGCCACTATTACCGCTAATGTCGTTGGTCAATCCTTAGGAAAAGTAGCAATGAAGGCAAAAAATATTATTGATAAAATAGAAAAGCCAGCCGGTTTTAATGTCAAGGTAAGTGGAGCCTATGAAGAGATGGTAAAATCTTATCGGGATTTAGCTTTTGCGGTTATTATTGCAATTATCTTGGTTTATATGGTTATGGCTGCTCAGTTTGAATCTTTCTTATATCCTTTTATTATCATGTTTACCATTCCTTTAGCAATTATTGGCATTATATTTATTCTTTTAATTACCCATACTACTTTCTCACTCATTTCCGGTATCGGCTTATTAGTTCTGGTAGGGATTGTTGTTAATAATGGTATTGTTTATGTTGATTATGTAAATCAATTGCGAAGGGAAGAGAAATTAGAATTGAAAGAAGCAGTTATTAAAGGTTGTCGGATAAGGATGAGACCAATTTTGATGACTGCTTTAACCACTATCTTTGGTCTTTTACCATTAGCTTTAAGAATTGGTGAAGGAAGCGAGCTTTGGTCACCCTTAGGTATCAGCGTAATTGGCGGTCTTACTTTTTCTACCTTTTTAACCTTGGTTTTTATACCTGTTTTGTATTACCTTTTTTCCAAGAAAACTAAATAACTATTTTAATTTTCTTAACAAACTGATAATCTCTTTAAGCTTTTCTAAATATTTATTAAACCTTTCCCTTTCAATACGACATCCTTCATGAAGGTCTTCGCCTTTTATTGGAATACAAGCGGAAAAAGAATCAAAATATTTTCCATACACATTCGCTTCATCAAATTCGCCTTTTTCAATAATCCTTATCTCTTTATCTTTTCTTATAATTTTTATAATCTCATTAAATCTCTTTAAATGGAGGTTTTCCAAGGAGATATAAATTTCATCACCACCATAATGGGTAACATCAATAGCAATAATAAAATCTGGCGTTATCTTATTTTCCACCAAGAACTTAGAAAAAGCTTGGGCACCGGTTCCTCCTTCTTCTTCTCCTTCGGTAAAGACTTTACCAACATTTTCTACATTTTTCCAAACAGCCTCAACTCCCAGACGATTATCAAGAAGACCCAAAATCAAGTCGTTTATGCAAACCATTATTGGTTTCTTAACGGTATCTACATGGGCTGAGAGAATGATATCAAAAGCAAGAGGAATAAAAGTGAACTCTTTTTCGTGGTATACTTTAATACCCTTTTCTTTGTAATAAGAAGCAATTTCTTCTCTCAAATTTTTATTATCAGCCATCTTTCCCTCCTTTTTATTTATTATATATATATTATAATACTGATTTACTATGAAGTTTTGAAAAACTTTTTAACCAGAAAGCCTATGAAAATTAAGAACTTAAATATTTTAATCTATCACCTTTTATAAATCTATGAAATTAAAAAACTTACAAAAAATTGGGTAATAAAGAAATTCTAATATTCTGTCTTTGATTGGAAATTGAAATTTTCAATCACTAAAGCAGGAGCGACAACGCCAAAAAATTCTTCGCCGTAGTATTTTTGTTCCTTAGAAATCATTTTCACATTGTTAAGGGTTTCATAGATATTGATAAGGAATCTTAAATTCTTTATCGGATAACTAATCTTGCCATTTTCAATAAAATATGTTCCGTCTCTGGTCATACCAGTAATTAAAGTTTTATCTGGGTCAACAATCCTTGTATACCAAAATCTGGTAACATAAATCCCTTTATCAATGCTTTTTATCATCTCTTCCTTTTTCTTATTTCCCTTTTCTAATATTAAATTTAGCGGAAATGGTCCATAAGGTGCTGGTTGAACTAACGAATGGCCGGTATTTTTCATTTTTAATTTTTTTGCATAATAAGAATCAGTAACTATTCCTTTAGCAATCCCATTTTTTATTAAAATTACTTTCTTTCTTTTTACTCCTTCAAAATCAAAGGGAAAACCAATTGTTAGTTTATGTGAGCAATCATCGTAGATAGTAATATTTTTTCCAGTTATTCTTTTACCCATCTTTTTAGAAATGAGGGAAGTTTTTTCGTAAAATCTTTTTGCTCCAAATTCTAAGTAAGCTAAAAAAGAAAGTATTTCAGCAACCGCCGCTTCTTCTAAAAATACCGTATATTTTCCTGGTTCAATATCTTTAGGATTTTGTGCCCTTAATGCCTTTTCACAAGCAATTTCCGCCAATTCTTTTTCATCAATCTTATAAAAATTTTTTTCAATAGCAAAAGAGAAGCCGGAAGCACCGCCGTCCATTGCGGTAATTGTCAGATAAGTATAATTTATTAAATCTTGTAAGAAAATGCCATTACTGTTGATAATAGTTAAAGTATCAGAAATTGTGTGCAGAACACCAAAGGCGTTAAGATTATTTTTCTTACAAACTTCTACAATGTTGGCTATCTTTTCTTGACGTTCTTTTGGCGAGATGACCATTTCCTTTTTTCTTTTAACTTCGATCTTACTCTTTTTAGGCAAAGAAACTTCGGCTTTTGGTGCCCTTTTATCTTTTGCTAAATTAAGAGCCCTTTCAAAAACATTTTTTATCCCTTCTTCACTTAAATCAGTAGTTGTTGCTGAGCCAACCCTATTTTTGAAAATTACTCTTACCCATAAAAGATTACGATTTATTGCCATATTCTGATGAATGATAGAATTGGCAAATCTCGTTGTTCCCATATTATTAGCACTCATTCCTACTTCCCATTCATCTCCTTTTGCATATTTTAAAATAATATTTTTTATCTCTTTCATCTTAACCTCCAATTTTTACTTTCCGAAATCTTGCTGGTGAAGCACCGTGACCAACATGCATCACCTGAGTCGGGTCACCTTTACCACAGTTAGGCACTCCCCAAACTTCCCAATATTTCTCATTACAGATAGCATCACATTTTCGCCAAAGCTCATAGGAGATTGCGGAAAAATGGGGTCGCCTTATCATCTCCGTCTTTTTACCATTTTTGATAATCCAACCGATTTCCGAATAAATATGGTAATTTAGTCTTTTGTCATCAATACTTGGTGAACCAGCACTTTCAAAATAGACACCTTCCTTAGTATCAGCAAATAAATCTTCCAATTCCCATTCTCCGGGTAAAAGATTAATATTAGTCATTCTGATTAAAGGAATAGAAGCCCAAGAATCCGCTCTCATTGTGCCATTACTTTTTTGACCCAAAACTAATGCGGTTTCCCTTGATGTCAAATAACCGCAGAATATTCCATTTTTAACCAAATAAACCTTTTGAGCTTTTACTCCTTCATCATCATAACCAAAAGTTCCCAAGCCGTAAGGAATAGTGGCGTCAGCGGTAATGCTAACAATCTCACTGGCAAATTGAAATTTATTTAACTTATCAATTGTTAAATGGCTGGTGCCAGCTAAAGAGACCTCAGTTCCTAAAACTCTGTCCAATTCTGTTGGGTGACCGACAGTTTCGTGAACCTGAATGGCTACCATGGTGCCGTCAAGGATAATATCGGTTTCCATATTGGGACATTCCTTTGCTTTTGTTAAAGCGACTGCTTCTTCGGCTATCCTTTCGCAATTCTCTTTCAATTTCAATTCTTTAATAAACTCATAACCTTTCGCTTTATAATGCCCACCGAGCATTCCTGGATAAGAACGGGTACCGGTGATATTTCCTTTCACTGCTTCCGCATAGATATAA
>Ga0185307_1001536_pt1 | contig 12643 bp, 10 predicted proteins | sample LHCtaG_FD_128010 | JGI IMG/M metagenome (GOLD analysis project Ga0185307, IMG submission 128010) | Hot spring microbial communities from Little Hot Creek, USA to study Microbial Dark Matter (Phase II) - LHC4sed_matched (SPADES... | ecosystem: Environmental > Aquatic > Thermal springs > Hot... | reverse complement strand
AAACATTTCTATTACACAACTAACTGCTAAATATGGATGATCTTTTTGTTCTATAGGAGCGTTCCAAAAAAACATTATACAATCACCAATATATTTATCAATAGTCCCATTATACTTAAATATTATATTACTTAAAACACTAAAACATTCGTTAAGAAGTTTAACTATTTCTTCAGCGGGAAGATATTCAGAAATTGTTGTAAATCCACGTATATCAGCAAATACTACAGTAATCTCTTTTTTTTGTCCACCAAGAATACTTAAACTTCCAGCTGGATTTTTCAACAGTTCTTCCATTATATACGGATTTATATATTTTGAAAATGTCTTTTTTATAAGTTTTTTTTCTTTTTGTTCAAAAAATAATTTGTATAAAATACTGCTAAAACCTATTAAAAACACCACTGCTGCAAAAGGTATAAATTCTACTATTGTATAAAACTTTACAAATATAAAATATGTTAGCAAATAATATCCAGAAATTAATAACAAAATTAATACTATTGTTGGGACAACAGCTAAGTTATAAAAAACAAATCCTAACACTATTATCGTACAAACCAAAAACAACATTAAATAATTTTTACCAAATTTTTTACAATAAATGTTTGATAACAAATTCTCTATAACAGTAGCATGTAACTCAACACCTGGATAAATGTTTACAAACGGTATTGGATAATGGTCATAAGAACCCGTTGCTGTAGATCCAATAAGAACTATTTTGTCTTTAATCCACATTGAAGGTATAACATTGCGGTATACATTTACAATTGAATATCCGACAAAAGTTGAGACAATTTTATTTGTTTTTTTATCAAAATATTCTGAGGGGCCATAATAATTAACATATATTTGTTGAGGTAAATCTGTTATATTTTTACCAATGTATGTTTTAAATATAGTAAAATTAAAAGAATCAAATAGTTCTCCTTTATATTTTCTATACAGAGTAATTTTACGTACAACACCATCTTTATCAGGTTCAATATTAGCAAACCCTACTTTTGCAACTTTTTGTATCTGTGGAATTGGTAAAATTAGGTTTTCTGTTAAAACTTTTTGTATTGAGCCATCTTTCAAAACATTTTCATATACTGTTTCAAAATGTGATGCAACAACTGTTTTTCCTTTTGCTAAAGCAGAAACTAATTTTGTGTCAGAAAAAGGATTACTCTTCTCAGGGAAAAGAATGTCTAACGCAACAACTTTTGCTCCTGCAGAAATAAGGTTTTCTACAACCTTTGCAATAATTTTTCTATCCCAGGGCCATCTACCAAGTTCTGTAAGAGATTCTTCATCAATTTTTACAATTATTATTTTATCTGATGGCTTTTTAGGACCACGTAATTTAAATCGTAAGTCATAAAATATATTTTCTATAGGTGAATATATATCGGTAATAGATAAAATTATGACACAAAAAATGCAAAATAAAACAACCAAACACCAACTAATATGTTTTTTTATATTCATTTAATAACATAATCATTTCGTAATTTTTATTTTAAAAACTTCTGTTTTCGTTATATTTTCTGATGAATCTTTTGCTTGGATATAAAATGTATAAAAATCTTTTTTAAGAATTTTAGAAGTGGTAAAACTATAAAGTCCAGCTTTTTTGCTTCCAGCAATAAGAACCATTTGGTTCTCTGTAATTATTTGATATTCATTTTGTTGTCTTTTTTTGGGTATCACTTCAACAAGTTTGACTTCTGCAACTTCTTTATCATCTTCAACTTCAGCAAGGATTGTGTTTGTTAATTTATATCTTATTGTAGGCATCTGAGATAAACTTATTTTTGGTGGTGTATCAACTATTTCAAATTCTTCTGATTTAACTACATATTGTGTGTTACCTAACATACTCTTAAGCTCAATATAATAACTACCGACAAGGTAATCTTTTAACACATCAAACTCTGCAGAAATTGTTTTTATTTCTGCTGGTTGTAAATTTATAGATAATGTTTGTGATGAAACAACAATATCAAACTTTGTTTTTAAAAACACATTTATTTTGGGATTTATCTGAAGAAAAACAGATTTGTTTTTCACAACAAATACAAGTTTTATTTTTTCATCATAATTATATCTTTTCTTTATTTCTTCAGATGAAATGATAATTTCAAAATCAGGTTTTTCTTTTACAACAATTTTTTCTTCTTTAATCTCTTTCTGTATTTTTTCTTCTTTTTCTTCTTTTGATACTTCTGAAATACTAACAACTGTTGTTGTAACATAAACTGGTTCATAAACAACTTTCTCAACTTTCAGTGTAGGTTTTTTAACGACTGTATAGTATTGATATTTTTTTTTAACAGGATATAATACATTTAATTTTGTTAAAAACAAAAAAGAATCTTTTTTTCTAACTAAATCGTTATTAAACTCGCAAACTAAACTATAATCTTGTCCTTTTTTTAACGCAACAACAAAATCATCATAAACTTTCTGTTGAACATTTTTCTCAACAACATAAAATGAAATATGTGAAATACTATCTTTAGTTGCAAAAATTTTTAATGGTATTTTAGCAGTAGAGGAAGAAAAAACAATTTTGTCTGTCTCAATAACAGCTTTTATTTTTTCAGAAGTTAAAAAAAGTATTTTTATAACAAAAACAATTACTAAAATTAGTATTATAATATATATTCTAGGATATTTCATCGAATTTTTTTTCAATGTTTCTTAATAAAAATTTTATTGAACACAACTTCTTTATTTCTTTTTCAGAAATTATTTTTAACAATTGAGGAGAATTACAACAAAGAAAAATAAAATCTTTTTTCTCAAGAAGCGCTTTATGTGCAATAGGTTGTATAATTTTATATGCTTGTTGTCTACTTAACCCTTTTTTAACAAGTTCTGAAAGTAAAGTTTGTGAATAAAAAATGTTATACGATTTCTTTAAGTTTTCCTCCATGTTTTCTGGATATACTACAATGTTTTTCATTATTTCAGTAAACCTATGTATGATAAAATCAGTTGCTATACTTATATCAGGCAAGATTATACGTTCAGCTGACGAATGAGAGATATCTCGTTCATGCCATAAAGCAACATTTTCATATCCAGCAATTGTATAACTTCTTATCACTCGTGCTAACCCACATATGTTTTCTGATAAAACAGGATTTCTTTTATGTGGCATTGCAGAAGAACCTTTCTGTCCTTTACTAAAAGGTTCTTCAACTTCCAAAACTTCTGTTCTTTGTAGATGTCTTATTTCTGTTGCAAACCGTTCTAACGAAGCCGCAATGTTCGCTAGTGTGGTAAGATAATACACATATCTATATCTTGGAACCACCTGAGTAGAAACAGGTTCGCTATAAATACCTAAGTTTTTTAACACTTTGTTTTCTATATCTACTGAAAGTTGTGAATATGTCCCAACAACACCAGAAATTTTTCCTACACTCACTATTTTTTTTATATATTCTAACATTTCATAATGTTGCTTAATCTCATAATACCATCCAAGAAGTTTGTACCCGAAAGTAATAGGTTCTGCATGTACACCATGGGTACGACCTATCATTATTAAATTTTTGTATTTTAAAGCCTGTGATTTCAACACATCTAAAAGAGTTTTTAATCTTTTCATCAACTGGTCACAACTAAGTTTTAATTGTATTGCAGTTGCTGTATCTAAAACATCAGAAGAAGTAAGACCAAAATGTATCCATCTTGCTGAATTACTTTTTACTGACTCACTTAATTGGTCTACAAAAGCTGCAACATCATGTTTTGTTATTTTTTCTATTTGTTTTATACGTTTGATATCAATCTTAATTTTTTTAACAATTTCGTCGTATTCATCCTTTGGCACAATTTTTTCTTTAACAAGAACTTTCAACACTTCAAGTTCAATTTTTAGCATAAGCTGAAATTTTTTTTCTTCAGACCATATTTCTGCCATTTCAGGTAATGTATATCTTGGTATCATAGATAAAAAACTCCTAATAATAAGAATATTTTAAGTTTAAAAATAAGCAAAAACAAAAGTTTGCTACTACAAAATATCTATTGCGTATCTATATGTCTACAATAGTCTAATTCAAATTTAGATGTGTATAATTAAAAATAAAAAATTTAATTTATTTTTTCCTCTTTACTAAAGATAAATTTTCGCCTGTCTTTTCGTTATATACAGAAATAACTTTTTCTTCAATATGTTGTCTAAGTTCGTTAGTAATAGGATGTGCAATATCTTTACGAGAACCATCGCTTGTTTTTCTTGATGGCATAAAAATTTTTGCTTCGTTTTCTACAACAACAATACGTAAATTATGAACTACAAACTGGTTATCCAATGTTATAGTAGCATACGCTTTCACTTTTTTCTCTTTTTGTGGATATATTCTTACTTCTGTAACTTGCATATATCCTTTCCTCCTAATCATTAGAGTTTTGGTAACTATCTTATGATATTTATATGAACAACTCTATAATTTGCGTGGACAACAAACAACAGTCCATAGTAGTCGCACCATTTCAAGGTGTGTAAAATAATAAAGCGTAAACTAAAATCTGCGGCTATAAATTTTTGGACTGCAATAACCATGCTATTGCAATTATTACGCAGAGTAAAGCCTGCGATTACCAATTATAAATTCACAATACGCAATATATTGTTATTTGATTAATTTTTTGTATCTCAAAGAACATCTATTTTTTAGTTAACAGAACCTTAATTAGAATATACTTTTAACGACAAAAAGTTTATAGTTTTTAAATTCTTTGTCTTTTCTAACTTTTTCTTTAATTGACAAAATTTCTCTTTTTTTCTCACTTAAAACAAAAAAACACGAACCCGACCCTGTCATACTCACAACATTATTATTTGAATATTTAGTTAACATATCTTTCACTTTTTTCAAAGATGGTATCAATTCAAAAGCTGGTTCTTCAAGGTCGTTTTTTACAACATATTTAAATTTTTTATCGAGCAACAATTTTATAATTCTTTTTTTATCAAGTCTTTGTTTTTTATTCTTATTTTTTAAAAATTCATTGTCCCATGTATCATAAACTTCCTTTGTTGACAATGATATATTAGGATACACTAACAAAAACCATAAAGGTTTTCTTTCCCAAGGAACTGAAAACAACTTTTTAATTTTTTCGCCTGCGGATTCAACTATACACAACCCTTTATATATAAAAAAAGGGGCGTCTTTACTTATTTTTGAACATAAAGAAACTAATTCTTTTTTTGAAATTTTTATATTGAACAATTTTATTAATCCTTTAGCAACCGCAGCAATATCTGATGACGCACCACCAAGCCCACTACCTATAGGTATGTTCTTTGTTATTTCAATACGAACACCTTGTTTAATTTTATACTTTTTTTTGAACAAATCTACAAGATTGTAACACAAATTCTTTTTCCCTTCAAGAGATTTTATATTACATTTGACAACAATTTTATTTTTAGGTATAATAGAGAGTTTGATTTTATCGTAAAGAGAAACAGTTTGAAACACAGAAAAGATATTATGGTATCCATCTTTACGTTTGGTAAGAATTTTTAACAAAAGATTAATTTTTGCTGGTGTTTGTAACAACATTATTTTTTAATTTTAATTTCTTTCAATCTTTTCTTAACAAGTTTATTTTTGGGATTAAGTTGGAACGATTTGGTATAATACTCATATGCTTCCTGAAGTTTATTAAGTTTTAATTTTAGCTCACCAATATGTTCATAAACCACTGGATCTTTACAATCTTTTATCTGTTCAAACAATTCCTCTGATTTTTCATACAATCCTTTTCTGTAATATACCCAAGCAAGAGAATCTATATATGCGTAATTGGTAGGTTCATACGAAAGTGCTCTCAAGATAAGCTGTTCCGATTTGTCAAGATTAACATTTTTGTCTGCATAAAGATATCCAAGATAGTTCAATGCTTCGTGGTCAGAAGGATCCTGTTCTATTGCTTTATTCATAAAATACTCTGTTTTTTGAAAATCTCCAATTTGGTCATAACACACACCTAAATAAAAATCTATACGTTTAAATGTTGAAGAAATTGATTTAAGTTCGTACAAAATATTTATTGCATCTTTATATTTTTTGTTGTCATAATAATAAAAAAACATCATCAGCTTTGCATTCTCAGAATTAAATTTTTTGTTAGCAACAGTGAGAATTTTTTGAACATCTTTATTCTTTTTTAATAAAGCAAAATAATATGCTAGTTTTAGATATGGAACTTCATCAACATTTTTAGAATATTTAATATATTTTTGCATATATTTTGCCGCTAACAACAAATTGTTTTTATATTCATAAAACATCGCTATATAAAAATAATACTCAGGTAAAAATTCTTTCTTAGGTATGTTTAAAACTTTATCAAGATACTTCTCTGCTTTATCAAGATTTTTTTGTGAAACTAACAATGAAAATAACATTGCAATAGATTTATAATCCTTTGGCGAAACTTGTATATAATCTTCATACTTCTGTATCATAGAAGAATAATCTGTAGTAAACATTAAAAGATTGTCTAACAACTGAACAACATCTTGTTGTTCAGGAATTTTTTGTAATACCTCTTTTGCTTGTTGTATGTTACCAAGTTTGTAATTTAGAATAGCTATAGGTAAATATACACTTGTATCTTCTGGATTTACTTCCATATATTTTTTGTAATACTCTAATGATTTCTTTTCATCAGATAAAGAATATATCTGTGCAAGATTAAGTAATGCATCTTTATTATCTGGTTGTAAAGAAACAATTTTTTCAAACAATTCTGTTGCAAATTCTTTGTATCCGTGTAACAACAAAATATTTGAGAAATCAGCAAGTGTTTCAATGTCAGATATAACATCTTTTACAGTTCTTATCATACTTCTTAACTTATCTGTTTGTTCAGTTAGAATATATAAATAAAAAAGTTGTGAATATACATAAGTTGCTTGCGGGTCTTCTTGTAAAACTTTTTCAAATTTTTCAATAGCAGATTTATAATTTTTATTTTGTAAATCAATTAGTCCTTGAGTGTAATAATAATAACTTTGTTTAAACGCAAACAATTGGGTTACCAGAAATAAAAAAAATAAAAAAATTATGTTTCTTTTCATACAACAAAATTTGTTAATTCACCTATATCCTGAATTTTTACTACAACTTTATCACCTTTTTTCATTGGTCCTACATTAGGTGGTGTACCTAAACTTATCACATCGCCTGGATACAAAGTCATAATTTTTGATACAAAACTTACCACTGTTTCTACATCAAATATCATATTTTTGGTGTTAGAATTTTGGACAACCTTATCATTAAGTAAAGTTTGTATATTTAAATTTTTTGTATTTATATCAGGGACAATCCATGGACCTATCGGCGCAAATGTATCAAACGATTTTGCACGTGTCCACTGTCCATCTTTCTTTTGTAAATCCCTCGCAGTAACATCATTAAAACAAGTATATCCTAAAATATAATCTTTAACCTCTTCTTTTGGTACATCTTTAGCAGTTTTTTTAATCACAACTGCAAGTTCACCTTCATAATCAAGTTGTTTAACACAAGAAGGATAAACTATATTATCCTTATCTCCAACAATAGCAGAAGATGGTTTTAAAAAAATTATAGGTTCTTCAGGAATAGGCATGTTAAGTTCTTTTGCATGATCAATATAATTAAGACCTAAACAAATAATTTTTGTAGGTTTTACAGGCGGTAAAAACTTATTTTTTTCAGTAAGAGGATATTTTTTTTTATCTATTACAAAATTTTCTTCAAGATAATTTGGTAGGACTTTTTGAAAAGTGTTTGTATTACGGTCTATGATTACATAATGCTTTTCATTATCAAAAAATATACAACCATAGGCTATATTGTTCATCTAAAAAGTTTGCTCCAAAAATTAAATCTGTAAAACATCAAACATATTATAAAATCCTGCGGGTTTACCTTTCAGCCATTTTGCTGCAAGAACTGCACCTTTTGCAAATGTTTCTCTTGAAGTAGCAATATGTTTTAATTCTATACGCTCACCATAAGTAGAATAAATTATTGTATGTTCACCAACTATATCTCCACAACGTATCACACTCACACCGACTTCGTCGTTTTTACGCTCTCCTATAATACCATTACGACCATATACAAAGTATGTTTGCGGTTTTATATGTTTTATAATATCCATAATTTTTTTTGCTGTACCTGATGGTGCATCCTTCTTTTTGTTATGATGTGCTTCCACTATTTCTATATCATAATTTTTATCTTTAAGGACTGTGGTTAAAAGTTCAACAAGTTTAAAAATTATATTCACACCTAAACTCATATTAGGCGATAACAATACCGGTATTTCCTCAGACGCTTTCCTTATATTATCTAATTGTTGGTCAGAATGTCCAGTTGTACCAATAACTATCGGTTTTTTATTCTGTAAACAAAAATATAACGCTTGTTGTGTCCCTTCAGGAGAAGAAAAATCTATTACTACATCTGTATATAAAATATATTTTTCAAGTGAAGGTTCCACTTGAGGTAAGTTGTCATAAATCTTTTTTGGACCTTGAATATCACAAAGACCTACAATACTTATGTCTTTATCTTGCAAACAGGCATCTAATACTGTCCTACCCATTCTACCTAATGCACCATTTATAGAAATATTTATCATATCCTATTTTTCTCTCTCTAACGGTTTTATTTCTATAGGAACTATAATTTGTATTGCATTTTTGTTCACAACAAGACGTTTCACCTGTGTCTTAATTACTTCACCAGTTGCTAAATTTTGAATATCAGCATTTGTTACTTCTAAAAAACTTTTTTCACCAACTTTTTCCATACGTTCACCTGCAACATCTATAATTTCAGAAATTCGTTGTGGTAGATATTTTTTGAAGATATATTTAAGTTTAGGTCTTATTTTTACAAAACCTGCAATTAAAAACTTGTCTGTGTAAATCGCTAATGGTACTTCAATAATTTTTTTTGCCATATTTATATTTTCCTCTTTTTAAATTTTATTTTTCTTCTTTATATTCAGCATCAATTACTTCGCCTCTATCTTTTTTTGTTTCTTGTTGAGACGCTGTTTGTTGTTGACCATATGAGGTTTCAGTTCCAGATCCTGAAGTTACACCCTTCTGTTGTGCTTGTTTATAAACAACTTCTCCTAATTTATAGGATGCTTTCAACAACTCATCTTTAGCTTTTCTTATTTCGTTTATATTATCAGATTTAAGTTTTTCTTTAGCATCGTTTAACGCACGTTCTATCTCAAGCCGTTCATCTTGTGTAAGTTTATCACCATATTCTCTTAATGATTTTTCTGTAGTATAAATTATTCCATCGAGATTATTTCTTTCTTCAGCCAATTCTCTACGTTTTTTATCTTCTTCAGCAAAACGTTCCGCTTCTTTTATCATACGGTCAATTTCTTCTTTAGAAAGTTTATGTGGTGCTGTAATACGTATAGATTGTTCCTTTCCAGTACCTAAATCTTTTGCTGAAACATGTAATATACCATTTTCATCAATATCAAAAGTTACTTCAATCCGTGGAACACCACGTGGTGCTGGGGGTATCCCATCAAGATAAAATCTACCTAATGAAACATTATCAGCAGCCATCGGTCGTTCACCTTGTAAAACATGTATCTCTACAGATGTTTGATTATCCATAGCAGTAGTAAAAATTTCAGACCTTCTTGTTGGAATAGTAGTATTTCGTTCAATAAGTTTTGTGAATACACCTCCTAAGGTTTCCACACCTAATGATAAAGGTGTCACATCTAAATGTACAATATCTTTTACTTCGCCAGCAATAATACCTGCTTCTATTGCAGCACCTATTGCTACACATTCCATAGGATCTATACCACGTTCAACTTTTCTACCCACATAATCTTCTAAAAATTTTATAACAATTGGCATTCTTGTAGGACCACCCACAGGAATTATTCTTGTAATATCTCTTATTGATGATATTCCACTATTAGGTTTTGCCTTAGCATCTTCTATTGCTTGATCAATAGATTTTGCACAACGTTCTACAATAGGACGAACAAGTTGTTCAAGAGTAGCACGAGTAATTTTCATAGTAAGATGTTTTGGACCGGTTGCATCAGCAGAAATAAATGGTAAGTTTATCTCTGTTTCCAAAACACTTGAAAGTTCAATTTTTGCTTTTTCAGCAGCTTCACGGATTCTTTGCATTGCCATTTTATCATTTCGCAAGTCAATTCCTGTTTCTTTTCTAAACTGTTCAAGAATATATTCAATTAATGCATTATCCATGTCAGTACCACCAAGTTGTGTATCTCCAGCAGTTGATATAACATCAAAACTTTTAGCACCGCCTGCTTCCCAAAATCGCATTATAGTAACATCTAATGTACCACCGCCCAAATCAAATACTAAAATTTTTTCTTCATGACCTGCTTTATCAATACCATATGCGAGACACGCAGCTGTTGGTTCATTTATGATTCTTACAACTTCAAGTCCCGCAATAGTACCTGCATCTTTTGTAGCTTGTCTTTGGTTATCATTAAAATACGCAGGAACTGTGATTACTGCTTTATCAACTTTATCTCCTAAAAATGCTTCTGCATCACGTTTAATTTTTTGTAAAAGAAACGCAGATAATTGTTGTGGAGTATATTCTTTACCATGAAGTTTATACTTATAATCAGTTCCCATCTTACGCTTAAACGCATAAACAGTCCCTTCAGGATTTGATACTGCTTGCCTTCTTGCAGGTTCACCTACAAGAAGTTGACCATCTTTTGTAATTGCAACATATGATGGAAACGCTTTTCCACCAATAGTTGTTCCTTCAGCAGCTGGTATTATTGTGGGTTTACCCCCTTCTAAAACTGCTGCTGCTGAATTTGAAGTACCTAAATCTATACCTATAATCCTACCCATAGCTTCTTCAACCTCCTTTTTGTCTAAGTTTTGGTACTTGTTTTTATGATGTTTATAGGAACCATAAACGATAAAATTAAAAATAATCTTCTTTTTTTCAGCGAAATTAATTACGCAAACTAAAGTCTGCGGCTACAAATAATACACAATCCGCAATCTATTGGTAACCGCACCATTCATAGTGCGTAAAATAATAAGAAGCGCAGGCTAAAGCCTGCAGCTACCAATAATTCACAATCCATAACCTACCAGTAGCCGCAACCTTTAGGTTGCGTAAAAACGCAGGCTGAAGCCTGAACCTACCTACCAAATTATTTGATGCAAAAAAACAAGTTCTGGTTTCTTAAAACCATAATTTGTTGTTTTTAAAACAACCAAAGTTGGCCAGAATGTTCACTGTCAGATTTACCCATATCTTTGTTACCCCATCTGATACTAATTTTACCATACTCACCATCATAACCAGGAAAAATATCAACTTCGCCATTACGAACTTTTAATATACCTTCAACAATTCTTGGATTTATTTTTTTCTTTAACTCATCTTCGCTTAAATAAAGTAATACATCAAACTCAGTACCAACTTGTGTGACTATATACAAATACTCCTTTAAAGTTTTCTGTGTGCCTTTACCAGTACCTAACGCATCAGCAATTATCTCTATGAGAGGAATCACATTTTTATATGGTATCGCATTTTCAGGAACAAAAGATTCTTCACGGTCTGCAAGTTGGTCAACACGATTCAACACACCAACGGTGAGCCTCTTACCACATACAGGACATAAATATTTATACATCTTTGTTTCTTTTGGTGAACAACAAACTTTACAGATTCTATGTCCATCATAATGATATTTACCCTCTTCTGGGAAAAACTCTATTGTATACAAAAATTTTTTTCTGTCTTTATTTTTTATAATTGATAAAACTTCTTTATAAATATCTTCACAATTGTCATCTATTTCAAAAACATTTGCTTCACGAGCAATATTTTGTGGTGAATGTGCATCTGAATTAGAAATTAAAGTTATACTATCAAGTTTTGACAATCGCCAGTTCATTTTAGGATCGGAAGATAAACCTGTTTCAATACTATATATATATTTATAGTATTTTCCAAAACATTCTTCAATAGAATCAAACCCGCTTAACGAACCAAATACAGAAAAATGTGGTGTCCAAGCATGTGCTGGTACCACAAGAGCTTCCTCTGTGACAGAATACACAAGTTCAACAAGATCTATACAATCTAAAGAAACAATCGGTCTTCCATCAGAGACAAGATCACCAAAGTTTGATAATAAATTATTAAATCTTTCTACTGCAACAAAATCAGGCAAAAATATAATATTGTGAACACGATAGTTTTTACCATTGCGATAAAAAATATTACTTACTTCAGTCGTAAGTATAAATTTTACACCGTTGTATTCATAAGTATAATCAGATATTTGTTTAAGAGAACTCTTAAGTTCTTGTAGCCATCCTGGATGTGTAAAATCACCAGTTCCTAACAATCCCACACCTTTGAGTTTTGCCCAATGTGATAATTCAGAAATATTCATCTCTTTAGATGTTGCACGGGAATATCTTGAATGTATATGTAAATCTGCAATAAGTTTCATAGGTTAATCAAAATTAAGAAAGTTGTAAAAAATTTGTTCACTTTTTATCTTCTGTATCTATACAAAATTTTGAATTTTTTATAAAAAATAATGTATTTTTGTA
>Ga0185307_1001535_pt1 | contig 12646 bp, 13 predicted proteins | sample LHCtaG_FD_128010 | JGI IMG/M metagenome (GOLD analysis project Ga0185307, IMG submission 128010) | Hot spring microbial communities from Little Hot Creek, USA to study Microbial Dark Matter (Phase II) - LHC4sed_matched (SPADES... | ecosystem: Environmental > Aquatic > Thermal springs > Hot... | reverse complement strand
GCCCTCCCCGAGACGAGGCGGCCGCTCTCGGCCGTTGGGGCCCGGCGACGGGTCCCGTGGCCGAGACGAGGGCTCCCGTAGAAGACGGGGTTGATGGGGTGGCGGTGTAAGCGCCGAGGGCCTCTGGTCCGAGGCGTGAGCCGGCCACTCCCAATCGCCCGAGTGCGCTAGCTGAGTCGGTGCGAGCCCAAGCGTAATCGCCGCCGGACTGTGCGCGGCACTGGTTTCTCTTTCTCGCAGCAATGAATCTAGTAAAGTTTATAGTACAGCAAAGTTTTTAGGTAGATTTACGATTCGATGATTGTGGTTCGCGTCAAGCTAGCGGAGCGCTATAAGGTTCTGAAGCTTTACACGCTGCTCTTGTCCCATTCTCGCTTGCTCGCAGTAACCCTTTCGGTTTCTGCTATCGCAACCGCTCTGGGCGTGGTTCCGCCTCTTCTCACGAGGGCTGTTATCGATCAGGGAGTTCTGGCAGGCAACGCCGGCGCTATCCTGCTTTACGCCGGTGCGCTAGCGGCAGTCTATGTAGCGACCACGGCCGTCTTTGCTATTCGGAGCTACTTTCAGAGCCTGCTTAGCGGGAAGGTGGCGCTCGACTTGCGTTCAAGGGTTTTTGCGAAAGCTGTGGAGCTGGGCGCTGAGCTGTACGAGGGAGCGCAGGTGGGCGATGTTGTAGCAAGGCTCTACGGTTATGTGGACAGGGTGCAGCGGTTCATTGTTTCAAGCTTTCAGACAGTGATCCTTAGCTCGCTCCAGCTGGCAGCGATGATGATCATAGTCTTCATGCTTAACTGGAAGCTTTCACCAGTCCTTCTGGTACCCTTGCCTTTGTACGTGTACGGTTTACTGAGGTACCAGCCACGCGTGCGGACGTTATTCGTGAGACGGTGGAGCAGAGTAAGCAGGATGTCGGCCTACGCGACCTCGCTGCTCAATGCCATACTTCTCGTTAAACTCACAGGGAGAGAGCCGAGAAAGAGCGGTTTGACGCGATGGCAGGCGAAGTCTTCGAAGCGGAGATGGAGGCAACGCGATACAGCTTGAAGGTGCTACCCTGGCTCAATCTTCTGCTCAGCTTGGCCTCTGTTGCCGTCCTTTACGCGGGGGGTCTAATGGTAGCTAGGGGCGAGCTCACTCTAGGCACGCTCACCGCTTTTCTAGCGTACGTGTGGCAGGTTTACGGGCTGGTCAGAGCGATCGCAGGGCTCATACCGGACTTGGCGGAAGCTGAGGCGGCGTACGAGAAGCTTGCTGAGCTCATGGAGGCTGAACCCAAAGTTGTTGAAGCGCTAGATTCGGTTGAGCTTAAGATCAAAGGGCGTATAGCGGTCAAGGACCTGTGGTTTGAATACACACCTGGAAAGCCTGTGCTTAGGGGTGCAAACCTAAGGGATCGAGCCAGGCGAGGTCGTTGGGATCGTAGGTCCTAATGGTTCTGGAAAGACCACGCTGGTTAGGCTTCTCGTAAGGCTTTTCGACCCATCTCGCGGGTCGGTTCTGTTAGACGGTGCGGACTTGAGGAAAGTGAAGATATCCCGTTTGAGGGGTCAAGTAATCTTAGTGCCCCAAGAGCCGATGCTTCTGCCAGGTAGCGTGGCATACAACATCTCCTACGGTGTCGAGTCCCCCGACCCGCTGGCGATCCTTTACGCTGCGTGGCTCTGCGGGGCCCACAGGTTCGTTGTCGAGCTCCCCCTGGCCTACGATAGCGACGTGGGGGAGCAGGGCTCTCTCCGGTGGGCAGCGGCAGTTGGTATGCTTGGCGCGGGCTCTTGTGCTGAAGCCTAAGGTTCTTATATTGGACGAAGCTACCAGCAACATACACGTTGAGCTTGAGGAAATCGTGCTGAATAGAGTGCTCGGCTTCCTGAGGGATACGACAGTGATCGCCATATCGCATAGACCGACGCTAAACGCTTTCGTTAACCGAGTCATCCTGATGAGCGATGGGCGCGTGCTTGAAGAGACCAAGGGGGGTCTCAACGGGAGGCCTCCTCCGCCGCGCCTCCTTAAGATGGTAGATGCGGAGAACTTGAAAGTGAGAGATGGAGGGGCTTGGTTGGAGGCGGAAGTAGGGGGTCTCGTGCTTGGAGAGCTGCGCGCACGCATGCTTTTCCCCCTCACCAACCCGAGGGTCCTCCTCTTGTACAGGGACCCCGACGACCCGCTTGTCGTTGAAGATTGGACGCTCCTTGACGAAGAATCGAAGCTTGCCGTGCTTAAGCATTTAGTGAAGGAGCACGGCTTGGCGTTGGCACGGCTCGTCGGCGTCTTCCCGCTCTCGCGCTTCGCGGTCAATGTTATCATGGAATCGGAGGAGGGGAGGGTAGAGGTAGATGTGCCAACAGGCAATCTGCTATCCCTCAATGGAGCGCTCGTCGTCGTAACACCAAACAAGGTTTACTTGGCTGAACCCTCGATCTCGAGCGGAGATGCTGTCTGGAGGGCGAAAGCTTTGGCCTCCACCCCTCCCAGCCCATTCGGCGCATACGGAGTTGGGCAACTTGTTGGAGAGTTGAAGCGCATAAGTTCGCTGCGACCGCAAAGCTAATCCCCACGGCAAGCTAGCCCTAAGCGATGTTAGGACCCTTGGCTCTAGAAAGCAAAGCGCGCAAAGGAGTGTACATGGAAACTCGCTCTTTCGACCTCCTCCTCTCGAGGAAGGTAGCCGAGCTCGAGAGGGAGTACGACGTGCGCTACGAAGCCGGTGCGATCGCCCCCCACGACCCGTCCCTGGTGGAGGGCGTGTTCGAGGCCGGCTTCCAGCTGGCGCTCGAGGTCGGGGTCTACCTGGTCGACGAAGGCAGGCGGGTGCAGCTCGGCGAGGAGGAGCTGAAGAGCGCCCTAGCGTCCGCGAAAGGCAGCATCCTAATCGGCGAGGGTGGGGACTCCCGAGTGCTCGAGCCGCGCCGCCCCGGCTCTGGGGTTAGGCCGCTGGTCTTCGGCGGCTACGCTGGCACGCCCACACCCCCCGAGATCTTCAAGGAGAGCGCCCTGAGCTTCGCTCTGGAGCCGCTCGTCGACGCGATCGACCACGGGAGCTTGGCGAGCGTAGGCGGGCTCAGCGTGCAGAAGGGGGCGCCGAGCGAGGCGGAAGCGACGGTCGCTGAGCTCAAGCTGCTCCGAGAGGCGGTCGAGAAGGCCGGGAGAGCGGGGATGCACCTCCTGGCCTGCGAGAGCAGCGTTACAGCCGTAGGGAGCCTGGCGGCGATGGCGCTGGGCCTGCTGAGGAGGAGCGACGCTCAGCTGATCCCTGTGCTCAACGAGATGAAGGTGGACCGAAACCAGCTTGTCAAAGCCCACGTGGGGCTCGCGTACGGCGTTCACAACGCGGCGCTAGTTGACCCGGTGGTCGGGGGTTTCGCCAGGGGGGCGGCCGGCTCGGCGATATGCGCGGTGGCGGAGACCCTGCTGTCGTTGGCGGCCTACGGCGCCTCCTACGTCCTCATTCACCCATACCACATACATTTGAAGGCCACGAGCAGCAGGGAATGTCTCTGGGTCGAGGCCGCGCTCGGTCTTGTTGGCGAGCGCCTGCGTGTCCCTCTGCTCGGCGACGTGTGGCCGGCCAACGGTGGTGGTGCAGTAGAGATGCTGTACGAAATCGCTGCGAATGCGCTCATCGCCGCCTCGTTCGGCCTACACCTGCTGGGGCCTGCTCCAGCCAACGGGGAGAAACCCCATGGCACCGGCCTTGAGGCTAGGTTAATGGCTGAAGTTGGTGTAGCAGCCGCTCGGATGAACCCAGATGATGCGGTTGAACTTGCGCAGATAATCGTGAAGCTTTACGAGCCCAGTCTCCGTGACCCAAACCGGGGAAAGCCCTTCACCGAACTATACGATGCAAGGAAAAGAGTCCCTGCAGCGTGGTGGCTTGAAGCGTACAGGGAAGCGCGGAAGCGGCTTATGGACCTGGGCTTAGACCTCGAGCGCTCTAGTTAAATAGAGCTCGCGACACCGCTTCTTCCCGTGAGCTTGCCAGCGCTGGTTTACAAGGTCGACAGTAGGGACAACGTAGGAACAGCTCTATCTCACCTAAAGGAGGGCGCAGAATATCCAGTGTACGAGGAGGGCAAAGGAGTTATCGGCGCAGTTAAGCCGAACACTCCGATACCGGCTTGGCACAAGATCGCTCTGGAGAGGATCGAGGAGGGCGAAGAGGTCGTCAAGTTTGGCTACGTTGTGGGGGTCGCTGTGACGGTTGTGGAAAAGGGGGCGCTCGTCCACGTAACCAACGTGCTGCTCGATCCCACTTACGATTTCCGGCAGATGGTCAGGCAGGGGTTAGTCTTAGGTATCGCACCAGTGAGAGTTGAGAGAGGAGAGGTGCTGCGGCTCGGCGTGAACGTTAGACCTCTGCACCCAGCGCTTAGGGGGTTGCCTCCCCGTTCTAGGGTCGGAATGGCCGCGTGTACCATCGCCGAAAACGGTACGATAAGGCTGGGCAACATTGTTGAACCGCCTCCGCGGCTACGCCGCAACGAGCGGTACGTGAGGCTGGTGAGGGACTTTTACCGCGTGCTGCGAGCTGGCTTAATCGAGTTCAGCCGAGTGGAGGTGGGATGAGGTGCCTTCCACGCTAAAAGCGTACTATAGAGAACCGAGGAAGGTTTTCGGTGTGAGAAACCACGTGCTGGTGCTGCCGACAACGCTCTGTGTGAACAGGTTGGCTGAGACCATTTGGGAGGAATTTAGGGACGAGAGGTGGGGCGAGAACGGGGAGAATAGGGTTGTTCTAGCGCGGCACAATAGCGGTTGCTGCCATGTCGGCTTCGACCTGGAGATAGCTTTCCAGACGCTCCTAGGAATCGCCTCTCACCCAAACGTGCACGGGGTGCTGCTCGTCAGCTTGGGCTGTGGGCAACTGTGTAAGAGACCTCTCGCACCGGGAGAAGGCAAAGACCAGAATCTAGCCGCTTTCAAGCTTTACGACAGGCTTGTGAAGAAAGGTGCGCGAGTGCGGTGGGTGAACGTCCAGGAGCCTTTTCACGGCTCGAGCGACGGTTTCGAAAGGGCTGTCGAGCTAGGTAGGAAGTTTGTGAGAGAGATGATCGAGGAAGCACAGGCTGCTAAGAGGATTGAAGCGCCCCTTAAGCGCTTCGTAATAGGAATAGGCAACGGAGCGTCGGATCCAACATCTGGGCTCTTCGCAAATCCAGCTGTGGGGTACGTTGCTGATGAGCTAGTGAAGGAAGGGGTCAGTATTGTATTTTCTCAAACCACTGAAGTTCTGGGTTCCGAGGAGTACCTGCTGGGCAAGGTCGCGGACGAAACTGTAGCTAGGAAACTTCGGAGGCTACTGGAAACAGTTTACGCGTTAAAGGATGCTCTCAGCGAGTACTTGGGAGAAAGCGATCCGACGCCCGGTAACATAGCCAGTGGGATCTCGACGCTCGCTGAGAAGTCGCTAGGTAGCATCCTTAAAGTTGGTTTCGATCCTGCCGTTAAGATCTCTGATGTGCTCCCCTACGCGCACCCGGTACCTAGAGGGGGAGGTCTTTACTTTATGGACACCCCCGGGGAGGACGTTCTAGCTATCACAGGGATGGTGGCGGGTGGGGCCCACGCTGTTATCTTCACCACAGGACTTGGTACGCCGGTGGGGTCGGTGGTAAGCCCTGTAGTGAAAGTCACGGCTAACAAGGAGACGTTTAGCAGGCTCTCAGGGATCATCGACGTGTACTTACCGGTTGAGGAACTTTTCTCAAGCGGTACGAGCCTTAAAGAACTTGCAATGAAAGAGCTGTACCCAGCGATACTAGAAGTCCTCTCCGGTGAGAGGCTGACCAAGAGCGAGTTGAACTGGCAGATAGATTTCGACATCAGAGGGTACTGGCTTCGCGCATAGCTGGCTACGGGTGAGCCAGGCCCTGCAAGCTAATTGTAGGCGGTAGCCTGCGCTTGTGCTCCGTAACTCGAACGCGCCTGAGAAGAGTCTCTACCAGCTGTAGAGGCGCGCCCACGGCTTTCGCCGCTTCCTCCGCGCTGTAACCTAAGTCGAAAACAGCATAGAGCACCTGATCTGCAACTTCATAAGGGAAGCCAAGCTCCCCTTCCGCTGTTTGCCCCGGCCAAAGGCGTGGGCTGCTCGGTTTGAAAGCTATTGTGTCCGGTACACCCAGGTGTCGCGCTAGGTACCTGACCTGCGTCTTGTACAGGTCTCCTATGGGAAAGAGGTCCGCAGCCCCGTCGCCGTACTTGGTGAAGTAACCCAGCATAATCTCGCTTCTATCGCCTGATCCCAGCACCAGTCCGCCGAGTCTGTTCGCTGCGTAGTACAGCATTACCATCCTTAATCTCGCCTTGACGTTACCCAGCGCTACGCGGTCCTTCGGATCGAAAAATGGTAGGGAACTTGATGCCGCAGAGAGAAGGCCATCGATAGGCGAGGCGACGAATCTAATTCCGAGGTGCTTAGCGAGCGCCTCAGCGTCTTCGATATCCTCCTTTGGAGTACTCGTCAAGTCCGGCATTATCAGAGCGACCACGCGCTCAGAGCCTACAGCTTTAGCGGCCAAGGCGGCGACAGTCGAGGAATCCACGCCTCCGCTTAACCCGAGGACGTAATATTCAGCTCGCGTATTCTCAAGGTAACTTCTCATGTACTCCGCGATGGTTCTTTCTATCGCGGTGTAATCCACCGAAATCAGCTTCTCGAGCAAAGGCGAACGCACGAGAAGCTGATTTCCCTCTCCTTTTGAAGATTTTGCCGCGCATCAGGATAGCTCGAACCGCTTTTTCGCTTTCCTGTACATAAGCGTGGGTGCTCCCAGTATTCTAGCTCTCGCCGCTATACGAGCGTCGGCGGTAGCTACGTAGCTCCTTGTTGCTGACGAGAGCTCGAGTATTATGGTGTCCGCATCCCCCTCTCCACCCCTTACCAGCTTCACGCGCATCTCATCAACGTAGCGCCTCAGCAGGTTGAGGGCAGCACGCGCAAGCTCCCCCCTCCGACCCCGCTCTTTCGCGAGTACCTCGAGCTCATTGGCAACGCTCTCTGGGATGACTATCTCGACTCTGTTGCAAATAGCCTCTTCAATAGCTTCAATTAGATCCTTACCGTCAGCCACACAGCACAGGATAGCGCTTGTGTCTACAACTACGCTTACCGGGCACCTCACGCGCGAGCCCATCCCGCTTGAAGCTTTATGCGCCATACCTATGACCTAAGTACTTGGCCTTTTTTAGCCTGGGAGCGATGATTTAATGCTTTTCTACAAGTCGCGCTGCCGATTTGGTCACGCTGTACATTGCAGCAGCTATAACTTCTCCATCCAAAATAAAGAAAGCTTAAGAGGCCGGGTTCTCAAGCTTCCAGATGCCGGGTAACCGGCGCGTTCGCGTTGTGATAATGGGGGCCGGAGGAAGGGATTTCCACAACTTTAATGTTTATTTCAGAAGAAAATCTGAATATGAAGTGGTCGCTTTTACTGCTGCTCAGATCCCCAACATCGAGGGTAGAATTTACCCTCCAGAACTCGCAGGCCCGCTTTACCCCAAGGGCATCCCTGTGTTCAGCGAAACTGACATGGAAAAAGTGATCAAGGAGAATGAGGTCGATGAAGTGGTTCTTTCCTACAGCGATCTAACGTGTTCGGATTTCCTTATGAAAGTGAGCAGGGTGCTGGCAACCGGTGCGAGCTTCCGTGTGCTGGGACCCAGGGATACTATGTTAAAGGCGTCTAAGCCCGTAATCGCGGTTACGGCGACTAGGACGGGTGCGGGAAAGAGCACGGTTTCGCGCTACGTTGTCAGAGTCCTCAAGAGCAAAGGGTTGATACCGGTAGTTATTCGTCATCCTATGGCTTACGGCGACCTCTTGGCGATGAAAGTGCAAAAAGTCAGCGGCTTGGAAGAGCTTGACAAGGTCACGTTCACGATCGAAGAGAGGGAGGAGTTCGAGTGGCACGTACTTGAGGGAACGACCGTTTACGCTGGTGTAGACTACGAAAGTGTTCTCAGGGAAGTTGAGAAAGAACCCTATGACATGATAGTTTGGGATGGCGGAAACAACGACTGGCCGTTCTTGCAGCCGGATTTGCACATCGCAGTGGTTGATCCCACGAGATCGGAAAGCGAGTTCTCCTTCCCTGGCATGGTCAACCTGCTTATGGCAGACGTCATCGTGGTGAACAAGGTGAACGTGGCGAGCAAGGAGGCTGTAGAATCCGCTATGGAACGGGTGAAAAAGCTGAACAGGCGTGCGGCGATTGTGAAAGCAGCGTCTGAAGTATATCTCGATAATCCTGACGTAGTTAAGGGGAGGGATGTTCTGGTCGTTGAGGATGGACCCTCCGTAACCCACGGCCACATGCCTTATGGCGCTGGTTACGCGGCAGCTGTAAAGTATGGTGGGAAGGTAGTAGATCCTCGGCCCTACGCTGTTGGTAGTCTTCGGAAGGTCTACGAGGAGTACAACCACATAGGACCTGTTCTCCCCGCTATGGGGTACAGCCGAGCGCAGCTGGAGGAGCTGGAAGAGACGATAAACCGCGTACCGGCCGAGTGTGTAGTTTTGGGAACACCCACCGACCTCACGAGGTACTTAGATATCAGAAAGCCGGTAGCGAAAGTCCGTTTCGAGCTGCAGGAGAGCAGCGGTGTTCTTGACGAAATCATAGCGAAATTTGTAGAGAGCTTAACGCACTCCAAAAGCGAGCACAAAGCGTAAGCGACCAACGTCACAAGCTCCAACTCCGCGAAGTTTATCTCCATCTCGTTAGCAAGCGGGTGCGTGGAAAGCTACGTGGACTTGCTATTAGAGCCGAGACTCCCTACGTTCATAGGCTTATCGAGAGATGTGAAGGCGGCTAGGGCTGTTCTGGTGGGCGTTCCGCACGACTCGAGCTCCACTTGCAAGCCCGGATGTCGCTTTGCCCCGAGGAGGGTTAGGGAAGTTTCCCAAAATCTCGAAACGTACGACCCCCGCTTGGGGGTCGACGCTTCCGAGCTCCCAGCTGCGGATGTTGGGGATCTTCGGGAAGCGCTTTCACCAGCCAAAGTAGTGGAGGACGTCGCGAAGGTTGTGCGGGAGCTGTCGCGCGCGGGTAAAACTCCTTTCGTCATTGGTGGAGATCACATGGTGACTCTAGGAGCTTTAAAGGGTTTAACGGAGGGGTTTTCTCTGATCATGTTCGACGCTCATCTCGATTACAGAGACGAGTTCCCAGAGGGGGAGAAGCTTAGCCACGCTACGGTGTTGAGGAGGGCGAGGGAAGGACCCGTGAAAGAAGCTATTGTTGTGGGGGCGAGGGCGATCTCGAAGGAGGAAATAGTCGCTCTAGAGCGGGACAAGCAAATCCGCGTAGTGTACCCGTGGAGTATGAGCAGAGTGAAGGACGAGCTCAGTACTTTAAGCGGGAGGATCTACGTTACAGTCGACATGGACGTGTTCGATCCGTCAGTAGCGCCAGGGGTTGGATGCCCAGAGCCGGGAGGTTTAACCTTTAGCGAGCTGGCGGAGCTTTTAACCGAGGTTATGGACAGCAGAGTGGTCGGTTTTGACGTGGTTGAAGCAAATCCCCTGGTTGATGTCAACGACATTACAAGCTGCGCGGTTGCGAAGCTGCTTATGAAAGCTCTCATCTTGCTTCTTGCCCGCTAAGCTGCTCTCACACGCTTGACGGTGGGTGCGCGCAGCTTGATCACGATGCGCCATCCACAGTAGGGGCATTTAACCCCTGGCAGTATCTCCATCTCCTCCTTCGAGAACTCCTTACCGCACTTCGCGCACTTGTACATTTTCTCTCCTACATTCATGTGGTTAGCGCTGCTAACATGAGTTATTTAAGCGTATTTTTGCAGGTCACGCGAGCGGAAGCAGTTCGACGAGCGTTAGGGAGCGGGATTGGGGGCATGGGATCCGGGATAATACTCTGACCACCTTCACGTTTTCTCCTTTCAGTATCGGGGCGCGTGTACAGTAGTCACGGTAAGAGCACGCAGCGCCGCACTCTACTTTGCTGTAAGTTAACGAAACCCCTTCGACAGCCACCTTGCTTTCCACAGCAGCCAATACGGGTTCGCTTTCTACCTCAACTACTACCATATCGTCGCCTATAATGGGGCAAAAGTGCGATACCCGTCTGATATTCACGACACGGTACCTCCCCCCAGCTCTCAACGAGCCCGAACAGGCGCTGAAAAGCTTGCATCTAAAGCATCGAGGGTCTAGCAGAGCTCTGAACACTGTATTTTTCTTTGCTTGTGCGCTTGGAACCATAGTGACCTTGCGCATAATACGTGCGCTTGCATTTCTCACGGTAAAAAATCTTGCCGAAAATGAACCGCAGAAGGTTTTTAAGTGGTTGCCGCTACCTTCCTCGGACGGAGCATGCACTCTGCTTCTGGACTAGGTTCAGGACAAAAAGCTCTAAAGGGCACTACTACTGTAGGCATAGCCTTCAGGGACTTCGTCGTACTCGCTGCGGATAGACGGGCCACTAGCGGGTACTTCATAGCCCATAAGAGAGCGGAGAAGATACACCGCTTGGACGATCATGTGGCCGCCACTATAGCCGGCTACGTAGGAGATGCCCAGTGGCTAGTTGAGCAGCTCAGGGCGGAGGCTAAACTCTACAGGCATAGCGTTGGGGAACCTATGAGCGTCTCCTCCTTGGCCACTCTTGCTTCCACGCTACTTTTCCGCAGCCGACTATACGTTGTGGTTCAAATGCTGATAGGGGGGGTTGACAGCAATGGGGCCAACCTCTACAGCGTCGACTGGCTCGGTACTGTGACCAAGGAGAAGTACACAGCCACAGGCTCGGGAACGCCTTTCGCTATAAGCCTCATCGAGAGCGAGTACAGAGAGGATATGAGCGCAGATGAAGCGCTTAAACTGGCAGCGCGCGCCGTTAAGGCGGCAATGCTCAGGGATCCTGGTAGCGGCGAAGGTGTCGACGTAGCGTTGATTGACGGGAAGAATGGCGTCAAAATCATGAGGGGTGAGGAAGTTTTTCATTGAGGTGCGTAGAGGCTTATGGAGATACTAAGCGGGACAGTTTTGGATATAAGACGGAAGATTCTAGAGCAAATACCATCAGAAGCAGAAATAACCAAAATAGAATTCGAAGGACCAAAAATAGCTATTTATACGAAGAAGCCTTCGATATTCATTAAAGATGAAGAAAAGTTAATAAAAGATATAGTGAAGACCATAAAAAAGAGGATTGTCGTCAGAGCCGACCCCGAGGCCAGACTCCAACCCGACAAGGCCGAACAGCTAATAAAAACCATCGTACCCCCTGATGCTGGGATACAAAGAGTCTTCTTTAACGAGATCGTAGGAGAGGTCGAGATCGAGGCGGAGAAGCCCGGCTATGTCATCGGAAAGAGTGGTGAGACGCGAAGGGCTATTTTCGAGCTTACCGGTTGGTACCCCAGGATAATAAGGGCGCCGGCCATACATTCCAGCACGATAGCTGAGGTGCGAGAGCTTTTCCGATCGAGGAAAGAGGAGCGATCTAGACTTTTGAGGACGGTGGGTCAGAGGATATTCCGTGCAAAGCTCTTCGAGGACGATTACGTTAGGATAATCGGGTTGGGGTCTTTCCAAGAGGTTGGCCGCAGCGCTATTCTCGTGCAAACACCTGAGAGCCAAGTGCTGCTCGATGCAGGCATTAAACCGACGTCTAACGGAGATGAGTACCCATTCTTTGAAGCGCCCGAATTCGATGTAGAGAAACTCGACGCTATAGTGATAACGCACTCACACCTCGACCATTGCGGAGCCTTACCATATCTGTTTAAGTACGGCTATAGAGGGCCTGTTTACATGACCGAACCAACTCTTTACTTAACTAAACTGGTACAGGAAGACTACCTCAGAGTAGCGCGAAAGGAGGGCAGACCGCTGCCATACAGCGAGAAAGACGTGGCCACGGCAGTTCTGCACACGTACACGCTGGCATACGGCGAGGTTACGGACATAGCACCTGACATTAAATTAACGCTGTACAAGTCGGGGCATATACTCGGAGGGGCGCTAGCGCATTTGCATGTAGGTGAAGGTGTGGTTAACATCGTCTACACTGGAGACTTCAAGTTCGAGCGCACCATAATGCTTGATCCCGCAGACTACCGCTTCCCGAGGCTTGAGGTACTGATAATGGAAACTACCTACAGCGGTAAGGACGACGTACTTCCGAGCAGGGATGAAGCCGCGAAACAGCTAGTCGATGTAGTCGCCGAGACAGTGAACAGGAACGGTGTAGTGTTAGTGCCGGTGCTAGCGGTCGGTAGGGCACAGGAGGTCCTCCTTGCGCTCAGGGTGGCGATGGAGAGCGGCCAGCTGCCTCAGATTCCGATATTTATCGAGGGAATGATCGACGATGTGAACGCTATCCACACAGTCTTCCCGGAATACCTGAACAGCTCGGTTAGTGAAATGATTTTCCGAAAGGTGAATCCGTTCACAGCCCCCAACGTGCACGTGCTCAGGGGAGAGGAGCGCGAGGAGGTTATCGAATCGAGACCCTGCGTGATACTTGCAACCTCGGGTATGCTCACAGGAGGACCTGTGATGGAATATCTGAAGTTGCTAGCGGAAGACGAGAGGAGCTCGCTCGTGTTCGTCAGCTACCAGGTGGAGGGGACTCTAGGCAGGAAGATCCTTCAGGGTCTTAGGGATCTATCCTTCGTGGAC
>Ga0185307_1001533_pt1 | contig 12669 bp, 17 predicted proteins | sample LHCtaG_FD_128010 | JGI IMG/M metagenome (GOLD analysis project Ga0185307, IMG submission 128010) | Hot spring microbial communities from Little Hot Creek, USA to study Microbial Dark Matter (Phase II) - LHC4sed_matched (SPADES... | ecosystem: Environmental > Aquatic > Thermal springs > Hot... | reverse complement strand
AGTTTGGTATGCCATCTGACAGAGCAATAAACGAGCTTGGGGGCGGAGGAAAACCATCAAAAGCAATAGCCTTAGAAGTAATTAAAGAATGGCTTGAACCAGAAGGATACAAGGTGAAAGCTGAAGAAGAGATAAAAACAAGCCTCACCGAAAGCCATAGAGGATACACGGATTTAGTGGCGGAAAAGGATGGTGAAACATTAAGAATAGAAATTGAGCACCGCTCTCCAAAAGAGCAAGTTGAGATAAATATAAGGAAAAACTTAGAGTATTCGGATACACTTTACATCGTAACCAGTGATGAAGCTTCTAAAAAGAAAGTTATTCAAGTGGCTTTAAAAATGATGTTTAGGCTAAGGAAGGGGCAAGCAAAGAAGGGTCTGAAAGTCAAAATAGCAAGCATTGAAGAACTAAAGAAGAGCAAATTTAAAGAATGGCTTGAAGTGAAGAATTAGGAGCAGTGATGTTTATGAGAAAATCTCAAGGATTTTAGAACTGAATACGCTATGGAACAATAAAAGAAGTATTATCCTCTAGAGTTGTTAATTCAGTAACAATTAAATTTGTTGATAATATATTGACTATCCATTTGGAAATCCGAACTACCTAATGAAATCCTGTCTGAATTTTTAATAGACACTAAAAGTGAACTCAGCATTTGTTCGACTTGCAAGAGAGTTTTAATGGGAATAATAAAGGAATTTCTTTGTAGTGAAAGCATAAAGATAGATAAGGAAAGTATTGGGTTATGTGAAAATTATTGGAAGCAATTAACTTCTTATCTTGAGAGGCAACAAGATGTTTAGACTAAGAAAAGAAAAATCAGATAAGCTATTAAAGGTAAAAATTGGAAACATTGATAATAAAAAAGGGAATATTTCAACTGCTGTGTTTGAAAGTCAGAATAAAATAAATTTTCAAAGGAAATACTGAGATCGGCTGAGCAAGAAGAGTTGGCTTTCAGGAGGACTTTTGAGTGTGTAAATAAATTCCTTAAAATTTATGAGGTAAGAAATTAATGAAGAGAAACTAAGCCTCGGCTTCAGGGCTTTATTGATAAGAAAAAAGGAGTTAAAGGAAAAACAATAGAGTGATCTGAGATTACATATCTTTCATTCAACGGAATTGGAACCAGCAGGAATCGGAATATATAGGGCAATAATCAAATTGCTCGAGAAATATAGAGGTCAACTGATAGTTGTGCCAGACATCCTTACTCCAAGTGGTTATAAAGAGTAGGGTTAAAATAGCCAGTATTGATAAGTTAAAGGAGAAGGGGGTTTAGAGAGTGGCTGGAAATAAGAGTGTAAGATGTGCTCGCCTGCAGGAGATTTTAAGGCAGAAAATTCTCCTATTTCAAGAAATATCAGAGTTTCCAACTTTAGTTATTAAAGGTCATGTGGGTGCGCTCGCCTCTTACTCAATTGCTGATAAACAAATTATTTGTGACGCTCAGTTACTGCGTGAACCTTATGAAGTGCAAGAGGAAGTAATTATGCATGAACTTTGCCATCATGTTTTGCGAACTTTGTATGGAAGTGCATTGATATCGCTCATTGATGAGATGTGTGCTGTAAAACTTATGCAAGAGAAAGACCCAAAATCTTTTAAAACTTGGATGAGAATAGGCCATCTACTTGACCCAATGGATCGACAACATTATAGTTGTTATGGTTACGATCCCGAAGAGATAGAATGTGCTCTTTATTGGGCGATAGGCATCCATGAAAGAGAATGTTCACCTCAGTATTTATTTGAGACCATTTCTCTCGAATTTTATTTTTCGAATTATTCAGACGCTAGGAAATTTGCTAAAAGTTATAATATCACTAACGTTAAAAAGGGGGACAAAATGTTTGGAGTAACTTTCGGAAAGATATCATTTCTGCAGAAATGTGAAGGTATATACAATGTTTTGATTGTAAAAAAGATCCCGGAGTCCATTAAGGAATGGATAGCACTAGGAAAGAAGGAATACGAAGAAGCGATGAAATTCAAGAGTTTTATTACGGTATGTATAGGTCTTGGCAAGATCAGTTTTTGTGTACCCATTGATGACCATAGAGGTTCATTTTTACATTTTTATACTACTAGAAATAATAAGCCAACATGGAATCATAGATAGGATTCTTCTTTACAGATTTTATGGAAATGTTTCCATCTTCTGCTCATTGTACAGTTGTTTCTTTTTAAATATTTGCTTATAAATCCGCTTACTTTCCTCAGGATCGCTTTCATAAATAAATTCCGCAAAATTCTCTATCATATCTGGCATCTTTACCTCTGCAAAATTAACGTAGTTATTACAGTCTAGCAGAATGTTTGTATCTGGAGCTAAAATTATCTCATCATAACCTTTAATGAACTCCATCCAAATTAGCATGCTGGCAGAATCCACGTTATCTTAAAAATAGCATATTTAATCCATGATTTAATGTTATTTCCTTCAAATTTACCATGAATTTCTTTAGCAAAGATTGTCCTATTAACTTCATTTCTCACCTGTAGGGTTGAATCATTTAATAACCTTAAAAATTTTGATACTTCACTTTCATCTAAAAGTGTCTTTCCCTGCATAAGTTAAAACACATAGTGAAAATTCGAGGGTGGAAAAAATGGTGAATTCTACCTCAAATAATAAACAAATACAAAGGAATTAAGGGCTTTGTCAGTTTTTATAATTGGGCTTATAAAATGAAATATATGGTCACTAACAAAGTTAAATTCCGTGCCAAAGTGGTGACCTTCTTTAAAAAATATGGTTTGGAGACTACAAAAGAGGCATTCTTAATCAAAAAATCATCTATCTACAAATGGAGAAAGCTTCTCGAGAAAATCAAGGTAGATTAGAGGTACTCAACGACGAACCTAAAATTCCAAAAGAAAAAGGAGAACTAACTGGGATCCAAAAGTGTGTAGAATATATTAAAAAATTAAGAGAGCAATATCCAAGATTGGGCAAAGATAAAATCAAACCTTTCTTAGATGAATTTTGTAAATTGAATAACTTAAAGACCATTTCGTGTGGTGCTAAGTCTTGACAAGGGCTTTTGGTTAGAGTATAATAGAAATGGATGAAGAAGGTAGTTGTTTGAAGAACCTTCTGACTTATAGGGTTCCCCCAGAGTAACCTTTCCTTAGCTCGGTAGTGGGTTAATGAATAGGCAAAGGAAATCCACTATTCGAGCTGTGGTATGGGGTTGAGCACAAAAGGGGTCAAAAGATGCGTTTTTGATGATACTTTGAGAGGGCTACGCTTCCCGTACCCAGGGAAGACCCTCATACCCGGGAAGGTGAAATGGAGAGGAACCTTTTTTAACTTTTATAGCTGATATGCTTCAAATATATCCTTTAAAATTCTTGCATTTTTGGAGTCAGAATGTGTTGGAAGTAATCTTTTAACGTGATCTATGATACTACCGCTAATTTCTTTATATTTATTCAACGGTAATTTTTCTTTTAATGCCACTAATATTAACACTAGTGCTGTGATCGATAATCTTTCAGTTTTGTAATATTTAATAATTTGACTAATCTTGTTCTCATTCGGCAAGAAAAAGGAATCTATATTACATTCACAAATCCTCAAAAATCCTAAGGCTGGTATAAAAGAACTTTCTTCTTTGCTCTGAAGTAGCATATTAGTTATATGTGCAAAATTTATTTTAACGATCCTCTTGGCTTTTTCAGGATTTTCTCTCCAAATGTTCCACACGAAAAATAACAATTCATCGAGTGATTTGGAGGTTATAAGAAGTCTAGATAATGTAATGTCGTTAATATTATTGACAATTCTTTCTCTTTTTTCAGGCCAAAACGAAATATATTTAGAGAGGAAATAATTAATAGACTGTAATTTGGAATATCCCTTTCTTTCAGCAAATGGATCTTTTGCTTCAAAAAGCTCATCTAACTTTAATAAACTTAATTTCTCAATAAATTTGGTTGCTAGTGATTTATCAATTTGCTGAATGTTCCCTATTAATCCAGCAAGCCTATACAAGGATCTTGTTTTCATTATCCAAGAATATAATTCATCATTAGGCATTGCAACAAGTGCTTCCGCTATTTTCCGGGCCAATTCCAATTTAATTAAATAAAGGTGTTCAAATTGGTATTTCGTAGGTTCTTTTATTAAGTTGTAGAGAACGGTGCGGACACTTAAGAGAGTTGAATTTTTGATAATTTGCTGAAAATCTTCGATTGAGAATGAATTAAAGAATTCCGGAAGATTAATTTTAAGCTTTAATAATAATGGTAAATACTTAAGCAATGCGTGTGCAGAAGATGTCTTAAATCTTTCTAGCAATTTTTTATAATTATATTTCAAATACCATGATCTTACAGTAGTAGCAGCCTTACTTTCAAGGATTTTCCTTTTATTCTCTATCCACAATAAAGCCTCGATAAATGATATAATTTGTCCTAATGATAGAATTTTAACCATCTCTTTTACCCATTTCCATACGTCCGATTCCTCTAAAAGGAAGGATAAAACTTGTTTTTCAAATATCCCCTTCGTTGAAAAAACTCTTCGTAGAGCTAAATATCCCCTCAAAGGCTCTTGACTAAGGATGAATTTTCTAAGAATATTTGCAGAATACCTTTCTAAACTAAGGCTAGGGCTTCTCATTTCGAAAATAAGATATCCTTGATCTTCCGCGCTTTCTAAAAACATTCGTGCAAGCGAAGAATGAGCCATAATATAACACTCTTTTCCTAAATTTTTAATTGGAAAAATTATTCCTTCCTCCATCCACCTACCAATGTCCTTGTCTGCTCCTTCCATTACAAGAAAATCATAAGGTACGGGAATTTCAAATTGATAAAGAGCACATAATTTTAAGAAGTTACTTTCGTTCCTAAGTTTAAATTTGCTCGCTATGACTTCAAGGAATTTTTTTCTGGTCATCTCGCTTAAAATTTCTATTTCTCCTTTTTTTCGAATACTTTCTGACCATGCACTTAAAAGAAATCCCAAAAAGAGAAGGTTATACCCACAAACTTCCATAATCGTTTTTAAACTTCCTATTTTCTGCTCATAATTCTCTATTCCAAAAGAAGAACAAAAAATATTTATGATTCCTTTGAAAATTTCTTCTGAAGGTTTGAGTTCTAAACATGCTTTTTCCAGCTCAAATAGTTTAAAATAATCATATTCGGGATCAGTTATGGAAACTTTTCTTGAAACAAAAAGAAGCATAGCCCTTTTAATTTCTCTTTTAGCTCTATACGCTAATTCAAATGTTTCTTTTATTGCATTATGGCAGTCGTCAATTATAAAAATACTTTTATCATTATCGTGAGCCTTAATTTCTTGTAATAGTTCGTCAGTACTTAGTTCTGGCGACTCTTTCATTTCAAGATAGTACACTGAATATCCCTGTTTTATCATTTCTAAACCGAGATCCACAGAGAAAGTAGTTTTTCGTGTTGCTGGTGCACCGTAGATTAAACAAAAACGCTTGTTTATTAATAAATCTTTCACGATCACCTCGGTTGACTTATCATGGTAAATTAATCCTTTATCAAAATCTTCCTTCTTTGGGAATTTCACAGTTTTCGCTATCCAGTCAGTTATGTTTTGAAATAAAGGTTGCTTAAGACTTGGAATATATGAAATACTTAATGATTGAATTTCTTTTTCAAATTCCTCTTTATCTGATTCACGGCATAGAAGTTGAAATCCATAAAATTCGAAATCGATTACATCTTTAATGGTTATTTCTCTAATTCTATGCACTTCTGCATTTCTGATTTTTTCTAACATGTCTAAAGCTTCGATGATTTGCCATAGTCTCATCCCTTTGTAATATTTCTGAAAAATAGGCCAATTTTCTTCAAAAATTCTTTTATAATCATTAAAAAAAGTAAAGTTAATTAGTGGTGTTTCAATAGTTGCGTTACCTTTTTTAATTTCATCTTGCTTCCGAACCTCAGCTCGATACCTGACATCGCCCGGAATCATTTTAACCCAATCATTGATATGATGTTCCGTACAATATTGCGTTAATACTTCCCGAATAAATTCTCTCAACAGTTCTTCAATCTTTCCTCGAAGAGCTGCGATGATTTTTTCACTAGAAAGCGGAGGTGCAAAGACAGTTATTTCTCTTTCAATCAATGTAGGAGAAGGTGGACCAAATTCTGACATAATGCCATACCAAACGGTCCCGTCTGGAAAAACAAATCTTTGAATTTCGTTACGTTTATATGCTTCTATAATGAGGTTATATGCATGTCTGGAGCTTATATTTCGTCTTTTAGCAACTAAATTGGCAAATTCTTTTGAGGGTATCCATTTACCATGTCTCAGTAAAATTTCACGAACTGAAATTTCTTCCATCAAATCATGTTTCACAAAGCATTCTACTTATGGTTTTCGCATTTTAAACTCGGTGTCCCGATGGCCGAAGACACAAAATTGGGAAATAACATTATTCTAAATACGGGAGAAACCATATTAGTTGATACCTGCTCACTCATTGATGGCGACAAATATAAATTACTGCTTTCAAATTTGAGGTGTCTTTCAACGGAAGAAACCTATAAAGAATTATTACGTGTTGCAACCAAGAAATTAACCAATATCTCTGTAGAAATCGTCAAGGAAAGTTCTAACATTAAAAGTGAGGCTAAGAAACTCTATAGAAGATATGGACTTGTCTGGGGTGTTTCCTATGTGGATTGTCTAAACTTGGCTTGGGCTAAACTTAACAACAGGCCGCTAATGACTTGTGACCGTGCCTTATTAAAAGTTGCTCAAAAAGAAGGTGTCAAAACTGTTCAAATGCTCTCATGTGGCAAACAAAGAATATCAATCATTCTTTCGAAAACTGTCTGCGAGAATGTCGGTTTTATATATCCAATAAAACCGGAGGAGGTAACAACAGAATGATGGAAGTATGTAGGAACTGCCCCTTTAATTGGCTTGGTCCTTCTATGAATATTGCCTCACAAACATACGTATTTAACTGCATAGCCCCCCAATATATTGGGTTGAATTGCTCCTTAGAAATGAGAAGCTTTTCGGAGAGAACGAAAGAACCGAGTAAGGAAATTTTACAAAAGGAAAAGCAAGCTTTGATTGTTCCAGAGGTTAAGGTGATGGTGAAATGCTAGTTTGGGAGAGAACCATGGGGATATTAATGATTTTCTTTTTCTCTTTACTAGGCTTAGTGCTTTTTGATGATAGAAAATTAAAGATGATTTCCTTCGCTACAGGCGTCATATCGGCAGCAATATTGGCTGGATGGTCTGATAACATTCTCACAGGTATCCAACAATTCGCTTCGACTATAGGTGAAAATATAAAGCCAGACAATGTGGGAGTTGTAACTTCGGCTTTAGGTTTAACTCTAAGTCCAACAATACCATTAAAGAGCGTTCGAAGAGCGGTTCAGAGCACTTCAGCAAGTGGGCTAGCACTTTCGCTGATTGGTTTTCCTGCCTGGATATTATGGATAATAAATGGTGTTATTGTGGTCGGACTAATTTTAATCTTTTACTTTGTTGCAAAAAGGATCGCCAAGTGGATAAGTGATCTTATCCTCGGAGGTAAGAAAGGTGAATGATTCGGATGGGAATTTTATGTTAAAAATTAAGAAGCTTGTTGAAAAGTACGGCTGGATAATCATAGTCATACTTGCAATAGCTCTTGTGATATCTCTTATCGCGGTTATTCGGGAAAAAAGCAAGAAGGAGGGAACATGAAAATAGAAAATTTTTCAAATATTAAAAAGTTCTTCCAGAAATATTGGAGAGAAATTACCATAGGCTTTCTTGCCATTCTCTTATTTACCTTAATGTTAGCCTTTTTGAGCGAAAAAAACAAAAATAGGGGTAGCTCATGAGAGGAAATCTACTGTCGCCTCAGGTAGAAATAAGGAAGGTGTTATTGAACTTTATCATTTTAAGCTTCATTTTCTCGTTAACCGTTTTTGTTGTAGAAAATTTTGTTAGGGTAAATATTGTATTGGCTCAGAATCCCCCACCCGACTTCTCTTTGATAGAGGCTAGAAGCGGAGAAATTGTTCATCTTTATGATTATTCAAATAAGATAATTTTACTAAACTTTATGACTACTTGGTGTCCTTGGGATTCAAAAGAATTTGATTATGTATTGGTGCCGCTGTATGAAAGCTACTATAAGAATGATTCTCATGTCGTTTTCATCTCAATTCACTTAGATCCAGATAAAGGTCCGGAAATTAGCTCATATATTAAGGAGCACAATGTAAACTGGCTTGTACTGGAGGGTGGAAAATGGAGTAGCTCAAAAGTTGCTGAAGACTACGGAGTTGATGCTGTTCCAAGGACATTTATCTTGAAATTTTTTGGCGCCAGCAAGGAAATAATTTATCAAAAGCGTGGTCATGATCCTGAAAATTTCTACAAATTCCATGAAGTTATTGAAAATGCGAAGAGAGAAATTATCGAAGGTCTTTTAAAGAATCATTCTGAACAATCAGAAATCACTAGGGTATTTTCTTATCTATCTACAATTCAGCTTTCTAATGGAAAATCCATAACATTAAATTATTCAACAACATCTGAAGTTGTTATAGAACTTATCCATGATTCAAAAAACAATGTACTTCACATACGAGTAAATGAACGTAACGAAGCTGGATTCTTTGCCGTACTATTATCAAAGGAGTTTCTTAAAGAGCAAAATTCTTCCATCGAAGAAATAGTTATCACCATAAACGGAAAAGCATGTGAACGCACATATATAAAAAATGAGGGGAATGTATATTTAATTCGTGTAGAATATGGACATGGCGAAAAAGATATTCAAATCTTTTATCAGTCTTCCTCCCTAACAGTGTATGTTCAAAGCATTTTTGGATTGCCTGTTTCAAACGCCGTAGCCATTTTAGAATGGCCCGATGGGCAGATTTTCAAGGAGCAAACACTATCCATCTCTGGAAAGACAACTTTTCAAAGGGTTCCTAGCATAAATGCGCCTTACACAATCCATATAGAATACGGATTTCTATCTTTTCAATTTATCCCGCAAGAAATCTTTGTTAACAAAGACAGCGAAATCGTGTTTACTTCGTACATATACTATGACTCGTTTTTCACTTTTCTATCTTTCTTTTTAATCTCCATTATCATGGTAAACTCCAAAAAGCGTAGAAGAACCCAATTGGAAAATAATTCGAGTCGAGAAAAAAATAAGGGAGATGAAAATTATGCCAGATTATGAAAGAGAACTCCGTGATTTAATCCGGAGATTTGGTTTAACAAGAAAAGAGGCAGAAGGCTTACTCAGCCAATTAAATGAAAACCTTGCTTCTGGTAAAAAACTGAAAATATTGTTAGTTTTGTTTGCTCTTTTACTTTTTGCTTCAATTGTTATATGGCTTTATAACGAATTGACTAAAAGAGGTTAATTTTATGTTTGTAATTAGCAATATCTGAAGAATTGGGAAACACAAAACTTAGACCGTTTTTGCGTTAAAAGAAGCTCATGCTGCTCTTTGGATAGTAATTTTACATATATGGCCTCATTTCAGAACCTGATACACCGGTATGGCTAAAATTTCATCTCTTTCTAGTCTTTCTATATCCATTGCTTTAAAGGCATATAGCTTCTTTCCAATTTCAAAAAATAGTAAGTCCCAGTAATTTCCTTTCCTAATCCAGATAGATGGCTTTGGACTGAGGTTTCCCCTCTTTATCGTCTGGATATATTTTTCTCCGAGCTTATCATGCCTTGATTTTAAAATTGCTCCGCAATCTGCACATTTCCATTCAATAACTTCTGTTCTTTTGCTTTCATAAACCACTTTTCCAGTGAAGTATGTTTGGCGGTGGCAGATTGGACAGTAAATGTTTTTAATCTTCATGTTCCGCATTTTCTCTTTCTATTAAAGCGTAAAGCCTATACTTTAACTGCTTTAAAGCATCGATTAAAGAAACGACCTTTCTCTTAGTGTTATTGTTCAAATTAAGCAAAGATAAAGCAGAGCCTTTTATCATCTGATACTCCTCAAGCAAGGCTCTGTAATGCTTAATTTTTTCATCGCAAATCCCAATGATAGAATTCAATTCCTCTTCAAATGTTTCAATGTTGTTTTTCATGATTTAGAAATGAATTATGGTTTTTGACCTCTAAAATTTGTTTTAGCGAAAAAGTTAATGTTCGAACGTGGATATCAATGATAAAGGTGATGTTGGTGTTTAAAGGAGGCCCGATAGACCTTCTATTAAGCATACCTGAGATAGAAGAAATAATCGGGGAGAAACCTTTAGATTTTGTTAAAACGTTAATTGACAGATTTAATGAGATAAGAGACTGTAAACTCGTTAAGTCTGAACCATTCTCTAAAGTTTATGATTATTTTAATGAAGCTAAGCGTTGTTATATTACAGGGAATTATAGAGCTTCATTAATTATTGCCTTTTGTGCGCTTGAATGCTGTTTAAGGATTGATTATGAAGCAGAAACCAAAACCGAGTGGAAAGGAAGACTCTTTGATATAATAAAAATGTATTTCGATAAGCGTAAGCTGCCTTTAACTTTCAGTGAACTTGCACAAATAGGTCGTAAAGTTAGAAACGACATAACCCATCCATGCCATAAAGAGGAATATGAATACACTCACACTACCGTTTGGCACAATCTTGAATTAATAAAAGATTTAATGAATTACATAATAGAAGGGCACAGAAAAAGGAACCAAAGAGGCTGAGCGACCTCTTTGGCACTCTTGCTTTTAAAGAGCTATTTAGGAGGCTTATTATGCTTAGCGATACTTTTGTTGCAGAATTCCTGGTATGGACAGTATTGGCATTCCCATTCAGGCCATCTTGGAGCTTTTTCATCCTTGATTAGAGCTATGACCTCTTCATCCGTTAAGGGCTCACTTACAGCGTAGGTCTTTAATCCTTCAGGGCTTATGCAAATGATTTCGCCATGCTTTTTGCCAAGAAGCCAAAGGTAAGCTCTCATTTGGAGAATGTGGTGTTCGTGTGGGCTTTTCTGGAGCGATGTCTGATATTTAATTTCTATCGGAGTTTTCGTTTCTGGGTCGATTATATCTATCATGCCACTAATGACATAATTTCCGTCATTCATTGTTAACTCTTTCATGTAGATGTTTTCCCCTTCATTTTGAAATCTCTGTTTTAATGCTTCCTCAACAAGCTGGCCCAAAGCAAACCTTGGATTGTATGTGGTTGCTCTCTCTATTTCTGGAAACCTTAAGTGCATCTTCCGCTTTTCTGAGCACTCGCAAAGCTCGTGGACGAAAAACAGCTTCTTTCCTTCTTTTGCAAATTTTTCTCTAAGCTTTTCTCTTTCATCGATGTATTTCTGTTTCATCTCGAAGAAAAGCTGGTCTATTCGCCTTACTGAGACTTCTTCCATTTAGCATTCAACTCCTCAACAAACTTTGCTATGGATTCGCTGTCGCCATCTTTAGAAAACCCAACAAGCTTATCAAGAATTTCTGAAGCTTCTTGCTTTGAAAGGTTTTCGGGGATGTCTTTTATCCCAAACTTGTGCAATGCTTCCCTCTGCTTCTTTGTAGCTAATTCTACAGCTTCCTCTTTAGCTTCAACCTTAGCTTTGGAATGAGAACCTCGTTCGCTCCTAACGTCTTTGGCTATCTCTTCAACAATCTTCAAAGCAACATCCCTAGCACCTTCAGGACAAACCTTCGAAACCCTCTCGTAAACCGCCTTGAACAACTCACAATAGAAATCAACCTTCTCCATACCGTTCCACCTCAAAATCTTTTAATGAGGCTTGCAGAATTTCGCCAGCGAACTCTTCTAGCTTTATTTGTTCGTCTACGTTTTTTGTTTGGTTTGCAAGGTTTGTAACAGCATTTATCAGTCCGTATTTTGTTGGTTCTGAAAAGTGCATTAGAAGCTTTTGTTTTTGCTCTTCGGTTAAGCCTAAATGCCCAACTATGTTGTTTACCGCTTCCATTGGCTTTTTAATTTCGACCTTTGTGCTTTCTTTCAGCTTTTCAACCCATGACTGGAATGTTTGCTTGTCGAATGTTGCTCTTATTACATCTCTGACCCTTGACCAGAATGCTTTGTCTTCAAGTTCCTTTGTTTCGTCCGACCAGTCGATATCCTCTATTTCGGTTATTTGCCTTCCAAGGTGTATCTTCTTTAGGGTTTTCGGTAGAATTAGGCCGTTGCTGCATACTCTTCTGAATATGAATGGTTCAATTCTTAGGGCTGATGCTCCAACTTCAGAGTTTCTGATGACCAATCCGCCGTAAACTATGTCCTGTTCCTTTATTGTGTCTGTTAAGGTTCTATCTATGGCTTTTATGTAGAGCATTGTTTCTGTTAAGTCGATTCTATAGATTTCTATTGTTTCTTTCTTTTGGAATTCGTCCAAGGCTAGGAACACTAAGTCGTAGTTGTCGATTATTCGGTATCTGTCAGAAAGTATGGCTCTAACTTTGCCGTCTAAAATCCTAATTAGCCTTTTTCCATCTCGAAGCCATGTGTTAATGTTGTCTGCTAAAAGCTTGAATTCTCCGGCTTCCCGCATCCTATCATAGTACTTCTTTGGAATGCCTGTCTTTTCAGCCAGTTGTAAGTGAGCCCATTCTGTTAGAGGCCATTTCCCCGTCTCGTATACTCCAAGCACTAAGCCAAAGCTCTCGTCAGGTATTGCATAGATATGTTCGT
>Ga0185307_1001532_pt1 | contig 12671 bp, 22 predicted proteins | sample LHCtaG_FD_128010 | JGI IMG/M metagenome (GOLD analysis project Ga0185307, IMG submission 128010) | Hot spring microbial communities from Little Hot Creek, USA to study Microbial Dark Matter (Phase II) - LHC4sed_matched (SPADES... | ecosystem: Environmental > Aquatic > Thermal springs > Hot... | reverse complement strand
ACGCATTCCCTTAAACGGTCCGCCGGTAACCTCCACAATATCATTTTCGTTCAACTCTTCGATTACAGGCTTTCTAACAATATATTTTTCAATTTCTGAAAAGTTTACGAAGTCCGGAACCCGCGACTTTACATGTTTAATGCCTGCTATGGCTTGTTCCACAAAATGGGGGCCTTCTGCCTCCATGAAAATGTATCCCCTAAGGGTGTCCGGAACGAGGATGGCTTTTACAGGTATTTTGTTCAACTCGATTCTAGCAGCTATAAGCTTGGCCACGTTTCGCTCTTGCCCTGTTGTTATTCTCACAGCGAAAATTTTTGTCGGATGCTTTTCCATGGCTAAACTTCCTCAAGGTTTTTACATTTGAGAGATCGGGGCTGTTAACAGTTTTATGATGAAGCCTATTAGTCCAACAAGACCTATACCCAAAAAGCATATCTTTATTGATAGCCACAGCTCACTTCTTCCAGGTTTAACCGCTAATTTCAATGTTTTGGCGCATTGTTCTAGGAATGATCTTAAGCCCATCGTATTTACCAGCACGTTGATAGTCTGCTTGCATTTCTATTAACTTTTCTATATAGGTAAGCGAGCTTCATGTTAAACCTTTTGGATTTTTAAGCCTAAACCCTCAAGCGCCTCAACGAGGCGTTGCTTGTCTTCTCCCCTTATTCCCTTCCAGTCAAGCAACGCCACCTCAACTTTTTCCAATGTTTTCTCAATGCACTGACGGAGGATATTTTCGTCAACCTCTGGGATTGCGTATTTCGGAATTATGTGACCGAAGGCTATGTTGCTTTCCAATGCAATTTTTGTGAATTTTTCATTGTAGTGTGGACCGCCAATACCTATCGCTGTTTGAGCTTCTTGTTTTCCATAGTTTTTGACGGTTTCCATTGCTGCGTGGGCTATGACTTTTGCCGCTTCTGTGTCCGCCCACTGTTTTGGCGTGCTTCCCAATTCAACGAACATGGCTGGCTTGTCCAGGGATGGACCGTGATGGGTGCATTCATAAGAAGCCTTGTAGGCGAGGTTGTCTTCTTTGGCTAGTTGTACCATGGTTTTTAGGGCTGTCCTCATAGCGTTTGCGGGGGCAACGGAAAGTTTTTTCGGAAATCCTCCCAGATCTGCCTTTCCAAAGTTACCTGGTGTATGCACTGAAAGCATTGGAATTCCCTTTTCGCTGCTGTGCCTCGAAAGGAATATTATGAGTTCGAGGGTAGGTGAAAAATCCGTTATATTTTGGGCGTAAACTAGCTCCTCATTCAATATCACCAATCTTATATTTTGCTCTTCTTTTTTGAACGCGTAAACTTGTGCGTCTTTAACATTCTCTTCGCAGGGTTCAAATGGATAATTTTCCAAGAGCTGTTTTGTGATGTTCATGCTTGCTAGATCCCTTTTAGATGCAACTAATAGAATCAACGTTTTTCCCAGTTGCATGTTATGACATGGTTAGAAAAACCTTTCCATAAAGTTTATAATTGCTTTAAGCGTTGAAACTTTGGGTTCCACGTTTAGCTGGTGTCAAAGTATGCATCTAATCAATTTCAAAGAGCTGTCTGGTCAACAACTCATGGAGATTATTGATAAGGCTATTGAAGTGAAGCATAATCCCGAAAAATATCGGAGAGCTTTGGATGGCAAATCCTTGGCCATGATTTTCCAAAAAACCTCGACGAGGACAAGGGTTTCCTTTGAGGTTGCTATGACCCAGCTTGGAGGACACGCGCTGTACATAGACTGGAGGACAACAAACTTTACAATAGCGGACATCTATGATGAAACTCAATACTTGTCGCGGAACGTTGACTGTATTATGGCGAGGCTTCTTCGAAACGCTGACCTACAAGTCATGGCTAAAGCCTCAAAAGTCCCCGTCATAAATGGGTGCGACGAGAAATACCACCCAAGCCAAGCCATAGCTGACCTTATGACCATGAAGGAAAAGAAGGGTAAACTCAACGGCTTAAAACTTGTTTACATCGGTGTGCACAACAATGTGTGCAACTCGTTAATAGAAGGATGCACAAAGACTGGTGTTAAAATTGTTACAGTCACCCCAATATTTAATGAGCCTTCAAGGGACGATGAACTCCTTGAAGAAGCCATGAAAACCGGACTGTATGAGACGACGCTTGACGTTAAGCAAGCCGTGAAAGATGCTGATTTTGTGTATACCGACACATGGGTTGACATGGAGTTCTTCAGCGACCCCAAATATGCCGCTGAACGGGAGAAACGCATCAAACTCATGTTGCCTTACCAAGTGAATAAGGAGCTGCTACGAGGAAGCAACGCGCTTATAATGCATGACATGCCAATCCACAGAGGCTACGAGATAAGCGCTGATGTTATAGAAAGCCCAAACTCAATTATTTATGCGCAAAGCGAGAACAGACTTTACGCGGCAAAGGCCATACTGCTCAAACTACTTGGAAAGTTATAGTCAAGTCACTATGTGGCTCACGATTTTGAGGGCGACAAAAGTTTAGGAAGCTTTTCCAAAGTTTGAAGCATTGTTTAATGCCGAGTTTTGCTGCGTAAAGTTTATAAAGAAGAGAATTTTTGCGCCTCATTTAGAGGATAGAAAGACGTATGAGTAGTTGGCCAAATTGGCCTACGTATAAAGTTTGGGCCCGTCCTGAGTTCGACGATAATGGTGGGTGTTCGCAATGGGCATCCACATTATCGCCGAATTTCGGGGCGTGGATCCCCGAAAGCTTTCAAGGGTGGAAGACCTACGGCCGATTTTGGATAGGGTAGTTGCTAAGTCTGGTTTGCATGCGATTTCTTCAAGTTTCCATCAATTTGAGCCTTATGGGGTTTCTGCCATATACCTTCTAAGCGAGTCGCACTTGAGTGTTCACACGTGGCCGGAGTATGGTTATATGGCTTTAGACATTTTCACATGCGGGGACGACGGTCCAGCCTTGAAGGCTTTCGAACTTTTGGTGGAAGAGTTTAAGCCTAAAAATGTTGAAAAACGTGTCATAAGGAGGGATGTTTTTGGAGAAAGTGGAAACTAGAATATTGTATGAGCTTGCTTCTTCCAAGAAAACTTTTTGGGAGCTTCTTGACAGAGTCAACTCTCCCCTTAAAGATTTTGTGGCAGCCTTGAAAAGGCTTAGTGAGAGCGGGCTTATAGTTGCTGACGAAAATGGTTTTTCTATCACTGATAAAGGCAAGAGTCAAATAAACTTGGAAAGCTTGAATTTTGAGGGCAAACTCTGCCCCATGTGTCTTGGAAAACGGGTAATTCCAGAGGCAAAGTTCAAAGATGTTCTGGAGGAGTTCAAACGAATTGTTCAGAAAAGACCAAACCCATCTCTTAACTTTTTCCAAGGATATATGCTTGAAAAAGATGTGGTTGCAAGGGCTGCTCTGATGCATCATTACGGCGATTTAGCTGGAAAAAACATAATTTTGATAGGAGACGACGACCTGCTAAGCATTGCCCTAGCTCTAACAAGGCTTCCATCACGAATAACCGTTTTAGACATCGACAAGCGGCTAGGCGGCTTCATTGAGTCAGTTAATAGAGAACACGGATTTGCCATTGAATATGTCCAATACAATGTGGCTGATCCGCTGCCCAGGGAACTGCGAGGAAAATTTGACGTCTTTTCCTCGGAGCCGCTTGAAACTATGTCTGGTTTAAGAGCTTTTCTAACGCGGGGTGTAGCTTGCCTAAGAGATAATGGCGTGGGCTATTTTGGCTTAACCCTCTATGAAGCTTCTCTTAGAAAGTGGTTAGCTGTTCAAAAACTCTTATCTAGGATGAACTGCGTTGTCACTGATATCATTCAAGGGTTCTCTGTTTACCCAATGGATTATGGCACCGCGAACTATGAGGAATTCGCTTATAATCTCGGTTTTAAGGTTGGCAAAAATCCAGGGGTTAACTGGTACAAGTCAGCTTTATACCGTTTTGAGGTGTTTGGCAAGGCGAGGCTTCCAGCAAGTGCCGATAAAAGGTTAAGGATTCAATTCATTGATAAAGAGGAGGACCTAACCCATCCAACACTTTATCGCAATTAATTTAGGAAATGAAATTTTGAAGTGATGTTTTATGCCCCCACGCAGAGTAAAGGCGCTGTCTTCTGGTGTCATTTTAGAGAATGTGAAGATACGTCACGCTAGTGAGGCAGACCTCCAGCAGATTGTCAAGCTGTCTGAAAAGCTTGGTAGGGATGAAAGTGCAATGGACTCAATGGTTTCACCGTTGCCAAGCGAGTTCCAAAACCCTAAATGGATCCTAAAAAACATTAAGGGTGAAAACACCGTGGTTTTTGTTGCCGAGGCTGATGGAAAAATTGTCGGCTATTCTCTTGGGTGGATCAGCCAGCCATGGTCGTACAAAGCTAAAAGAGGATACATCTGCGACTGCTTTGTGGAAAAATCTTACAGGCGGCGTGGCATCGGCAAGGCTCTGGTGAAAGCCATGCTTGAATGGTTTAAAGACAAGGGTGTGGAATGTGTAGAAGCAGACATTTACTCCAGCAATATTCCATCTCTAGCCTTGTTCAAGAGTTTAGGCTTCAAGGAGGTTTCAAAAAGACTTCGCCTAATATTTGAAAAGCAATAGGAAGGGTTTTGCGATTACTTGATAATCATTTCCACGAACTTTTCTGGCCTAAATTCCTCAAGGGCGTCGTAACTTTGCCCAGTTCCAACAAAAATGATCGGCTTCCGTGTAATGTACGTAACGCTTAGGGCTGCCCCTCCTTTAACGTCCGCGTCCACTTTTGTTAGTATGGTCGCGTCTATGCCTACACTTTTATGAAATTCTTCAGCCTGAATAACAGCATCATTTCCGGTTAACGCATCCACTGTTAAAATAGTCAAGTCTGGGTTTACTACACGTTTGATTTTTGCAAGTTCGTTCATGAGGTTTCTGTTTGTTTGCATTCGCCCAGCGGTGTCAATCAAGACTGCGTGTATTCCATGAGCTTTTGCATGACTTATTGCGTCGTAAGCTACTGCCGTCGGGTCTGCACCGTACTTGTGTTTTATCATTTTTATGCGTAGCCGTTTAGCATGGGTCTCCAACTGTTCAATGGAACCAGCCCTATAAGTGTCGCTGCATGCTAAAACAGCTGTGTAGCCATTCTTGTTTAGTAAGTAGGCGACTTTCGCTATGGTTGTGGTTTTGCCTGTGCCGTTAATCCCCACAAAAAGAACAACGAAAGGCTCGTTTTTCCTTCGCTTTTCCTCCACAGCCTTTAAAAAATCTATTTTCTCGTTTGTTGACATGACTTTAAGGAGCACTTCGCGAAGGTTTTGTTCAACTATTTTCCTTTTGTCTTCAAGCCTTTTTATTTGTATTCCGTTGAGGCGTTTTTCCAATTCCTCACATATGCGTTCCGCCACGGGCAAGGCTACATCGTTCTCTATTAAGGTTAGCTTAAAATCTGAGAGAATTGGGCGAAGGTTTTCAGTCTTAAGCTCTGTGGTTGTTATCTTGTTTACTAGGCTGCTTAAGCCGGATTTAAGTCTCTCAAACATCTTTTGCGGGTGTCTCCCTTCTTAGTGTGAGTGCCAACTCTTCGAAACGCTCTCTGTCCTCGTTGATTTTGTCTATGACTTGGGAAAGCTGCTGTTGAAGGGTTGTTCTGCTCTTCTCTAAGTCTTCAAGCCTTTTCTTGATGATTTCTTTTGCTTCTTGAAGGGTTTTTTCAATCGAGACACCTGCTCCGACACCGACGGTGACTTTGTCTGGAGTTTCGAGCCTTGCCTTTATGTAGGAGTTTCCACCTATAGGAACCAGCAGTTCAGCGTTCTCTTTCTCTTTTTCCAAGCCTTCAAGAGTCATGTTAGCGTAGGTTAGGTCTGTTATGACGGCGTTCACCATGTTTATTCTGGCTTGTAACGCTTCCGCTGTCTGCTCCAAGATGCGCATTTCAACGCTGAGTCTTCGCAGTTCCTCTTCAACTTTGCTTGCCAATTTCACCTTCTCCAGCCAAAAGCTTTCTTATTAACGGGTCTTCAACTTCATTTAGGGCGATTTCTTCAACCTTATCAATTTTTATGTGGAAACGTTTAACACGGTGTTTGCTGCCCAGTTCTGTGTAGACTTTTTCTATAGCGTGTTCTGGTTTTAGGGCTACAACTTCCTTTTCGAACGGTGTCTTCCAGTTTGGCTTTCGAATCTCACCCATAACCCTAAAAACTTTCACTTCACTCATCTTCCTTTACTACACCCAGAGCGTGTCCAATTATAAACATTTCTGGACCAGTTGTCAAGGAGCCAGCAACCGCAGCATGACTATTGCAGATTAATCCGGTCCTCACGTAGGGTATTCCACAGTTTACTGTGCCAACATCCACGGGAACCTTCAATACCTCTTCCAAAAGTTTTCTCTCGGAATCCTTCAAAAGCGGGTGTGCCAAAACCCCCTTGTTTGTTGCGACGGCTAAGGAACCAACATAGGGAAGCTGTGCGATCTCGCCTGGAACAGCCTCTACGCCTAAGGTGTCGGAGATCTCTCTGATTTCGGACTGTTTCAGCCTTGGGTCCACGATGGCTCCGTGGTCGTTTGCCAAAATCATGTTGCCATAAGCCGTCTTTTTTGTATCCATAACTGTTATGTTTCCGTCGAAAACAGACTTTATCGCTTCTATTTCCTCATCTTTCACAAAGTGTGGGAGTAAAATTCCATTTGAATTTGCACATGCTAATGCGCCAATTAAGACTGAGCCGCCGATGTTTGTATGTATAAGCTTTACTTTAAGCCACTCTGCCATCCTTTCAGCCTTTTTAATGGAGACAAATTTTGGAATTATAAGCATTTTTTCGGTGGCTAAAAGGTATACGCCTATGCTTGCCGTTCCAAAGAGGCTTGTTAGGTATATTGCCAAGCCTAGTCTCCTTCAGCTAAATAAACCGTGACGTTGCCATCTTTATCCTTTGCGGCTCTAACACGAATTTTCCGCGGAGGGTTTTCTATGCCTCTACTCCAAATTTTCTCGTTCACTTCGTTGCTGATAATAACCCTCTTAAGTTCTGTTTCATCTTCTTCCTCGCCTTCTACTCTGGCTTCTAGCTTCATATGTCTCCTTATAAAATCTCGAATTATCCTAATGGCTTTTGGCGCCCTCTTATTAGGAGGTACAATCCAAGCTTTCCCCAATGGAATAGTGTAAAATCTTTCCTCAACTATTTCTTCTGCCATCTCCTCTCTTTCTTTGGGTTTAGCTTCCTCGATTTTCTCTTCCTCTTCGGCAGCTTCAGCCTTCTCCACGCTTTCTTCTTTAGCAGTTTTTTCGGCTTCCACCTCTTCCTCTATTTCTTCGCCTTCACTAATTTTAGATTCTTCTGTTTCCATGTTTTACCACCCTAAGCCTTTATTTTCCTGGTTCTCCAATGTCTCCTTTTGGGGTGTGTTCTAAATTTTCCAGCAGTTTTTGCGATAACCCATGTTGGAACAGCCTTCTTCACTTTTCCAGCTTTCGCCAATCTTCTCTTTTTTGCTGTGGGCTTAAACCTAGCCATCTTAAACCCTTCTGATTTTTATCTCACGCCTTTGAGACTGTAGCTGGATCAGAATTTGTTTAAGTTGTTCATCCGTCAGTGGGATTGGCAACTTTCCCATTTGCGCCAGCTGAATCAATTGCAGTTCAAGTTGGGCTGTGAACTCGGGCTTCACAAGTTTTAGGTTTGCAAGGCGTTGTCGGGCTTCTGGTGTCAGTATTGTCTTCAGTATAGCCTGTTTTTGAAGTTCAAGCTGTTGTTCCATCTGGGCTTTCCGTTGTTCTTCGGCAAGTCTCCGCTGCAAAGCTAAAAGCTTCCTTTGCCGAATTTCTTCCAGCTCATCCTCCGACATTTGCTATCCGCTCTTCTGATATTTCTCAAGTTCAGGCATTTTTTTCAACAAGTCCCGCATTACTTCTTCAGCTATTTCCTCCAACAGCTTTCTTCCTTCCTTAGTTATGCGTCTTCCCTTGTTCTGGTATTTTTCAATCAATCCTGCCTTTTCAAGCTGTTGAAGTGCTTTCCTTATGATTGCGCCGCCAGCCTTGACTGCGTGTTCTGGTCTAACACCGAAATCTTTTCTTCCACCGTATTCGGCGCGCAGTTTTTCAATGCCTAATGGACCATGAATGTAAATCTTACGCAGTAATGAGGCACAGCGTATATACCACCAATCCGGGTTTTCGGGTGGTCTTTGCACATGGGCGCCTGTTTTAACTATGCCCGCCCAAAGGGGAGGTTTAACCTCATCGATGTTCTCCTTTAGGTAGTCGGCTAGTTTTTGAATGAATTCTTGGGCTGGAACATCGTATGGTGTTGGCAACATTGCTTCCTCGGTTTGTTTCCTTCAGTAATTCACCAAGCCCAATATATCTGTTTTGTGTTAAGGTTTTGTTTGTTTGGTTGGGGTGGTTTTGGGGTTTGGGGTGGGGTGTGGGTGGTTGGTTTTTAATGTTGGTTTAAGGGTTTGTTGTTGGTTGTAAAGGATTTGTTAACACGAAGTTTTAAATACATTTCTCTATTAGTGTAGAAGTGCCAAAGTGGAGTGTATGTGGAATGTCTAAGATTGCGACGGGTTTGGATGTTGGGCGTGTAGCTGGCAAAATGCAGACGAAGGCAACCGAAGCCCTTAAGGCGGAGACATTTGGAACCGTGAATTTGCCAAGGGTGTTATGAATTGGAGCTATTGGATGCGCATCATAATGCCCTACCTGTATAGGGCTATAACGCCAGCCATGACTCCAGAACAGCGCCAAGTGGCTGTGAAAGAGTATATTAAGCGTGTGCGCAACGGTTTGCCACTGTTCCTTATCCAGTGCGCTATGGCTGCAAGCGAATACGCCATGACTGTTGTGCCTGTGCGTGCCATGAGTCCCTACAAGGTGATTAGTCCCCAGTTGATTGTGTAGGAGGTTGAAGGTGATGGCAAGTCCAGCTATCTTGCCCAAACTTGAGGAGTATTTGACTGCAACGCCTGAGGTTGCTGCTCCTGTGCGTCAAGCCTTTGAAATCCAGTTTACCTACCCGCCAAAAGCCCAGAATGAAAGTTAGAGTATGGATGGAGAAGGGCGTCCCAAAAGAGGCAACCATGCTTTTAGGAGCCATGAAAACCCTTGACGGACTAAACATTAAATACATTCCAGAATCTGTTAGGCTGGTGAAGGCTTGATTTGTCCTAATTGTAAGAGCGCTTGGCTTCAGCAGACAGACGACCCCTATGTTTTTGTTTGTCTAGACTGTAAAAGCGAGTTTAGGCTTGTGGGTAAGATGAGCCACCTTTTAACGGTTGACATGCGGAAAGTGAACAAGCTAGCCAAAGAGGTTAACAACTTCATTGCCACAGCCAAGGGGGATATGATTGTGGCTGAGGTTATGCTTGCCCTAACAGCCATCCCCATAATCCAATACAAAGAACAAAAAGAGGGGGAAGAAAAGGGGGAGTGCTTGAACAGATAGCCATAAACTTGGCAACTATGGTTTTAGGCGTTACAGTCGGCACATATTTAGGCGCAAAAATAATGAAACATGAGCTTACAAGGGAATTAAGCCGTTACATAAAGAACGAGTTGCCCCACATTTTGGAAAGTGAACAGTTTAGGGTTAAGGCTCGTGAAAATGGCACGCTCAGCCATAAGAGAACTATGGAACATAATTATGGAAGAGTTACAAAAATGAAGTGTCCCCACTGTGGCAGTCAAGTGGATATAGAGTGGGAGAAATGCCAAGTTTGCGGGTATCCACTCTACAGCCCTCAATTATGGTGGAAAGTTGTCGCCACCCATCCCTTAACATGAGAGAGACTTGAGCCTAGACCCTTCTCTCGGAGGGAGTATGCTGAAATCCATGCTGAAAGGCTTAAAAGGCTAGGCTATATTGACGTTAAGTATTTTCCAGCGCCATGGGGAAGAGACCCCAACCAGCAAGTGGTTATACGCCCCAGAGCCAGACCCCCAGAAGTTATACCAACCCTAAACCCCATAGACGCAGCCCAACTAGCCCAACTAATAATGGATGAAGGATACTTAAGATACCAAAGAAGCCCCACAGTAGTCCACGAAATATACGGCAAAGAATACTGGGGATACTATCCAAGGCTAAGAATAGCCAAAACCGACAAGGAAGACATGGAACACTTCGCCGAAATCCTAAGCACAACAGCCCACTACATAGAGCGAATTGCCAGTTGGAGAATAGAACTGGCAGGCGACAAACTAATAGCCATACTCAAGCAGATTAGACCCTACATAAGAGGCGAAAAAGCACCCCAAATAGACATAATCCTAGAACATGGAAAATTCTACATACCAAACACCGCAATACCCACACCGCCAACAGTCCTAAGCCTAGTAAAACCAGAAAAACTCATAGGACACCTAAAAATGAAGACTCCAATAACACCCCACATAAAAGGAGTAAGCCCAACACCCACAGACATCCAAAGAATGAGAATGTTGAGGAGGCAAGGCTTAACCCTAGACGAAATCGCAGAACTAACAGGCTTCTCAAAACCAACAGTAATAAAATATTTGAGAGAAAAATCACTTAACTTTTCAACTATTTGTTTTAGCTCTTCCATCCAAACTTTATCCCTAATCATTCTAAGCCTATTTTCAGCCATGAAAACCTCTTCAAGCCTCAAGTTCTCCTCTAAACCCAAAACCGCCAGTTTCTCCATAATCCTCTCATATTGCTCTGTTGGAATAACGGTATAGCCGTTTTCTTCCAGAACCTTCCTAGCCCAGTTAACCTCATCAGCCTTGAAACGCTCAGCCATAAAGCCATAGCCATCCCTACGCATAAAAGCTAGCCTAGCCCTCTCAAAATAACCCATCTCCCTAAGCTCATCCTCCTCAGGTGTTAGAGGCTGAACACCATGCCTAACACAGTCTTCCATATACATTTTCTTAGCCAAGTCCAAAATCTCATCCTTAGAAGGCAAACGCATAAAATCACTCTCCTAAAGCTAGAACGTGGAAATGTAGCTCAATGTCCCATCTTTGATTAAAAAGGGCAATAGTGAAACCGTTACGTGTTATGCTTAAGTAGAAATGCTGAGTTTCAACCTTCATTATTCACTACTTACCTACCTCACTGATACAATAATGGGACACTTGCCATACTTATTATGAATGAAGAACGCATTTTTCTTTGCAATTTTTATTAATACTTCGACAGTATTCCATGATAACCTTGAAGTCTTCGAGGCTTAACTCATCGCCACTCTTATAACGACCAACAATCTCCAAAACCCTATTTTCCATCACGATTGCACCCCATAAGCCTTTGCAGCATCCAAAAGCCTTCGAACAACCTCGTCCAAGTCCCGTGCGCCCCACTCAACCTTCAAGTTCATAAGCCTTAGTTAAAAGTTTTAAAATAGATAGACTTAATAGACTTAATAGACTTAATGGTACTCTCTACTGATGGAGGGTCTTTCTCCATCCCAAAGGCTCTTCAATGAGCTGATGAGGGGTTGGAGTGAGTTCACCCTGACAGGGGAGGAGGCTGATGAGGGCTCCAATGAACTCAAGAGGAGCCCAAAGCTTTTGAATCCCAATAGTTATGTGGGTCTATTTAAGACCACATAACTCAGAACCCGTTTCCAAACCTCAACAGAAACCCTAACGCTCTTCGTCTCCCCATGGGACTCCACCTTTTCCCTGTTCAAATAGGCAACACAACTCTTCCAGTGGGAAACCCCGCACCTGTGGTTCCCGCTGAAAAACTTACATTTTCCATTCTCAAGCCAGATGCAACTCTTAATCAAGCCTACTACCTCCAAAAATAGAAAAGTGAAAAGTGGAAAAGTGTATATTTAAACTTTACCTAACCAGCATTAGCCCGTCTAAACAACTCCCTAATAACCTCATCAACGCTCCTAGCCCTCATCTCAATCTTTAACTTCATCAAACGCTCCCAAACATCAACACTAACCTTAACCGTCTTCTCCCCCTCAGACAACCCAACATCACCAACAAACCATGGAGAAATACAAAAATCCACATATAAACCTTACCAATATAAAGGCTTTCACTTTTCAGCAGATTTTCTTCGTCGTTTGTAAAGGATAAACGTGTGTCCTCTGACTTCAACCAGTTCGGATTCTGTGCGTCGGGAAATCTCTGCAGCTACGTCTGCGGTTTTTACCTCCTTTAAGGCTGCTTTTAAAACCTTAACCTTTACAATCTCCCTTTTTTCCAACTGCTTTTCAATTTCTTTCACGATTTCATCCGAAACCTGTCCTTTACCAATCCATATGGTGGGCTTTTCAGCGCTAAACTCCTTTTTTATGCGCCTCTTCATTCCAGCGGTCAGTTTACTCACCTAGTTTTCCCTCCTTCTTAATGGTATGCGCATGTGTTTGCCGCATTTAAGGCATGTGATAACCACGTGGGGCTCCCTTCGCTGTTTAATGCGCACGCGGCTGCCCACGCCGGGCAAGATAAAGCTTTTGCAGTGGCGGCAAACCAGACGCCTATACTCTTTTGGCAAGCGAACCTTCGCCGCCATAGCGACCCGGCGGGCTATGTCCACATAACGCTGGGCCAGCTCCGGATCTTCCCTATGGGTTTCTATGGCTAGGCGGAAGAGCGTTTGAATCCGTTGTTCAGCTATGCGTTTGGCAGCTGCATCCATCTCTAGTCCAACATCAAGCTGTTAACCAGAATTGGTGCGGGGGGTGGGATTTTGACATTAA
>Ga0185307_1001531_pt1 | contig 12675 bp, 9 predicted proteins | sample LHCtaG_FD_128010 | JGI IMG/M metagenome (GOLD analysis project Ga0185307, IMG submission 128010) | Hot spring microbial communities from Little Hot Creek, USA to study Microbial Dark Matter (Phase II) - LHC4sed_matched (SPADES... | ecosystem: Environmental > Aquatic > Thermal springs > Hot... | reverse complement strand
ACATGGGGTAAAAACAATGAAACTAAACCTGTTGAAGCATATGGTTTCGTTAAGCTTCCTAGTCCTAATTTGGAGGGCACAATGTCTGTTGAGGAAGCAATCTGGCGAAGGCGGTCAGTAAGAAGCTATACTGATGAACCCCTGAGTCTTGAAGACGTTTCGCAGCTAATGTGGGCGGCTCAAGGAATCACAGATCCCGTTAGAGGATTTAGAGCAGCTCCGTCTGCCGGAGCAACCTATCCTCTGGAAGTCTATCTAGTAGTCGGAAAAAATGGCGTAACAGGATTAGATGAAGGTCTCTACCGATATGATCCTCATGAGCATCAACTAGAAAGGATATTGGAAGGAGACTTACGTTCAGCTCTAGCTCGGGCTGCACTAGACCAGAGCTGGGTCAGGGAAGCACCGGTCAACATAGTGGTGGCGGCCGTCTACGAGCGTACGACAAGCAGGTATGGTGAGCGAGGTGTCCGCTACGTGCATATGGAGGCTGGCCACGTGGGGCAAAACCTCTATCTGCAGGCAACTGCTCGCAGGCTGGGTATGGTTGTGGTTGGGGCCTTCAATGACGATGATGTTCGTAGTCTTCTGCGGCTGCCGTACGAGCAAAAGCCTCTTTATATCATTCCAGTCGGCCACCCAAGGAGTTGATTGAAATGTACGGCCTCTCATTACACTATCTTCTTGCAGATATAACATTGTTTTTATTGGTAGCCACTACTCTAACAGGAGTCACGCCATTCATTAAGCGTGCTAAACGCTGGTATAAGCACCTGATAATTCTTCACGCAGCCACTGGTTTTCTAACATTATTATTCTTCCTGCTGACATACTTACTCGCGCCGAAAATATGAATAGTCGCGTAACCACTTTGAGTGTGTGATTCACTAAAATGCGTCACTATTCTATACCCGATTATGCTAGTAACAGTTAACGAGGTCTGTTCAAGTCCTTTTCTAATACGCTATTTGGAAAATCGAGGATTATGTCACTATCTCCTCAAGCCCGTCGTTTTTAGCAGCATACCTTATCTCTAGCATCGGAAGATCCATAGGGGTCTCAATTCTCTCTATACCATATTCCTTTAAGAAAATGGAGTATTTCAGCATGAGCCTACGCATCTCCGGAGAAGTCGGCCCCACACACGGGCATCCAGGTATCCTCGGGCTGACGTCGAAAACATAGAATTCCAGTCTCTTCTGCTCAGGATCTTCTGTATCATAGGCTATCGCGCCTTGGAGAGCGAAGAGCCCTATCATCCCGGGCGGATACTCTTTTTCGCATACTCTCCTGAATTTTTCTGCAGCCCTGTATACGAGAGGCTTGAGGGATTCCCTCATCGTTAAACCATAGTGGCCAACCTCCTCATTCTTAACAGGCACATTTAGAGACACCTGGTCTTTAGCCGGGAGTCCAAGTATGCCGTGCAGGTTTGTTTGCTTCCTATCGTCGAAGCCCACTAGGTCGAAGTCGTCGAAAACATTTTTCAAAGCCCATCCCTGGAAATTCGCGTTGAACTTCTGCCCCAGCACGTACTCTTCTATCCTAGCCTTCTTCAAGCCCTCTTCGCTTATCACATCCTTACTCAGCAGTTCCTCAGCCCTCCTATAGTATTCCTCCGGCGTTGAGGCGTAGAAGAACGCTCTTTCAAGAGGCTTCTTTTTCTGCTGAACCTTAACTATTACGAGTCGGTCTATCTCCTCAGGCTTATCGAATTTCTTAGGGGTCTTTATTCCTGCTTTCTCGAGGAGCCAGTACTGGTTCCTATCTGCATCACGCTCCTCAGCCCTCAGAATCATCCTGTTACCGTAGATCGGTACTCTGAAAACATTCTCAATATTATCGTAGCCAACATATACTGAGAAGGACCTGTTGGGTATGAATATTGTGTTTAATCTTATTATCTCGTCTTGAACATCCTCCCTCACGATGTCTGAGAATTTTTCGAGGAGAATCACGTGGTCGAAGAGATGCTTATTGTACTTCGCGTAAAGCTCCTCCCTGCCCTTCTGGCATACGACGAGCGTTTTGAATCCTAGGGATTTAGCAGATATTCCCACTTCCTCCGCAGAATGCGAACCTAGTACGCCAATAGTAATATTCTCAGCATCGTATTTTGAAACAATACTCTGAATTTCCTCTCTCCTAATTACCATTATGCAGTACCACTATAATCACTTGTTGCTACTCACCTTAATATTTCTTCTCCTCTTCCCATTGAAAAACCTCTTTTTTTAAAAAAATCCACACTACCCTAGTATTTCTTTCAGCCTATCCTGCTCTATAGCCTCCCTTATTTCAACGGCAATTCTTCTACCCGTGCTCATCGGCTTACCGTGTTTCAAATATGCGTATGGCGAGCCGTTCATGAAGACGTTTGTGCCAGCGACTATTCTGGCAGAGATTTCGAAAACGTAGAACTTAAGGTCTGGTGTTACAACGGTTTCGAGGCAGAAGGGCCCGTATATTCCTGGGCTACAGATCTCCCTAGAGGCTTCAACAACCCTCTGTCCTATTTTGAAAACCTCTGGCAGAAGCGATTCCCGTAGCATGAGCGGGAGGTTGCCTACGATCGTATACGTCACGTCCAACCCCTCTTGGAAAATCGCAGGGATCCTCGTAATACCGTCTACGTTAGACTCGTAGCGCCTATCGAAGCCCATTAGCTCAAGCTCCCCACGCATCACCGAGTAGAAGTAGTGGATGTAGACAGGGGTACCGACTACGTATTCTTGGATGAAGTACTCTTTAGCATCACCTATCTTATCGTAGAAGTCTTTCTTGTTTCTCGCCAAGAAATAGCCCTGCCCTCCCTTAGCACCATGGAACTTAACTATGCATAAACCGTCTATTTCCTCGGGGCTTTCATAAACCTCAGGAATGTTGACTCCCGCTCTCCTAAGCCACTCCCTCTGCCTATTCCTATTACTCTCCCACGCAAGTATCTTCCTATTGCCGTAGTAGGGTACTTTAATTCTCTCAACAACATCCGTACCCACGTAGGCTATTAAAGACGCATGGGGTACAAGTATAGCAGCCTCGTCTACAAGATCATCTTCGACTTTCTCGAATTCTCTGTAAGAGGGTATTTCTATAATCCTGTCGGCAACATTGAAGTGGCGGTATAGGAAGCTATGTTCTTTGACGCATACTGCTATCGTCTTAAATCCCTCGTCCTTAGCCCCTTTAAGTATCTGGAGAGCAGAATGGCTTCCAACGGTTGCGATAACGTATTTCTCCTCCATCGCTCGGAAAACCATGCAAAACTACGCTTCTATAACTTTTAAGGTTTATCATCCACTTTAGGTAACTGTGATGCTTATCGTCACGATTCAGCGAATCGGCTTAGAACCCAATAACTATTGCTTCCTGTGAAAAGATTCTGGCACGCTTATTGCTTAGAGACTTTTTCCTCTGCCTTCCTCTTAAGCCACTCTATGATGAACCTTAAGTTCTCCACTGTTTTAGGAACAAGGCTGGAGTATGCCAAGCTTTTCTCATACCCTTCCTCCAAACCTCTTATAATACTGGGAACATCTTTCTTATCGATGTTTTCAATCGTCCTCTTAAGTTCTTCGAAACTCTTGATTGCTACTTCGGCATCATGCGAGAAATATGTGAAGGGCTTCATTTCAGTTATACACTCGTCTATCCTTCTTTTTATTTCATCCGTCTCAGACATGATTCCTCTAAGATTCTATGATGCAGCAGTTTAAAATCCTTTCTAGATTTCAATTAAGTCGCAATGAGAAGCAAGTTGTATTGTAGACTCCTATCGGTTGAGAAATGTTTTACTTGAAACAGCCTAAGCAAGAAACCCAGACTATTTTGGCCGGAATAATGATACATACTCAGAACCGAAAATCGAAGTTGGACACCTGTATTCTGTCCTCTAATCTCCTGCTTTGCGTAGATTTATAAGGTAGGATCTTTGCCCCATACCTTAATTCAGAGGGATTAACCATGGAATGGTTCCACGTAACGCCGGTAGCCGGTTTGGCTGCTATCGGCTTAGCGAGCTACCTGTATTACTATGTTAAGAAACAAGACAGTGGAACAGAAAGGATGAGGGAAATAGCTGGGGCAATAAGGGAAGGGGCTAAAGCATACCTTAGGAGGCAAAACTTAACGCTGGCTGTTTTCGTCGCAGCAATGGCGGTTCTACTAGGAGTACTCTACACTGTTTCGTCTCGAAGAGTCGAGTACGGAGCCAGCATTTCAATAGCATACGTCTTGGGCTCTGTATGCACAACTATCGCCGCCTACGTTGGAATGATGGCGGCTGTCGAGGCAAACGTTAGAACAGCCAACTCGGCGAAGCAGGGGTTGAAGAAAGCTTTCCCAATTGCCTTCTACGGCGGAGCCGTCATGGGGCTCTTCATAGTTGGACTAGCCCTGTTAGGAATAAGCATCCTCTTCTACGTCTTCAGGTTCATCGCGAGCTGGAGCGAAGCCGATGCCTCAAACGTAGTCTTAGGCTTCAGCTTCGGAGCCAGTGCCCTAGCGCTCTTCGCTAAAGCTGGCGGAGGAATCTATACTAAGACTGCAGACATAAGCGCTGACCTTGTCGGGAAGATTGAGCTCGGAATCCCAGAGGACGACCCGAGGAATCCTGCAGTAATCGCCGACAATGTTGGAGATAATGTTGGAGACGTCGCCGGAATGGGCGCTGACCTCGTAGACTCCTATATTGCAAGCATTGTTGCAACGATGATAATAGGTGCAGAATACGGCGGTGGCATTCTCACAGTATTACCTTTAACGATTGCCGCAATGGGGCTCTTCGCCTCGCTCATAGGCGTCATAGTAGTGAGACAGAGCATAAAGGGGAACCCGGGCGCAGCTTTAAACAAAGGATCCTTCGCCACATGGATAATATTTGCATTATTCCTTTTCATAACCTCATACTTCTCAGGACTCGAAGGAAATAGGTGGATGGGAGTATTCCTTCCGACAGTCGCAGGGCTGGTTGCGGGAGTAGTGATAGGGATTACCTCAGACTACTTCACTTCCATAGACAGGATGCCTGCTAAGAAGGTGGCGCAAGCATCAGTAACGGGGGCGGCAATAAACATATTGACCGGTTTCTCCTACGGTATAATCAGCATTATCCCTCCGGTTGTCGGAATATGCGCCGCCACTTTAGCAGCATGGTATCTTGCCGAGTTATTCGGAGTAAGTCCATACTATGGGATTGCAATATCTGCAGTCGGAATGCTTGCAACAGTAGGAATGACAATATCTGCAGACGCTTACGGACCGGTTTCAGATAATGCTAAGGGTATTGCTGAGCAATCAGGCCTTGGAGAAGAAGTCGTTGAGATTGCTGACAGGCTTGACGCCGCGGGCAACACTACCAAAGCCATAACCAAGGGCTTTGCCATAGGTGCTGCTGCACTGACTGTGCTTGCTCTCTTCGCAGCCTATGCTCATTCTGTTGACATAAATACTCTGGACTTGATGGATCCGAAAGTCATTGCAGGAGTTTTCCTCGGCGGCTCAATGCCTCCACTGCTCTCGGCACTACTGATTTTAGCTGTCGGTAGGAACGCTGAGAGAATGATAGAAGAAGTTAGACGGCAGTTCAAAGAGATACCTGGCCTAATGGAAGGTAAGGCTAAGCCGGATTATGCAAAGTGTGTTGACATCGCTACGAAAGGCGCTTTAAAAGAGTTGATGCTGCCCTGCTTACTAGCAATAGCGGTTCCAGTTCTAACAATGATACTCCTTGGGAAAGAAGCGCTTGCAGGCTTCCTAGCAGGAAGCATCGTCACAGGAATAATATTCGCATTATTCATGGCTAACGCTGGTGGACTATGGGACAATGCGAAGAAATACATTGAGTCAGGAGCACATGGTGGAAAAGGCTCTGAAGCACATAAGGCAGCAGTAACAGGGGATACGGTTGGGGACCCGTTTAAGGATACTGCTGGACCATCTTTGAACACGATGATTACGGTTATGTCTCTTGTTGCAGAGGTTTTTGCACCGCTGATACTTCTGCTGGTTCCTTGAAGGTTTTTACGCTTAATCTGTGACGGAGGACTCTAGCATAAGTTCTGCTAAAAATTGGCTCTCCGGAAGCGGAAATTTGAGTTTACACATGCCGCAAAACAAGTTGTTGGAACTTGAAGAAAGGAATGCCTCTTTGGAGGAGAGCGTGATGAATCGAAGTTAGACGCTGCGAATTATAAGAATTCTGTTTTTCCAGCAGGGGTATTGCGTAGGTTAATGTAAAAAAGTAAACCTTAAATATAATTTAGGATACTACAGAAAATATGGCATGTACGACGAGTTCTCGCGTGAAATACTGCTCTTCTTAAGGAAGAGGAAAACCGCAAGGTTCAAGGACCTTAAGTCAGTAGTGAGAAACCCTAGGACACTTGCAATAAAGCTGAGAAGGCTTAAGAATCTGGAGCTTATATCCGCTAAAAACGGGGTTTATGAGCTTACCCCTAAAGGCCTTGAGGCGAGCAGGGTTCTTGAAGAATTGCATAGAATCCTTTACTCCTCTGAACCAGTGATCAAGAACGTAGAGAGAATACCCCATTACTACTATGCTCCTGTAATAAGAAAGTACTGTGAAATAGTGAGGGATATGCTGGGAGAAAGGCTGTTGAGCATAATGCTTTTTGGATCTATCGCCAGAGGAGACTGGGACAAAGATAGCGATATAGACATTCTTATAGTTGCTGAAGGCTGGGATGATAAGCCTGCCTGGGTTAGGATTGAAGAGCTTCGGAGAGCTAAAGAAGCCTTGGAGGAAACCTTGGAGTATTCGGAGGCTTTAAGAGCCGGTTACTATCCGATTGTTCAAAACTATGCTATGAGTGTTGAGGAGGCTAAAGGGTTTAACAGGGTATACTTAGATGCAGTGGTCGACGGCATAGTTCTTTACGATAAGGATGGGTTTCTAACAGGCGTGCTCCAATCTTTAAGGAAGAGGCTTGAGGAGATGGGTTCCGTAAGGGTTACTCTTCCAGACAAAAGGTTCTACTGGGTTCTGAAGGATGTGAAGGCAGGAGAGGTAATAACGCTTGGGTAACATTACGAACATAGACCTTGCAGCATCAGCCATAAAGAGGAGCGCGCGGTGGCTGAAAAGCGCCTTAAGAGCTATGGAGGACGAGAGGTGGGATGACGTTGTATACTCTTCGCAGATGGCTGTTGAACAAGCGTCTAAAGCAGTCTTGATAGCTCTTGGAATAGAGTATCCCAAGGAGCATGACGTTAGCGCAGTCTTCAAGCAAATCTCAAGAATAGAGAATGTTCCAGGATGGTTCTCATCCATTGTTCCTGAACTTGCCAACAATATCTCTGAACTGGCTGAGTTAAGAGGTTTAGCTGGCTACGGTTATGAGAAGGGTCTGGATGCGGATTACTTTAAGGACTATGCGCCAAAAGCATGTGAAATGGCTAGGAAACATTACGAGGCTTGCGCCAAATTCCTCTCGGAGCTTTACGGTGTTGATGCAAAAATAATTAATTGATCCTACTGCTTACAGATTGTGATTGCTTTAGGAAACGAGCAAATTCTCATTTCCCAGTTGGCTGCGCGATATGCAAAGCAAAGATTGCTATTCGACGCGGCTTTTCCAATCTCTTCAGTCGCAAGAGATTTCTGTAGCTCAACTAGAATTATTATCTTCCCATATTTTAAGTACTTTGCCTAAATGAAAAAGTAGGGAGCGTATAAGATCCTTGTTTCGCCAATCGTTTCGAATCCAAACCTGTCTTCAGTAAATACAACCGCCTTCTTGGGCTTATATGCTTCTAAAAAGCTTCGGAAACCCCTTTCTAATTTACCGCGTGTTTTAACTTCTACAGGGATTACTTCACTGTTCAGCTTAATGATGAAATCTACCTCTGCTTTCCCCGTAGTTCTCCAGTATCTGAATTCTCCTTCCAGGTTTGCCTTAAGCTCGTTCAATACGAAGTTTTCAATAAGACTACCCTTATCCGTCCTGCTTTCGAACTGGACGAAATTGTTTATAACAGCATTCCTCAACCCCGTGTCGGTGAAGTAGATTTTTCTCGCCTTCTTTAGCTCTGTTGCAAGATTCTTATAGAAGGGTTTGACAAGATAAATCAAATAGGTGTTCTCTAGAATGGCGAGGTATGATTCAACTGTTTTAAAATCCATTTTAAACTCACTCATAATGGAAGATGCTTCAAGTATGGAGCCAATGTTAAAGCTCAAATATTGAAGCAAGTTTCTAAACTTCTCGATATGCCTTATGTTCAGGAAGAAGAAAACATCTTTTTCCAAGTATGTTTGCACAAGGCTTTTGAGAAGTTGTTTCTTAATCTCCTGATCACTCTCCTTAACAATAGCCGGGAAGCCTCCGAATACTAAGTATTCGTTGAGCAGAGTTTTAAATTCACGTTCAAACGCAATATTCACGCTAGACTCCTCACCAGCTAGAATGAAGTCTGTCAAAGCTCTTCTATACTCAGAGAAAAGACTGTGTAAATCTCTAGCTTTCCACATGAGGAATTCTTCGAAGTCGAGTGGAAGAAGCTCGAAGAAAACCCCTCTCCCAACCAGGTGTTTCCCAACTTCCACCTTAATGTCGAACGAGCCTGAGCCTGTTAAGAAGACCTTAAGCCTGTTTGAGAACAAGTCGTAGATTAGTTTTATCTTCTTGCCAACATCCTTACAGTACTGGGCCTCGTCTATGAAAAGAATCTTCTCCTCCAAGAATCTGTCAGCGAACTCCTTAGGGGCATTCTCCAGAGCCCTCAACATCTCGTCGTCTTCAAGCGTCACATACCTTCCACTCAGCTTCTCGCTCAGGTGCAGAAGCAGAGTTGTTTTACCGCTTTGTCTAGGTCCCTTAATCACTATCACTTCCCTCCTCCCGAGCCATTTATCCAATTTTTCTTCAATTTTTCTTGGATAATACTCCATAAATAATGGAGTTAAACATGGATAAATAAACTTTTTCCCTGGCATACTAGTGTTAAAACATAAAGTAACCGATTCATTGAACTCAACCATAACTTTCTGAGCTATTAATTCTGCAACTAAATAAAACCCGTAAGAATGCTAAAAGTGTCGCTTTTTACATCCGAGAGTTGGTCGCCAATCTGAACTCCACATAGGACATGCTCAAACTGTATAGAGCTAAATTCTAGAAAACCATATAGATAGCTCGGGTGTTTAAGCAGGACAATGTTGGCTTCATTTAACTTAGCAACTCCCAAATCGTTTAAAACAGCCCTGTTTCAATCGGAAACAGAACCGCGAGCAACTTAAGATTAAAACCAAAACCTTAGCAGACATATTAGTATATTCAACTCTCCAATGTCCCCAAGCATGTGGAAGTAACGGTCCTGGGCATAGCTTGTTAATAAGTCTCTTCAAGTATAAAGGTCTCGGACCAAAATGGCGAGCCGGACGAGATTTAAAATCAGGTTCTCCTGCGCACGGAGCCGAAGCAGGCTCATAGTACGCGCTGCTGTCCACATTGAGTTTTGCATCGGATTGCCAAACGAGGCTTCTCTAAGACTGGAAAAAGTATGGATTACAAGAAACTAAAAGCATATGCTCGCTGGAAAGCGTTGAGCGTGGATTTGAAAAAAGCTGCCATCTTATTTACAATCTGAAAGATTCAGTCTTGCTTGAAAGGTTTTTGATTCATACGCTTTTGCTGGTTCCATGTTGTAACAGTTAATCTTATAAGCTGGTTTTTACAGGTTGCTGAGAAACCGAGGGGGTTAAGGATGCCTAAGCCTTGGCATGCTGCAAGCATCGAAGAAGTTTTAAAAGAGCTAGGTGCGAGTCGTGAGGGCCTGTCTTCACAAGAGGCTTCTGAGCGTCTTAAAAAATACGGGTCCAATGAGATCAAGGAGGTGAAGCGTAGAACAGCCCTGCAAATGTTCTTGGACGAGTTTAAAGACGTGTTCATCCTATTGCTGATTGCTGCAACAATTTTCTCTGCTATAGTTGGCTACTACGAAATGTTGCAAGGCGAGGAATTCATGGAGTCGTTTGCAGATGTTATTACAATAAGCGCCATAGTTTTTCTATGCGCAGTCACAGGCTTCGTACAAGAGTACAGGGCTGAGAAGGCTGTTGAAGCACTGAAGAAGCTTACGGCGCCAAAGGCGCGTGTTATAAGAGATGGTAAGGAGATTATCATACCGGCTAAAGAAGTTGTTCCAGGAGACATTCTGGTGCTGGAGGCGGGAGATCGTGTTCCCGCCGATGCGCGCCTAGTAGAAGCTATTGAGCTTAAGACTAATGAGGCTGTTTTAACTGGAGAATCAACACCCGTAGAGAAGGATGTAAATCCCGTCAGAGAAGATGCTCCTGTTTCTGAAAGGCGTAACATGGTTTTCTCCGCAACCCATGTTGTTTACGGCAGGGGGAGGGCGGTCGTTGTAGCTACGGGCATGAACACGGAGTTTGGCAAGATTGCTAAGATGGTTCAAGAAGCCGAGGAGGAGGAAACACCCTTACAGAAAAAGCTTAACAGATTTGCCAGTAAGATAGCTAGGGTAGTAATCGCAGTATGCATAGTGATTTTCATGCTGGAAGTCTTTGAAGTAGTTATGCAGAGACGTTTCGAGATTGATGGTTTCATTCAAGCATTCATGTCTTCAATAGCCTTAGCGATTTCGGCAGTCCCCGAGGGGCTTCCGGCGATAGTTACTGTAGCGCTCGCCTTGGGAGCAAGAGAGTTTGCAAAACGGAATGCTATCGTAAGACGGTTGTCTTCAGCCGAAAGCCTTGGTGCAGTAACAGTCATATGCTCAGACAAGACCGGTACGATAACTAAGGGCGAGATGACTGTCCGCCAAGTGTACGTTGATGGGAAAATCGTTGAAGTGACTGGTGTCGGATACGAGCCTAAGGGAGAGTTTAGAATTGGCGAGGATCATATTGAACCAGCAGAAAGCCTTCAGCTTCTTCTGAGAATAGGAGCCCTATGTAACAACGCTAGCTTGAGGAGGAATGAGCAGAATAATAGTTGGGAGGTTTTTGGAGACCCTACGGAGGGGGCTCTAATAGTCTCAGCCGCCAAAGCCGGGCTTGAGAAAGAGGCTTTGGAAAAGAGTTTTCCAAGAATCGGTGAGATTCCATTCACCTCGGAGAGGAAACGTATGACAACCATCCATAAGACTCCTGAAGGAGAAGTTCATGCCTATATGAAGGGGGCGCCTGAAATCGTTCTGGAAAGATGTAGCCGTGTTCTTGAGAACGGTGAAGAGAAGGTTCTGACAGAAGAAGCGAAGAGAAGGATTCTTGAGGTTAACGAGAAGCTGGCGGGGAATGCTTTGAGAGTGCTTGCAATGGCATATAGACGCCTGTCTGAAGCGATGGCGGAGCATCATGATGACGAGACCGTTGAGAGGGAGATGGTTTTCGTCGGGCTCCAAGGGATGATTGATCCTCCGAGAGAAGAAGCCATTGAGGCGAATAAGCTTTGCCAGAAAGCAGGCATAAAGACCGTTATGATAACTGGCGACCATAAGCTTACAGCCGTTGCCGTAGCTAAGGAAGTAGGAATCTACAGAGAAGGAGACTTGGTTCTAACAGGCGGGGAATTGGATAAGTTGAGCGACGAGGAGTTTGAGAAGGTTGTTGAGAAGGTTACGGTTTATGCTCGAGTATCTCCTGAGCATAAGCTTAGGATCGTGAACGCTTTGAAGAAGAAGGGCCACATCGTTGCGATGACCGGCGACGGGGTTAACGACGCGCCCGCGGTTAAAGCTGCAGATGTCGGAGTAGCCATGGGGATAACTGGGACGGATGTTACTAAGGAGGCTTCAGACCTTATTCTTATGGATGATAACTTTGCTACGATCGTTAAGGCTGTTGAACAGGGTAGAGTAATATACGACAACATTAGGAAGTATGCACGTTTCCTGCTGGCATGCAATTTCGACGAATTGCTTGTGATAGGAACCTTCGCAATACTCGGCGGAATATTCGGTGAAACAATGTTCCCACTCCCACTCCTGCCGGCGATGATACTTTGGATAAACCTTGTAACAGACGGCGGTCCTGCGATCGCTTTAGCAACAGATCCTCCGGATGTAGATGTTATGGAAAGGCCACCTCGTAAGCCTGATGAAGGGATTCTCCACGGGATGGGTGCCTTCATAATAGCCTCCTTCTTACTACAAGCCACCGGGACCATTCTTGTTTTCTGCCTAGAGTACTATGTGTGGCCGGCTCATGGTTTCGGGACTTCGGAAACATATAAGGAGGCTACTACCACAGCATTCGTGCAGGCAGCGATGTTCGAACTCTTTGTCGTCTGGAACTGTCGTTCAGAGAAACATAGTGTTTGGAAAATGGGTAGGAAAGCATTTAGAAATAAGTTCTTCGTAGTAGCTGATTTGGCATCAGCAGTATTAACCCTCGGAATAACCTATATACCAATAACGCAGCAATTATTCCATCTGACAAGTTTAAGCCTAATAGACCTTGCGTACGTCATAGGTGTGGCCAGCTGGGGGTTATTAGTGCTTCCAGAATTATTTATGAATAGAAAGGTTTGGAAATGGGATTAACCACATACTTTCAATGGAAATATTTTTTTTGAGAAAAACAGTTGTTAAAAGTCGTTTATTAACATTCTTTTTATTAGGGTTGCGGCACTGGTAGTATCCACGATCCCTCTTCACCTTGAACCAATATGACGACCACTTTTCCCTCTGTTT
>Ga0185307_1001528_pt1 | contig 12692 bp, 15 predicted proteins | sample LHCtaG_FD_128010 | JGI IMG/M metagenome (GOLD analysis project Ga0185307, IMG submission 128010) | Hot spring microbial communities from Little Hot Creek, USA to study Microbial Dark Matter (Phase II) - LHC4sed_matched (SPADES... | ecosystem: Environmental > Aquatic > Thermal springs > Hot... | reverse complement strand
GAGATTTGAAGAAGATGAGCCCGAGATTTCTCAGGGGGGCAACGTTCTACAAGTATGGCTCAACGCTCTACGTTGGCGTTGGAATACCAATACCTATAGTGAATATGAATGTGGCGAAGAACGCTGCAACACCCGATAGGGAGATATATACAGAGATACTCGACTACAGTGTACCCTCGGTCAATAGGCCTGTTTTGAGAAGAGTCAGCTATGAAGAGCTTAAGTCTGGAAAAGTTGTGTTGAACGATAAGACTGTTAAGGCTGCGAGCATGTCTAGTGTGAAAATGGCTAGAGAGGTTGCGGAGACGCTTAGGAGATGGATAGAGGAGGGTATTTTCAAGCTCACTAGGCCTGTTGCATCATTGAGCAGAGATACTGTGCAGAAGACCATGCCGCTTAGGAGGCCCGAGCCAAAGGTAATGGAGTTGATGAGGAGAAGCATATTGACTGCCAACCCCAACGACTCGATTAAAGATGTTTCAGAGAGAATGGTTAAGGGAAATGTTGACCATGTTCTAGTGGTGGATGAGGAGAACAGGCTTGTAGGAATAGTGACGACGTGGGATGTTGCTAAGGCAGTGGCGTTTAATGCTAAAACCCTTGGGGAGATAATGACTAGGAAGGTTATTGTAGCAAAGCCTAATGAAACTGTCGATATCGTAGCAAAGAGAATGGAGCAGTACGATATCACTGGTTTACCTGTGGTTGATGATGAAAATCATGTTCTCGGTCTCATAACGAGCGCAGACTTATCTAGGTTGTTGAAGACGCAGGGAGGTGTTGTGGTTGAAGGCCCGGCTTGAACTCAGGTACTCCCCAACCCATGTGAATAAGCCCATACTTTCTAAAGCGATACTCGAGTCAGGTGTGCCGATAAACATTCTGAACGCTAGGCTAACAGCCACCGAGGGAATAATGACTGTCGAGGTGAGTGCTGATGAAAGCATTATTTCGAAGATCGTTGGAATATTGAGATCGAACGGTGTAGAAGTAAAAGAGATTCCAAGATACGTGGAGATTAATAGAGACAAATGTATTGATTGCGGTGCTTGTACAGGAGTATGTCCGACTGATGCTTTAAAACTGGATGAGGATAAAAGGCTCATCGTAGAAGAGGAGAAATGCGTACTCTGTGGAAATTGCTTGAAGGCCTGTCCAATGGCAGCAGTAATACTGTATAAGTGAGAGAAAATGATCTTAACGTATAGGAATGGATTGTTCTACCTGAGGACAACCCACAGAGAGGCAGATCTTCTAATAGCTTCCGAGAGGATTTCAGCTATAAATTCTGGCTTAGCGAGGTTTATAAAAGAAAGAGCTTTGATACAGCGCTTCCTGGAAAAGCACCCTGAATTCGTTTACAGTCTTGAACCCATGGAAGTTGAAGAGGATGCTCCGCCGGCAATAATTCTATCGGCAGAGTCCTCTAAGAAGGCGGGAGTTGGACCGATGGCATCCTTACCTGGAGCGCTTGCAGACTTGGCTCTAGAAGCTATGGTTAACGATGGTGCGGAGGCAGCAATTGTTGAAAACGGTGGAGAAGTCTCTATTAAAGTGAATAGAGAAGTTACTGTCGGAGTTTATACTGGAAGAGAATTAAACTTTGGACTGGTATTAAATGAATATAGCAGGAGGATTGGCATATCAACAAGCTCTAGCAGTGTAAGTCACGCATTATCATTTGGAGAAGCATATGCTACAGTAGTGGTTGCGGATAATGCTGCACTTGCAGACGCTGTTTCAACAAGGGTTGGGAATGCTGTTAAATCCGAGTGCAGAGAGACGCTGGAAGATGCTGTGAGGCTAGCACTCTCCATTGAAGGCGTTCAAGGATGCGTAGTCTACTCCGGCGGTTTAATTAGTTTCGGCGGATGCGTCAAACCGATAGCGCTCAGATCGAAAAGCGAAGAAATACTGGAGGAAATGATGCTTAAAAAGCCCCTTATAATTTCCCTATTCGCTAAGGCTACGAATTCTTAACGGTTAAGCATGCTAGCCGAATGATTCTTCCCCAGCACTCTTCAAAATCACTTCGCATACAGGGTCGCCTCTGCTCCTCCTCTTCAAACAGTAGTAGCGAATGCTTTTGTTTATTCCTGCAACTAGGCCAATGTCGTACTGGTCTATTGTAGCACATACTTCAGGCGTCCAATTCTTCTTATCTTTCCACAGGCACTTGGTTGCGTGAATCACCACCTCATCCTTACCCTCCTTCACTATCTTGCTTCTTATGCCGAAGACGCTGTTTGCAGCTAAGAGTGCAAGCGCGCATCCGTGTAAATCCCTCTTTATCCTCAATGTTTTTACTACTTCTTCCACATCGTTCAGACCCCATTCATACAGTAAGATGGCCAGCTTCCTTCTGTCATCTGGTTCAACCATGTGATACACGTCGTTGAAAAGCCTTCCAACGCCGCTCACGCTTTTCCTCCATCTAGTCTTTATTGGAATCAGGTTGTTTCTAACAATAAATTCGATTAGCACTCTCTTAATATCCATTTTTAAGATTATCTTGTTTAAGCCATTCTTAATAAGCATTTTTGGGAGGGTGTCGGCACTTATGATCGGCGAACTCAAAGGCAAGCTTTATATGCAAGCATTACTGTAATACTTGTATGTCAATATTTACGGTAAGGATAGATGAGAAGACAAAGAGGATGATGAAAGAAGTTAAGATTAATTGGAGCGATTTCGTAAGAGATGCGATAAGAAACAGAATAGCTGAGGAAAAGAGGAAAAATTTAGCGAAAGCCGTTTTGATTAACGAGAAGTTGAGGAAAAAAAGTAGGAGCGAAGCCAGGGCTGAAGATATCGTAAGGAAGTTTAGAGATGAGCGTGCTATCGGTAGTAATTGATGCAAGCGTAGTAGTGAAATGGTTCGTTGAAGAAGAGGGTTCTGATAAAGCCCTAGAAATCAGAGACAAATATGTTAAAGGGGAAATAGAGCTCATGGCTCCCGAAATCATCATGTTCGAAGTCCTAAATGCTCTGTATTACAAGCAGCTTTTTTCTGAAAGCGAAATGAAAGAAATTTCAGAAGCTCTAGACTCATATTCCTTAGACTTATATTCCATCGAGGGCGAGTATGCTGAGAAAACTATAGAAGTTGCGTTTGAAAATAACATAACAATTTATGATGCCGCTTATATTTCCCTTGCAATTATGAAAAATACTTTCATGTATACAGCAGATGAGAAACTCGCAAGAAAATTAAAAGGAGATTACTCAAAGTATGTTAAAAAGATAAGGGGTCATAGTCCGATTAGATAAGTAAACATTAAAAGAATAAAGTCTAAATTCGGTACCCATTGAAAAAGTTTATTTACTTTTATTTCATCCATTGAAAATGTGGGCATCGTTTACGTAGATGGTCTAGTAAAGTGGGGAGAAAAAGAGGAGAAGGTCAGTTTTTTGTTGATTCAGGTGCTACTTATACTGTTTTGCAACAAGATGTTTGGGAGAGGTTAGGACTCTCCCCTAAGAGGATTGTTGAACTTGTTCTTGCCGACGGTTCCACAATCTTCCGCCAACTTTCCGAGGCAATAATAGAACTCCCTCCTTATGGGCAGTACTATAGTCCTGTAATCTTAGGCGAGTCTGAAGATGAGAACCTGCTTGGTATGATAACACTTGAAATATTTGGATTAGTATTGGATCCTTTGAAGAGAATACTCAGGCCAATTAGAGCAGTTCTAAAATAAAGGTTTAAAGCGTGTGTGATGCACTACGATTTGAACATTTTACTTCACTAATAGGGTATGCAATAGCTTTCGGAGCCGGCGTATTACTGATTACGTTACCTATGTTAATGTTTCAATCGTCGATAAGTCTGCCGGCATCGTTCATAAAGCCGTGTTTAATCCAAATTGTTCAGGCAAACTTTCTGCCCAAAGAAGTATTATGCTTCTCTGCTTAGATTAAACATTATAGACATGAAGAAAATCAGGGTTACGAATATGCTTCCCTCAAAAATCAACAGTTCCTTTAGTCGTTTGGATTTTAACGCCACTATAATTCTAGCTCCCTGAGAATAAAATCACCCTAGCTTTTCCCCAAGTATTCTCTTATTATTTTGAGGACAACATCTCCTTTCTGCCTTAACGCCTCTTTCGTTTGAGCTATGCTGTGCGGAGACGCTATCACTTTTTCGTGCTGCGCGAGTTCTCCCGATGAATTGTTGATTAACGGGGGCTGGTGCTGGAAAACGTCGAGCGCCGCGCCTGCTAGCTTACCCTTCTCCAATGCTTTCAACAATGCCTCCTCATCTACGATCCCTCCCCTTGCCGTGTTTATCAGATAAGCACCATCCTTAACCATATTCAGCTCTCGCTCACCAATCATACCCTTAGTTTCATCAGTAAGAGGCACATGTATGGTGATTATGTCTGATTTCGAGAGAAGATCCTCCAGCCTGTCTACAAAAACCACAGGCAGAGAATTCTCCCTCCTCATCTTAGGATCTTTCTCGTAGACAATAACCTTCATACCGTTGGCCAAAGCCTGTCTCGCAACCTCTCTGCCAATACGCCCATACCCTATTATGCCAAGAACCTTACCCTCTATCCTGAAGCCCACGAGCTCCTTTTTCCTCCACTCGCCTTTCTTCATCAGCCTGTCTGCATTAACCATGTTAGTAGCAAAAGCGAAGATATAAGCCATGACTCCTTGCGCAACATCGTAGCTCTGCACCGGAGCATTGTGATACGGTATTCCGCGTTCAGCTAGAGCCTGCTTATCGATATGGTCTTCCCCGTGGGTTGCAGTTATAACCAGCCTGAGTTTTGGAAGCCTTGAAAGAAGCTCCCTGTCTACGCGCGTATTGCTCCTAACTATGAGTATTTCGACCTCGCTCTCCCGGGTTTCATCCACTATTTCACAATAGTTTTGAACCTGTTTGAAGAATTCTTCGTCGAAGCTATCCAGCACAAGCACCTTGGGCTTTACGCTCAACATTCACAGTCTTCTCCCAGTCCGTAAGAGCGGATATAAAAGCATTATTAAATTTTTTGTCCAGTTGTATACATTAATGCAAAATGAGGAGAAGCTCGTCCCGAAAATTCTAGACAAACATTAAAATAAACAGTTTAAAGCCAGAAAGGTACATGGGTATTGCACTCCAACTCTACTCGATTCGCGAAGACTGCTCTAAGAATCTTGAAGCATCTCTTAATGCTGTTGCTGAAATGGGTTACGAAGCCGTGGAGTTTGCAGGATACTATGGGAGAAGTGCTGAGGAGCTTAGAGGAATTCTGGACAGGCTTGGTTTGAAAGTTGCAGGAACACACATTTCTCTTGAAACCCTGCTTGAGGAAACCCTTGGCGAGACCGTTGAGTTTAACCGTGTTCTCGGAAACCGCTTCCTAATAGTTCCCTGGTTGCCGGAAGATAGGCTGAACACTAGGCCGAAGTGTCTAGAAATAGCAGGCTTGTTAAACGGTATTGCTAAGAGGCTTAAGAAAGAAGGTATGAGAGTAGGCTATCACAATCATGCTTTCGAATTTAAGAAAATTAATGGAGAAAGAGTATGGGACATATTGTTCGACTCTACGATTCAAGACGTAATAATGCAGCTGGATACGGGTAATGCGATGCAAGGCGGAGTCGACGCAGTAGAAATCCTTAACATTATTAGGAAATATCCCGGTAGGGCGGTCACCGTCCATGTTAAAGAACATTCTTCCAAGAATCCGAATGCCCTCATTGGAGAAGGGGAAATGAAATGGGGAGAATTCTTTGAACTCTGTAAAAAAGTAGGAGGCACGGAGTGGTTCATAGTGGAGCAGGAGAGCTATGCTTACCCGCCCCTAGAATGCGTAAAGCGGTGCATAGAAAACCTGAGGAAAATGGGGTTAGCATCACGGGTTTAATAGCAAGATTAAAGAATGTTTAAACATGGAATATAGGGTTTTAGGTAGAACTGGTTTCAAAACGAGCATTCTCGCCATAGGTGGGTGCGGCCCGGGTATAGCGCCTAATCTAGAAGAAGGCCTGAAAGCATTTGAAAACGCTTTGGAAAAAGGGATTAACGTAGTTGACATAGCTCCGAGCTACGGAGAGGCTGAAACCAGACTAGGCCGGTTAATAAGGGAAAACCGTGAAAGACTGATAATAACTGAGAAAACTCTTGAAAGAACAAGAGAAGAGGCGTGGAGAGAGCTTAGACGAACACTTTTCCGTTTCAACGTTAAGAGCTTAGACGTGTATCAATTCCACGCAGTAAGCACAATGGAAGAGCTTGAAAAGATTTTCAGCGAAGAAGGTGCTATGAAAGCCTTTCTGGAGGCTCGTGACCAAGGTTTTATAAAATACATAGGGATAACAGCCCATTCGGACATGAGGATAGTCGTTAAGGCTCTTGAAAAATTTGATTTCGACACAGTGCTGATACCTGTAAATGTTGGAAGCGTCATTAACTCTGCTCCGGAGAACGATTTTAAACCAATTTTGAAAATAGCAAGAGATAGAGATGTTGGAGTTATCGCTATAAAAGCTATTGCCAAGAGAAGATGGGTCGGTGAGAAGAAATACCAAACTTGGTACGAGCCGCTCGAGGAACAAGAAGATATTGATAAGGCTGTTTGGTTCACTCTCTCACAAGACCCTGTTGCTACCTATTCTATGGCTTGTGACATAAGGCTCTGGCCAAAGATAATAAGTGCCGGCGAAAGGTTCAGAAGACTCTCCCCCGAAGATCAAGAAGCGATTGTAAACTATTTTAGGAGTAAAGGAGCGAAACCTCTTTTCCCAGAGTTATCTTAAAACAGTTTGCTTAAGAGAACTCGGTAAGACCCTTGACATGGTCTTTATAGTTTCTGATTGAAAGCAGAAGCCAGATTCTTCACAGATACTCTCGCATCACTCAAACCTAATTCAAAAACTATGGGTCCAGAGAATCCTATTTGATCCAGGGTTTTCAAAAAGCTCTTAATGTTCAAGTCTCCAGCTCCTAAAGGCAAATGGTCTTTGATAACAATCCTCTCCCCCTCAACCCTCCTATAGGCGTCATGTAAATGTATTTCTCTAAGCCTCCCTGAGGACTTTCTAAGAGCCTCCTCCACGCTTATCTCCCCAGAATACCCTGCAAGAATATGACCCGTGTCTACACAGATTGACGTATCATGCTTCTCAGCGATTTCCAGAGTCTTTGAAAACGGGAACTCTATCGATTCCAATGCTATTCGACGCGGGGCTATGCCCATGTCCGACAGACTCGAAACTATTTGCTCAACACTTTTAGAAACGTTTTTAGCGATGAATTCGAAAAGCAGGTTCTTATAGTTCTGATTCATACTTATCTTGTTAAGCTCTGCAGATATGGGGCCAGCATTGTGTAGAACGTAGACAATGGGATTAAGCTCTTCAAGTACTTCTACAGGCTTAACGATCGCATCAGCCGAGGCTCTTCTAATGCTCTCTATAGGGGAGTCGAGCTCCACTGACAGCAGGGGCAGGTGGATTGAATAAGAGACGCCCTCGTTCTTCATCGCATTCAATTCTTCAATGACCTTCTTTGAGAAGGATTCTGGAAAAACATAGTATAGGTCTGCCGTGAGCTCTACGTGTTTAAACCCGTTTTCAACAATTTTCTTAACCAGCTGCATATGGTCGAAGAAAACTGTTTCACTCAATCCGAGCTTCAGGTTCTCCATAACGCCTTCGAAAGATAAGGCAGTAACCCCTATTCTAAACTTGCTTAAGATTTTCTTGCACATTAATGCGTTGCGGGAACTCAGAAAGTTATTAAGCTTTTCAGATAATGACTTCAGGCATTAAGACAACGGTATCCGCCTCGCTCAAGAATGTGGAAGAAACCTTGTCTACGGGAATCACCCTACCGTTTAAGACTACGGTAACGTCTTCAGAAATGTTTTTCGTCCCTTCTATGAAAACCCTACTCTCGAACTCCTTTCCGTACTTCTTAGCCATTGCCAATATCAAGTCGTATAAAGTTCCTTCCTTATCCAACTCTACAACTGTTTCATTGGATCCTACGATATCCCTAAACTGTCCTACGAGTTCGACTCGAATCTTCATGCATCACAATTTTAAGGCTTTTTTTTAAATATTTTGTAACTGATGCCGAATCCAACATTTAAGAGAACAGTGGCTTTTGCTCGACAATGTTAAATATTACTTTTAGGAGAAGCTTTAGGAATGATAGGTACGATTGTAAATGTGATTCTAGTCCTTGCAGGAGGTTCTGCAGGCTTCCTGATTAAAAGGAAACTGCCTGAGAGATTTGAGACAATACTTATGCATGTTATTGGACTATTCACCTTAGGCATTGGAGCGCTTATGGCTACTAAGCTTGCGAGACCTGTTTCACTCGTAGTAGGTTTTCTAACAGGTTCTCTCCTAGGGGAATCTATTAGACTCTACGATATGCTCAACTTGTTGGGAGAAAGGCTAAAGAGCAGACTGGGCGGTGGCGAGAGGTTTGTTGAAGGGATGGTGACAGCCTTCTTAACTTTCTGCATAGGCCCCATGACTGTAATAGGTGCAATACAAGACGGTTTCGGCGATCCGACTCTACTAATAACAAAGTCAATAATGGACGGGTTCGTCTCGGTCGCTTATGCAACTGTCTTTGGAGCAGGTGTTTTGTTCAGCACCGTGCCGATGCTAGCATTCCAATCTTCAATAACCCTGTTAGCATTCTTTGTAAAACCCTTTTTAACACAGATTGTCCTCGACAACCTGACTGCTCAAGGAGGCGTAATGCTGCTGGGGCTCGGCTTAAGCCTTTTAGAAGTTAAGAGGGTTAAGGTTGCAAACATGATACCGTCTATAGTAACAACCCCGATAATCACGATAATGCTTCTTCCAACAGGTTTCTAAAAATCTAGTTTTTAGGAGGCAGTATCTTAACCTTTCTTCCCTCTACCAGAAGCCTACCCTCTTGAAAGAGCCTGATACCTTCTACTAGGGCCTCGCCCTCAGCCTCCTGAACCCTCTTCTTCAATGTCTCTTCATCATCGTCTTCTCTAACCTCAACAGCCTTCTGAATTATTATTGGTCCAGCATCCATCTTTTCATCTACGAAGTGGAGAGTGCATCCCGTGACCTTAACACCGTATCCTAAGACTGCTCTGTGAACATTCATATCCCAGCCGGGGAACGCGGGTAGTAGTGAAGGATGAATATTCATAATCCTGTTTCTAAACCTGTTTATGAACTGTGGGCTAAGATACTTGTTATAGCCTATTAGAAGAACTAGGTCGACACTTCTCTTCTCCAGCTCTGCAGCAATCTCCATATCGTATTCGGCAGGATCCTTCCCCTTCGGGTCTAAGAATATCGCTTCTATGCCGTTCTGCCTAGCTCTTTCAAGCGCGTACGCATCCTTCTTATTGCTTATCACGCAGACTATCTCAGCCTTCAGCCTACCTTCTCTTATCGCTTTCAGGATAGCATCCATATCCGTGGCGCGTGTAGAAGCTAAGATGCCTATCCTCAACAATATTACGCGACCTCGGAAGCACACCTGACTAGGTTGCTTATCAACGTGGCTACTGTAACTGGCCCAACTCCGCCAGGGACAGGGGTTATTGCAGAAGCCTTCTGGGAAACGCTTTCGAAATCGAAATCGCCAACAAGCTTGCCCTCCACGAATCCTGTTCCGACATCTACAGCGATAACTCCTTCAGAAACCATTTCTCCAGTTATAAGCCTCGGAACCCCGGTGGCTGAGATTAAGACTTCTGCCCTGAGCGTTTTGCTCTTGAGGTCTCTTGTTTCAACATGGCAGACCTGGACAGTAGCCATCCTCGATGTGAACATCGCGAACAATGGTCTGCCTACAAGTATACTATTGTTGATGATAACCACATCCAGGCCCTCCACTTTAATGCCGTATGCGTCAAGTATTTTGATCACTGCGGCGGCTGTCGCAGTAGGCCGGGTTTCATCTCCAGCCAACAATCTTCCCAGGTTAACCGGGTGCAGGCCGTCAACATCCTTCTTAACATCTATAGATTCTAAGACCCTCAGCGTCGAAATATTCTCGGGAAGCGGAAGCTGCACTACTATTCCGTGAACATCCCTATCCTTATTCAATTCCTCTATGAAAGAAACGAGCTCGGCTTCAGAAGGGCTGTCGATCCTGTGGATTACTGCTTTAGCACCAACAGTATCGCACGCCCTAGTTTTCATCTTAATGAAAGAATCTTGAGCCCTGGAGCCGGTAGCATTAACTATGTGTAGACAGGGTTGGAAGCCGAGCCTCTCTATCTTCGCTTTAGCTTCAGAAAGAATCGCATCGGCCACAGGCCTTCCACTAAGAACCTTTGCAACCATTTTGGGTCACCCCAGTTCCCTGTAGAGCGGAAACCTTTCGCACAGTGCTTTAACTCTCTCCCTGCACTCGACCACAACATTGTTTTCACGCATTTTCGCCTTAAACTCTCTTACATACTCCTGCCTGTTTTTCGGAGGAAGGTCGAATCTCAGAGCCTCCTTAGACACTCTCGCGATTATACTACCTATTTCATCCATCTCCCGCTCCCTCATTCCGCGGGAGGTGACTGCAGGCGTGCCAGCCCTCACGCCACTGGGGTAGAAAGGTGATGATCTTTCCCCTGGGACAGTGTTCTTGTTGACAATTATCCCGCAAAGCTCTAACGCTTCTTGGACCAGGACCCCCTTGCCCACTCCATTGTCCGATAAGTCTATGAGAACCATATGCGTATCCGTACCCCCAGTAACCAGCTTCAAACCACTTTCTATAAGAGTTTTAGCGAGGGCTCTAGCATTCCTTACGACTTGCTCTGCATACTCTTTGAAAGCAGGTTCCTGAGCAAGCTTGAGAGCAACAGCTATTGCAGCAATATTGTTCTCATGAGGCCCGCCTTGCAACCCTGGGAAAACAGCCTTATCTATTTTCTCAGGCAGGTCCTCATCTTTCTGCAAACCCCTCTCCGTAACCATTATGATTGCCGCGCGGGGTCCTCTCAGAGTCTTGTGCGTCGTCGTAGTTATTATATGCGCGTAAGGAGAGGGGCTTGGGTGCACGCCAGCGGCCACGAGGCCTGCGATGTGAGCTATGTCAGCAACCATGTACGCTCCAACTTCGTCCGCAATCTCCCCGAACTCTTTAAACGGGAACGTCCTAACGTACGCGGAGTATCCGCACCATATCAACTTAGGCCTATGCTCTTTAGCAAGCCTTCTCGCACCTTCAATATCTATGAAGCCATCTTTATCCAAGTGGTAGGGAACGCTCCTGTAGAGTATCCCGCTTAAGCTCACCTCCCAACCGTGGGAGAGGTGCCCTCCTTCTCTCAGGTCGAGGCCCATTATAGTGTCTCCGACCCTGCATGTTGAGACATATACTGCGAGGTTTGCAGGAGTCCCAGAGTACGGTTGAACATTAACGTATGGTACGCCGAAAACTTTCTTAGCCCTCTCTATGGCGAGCCTCTCAACCTCGTCTATAACCTCGTTTCCACCGTAATACCTTCTCCCAGGATAGCCCTCAGAATACTTGTTTGTAAGAACCGAGCCTAAGGCTGACAAGACTGGAAGCGGAGCAAAGTTCTCGGAAGGAATGAGATCTAATGTTTCACGCTGCCTCTGGAGTTCGCGGAGAATCAGTTTCGCAAGCTCCTCGTCTGCCTTCGCAAGCTCCTCCAGCCAATAAGACATTGATGAATCCTCAAAAAGCCAGCATCCTTATAAGGGCTTCGATTAAGCTATGCTCATCCGTTCAAGGATAGAGACAGAATATTCTTCGCGAGTATTGCTTCTTAAACCAGCATAAAAAGTTTTTATAATCATTACTCGGCTACGGCTTGGAATGGGCTGCAACGCCCTTACGACAAAGAATGAAATCAGAGAAATGGTGGAGAAGAGGATTCTCTCAATGACGGAGGAGCATAGGAGGAATAAAAGCCTGATGATAATTTCTAGGCTCAAGCAGCTTGAAGAATTTTCAAAAGCTAGGTGCGTTATGACGTATGTTTCTAAGAACGATGAAGTCGACACAATCGGATTAATCGAGGAAATGCTCCGATCCGGCAAGAGAGTCATTGTTCCAGCAGTTAATAAGGAGAAGGGAGAACTAATTCCTTGCAAAATATCAAGCCTTGAAGAACTCAGCTTAGGAACATACGGCGTGATGGAGCCTAAGCCTAGTGAAAACAAAATTGTTGACGTTAACGAGATAGATCTCATAATAGTTCCAGGAAGGGCTTTCGATAAGAAATGTAATAGACTGGGCAGGGGAATGGGTTACTTCGACAGGTTTCTCAAGAAGCCTGTCGAGAGTAAGGTTATAGGATTAGCCTTTTCAGAACAGGTTTTTGACAATATTCCTGTGAATGAGAACGATGTTAAGGTTGACGCCGTGGTTACAGAGAACACGGTTATAAGAAGAGAGACTTCGCAACACGTTAGAAAAAGCCTCTTCACAGCCCGTAGAATAGCATTGTACTCTCTATTCATAGCTGTTTTCGTAATTCTAAGCGCTGTTCCCACATTCCCCATAATAGGAGTAACCGGGGGCAAGTTTACTCTTTCTCAAATATTGCCTGCATTATATGGCGTTTTACTAGGTCCCATCAACGGTGCCATTATCGTCTTACTTGCATCGATACTATCTTTCACGGTCAAGCCTCCAATGTTCTTATTCCTAGACTTCCTGACTCCTGTTACAAATACTCTCATAGCAGGTTTCCTCTGGAGGAGAAAGACGT
>Ga0185307_1001526_pt1 | contig 12702 bp, 16 predicted proteins | sample LHCtaG_FD_128010 | JGI IMG/M metagenome (GOLD analysis project Ga0185307, IMG submission 128010) | Hot spring microbial communities from Little Hot Creek, USA to study Microbial Dark Matter (Phase II) - LHC4sed_matched (SPADES... | ecosystem: Environmental > Aquatic > Thermal springs > Hot... | reverse complement strand
GTGTGGACACCGGCATAGGCCTTGGAGATGGCGTATAGAAGACATGCAGGTGGTTCACGCCGGAAGCGTGTCATGCGAGAGGCTGCGGGGATTCTTCCTCAACTCCTACAATGTGATAGAAATTAAAGACAAGATGGTTGAGGCTAAGCTGAAAATTGTGGGCGGAGACTACATAAGCTTCGAAGAAGTTGTCAAAAGAAGGGAAATCCTCCAAGCATCAGATGTTTCTCAATGTAGCGATTCACTAGCAAGATAGCCTAAAAGGCCTAAAACCCAATTTTAGGCAAGCCTTCTCCAACGCGTTGTAGTCACTGAACATGGAAAGATGGCTCCTACAACCGCAGTCTGAACAGCCAAACCCGTCAATAGGAAAGCCATATTCGCCTAAAACTTGGGCGGTTATGCACTCTTCCAATTTATCCGCTTCTTTAACGAAGGCTTTTACAATGGCTACACACTCATCTGCAAGGAGATAGTCAATATGCCAAAAACACCTCTTAGCCCCTCTCCTCAAGTGCCTCTCTAAACGCTTTTCAAGACTGTTTTGGGCAGAGCCAACATATGCATAGAAACCTTTACTGAAGGAGACGTTTCCCAACGCACCGATTCTAATGGCTCTGCTTTTGCTTATTGATATGGCTAGGACATAAATTCCTTTCAAAGCCACCATCCAACCGCGAATTTTCAGCAGCATACCACTTCAAAATTTCCTCAACCGCCTTTTCAGAATAGCCCATCTCTCTAAGCATTTTCCGCAACTCAGCGTTGAAATCTTTACCCAAACACTGCACCGCAGACGCTTATTGCCGCAAAGGGACTATTTTAGCTTTAATACGCTTTTAGCCGGATTGGATATAGCGATTCACAGCGTCCAAGTCGAATCTCTCTTGATGCAACACGTTGTGCACAAAGTTGAAAAGCCTAACTCGAACCTCGCGGTTTAGGTTTGGATACCAAATAGGCGAAGCCACCACCAAACCTCTCCATGCATAGAAGGGCTGCACAACCTCCAAGATTTCCCAGTCGCCAGTCTTCTGCAGGTAGTTCTCCCAGAAAAGCCTATACAACCGTTCAAAAACACCAGCCAACTCGCCATACTTCTGCAGTGAATAGAAAATGTAGTTTATCGTCATGGCAGTTACATCATCTGCTGGTTCACCCCACTCGCCTCTGCTGCGGTCTAAAACAGTGAAGTCTGTGCCTTCGTGGAACATGACGTTCCATGGATGGAAGTCGCCGTGAACTTGGCTAAGCCTATGGGCTTTACGTTTGAGGCGCCACCGCCAGACAACACAGTCCCTTTCAATGTCTATTAGGTCGCACTCCCGCACGAAATCTAGTTCCGGCGGATAACTGTCCAGCAAACCCATGATGCACTCGCCGTGTCCAATGAGTTCCCTCGCCCTCCGCACGTAAAGCCAAGGCGCCTCCTTTTTCACGCTGTGGATTTTGACAAGATAGTCGGAAAGCGCCAAACAACGCTTTTCATCTAAATCGCCCATTTCACCCGCCGCCTTAATACGGTCCAGGTCAAAGTGGTAAAGCCTCCCATCCACGTATTCGGTTAATAGGAAGAACTCGCCGCAGTTGCCAAGAGACTTTAAACCTTTACCATCAACGGTGAAGGCGCCAACATCAACAGAACGCACATGCCGGGGCAGCTTGTTAAAGGCGGAGTGCTGCCAAAGCAGAGTCTGGGCGCGGTCAGAGACATAATCATGCCCGAAACCCTCAGGCCTCATGGTTTCCAAAACAACCCGTTTAACTTCGCCTTTAACGCGAAACTCAATAACATAGGGGACGCCGTAGCCGAAGCCCTTTAAGTCTTTAACGCCCTCAGCCCTTTCGCAGCCAAGCCTCCAGACACCGCAAACCTCCACATCGCCGCCATACAACTCTGAAAGATATTCCCGAAAAGCCTCCTCAGAAAAATCCAAACTCAAGATGCCTTTACTTTTTTCATCCACCATTTTAAACACACAGCCAAACATGCATAAGAAAGGCGCCACCAAAATATAAATTAAAGCACCAGACAAAACACCAAAGCTTGGAAGGATACACATTGAAAACATCCGAAATACCCTTTTCCTTCATGAAAACTTACAGTAAGCTAACAGAAGTTCTGACAGACCATCGGCTGGCAGCTTTGGGCGACGCCTTCGTAAATTTTGCCTACTCGCTGGCCTTATCGCAAAAGAAGGGACAGCCTTCAGGAGCCAAAGTGAAAGGCGCCACACTAGCCAAGGCTTTCAGAAAAGCCGGCTTAAGGGAGCATATGCCCTCAAGGGTTTCAAGCCACATGCTTGCCGACGCAGCGGAAGCCCTCATCGTTTACGCTTGGCTCCGAAAACACGTAACATTGGAAGAATGCGTGACAATACTATGCAAAAGTGAAGATGCAGCATCCGGCTTCGCAGAACTTCTTTCAACAATAAAGGGTAAGGTTAAGTTTTAAGGGCTTTCTTTAGTTCTTGGCTAAATTCCTCACTTACATCGAGGATTTTCCTTACAGCCTCAAGTAAGGCGTCTTCTGGTTTTACGTCCCCTTTTGTCCGCACATAAAGGATTGGGTTGGATGCGAGGGGATGGGGAATATCATAACCCGCTAAATCCACATTCTCATCCTCTAAAAGTTTCCTCTGCAGAAGGTTGCAGATGGTGTGCCCAGCTCCCTCAAGCTCGATTTTAAGCTCGTTTTTTGTTTTATTTAACACGTTAACCTTCATACCGACACCGCCATTTTCAAACTATACCCCTACCATAGTCTATGGCTGTTTTGCGCTTTTCAACCTTCCCACACCGTTGGCACTGCAGGCCGCCCCGTCCCCTTTGCTGCAACATGCCACCACACTGAGAGCAGAAGGCGTAAACCACGCCTAAACTTTTATCCTTGGTGGTTAAGTGGTATGTCCTATTCATCTCGCTTATAACTTTGGCCCTCAATATGTCGCCGGGTTTGCAAACATCGAACATAGACTCAACAAACCTTAATTGAACGTCGGAAACGTGGAGCAGGCCTGTGAAAAACCCGGAAAGGAAGCGTTTGCCAATCTTGAAAATTCTAACAGTAGCTAACTGTGTTTGAACGTTTGAAACTTGCCCCACAACTATGCTTCCAACCCTCGGCGTCCTAGCCCCATAAACCAAGGGGAAAACAGAAACCCGCTTGTTAAGATAGTCTATCAACGCGCGTCCAACAATCTTCGAATATATGACGCCGTCCTTAACATAGGTGCCAGCATCTGGAATAAACTCTTCAATAACGCCTAAGGGTTCTCCAGGCAACACGACTTGTCCGCTGCTACGCTTCTGAAGTGGTGAACTCATTTTATTAACATCCCAGTTACAATGGTTATGGAATAATTAAACAGCTCAATAAACCTTTCCCGCACTCTTGTAGGTCTGCAGCAATTTGGCGATGTACCGCGTATGCAGCCTTTCATGGTCTACAAGCCGCCTCAGAACTTTTCTAGCAGTCCATAGATTGCATAATGGGCTTTTATCTTTTTTAGGCTGGAAAACGCCCCGCATCTTGTTCCTTGGCATGTCCTTCAAATAATCAACAACCATCCTCCTTGTATAGGCAAGCAGTTTAAACACGTTTCTCGGATACATTATTGGAAGTTCAACGTCTAAACGCGTTATATACCAGGGTTCAACGTAGGCGATATGCCTTAAACAGTTCCGTATTGTGCGAGGTTTCCCAGGAGGCAGCCAGTCAAGGCACTCATCGCTTAATCCAGAAACACATTTCAATAAGTCTTCCCGTGAATACTCCATCAACTGAAGGGTTCTTTCGATGTCTTTCCTAGTGATGGGATGAACCTCTGACCAAAAGAGAGGTTCTGGTTTCCCTGCCTCGGCGGGGTTATAGTTAACCCGCAAAATTTCAGCAACCTCAATTTCGAATTTCTTGGCTTCAGCTGGAACTGCTTCTCCATGGCTTTCAAGCCAGTTAAACCACTCAGCCACGGCGTTTTTAACTTTTGTTAGAGCTCTCTCTGGGGAACGCTTGAAAACCCAGTATCCCGGACAGCTTGGAACAAAAGCACCCGTTGCATCGGGGCCAACTTCAAGGCAAACGGCTATTTTAGTTGCCATAACCTTCACGTTAGAAAAACCCTTTTTTGCAAAGTTCTTTCCATGAAAGTTCTCCAATAACCACCATTGCCTCGCTTGGCGTAAGCACCGGCTTACGAAACTTTGAAGGAGCGTCAAGGGAAACTCGAGGACAAGCCGTGTTCACAAAGGCGTCAACGGTTGGGAAATTCATAACCATTTCTGGGGTTATTTCTCTAACGGCGAAAAGGTAGGCGTCTTTCCCACTTTTCTCAAGTTTATCTTTAACATTGAGGGCTTCTTCAAGCCTTTTCTGTCCCGGTTTAAGCCCCACCAAAACGGCGAAGGTTTTAGCTTTCTGCGCCTCTTGGATGCTGGCCCACCTCTGCTTCCGCACTTTCTCAGCCTCTTCGTCTATGGAGTATGCTTGCTTCTCGAAGGGGTCAACTATGATTGTGGGTTTCGACGTGGAAAGCGCCAAACCCAAGGCATGGAAACGTCCGCCTCCTATGAACAGAAAACCCTCCACATCCTCTGCTATAGACTTGGCATTGCTGTAGTCGCATCCTAAAACCTGCCCCGGGTAGCTCGCGCGTCCAGCATCGCCGACCATGACGGTTTTTCCAGCGCGGACGAGAACTTCCTTCGCTTCATCGAGGGTTTGCACATGCTGAACGGTTGTGGCTAAACCAATTTTGCGCCATTCCCCGATTAGGGGCAGCGCCTTTTCAACGGCCTCTGCAATGCTTAAGGTTGCGCGTGCCTCGATGTAAACCGTCGGCACTTTCTCATACTTCAAAAGCTTCGCATGCCCATAGTGGACAATGAGGTCTACGCCTAAGCTTTCAGCCTCGGCAGTTGCCAAATCACAAGCGCCGTAACATGGGTCTGCAGAGATTATGGGCAAGGCTCCAGCTTTTTCCACAATTTTTGCAAGCCGCGGCCCTTCGCTTTTCAATCCCTCTGGAAGCTGTATTAAAACCCTTTTTGCCTCATGCTTTGCAACTTCCTGTTTCAGCCTCTCCTCTTCAAAATCAAACATTTTCAAGACAAACACCCATCTCATTTACAGAGAGCATGATTTTGGAAAAATTTGGAGAGCCTCGGCGGGCTATTTTGTGGCTTCATCCCACTGGGGTGTCCATTCCCAGTCGCTTTTAGGCCTCCGCGCCATACGCCCCAGGGCTCTTTCATGTTGCTCGGCAAGCTTTTCCAAGATTATTTTCTGCTCTATGCTTGCCACAAGCTGTTTTGTTGCCACCACAGCATCCGGGTTTACGGATATGCTGTCTATTCCAGCCCTCACGAGAAACTCTGTGAAGTCTGGAAGATTGGATGGAGCTTCGCCGCAGATGGAAACCGTGCACCCGTTCTCGTGGGCCACGCGGATGAGGTGGGCGATTATGCGTTTTACGGCTGGGTCTCTCTCGTCAAAGTATCCCATCTGCCCGAGGCGTTCAGAGTCCCTGTCAATCATTAATATGCCCTGGGTCATGTCGTTTGAGCCTATGGAGAAACCATCGCAGAGTTTCGAGAACTCGTCTGCGAGAATGGCTATGGACGGTGTTTCAGCCATAAACCAAACTTGAAAATCTCTTGTTCTCTCCAAGCCTTCCTCCTTCATTATTTCCAAACACTTTTTGGCTTCCCAAAGGGTGCGCACCACTGGAAGCATAACCCAAACGTTTTTCAGCCCCCACTCGTCTCGGCATTTTCTAACAGCTTGACATTCCAAGCGGAAGGCCTTCTCATACCATGGACTGATGTAGCGGCTGCAACCCCGCCAGCCCAACATTGGGTTAGCCTCAACAATTTCATATTTTTCTCCGCCTTTTAACTCGCGGTACTCGTTGGTTTTGAAGTCGCTGAAGCGGACGACAACGGGCCGTGGCTGGATAGCCCTAGCCACTGTGGCAATTCCCTCAGCAAGTTTGTCGACAAACTTCTGGCCTTGCCCAATCTCTATGAGATAAAGCGGATGCTCGCCAATATAGCTGGCTAATATGAACTCGATGCGCATGAGGCCGATGCCCTCAAAGGGCAAGTGCTTGTACTCCTCGATTTTTTCCGGAACCCCCAAATTCATGTAGATTTTTGTCGCCGTCACTGGAACAGACTGGAAAACGCCTCCAACAGCAGAAGGCGCCGCCGTGAAGGCACCGGCACTGTTGGGTAAAGGTGATGGATGCTCCGTCATGGTTGGAACAATGCCTTCATAAACAACGCCGCTTCTCGCGTCAACAGTGTATTCTTCACCGCTGACCATAAGCTTTGTAGCGTTCTCCGTTCCAACAACGCATGGTATGCCAAGCTCACGGCTTACGATGGCAGCGTGGCATGTTATGCCCCCCTTATCTGTTACGATTGCCCCGGCAAGCCTCATGAATGGCACATAATCCGGGTTCGTCATGTCGGTAACCAATATGTCGCCTTTCTGCATGACTTTTGCAGCTTCTTGAGGGTTCAAAACCACTCTTGCAACGCCGGCGCCTATGCCCCTTTTGCCCGCCGGTATGCCCTTAACAACAACCTTCAACTCTTCGGTCGGCTTGGCTAATCCCGCCTCAACCTTCTTTTCAGGCAGTTCGGCGGTTCTCAAGCTCCAAACGGTTTCGGGTCTCGACTGCACAATGAAAATATTTTCTGGAAAGCCGATGTCGCTGTCGACAGCCCATTCAATGTCTTGAGGTTTGCCATAATGCTGTTCAATTTTGACAGCTAATTCTGCAAGTTTAAGAACCTCATCGTCCTTTAGGCAGGGCTGATTCTGGTTTTCAACCGGCACATCGACATGAACGGTTTTGCCAGTGACTGGGTCGCGAACATACATTATCTTTTTAGCCGCGATACGCCTCTCAACTATCTTCATGGTTCGCTTGTCAACAATAAACTCGTCTGGAGTAACAGCGCCCGAAACAACGGACTCGCCTAAACCATAGTTGCCCTCAATAACTATCTGGTTTGGGTCTCCTGTCACGGGGTTTATAGAGAACATGACCCCAGCAGCTCTGGCGTTAACCATTTTTTGAATTCCAACACTTATGAAAACCTTCTCATGGGCGAAACCCTTTTGGGTTCTGTAAAATATGGCGCGGGGCGTGAAAAGGCTAGACCAACACTTAACAGTTTTTTCGATAACCTCATCCTCGCCCACAACGTTTAAGTAGGTTTCCTGTTGCCCCGCGAAAGAGGCGTCCGGCAAGTCTTCCGCCGTAGCGCTTGACCTGACGGCAACGGGAACTCTTTCAGCATTCAGTTTCCTGCAAAGCTCACGGTAAGCTTCCCTTACAGCGTTTTCTATTTCTTTCGGCATAGATGTAGACTCTATTAAGGCGCGGATTCTCTTTGAAGCCTCTTCATACTGTTTTGGGTCGTTTTGTTCCCTCACCGTTTCTCTTATAATCTGATAGATTTTTTCAGCTATGCCTGTCTCCTCGATAAATTTTCTGTAAGCGTAGGCCGTTACCGCAAAGCCAGGGGGCACTGGTATGCCCGCGCTTATCATCTCGCCGAGGTTTGCGTTCTTCCCGCCTACTAAAGGGATGTCGGTTCTCCTAAGGTTTTCAAACCATTCCACGAGTTTCATCTTTTCCGTCATGGAGCCTTCAGCTCCTCAACATTTAACTTTTCAATGACTATCCTACATGGCACTGGAAGTTTTGCTGCCCCCCGTTTTAAAGCCTCTTTTGCCACGTCAACGCCATTTGCATTTACACGAACGGTGATAATCGTCTGATTGGGTTCCACCCGCGCCGCTGTCCCTATGGGTTTTCCGAAAGCCCTCCGCATGCCGTCTTGAAGGCGGTCGGCGTGAGCACCAAAAATCATCTTATTTTCCCTAAGAATAACGTGGGGGTAGGGGTGTATCTGCAACAAATAATTGTTGGAAAGTTTATCCATCAAAAGGCGGTTTGTAGCCACCCTTGCCGCTTCTAAAGCGTTATGCCTAATCTGAGCCCTTTCCAAAGCTATAAGCCTGGCTTCATATTCAAATTTAGCGTTTGGGTCTCCCATTGTAAATTTGGTTATTTTCGGCTGAGGAAACCCTTTAACAAACTCTCTCCTAGTGTAGGGCTGCCCCTTGACCTCTCTATAGTTGCGCGCGCGCATCGAACATTCCTCTCAAATACCACATATAAACAGCTTATTTAAACAATTTGTTGAATTGGGAGTTATTATTGATTAAGATTATGAACTTTGAATCCTTTTTGGTGATATGGATAGGCGATACTGGTTCATGGCGGCGGTCGCCTATTTTTAAACCAAACCTTGGCAAGCTCATCATAGTTGGGGAAAACCCTTTTCAAAATCGGGATATACATTTGCACTTCCTCATCCGTGAGGTATTGGAACTGGTATTCGCCCATGTAAGGTGATGGCTCCCCTTCCCTTGTTATGAATTCTATATGCATGAATGGGTCGCCGCGCTTGATGGTTATGGGGCAGCGGTCGTTGCTGAGATTCACAAGTTCCAAGGCGAGTCTTCCGACAAAGCCGCTGTGAACCTTCGCCGCGTTTAGGAAGGATAAACCCATTCGGCCATACTTGCTTTTGGCGGTTAAATGCGCCACATAGTTTGGCGGCGTAAACACAATCTCGTAGGATATGAGGTTTTTATGCTCAAGATAATGCAGCGTTGTCTCGTCTTTAACGGTTAATACGTAGCTGTCTCCGTCCAGCAGGTTGTAGTCGTAGGGATAGATGCACTTATAATTCTCGATAAGCTCCTTCAACTTGTCCTTCCCAATTATACACATCTACATGCTCCCCGGCAACGGTTTCTAGCAATAGTAAAACCTTCAAGTTATATACTTTTTCAACTAGAATTTATCAAGCAGCAAACGGGAAGCCGCAAATGAAAGGCAAAAACGTAAACTCGATGGAGTCGTTCATTAAGGGAACGCCGAAGGCGGAGCTTCACCTTCACATCGAGGGTACTCTTGAACCGGAAATGATGTTTAGAATCGCGAAAAGAAACGGTGTCAAAATCAGGTATAAGACCGTTGAAGAGGTTAAGGCGGCGTATAGCTTCAGAAACCTCCAAGATTTTTTAAACGCCTATTATGAGGGAACAAGTGTTCTGCAAAAAGAAGAGGACTTTTATGAATTAACATTGGCTTATCTGGAGAAGGCGTGTTCCCAGAAAGTTTTACATGCTGAAGTGTTCTTTGACCCTCAGGCCCACACAAGAAGAGGATTAAAATTTGAAACTGTAATAACTGGAATAAGAAAAGCGCTATGTGAAGCGGAACAAAAACTTGGGATTTCAACGAGGCTTATCATGTGCATTTTAAGAGACCTCGACGTTGAATCCGCCTTCAAAACGTTAGAGGAAGCACTATCATACAAAGATTGGATAACGGCTATAGGGCTTGATTCCGCCGAGGCTGGAAACCCGCCTTCAAAGTTTCAAAAAGTCTTTGAAAAAGCCTTGCAAAAAGGCTTTTTAACGGTTGCCCACGCTGGCGAAGAAGGCCCAGTCGCATATATTTGGGAGGCAATAAAGCTGCTTAAGGTTTCCCGCGTAGATCATGGCAACCAAGCCATCGAAGACGAAGAACTCTTAGGGGAACTGGCCAGAAAACGGATTCCCCTTACCATGTGTCCCCTTTCAAATCTCAGGTTGGGCGTCGTAAAAAGTCTAGAAATGCATCCGTTGAAAAAGATGATGGAAAAGGGTGTCGTGGTAACGGTGAATTCTGATGACCCAGCATATTTCGGGGGCTATATTAACGAAAACTTTTTGGCGATTCAGAAAGCGCTTGGCTTAGATAAACATCAAATATTCGAGTTGGCAAAGAACTCGTTCCAAGCCTCCTTCCTAGGCGAGCATGAAAAACGTGAAATGATGGCGAAGTTGGAAAAATATGCGAAAGAACACGGTGTTAGAGTGCGCTGATTATTTTGCTTCAATGAGTGCAACGGTTTCAAAAAATGGAAGGTCGCGTTTTGCCACCACCCTAGCTTTGAAGCCTTCATCCTCCAACGTTTGAAGAGTCTTATCCAAGTTGGCGTGGGTGGACTGCATCAGCAAAACACGCCCACCAGCCTTCAAATGTTCTGGAAAAGCATGCAAAAAACGGTCTATGACAGCTCTTCCGTCCGCTCCGCCAACCCATGCCCACTCAATCCACGTTCCGCCTTCAAGGGGTTCAGATGGCAGGTAAGGAGCGTTAAATAGGATTAGATCGAACATTTCCCCGGCCTTTAAAGGAGTGAACAAGTCTCCTTGTATGAAAAACATTTTGTCGGCAACACCATTTAGCTTGGCATTCTCCCTTGCGCACCGCACCGCGTAAGGGCTTATGTCTATGGCGACAACCCGCGAAGCATTTCTCGCCGCAATGATGCCCAAGATGCCGCATCCAGTGCCCATGTCCAAAACATGTTCGCCCTCGTGCACCGTCAGATTTTCCGCGAAGAGAAAAGAGTCTTCTGCGGGTTCATAGACGTCCCGCCAAACTTGGAACACGTAACCGCCATAAAACACCTTTTTAGTTGGTGAAGACATTTGCCAATGCACCAAAATCTTCGGGGGCTAACTCTCTGACACGTCTTTCTTTAAAGGGTATGGAATCGGCAATTTGTGGCAAATGCTCTTTTTTGACGAATGCTTGAATGGCGTTTCTCACTTTTCTGTTTCGCTGCGTGAAAAGGGCTTGTGTGAGCCTTCTAAATAATCCTTCGTTTTTCACCTTGAAGGGCGGGGGGAATCTGGGCTTTAATCGAACAATCACCGAGTCAACTTCGGGCGGGGGATAAAAGGCCCATTTTGGCACTTCGTCGAAAAGCTCAACTTCAAAGTGGTAGTAGGCTAAAACTGTTAACCAGCTATAGTCAGCGCTTCCAATGGGAGCCACGAGGCGGTGGGCAAACTCTTTTTGGAAAACAAGAACTGCGCAGTCAAAGTTTTTGTCAAAAAGCCACTGAACAAGGGCGGAGGAAATCCCGTAGGGCGGTATCGATACAACCTTATTGAACTGCGGCAGTTGCGCCTTAAAAACGTCTCCCTCCACCAAAACCACGTTTGACAAGCCTTCAAGAAGCCTCCTTAAAACTGAAGCAAGCCTTGAATCCGCTTCAACAGCCAAAACCATCCCGCACTTCTCCGCTAAAAATCGGGTTAAGAAGCCTAAACCAGCCCCGATGTCTAGGACAGTGTCGTTGCATGTGAGAGCCGCATACTCGGCCATCCGTTGAAAAATTGAGGGGTCAACCGTGAAGTGTTGGCCTAGTCGCCTCTTCGGATATATTCGATGCCTTCGAAGGAGAAGCTTCGTTTCTTCCAAAAGGCTCATAAAAGCCTTAACCAGCCTAGGCTTTCAGCTAGCTCTCAGCGTGCCCTAGTGAAAAGGCGATATTTGCTTTCGCCGGCAAGCTCCTCCAAAATCCTCTTGGTGAGAAGTTTAACCGGGTTAGGTATTTGAGTGCGCTTCTGAAGGTCTTCAAAACTTTCGAAGGGCTTCTTTTCCCGTTCCCTAATAACTTGCCACATATACTTCTTGCCAATTCCCGGAATAAGTTCAAGGGCATGCATTCTGGGAGTGATGGCTTGAGCAGTGTTAAAGAAGTTCACAAACCATCTTTCACGGTTTAACACTATGCGGCTGACCACCGCCGGCAGCTCCATCTTCGCGGCGGCCGTCAACTCGTCATAACCTATCCGCCCAATAATGTAGGTGATTTCCTCACGGGCTTCCTTCCCAACATAAACTCGGTCGTGGGGCTTAAGGGTCGCCCCCTCCTTCACAAGAGCCTCTAAAAGTGTAAAAAACTCCTCGCCGACAAGCTGAACTAGGGCTCCGGGCCGGTAACCAGCCCTTCCAGTAACCCGAACACCGGGGCGGCCGTGGGGGAGAAAATCTAGAACGTAAGCGTACTCTTCGTACCTCTTCTCCATCATATTCGCCCTTTCATTCCTTCACTTAATAAAATCAGAAGGGGAAGAATTATTTCAATCTATGTTCGTTTAAAAGTTTAACTATGGCTTCCAACTTCGAAGACTCAATAATTTTACGCCCGCCTCCAAGAAAAACCCTAAGCTCCTCTATGCTGGTTGGCATGCAATTAACAATTTGCACAGCTTCATCCTCTTCCAAACCGAACTCTCCAACAAGCTTTCCAACAAGCATCTCGGCGGTTTCGGCATCCACCTTAGAAAATTTGGCGGCATAATCAAGGACTCTTCTCTGAAATTGATCGAGATTTTCTTCGCCTAGTTCCTCCAGCAATTTTTTAACCTGTGGAACTGTCAGGTTTTTCTCCTTAACCCTTTCTGATTCAGCCTTTTCCAAAATTTTCAGCCGCCTCCATAAGGTTCTAAATGTTCGGGTCTTACTATGATTTCCTTTACGGCCTCTCCTTGTGTAACACTAACAATATAGCTTTTGCCACGCTTACCAACAACAGTGCCAACTCTTCCATGGTAGCGCCGGTGAGGCATGCCCTTTTGAACACTGGGGTCTATTTTTATGACCACGCTGCTGCCGGGTTGGTATTCGCAGAGAAGCCTACCTAGCTTCAGTTTTCCCCTTTCCCTAGGCTTTTTCTTTAGGAGCTTCCGTGTTTTTGCCCGATACCCTTTTGACTTCCTCACTTTCAACTTTCCTCCAAATTTTACACAATTACGTTTAGAACATCCAG
>Ga0185307_1001524_pt1 | contig 12711 bp, 14 predicted proteins | sample LHCtaG_FD_128010 | JGI IMG/M metagenome (GOLD analysis project Ga0185307, IMG submission 128010) | Hot spring microbial communities from Little Hot Creek, USA to study Microbial Dark Matter (Phase II) - LHC4sed_matched (SPADES... | ecosystem: Environmental > Aquatic > Thermal springs > Hot... | reverse complement strand
TATCCTCCCCAGAGAAACGCTCAGCTGTGAACAAGTGGGGGCGGCTAACCCTCGAAAGTATTTTGGCTGAACCATCCCTCGAAAACTTTCTGGCATGCTGCCGGGATTTCGCTGAGAAAACTGGTTTCGCCACCCCGCGGGTGCGCAGACTCTTCAAGGCGGCTGACGAAGCTGGAGCTTTGGGCGCAGCGCAGAACATGGTGGGCGAGGCTGTCCACGCTTTAACCACGTTGGAAAACGCCGAGAAAGTGGCTCAAGCTTTTAAGCGGATCCTCCCAGAAAAAGGTGTTCTAGTGTCCAACGTTGAGCTTTACGGTGCGAGGCTGCTGGGGTAGTGTCGGCTAAAAAGTTCAAGGTTGTGGCGGTGGGCGGAACCTTCGACGAACTCCACAAGGGGCATAAAGCCCTAATTTTAAAGGCCTTCGAGGTTGGTGAACAAGTCCTTATAGGCCTGTGTACAGACGAGTTTGTAGCCAAAATGAAAAAACCCCACCCCGTAGCCTCCTACATGGAAAGGCTGGCGGAGCTGGAAAACTTCCTGAAGGCGCGTGGACTAGCAAGTAGAGCCAAAATAATTCCGCTCAACGACGTTTACGGCGTCACTTTGCAGAGAGGCTGCCTGGAAGCTCTAGTAGTCAGCCGCGAGACAGAGCCCACGGCCAGAATGATAAACGAGGAGAGGGCCAAGCGGGGGCTGGAACCCTTGAGCATAGTGGTTATAGACATGGTTCCAGCGGAAAACCATAAACCAATCTCCACAACACGAATCCGCAAGGGCGAAATAGATAGGGAAGGGCGTCTGATAAGGCATTAGAATTAGAATAGGAGGAGAAGTGAAAACTTTTAAAGTCTAGGCAGTTTAAACTTTTGCAGTTCCGTGATTAAAGGTTTAAAACTGGGTTGAGTTTGCATTTCCCATTTTTGTTTCTCAAACGATGTCCATAGTTTTGGCAACGTGGAATAGCCAAATAAGCTTAGCAATTTCTAGAGGGGGTATTGAATTTTGTAGCTGCCATTTTAGCGCAAAATTGACAGTTGGCAAGGTAAAAATAAGGCTTAAAAACATATCTACTTTTGGGCTTGGAAGGCTAATGCAGAGAACAGGTGTGGCTAAGCTTCCGCTACACTATGGTAAGGCGCCGAAGTGGCTAGTTATCCGTATGCGAAAACTAGCCAAGGAAATTGTAACCATAATTGTTGACGAGTATGGAACCGGCGAGTTTCTGAGACGCCTTTCAGACCCGTTTTGGTTTCAGGCTTTAGGCTGTGTTCTGGGCTACGACTGGCACTCTTCAGGCGTGACGACAGTGGTCACCGGCGTTTTGAAGCAGGCTGTCATTCCAGAAGAGCATGGCGTGGCGGTTTGCGGCGGCAAAGGTAGGGTTTCGAGGCAGACGCCGCTGGAGATTGGGTGGGTTGGCGAAAAGTTCGGGTTTTCCACAGCCAAAATTGAAAGCCTCCAGTATGCCAGCAGAATGAGCGCCAAGGTGGATAATGTGGCTATTCAGGCGGGATACCAGCTTTACCACCACGCTTTCTTCGTGGATGAGGATGGTAGATGGGCGGTTATCCAGCAGGGCATGTGCCCCCAAGACCACACTGCTAGGCGTTACCATTGGCTTTCAGAGAACGTTTCAAGCTTCGTGGTTGAGCCCCACAACGCCATCGTGGGCGATACGCGCCGCGAAGTGGCCTTAGACATGACGGCCAAAGAAAGCGAGGGCTGTAGAAAGGCTTCCGTGGACTTAGCCTGCGAACCACCCCGAAAGCTCATGCGCCTAATAATGTCTATACGCCCAGCCTACCAGAAGTCTCTTGAAGACTGGCTTCCAGAAACGGCTCAAACAGCTTGGACAGACTATAAAATGGACGTCTTATCCATGCCAGCCAACATAAACTGGAAAGCCCTCCAAGAAGTTTACGAGTTCCAGCCCCGAAACTACGAGGAACTTTTAGGCTTAAAAGGCGTGGGAGCCGCCACAGTGCGTGGGCTGGCCCTTATAGCCGAACTAATTTATGGCGAAAAACCAAGCTGGAAAGACCCAGTAAAATATTCCTTCGCCTACGGCGGAAAAGACGGCGTTCCCCATCCGGTGGACAAGCGAGCCATGGACGAATCCATCCAAATCCTCAGAAGGGCTGTTGAGGAAGCCAAGCTTGGCAACAAGGAGAAGCTGAACGCCTTGAAGAGGCTTAAAGTTTTCGTGCCTCCGTCCCGTAAATAGCTAAAACGTTTAATTTCAAGTATAACCATGCCAATTAAGCCCCATCTATGTTCAAAAAACACCCATTTTTCAGATAAGCTTATATTTGCGTCCATTAGATGGGTGGGCGAAATGATAGCAAGGGTTTACCATGATACTGCTGCTAAGCATCACAGCCTTCATAGGAAGTATGCTGTTGCTATACTTGGGCTCAGAAGGAATAATCCACGCGGCGACGAGGCTAGCCAGCACGCTGAACCTCCATAAAACAGTCGTTGGAACAGTATTTGTCGCGTCGGTAACCTCAGCCCCGGAACTCTTAAGCTCGCTGACGGCAGCCATCTTTGGTTCTTCACACATGGCCCTTGGTAACATAATAGGCTCAAACATTTACAACGTTCCATTAATAATCGGCATATGCGGGTTAATCGGAACCTTCAAAATTAAAAACTCAACAATAGGCAAAGAATGCCTATTCCTGGCCGGGCTTGCAGCACTGCTAATGATTCTAACATTGGCAACCCGCACAATGGCGTGGTGGACGGGCATGATCTTTCTGGTCTTCTATCCAGCCTTCATATACCATTCAATACGAAAAGGAAACGGAAACGGCGCCTTAGAAAATTCACGGAACAAAAGTTTGAAAAAGCAAGCGGCAGCCATGGTTTTAAGTGGAGTCGCACTGGTGGCTGGAACCTTCCTCCTCGTGTATAGCGCCATCGAGTTGGCTGAGCTTTTCGGCCTAAGCCAGTTTTACGCTGGACTTACGATCATGGCTTTGGGTTGCGTTGCTCCAGAAGTTGCCGTTTCAGTGGCTGCAGCCCTCCACGGCGAGCAGGAAATATCCATAGGCAACGTGATAGGCGACAACATAATAACCCTAACTCTGGTGCTGGGGCTGGTCGCCCTAATAAGGTCTTTCACGGTCAACGTGGAAGAAATCCTAACAACGGTGCCCTTCATGGTCCTCGTAACCCTTGTCCTGTTTATTATGAATAAGCGAAGCCACAAGATTACAAAGCCCTGGAGCATACTGATGTTGGCCATAGCTGCCTTTGCCTTTACAATTGAAACATTCAATCACTTAGCCTAACCAGATTCACGAACTCTTTTCAAACTGCCGGATTTTCATTCTTCAACAGTTATTGCCTGCGTTGGACACGAAGCCACACAAGCCATGCCAGCTACGCAGTCACCCACCCTAACAGGAACAGACTTTGGCGTATCTGGGTGTTCCGGCACTTTTGAGTTCAAAAACGTTTATTGGGCAGACTTCAAGCAAACGCCGTCCCCGTTGCATTTATTCCAGTCAACCTTAACCCTTAGCACAGTTTCACTCCTCACAAAGTTTGAAGACCTCAGCTTTTAACACTTTCCACGCACTAGAAAGGAATAAAACACTTTATCAGCAATAGCCCGCAAATAAAGGGTTGAAAGGGAACATGCCAGAAAAAAGCAGGGAAGAAAACCAATCCACGGCGAAAAGTCTTGAAGAGCTGAGCAGAAAATTAGACTTAGTAATTAGAAGGCTGGAAGCCATAGAAATAATTTTACTAAACAGTCCGGAGTACGCTGGACTGGCGCCGTATTTACGTTTGAGCCGTTTTGGAGTAGGCCTATACGGGGAGCCTTTAAAACTAGCGGCTAGGCTTAAAATGGCTGAAAAACACTTGAAGAAGGATTGGATCCGCAGGGACGAAATTTCAAGGTGCATAGTTCAAGCTCTAGCCATAAACGAAAAGCTGAACGTTTCAGCAATAACAAGGCAGGTTCGACGCATGCGAGGAAAAGCCTCCAGACGCATAATTCGGGAGAGACTGAAACGTTTAGAAAGGGAAGGTGTCGTAAAAAGGGCGGAAGGCTACGGAAACGTTTACCAGCTGGCCGAGTGACCACCAAGCTGACCACTTTTCCCCACAATAAATAACAAGACTAGCCACACCATTTACTATAGGGAGGCGAAAATGGATCCAAAACCGTTAATTACGCATAGAACAAACGTGAAATGGAGGTGGAAACATGGGTGGAGAAGAGTGCTGCAGCAAAAAGAGGGAGCGGGAAGAAAAAGAGGACGTTGAAGAGCTGAGGGAGGTCTTAAGCGTGATCTCCAAGGAGGTGCCCGCCCTAATAAAGGGTATAATAAGCAGCATTTTCTCAGAAGAAGCCGGAAAAGACATGGGAAAGGCTGCCGCTGCCTTCTATAAAGAGCTAAAGGAGGCGGGACTACCCGAAGACGTGGCGGTTAGGATGACTGAAGGCTACATATCCGCCTTCACAAGCCTAGGCGAAGTCCTAAAACAAGCTGTAGGTGGGAAAAGGAAGGTTGAAGGCGAGGAACTGGAAAAGGAGATTTCAAGACGAATCAAAGAGAAACTGGCTGAGAAAGGCTTAGCCGAAAGAGAAGAAGGAAAAGACGAGGACTAAACAAGGGTTTTTTGGATGAAGCTCCGCAGCGTAGTCAGCATAGCCCTTAACCTGGTTCGCTTAATGCTAAGCCTACTCTTTTTATGGTTAAGCTTTGGCTGGAAAGTTCGGAAGGCCAGAAAAGCCTTCGAAAAAGAACTAGTGAAAGCTGGTATGGCAAAGAAGGACGCGGAAAAACTAAGCGCATGGTATTCAAAGCTCAAAAAGGACATAACGCAGACTGTGAAATCCCACTTTTTCGCTTGGCGCTAAACTTTCGAAAAGTCCACATGTATCTGCGAACAACAATAGGAGGAAAAAACCATTTTGAAGCCTTGGCTCTCCGCAAATTTTATGGCTTCTTCAGCTGGAAAAGCTATGGCGTCCACGCCGGCTTTGATAGCCAAAACGTCTGTTTCGGCTCTATGTTTGCCCTTCGGACGCATGCAACCCAAGGCTATGGGTGTCTGCGGGAACATGGTTCTGGCAACAGCCAGCACGCGTGCTATGTCCAACGGTTTAGGCGGCTCCACATTCGCCATAACTGTTCCATGGATGGGCATGAAGGCGATAATTACAAGGGCTGAAGGCTTATAACGCGAAATCATCTGCAAGGCGTTAAACTCGCCCCTAAGCTTACCATAATGAAGCCCAACGATAACATGGGGGATGAAGGGCAAGCCAGCTTGACTTAAAGCTTTCAAAGCGTTTTCATAACTTTCAATAGTCAAATCCAAATTGTAGACTTCTCTAATAGTTTCATCCGCGCCCAAAATGTCTATCAAAGCTGCATCTACTCCAGCCTCCCTAAGCCTTAAAGCCCTCTCAAAGTCCACCACGCCAACATGGGCGAAAACAGTCAAACCAAAATCAGCCTTAACCCGCTTAATGACTTCAACAAAACCGTCCAATGGAACGGAGCCGTCGGGCAAACATCCGCCGCTGATAAGGCAGCCCAAAGCCCCCTCGGCTTTAAGCCTTCCACACAAGCTATAAAGCGCTTCAGGCGTTGTAGCTGGATACATTGTTTCTAAAACTTTGCCGCCGCAGTGCTTACAGTTTAACGCGCAGCCCCTTCCCGTCACTGAGATGGTTGGGAAATCTTTAGTTGAAGAACTGTAGTAAGCCGTCTTGTAATACATGAAACTTGGGGCGTAAAACCTTATCTTCCAGGGCTTCAAGCGTTCCAGGCTTGTGTTTAAGAATTGTAAAAGTTTCTTATCTGGCATTTTCCAAACTATTTCCCGGGATTCCACCATAGTCTTTCTCTATTAAAGCCTACGAGGTAGTTAATAAACCTCTTTAAACTTCATCCTTTAAGTTTTCGTCTTCACTTCTAGTTATCACCGGAGTGGGTGCTGCTTCAACAGCTGAAGCCCTGATAGATTTCGCGATTTTGTCCAAGTATCTCTGGAAGCTTAGGGTTCTGAAAACCGCCATGCCCCTCTCAGTTATGGCGTAAAGCCTCTTTTTGCCACTCATCTTTTCCTGAACAAGCCCGTATCTTTGAAGCGCCTCTAGATATTGATGGAGCACTGTGCAGTCCATGCCGATCCTGTAGGCTATGCTGTCAACCGTTGACGGTCTCTTCGCCAACACTGACAATATGGCCTCGTAGGTTTCAAGCTTAGACCTTCGCAAGGCTCGCACGCTCTGGAAAGTTCTGTTGACATAGACATAATAAAATACTTATGAATTTAGAATCTAAATTTAGAACCCTCAACAGGAAAACACATTCAACAGTGTGACGCGAAATGGGCGGCGACTTGCCTAAGAAGGTTCGGGTTTCCATAGGGTCAGCCATGGCCATGGGCCTGCTGGAGGGAAAGCTTGACGAAAAGCCCACAACAGCCTACCTTATGACCTATAGGAGGGGGAAGTGCACGGCGAACTGTGGTTTTTGCCCTCAGGCCAGGGAAAGCAAAAGCAGGGCAAACATGCTTTCAAGGGTTTCCTGGCCAGCCTTCCCTACGGAAAGGGTTCTGGAAGCCATAGTGGAGTCCACCAGAAAGGGCGTGATAAGACGCGTTTGTGTTCAGGCCCTAAACTATCCATGGGTTTTCAAGCATCTTCAAGCCCTTGTGAGGGCGATAAGCCGCCGTGCAAAAGCCCCAGTATCTGTTTCGTGCCAGCCATTAAGTCCAGAAAACATAAGGCGTTTAGCCGAAGCCGGAGCTGAAAGAATAGGCATACCCTTAGACGCGGCGACAGAGGAGATTTTCGAAAGGGTTAAAGGGTTGAAGGCTGGGGGCCCCTACGAAATGCGGAGGCAGCTCGCCCTCTTGGAAGAAGCCGTGAAAGTTTTTGGAAGAGGTATGGTTAGCACCCATCTAATAGTGGGGTTGGGGGAAACGGAGAGGGACATGGCGTTTATAATTCAAAGATGCGTGGATATGGGGGTTCTGCCAGCCCTCTTCGCTTTCACACCTGTTGCCGGAACAGCCATGGAAAATATGGAGCAACCTTCAATAGGGCAGTATAGGCGAGTTCAGCTAGCCCGCCACCTAATAGTCCACGGAATGGCAAGGTTTGAAGACATGGACTTTGATGAAGCGGGGCGCTTAAAAAGCTTCGGCGTAGACGAACAAACCTTAGAGCGGGTGATCTGGTCGGGTAAGCCCTTCCAGACATCCGGCTGTCCATACTGTAACAGACCTTACTACAATGAAAGGCCATGCGGCCCTATATACAATTACCCGAGACCTCTAAGGGTTGAGGAAATTGAGGAAGCAGTTAAAGAGCTGGCTATAGCTAGGGCTCATTGACCTCCAACGGCTCCGGAGGTTTAGGCTTCTGCTTCGTTATCTGTTCCACTATCTGCCAGAACTCTTCCTCGGTTAGGCCCCTCCGCAATTCCCTCATTAGCTTCTTGATCTGGTAGAAGGTCATTTGGGTTCCACCTTTATCTAGGCTTTCCTGGAGGCTTCTAATTCTCCTTATTATTTCGTCTATCTGCCACGGTGTGGCTTTTATTCCAGCGGCTTCGAGGCGCTTTTGGACAAGCTGTCTTCCGCCGCTCCGGCTTATGTAGAATTGAGGTTCCCTTTCAATCATTTCGGGTGGAAAAGGCTCGTATATGAGGGGGTGAGCGAATATGCCCTCCACGTGCTCGTCGACCTCGTAGGCGAAGGCGTTTTCACCAACTATGGGCTTGTGGAACTGGATTGGTAGAGCGAAGGTTTTTTCAGCTTGCTGGGCAAGCCTATAAAGCTTCTTCATGTCTACACCGGTGTCAATGTTGTATAGTATTTCCAAGGCTGCGACAACCTCCTCCAACGGTGCAACACCAGCCCTCTCACCGAACCCCGCAATGCAAGTGTGGACGTAGGCGACACCTTCCTCAACGGCGGCTAAAGTGTTTGCAGTGGCCAAGCCGAAGTCATTGTGGCAGTGAACAGACAAGGGAGGCTCCTTCCCGAAAATCTGTTGAAGCCCTTCTCTAACGTGAGAAACTAAATAACGCATCGATAAGGGCCTCAAGAAGCCAACCGTGTCCGCGATGACAAGCCTATCCGCACCAGCCTTCAACGCGGCCTCAAAAATCTGTAAGATGTCAGGCATGGGGGTTCTTGAAGCATCCTCTAAAACAAAGTCGACGACGACACCATGCCTTTTCGCGTATTCTATACAATCAACGGTGTTCCTGAGAATCTGCTCCTTCGACATTTTCAGCCTGTACTGGAGGTTAAGCCCGTTGAAAGGTGTAAAAATTGGGATCTCTTTAACGCCGCAGTCGAGGCATGCCTCCACGTCGCTTTTTACGGCACGTGCAGGAGCGGCTATGGTGGCTTTTTGGAAGCCTTCGTTGGCTATACGTTTAACGGAGTTTTTCTCCTCTTCCGAAAGGGCTGGAAAACCAACGGTTATTATGGAGACACCAGCCTCGTCCAAAAGTTTAGCCAGCTTAACCCTTTCCACATAGGTCAAAAACACCGTGGGAATTTGAACCCCCTCTCGCAGGGTTTCATCCCAAATAAAAACCCTTTCAGGAAGCCTCGGCGGCAAATTTTTTCTCAAACGGTTGTAATTAGCTATTAAGCCTTGAGCCTCAAGCTTCTTAAATATGGTTTTCCGCATACCATCACTTTCCAATGAAAGCGGACGCATTCTAATTAAACAAGGCCTTTATATAAGAATTGAGCGTCCTCTCGGAAAACACCCCTAAAGCTTGAAAATTTATAACTTGGAAATAAGGGTTAACTTGTTTGAGGTGGTCTTGTTTGGTTGAAGCACCGGTGGAAGATAAGAGAATAACCCTTAAGGAGGCCGCTAAACTCGTCCCGGATGGAGCCCATGTTTTCTGGGGCGGCTTCGGCTTTCAGAGACCCCCTATGGCTTTCGCCCACGAACTGGTTAGACAGAAAAAGCGGGACCTAACCATCTACACCTGTGGATCAGAGATGGATATAGACATTCTCGCCGGAGCCTATGTAGCTTCCCGTTTTGAACTGGCTTTCTTCGCCATTGAAGGTATAGGGCTTGCCCCAAACATTCAACGGAGAATCCAAGAGGGCGCCGTTCAAATAGAAGACTACACGAACTTGGCGATGGCGCTACGCTTTTTGGGCGGCGCGCTAGGAGTTCCGTTCATGCCCCTGAAAAGCATGCTTGGAACAGACATACTGGCCAAGAAGAGGTTTAGAGAGAAGAAAGCTGAAGTCATAACATGCCCGTTCACAGGCGAAAAGGTTGTGCTCGTACCCTCAGTGCGTCCAGACTTCAGCATAGTGCACGTCTCCCGCGTCGACAGGGAGGGAAACGCCCAAATAGACGGCATTAAAGGCGAAGACGTGGAGGGAGCCAGAGCTGGGAAAAAGGTGATAGTGCTCGCCGAGGAAATAGTTGACACGGAGTTTATCCGTTCTCAACCAGATCAAACGGTGATCCCAAACATTTACGTTGACTACGTGGTGGAATGTCCATGGGGAGCCTACCCAATGATGGTTTACAACTACTATGACTATGATCTGGAACACATTCGCATGTATTACCAGCAGTGCAAAACGGAGGAGGGATGGCAAAGATACTGCCAAGAATACATAACGGGAGTCGAGGACCACATGGAGTTCCTCAAGAAAATCGGTTTTGAACGTCTCTTGAAGCTTAGGGCTAAAAAGCCCTTCCCCTACTAGGAGGTTATGTGGCTTGGAGAAGAACTACGCGAAAACGGGTGAATACAGCACTTTTGAGCTGATGGCAGTCTGCGGGGCAAGGGCCATAAAAAATGGCGAAGTGGTTTTCGTCGGAACAGGCTTGCCCATGATAGCTGCAATGCTGGCTAAAAGAACTCACGCGCCAAAGGCCAAAATAGTCTACGAAGCCGGTTTCATAGACTCAAACGCCAAAGACCTAGCCCTATCCATAGCGGATTCAAGGCTCGGCTACAGGGCTTCAGCAGCCATAGGTCTTATTGAAACCCTTGGAATTCTCCTTCAAGGAGGCCGAGTTGACGTTGGCTTCGTCGGAGCCGCCCAAATAGACGAGTATGGGAACATAAACACTACATACATAGGCGACTTCGAAAATCCCACCGTGCGCCTCCCTGGAAGCGGAGGTGGAAACGACATAGTTTCATCAGCTAAACGCATAGTCATCATAATGACCCATGAAAAGCGGAAAATGGTGAAGAAACTCGACTACCTGACAAGCCCAGGCTTTCTGACAGGTCCAGGCGCCAGGGAAAAAGCCGGCCTCCTAGGTGGTGGTCCCTCGCTGGTGGTTACAAACCTGTGCCAAATGGACTTTGACCCTAAGACAAAGAGGATTAGGTTGCAAACGATTCATCCAGACGTAACGTTGCAGCAGATTCTGGAAAACACGGGTTTCGACTTAGTCATACCGGAGAATGTTCCCACAACGGAGCCGCCCACATACGAGGAGCTAGCCATCTTAAGGTCCATAGACCCCCATGGAATCTACATACCTAGGCCTGCTCAGGCACGGTAAGTCAGCGTCCCCTTACACCACGTTTTAGTCAAGAAAGTGTTTTATAGAGTTGCCTTGAAATGTGAAACCCGGGGTTGCCAAACATGGATTTTGAGTTGACACCAGAGCAGAAAATGATAGTGGAAACTGCCGCCGAAATCGCCCACGACTACGGCCCGGAATATTGGCGGGAGAGAGACCGCAAGCATGAGTTTCCAGAAGACTTCTGGCAAAGCCTTGTGAAGGCGGGTTTCCTTGGCATAGTTATCCCCGAAAAATATGGTGGAAGCGGGATGGGTATGTTTGAGCTGCTGTTGGCTATGGAGACGCTGGTTTCCGAAGGCTGCGGGTTGGCTGGGGAATGGTTTCTATGTCTTTCAGAGGTTTTCGGAGGGTTGTCTATAACAAAACACGGCAGCGAGGCTCAAAGGGAAAAGTATCTGCCGAAAATTGTTAAGGGAATGGAGTTCTGCCTAGCCTTAACAGAACCAGACGCTGGAACAAACACTTTAAACATTAGGACCATGGCTGTTAGGGATGGAGACGAATACTTGATTAACGGCCAGAAGATCTTCATATCAGGCGCGGATAGAGCCAAAGGAATGCTTCTGGTCACGCGGACAACGCCTATAGAAAAAGCTCCTAAAAGAACTTTGGGTTTAACGCTTTTCCTTGTGGATTTGCCGAATCCAGCTATAGAAATAATCCCCATTGAAAAGCACGGCATAAACTATTCAAAAACCTTCGAAGTCTACATAAGCGACCTACGGGTTCCCGTGGAAAACGTTTTAGGCGAGCCGGAGAAGGGGTGGTATCTACTTTTAGACACGCTTAACCCGGAGCGCATGTCTTTCTCGGCAGCGGCGTGCGGCTTGGGGCTTTTAGCCATCAAAAAGGCTGTGGAATACGCCAAACAGAGAAGGGTTTTTGACGCTCCAATAGGGACGCATCAAGCCATACAGTTCCCTCTGGCCGAAGCGAAAGCCAAAATTGAGGCTGCCAGGCTGCTGAACTATAAGGCTGCATGGCTTTATGACCGCGGACAGGAATGCGGGGCTGAGGCAAACATGGCGAAGGTAGCGGCTGTGGACGCTGGAATTCAAGCAGTCTACCATGCCATGCAAACCTTCGGCGGATACGGCTACGCCGTGGAATACGACGTTGAACGATGGTGGCGGGAAATAAACTTGATAAGACTCGCGCCGGTAACCCACCAAATGGCCTTAGCATACATTGGGCAGCACGTTTTGGGGCTTCCAAAATCCTATTGAAAAGTAAACTAAGCTTAAAGGGCTAAGCTTTGGCCTTCACAAGAAGCCACATACTACTGGTTCTTGCATGCTTCGGCTTTAGCTTCATCCTAATATTTTCAACAGTCTTGAAAAACGCTGGAGTTTCCAGTCTCCAGCAAGTTCTGTTCCGCATAGTTTTGGCCCTCCCTCTAATTCTCACCCTTATCAAGGGGCGTGTCAAAATTGAAAAGGAAGATCTGCCATACTTCGCCGCTTCAGGCTTGGTTTTCTCGGCTTTCCTCTTTTCCGCATTATCCTCCATAGTTTTCGGCTGTCCCGTTGCCGTGGCCACAGCCCTGATATACACACAGCCTTTTTTCACGGCAACGTTGGCCGCCCTAACCGGAAGGGAGAGGATGAACGCGAAAAGGTTTGCCATAGTCTCCATAGGGGTTTTTGGGGCTTTTCTCGTCAGCGGTTTGTTAACGGAGCCTATTTCAAGTCTCAGTGTTCCCGGCTTGTTTCTAGCCTTGTTCGCTGGCTTCTTTTACGCCGTTTACCTATACATTAAAAGGATGTTGAAAGCTGCCTACACGCCTCTCCAAGGGTTATTCAACACTTTTTTGCTGGCTGTCCCATGCACGCTGTTTTTGGGTTTCGCTTTAAGGGCTTTCACTTCAAACCCCGGCTTCGTTGACTTTTCAATGTTAAACGCTGAACAACTTATTTTGCTGTTCTTGTTCGCCTTCTTTAGCACGGCCATGCCTTATGGGCTTCTAAACTATGTTAGGCCGCATGAGGTTTCGCCGACGACTGAGGGGGTGATACTGCTTTTAGACCCTGTGCTCCACAACGTTTGGGCTGTTTTAATTCTCCAACAATACGTTTCCGCAGTCCGCTATCTGGGTGTTGGTCTAATTCTCATAAGCGCTGCAGCCTTGACCAAG